>OGJV01000023.1_pt1 | contig 110213 bp, 81 predicted proteins | sample 1572271 | NCBI WGS metagenome assembly OGJV01 (sample SAMEA2582107, study PRJEB24529) | metagenome | biome: Human gut stool | place: China | collected 2011
CCAGACGCTCCTTGGTATCCTGATAGTTGGTGGTCAGTTCCTTGTTCTGATTCTGACAATTTTCAAGGTCTTTCTTGCTGGCGCAACTCGTAACGAGCATCGTTGCGGCGAGCGCAGCCAGTACAATCATGTTCTTTTTCATATCGTTTTTTTTAGGATGTTTACTATAACGAGTTGTTGGTGAGTGCCTTCTTACAGACTCTCTTGCAGCTTGTTAGTTAACGCCTTGCATGATGCAAAGTTACAAGTTAGACGGTTGTTGTCCACCAAATGTTTCAAATGTTTAGCTATTTTTAACCGCTTTCACCGTATTTTTATAACAATTCCCATCTTTTGCGGGTAAAAACGCTACTTCACGGTCATGCAGTCGACGTCGGGCATCCAGGTCTGTTCGTTGTACAGACGCACGATGTTGTCGCCCTTTTGGAGCTTCACCTTTAGGCTGACAGTGGCGTTTCCGTCGACGGTAAGCGTCTTCACATCGGTTCCGTTGACACTAAGCGTAAACTGGCGCTTGTCGGGCGAGAGACACTTGAAAGAGAGCGTACGCTTTCCAGCCTTATTCACGTAGACATGTTTCCACTGCAAATCGTTTTGGGTCGAGCAGCCCAGCCATGTGGCCTTCATGCCAGCCGAGCAACGATCGTCGTACTCATAGATACCGGTTTTCTTCGCTTGGTTGTTCCAAAGCTCCTGATAGTCGGAGATGTAAGCCGTCTCCGCCTCATAGCGTTGGCGCTCCAAGCGCTTCGTGGCGGTAAGAAGATAGATGCGGCAGCCATGTCCAGGCACGCTCACCTGCATCTGACCATCGGTGCGTGCAGCCTCATCCTTGCGCTCAAACACATCGCGCACGGCAATGGTTCCCGCCAAATCGACATCGCGGAACGACAAGGTTGCCTCTGCCGCTTGGGCAGAAGGATTGTAGAAAGCCACGGCACGCTGCAAGCCGTGCAATGTGTTGACGTCTTTCACCAGGATGTAAACGCCATTCGACAGGGCCACGGGATAGGCTTGCTGGTGGGGCGCGTCTTGCGAGAGCGCCAGCAGTTCAGGATTCTTCAGCAAGGCGAGCGTCTGCGGCTTGATGGATCCCAGGTCGCAACCTATGAGCAACGGACTCTCCATGAAACACCACATGCCGAAATGGGTCTTATCCTCCTCTTGGGTCATCGAGCGTCCCACCTCCAGCATATCCATGTCGTTGTAATGGCCGTCGCTGCTGTAGGCCGAGAGATAAAGGTTCTCGCGCAGGATGCCCGCCACCGATTTCCACCCATCGTAGATATCAACCGTGGTACGCCATGAGTCGGCCACGCCACTCACCCATGTGCCAGGGTAGTTCCATCGGCACACGTTCATGCGCACATCGGTGCGCCCAGTTGCGTCAATGGCCTTTCTGATGGCGGTGTATCGGGTTTCCTCGTCGAGCTGAAGACGGTCGGTGTTTTGCTTGGCGTCGCCTCCACAGTAGTCTATTTTGATAAAATCGAATCCCATATCCTTGAAATAGAAGCGTGCGTCGACGTCGTCGTGTTCGTACATGCCGACCCTCACGGCGAGCGTATCCTTGTCGTAATAGTTGCCGCAAGTGTTGCGACCGGCATCTGAGTAGATGCCCGCCTTCAGCCCCAAGGAGTGGATATAGTCGGCCACAGGCTTGAGGCCAAAGGGGAATCGGTGTGGGTTGATTTTCAATTTGCCATCGGCTCCACGACCTCCTTGGAAGCCATCGTCGATGTTGATATACTTGTAGCCAGCGTCCTTCAGACCCGTCTTCACCATGCAGTCGGCCTGATGACGGATGAGACTGTCGCTGATGTTCACACGATAGGTGTTCCACGAGCTCCACCCCATGGTCGGTGCGTTGTTGGTTTGCGCGTTGACGCCCATTGTTGCCAACGCCATCGCCACTGTCAGCAATTGTTTTCTGTTCATTGTTTTTGTAGATTGTTAGTATAAAAAATGCTTCATCGCAAATGCAATAAGTTTGTTTTTGCCATTCTTAGGCCGATGATCAGATGGTGTTTCGGCTACCTGAGCTTGGGCCATCCGTCCTCCCACACCATGCGGCGTTGCACAAGGATGCTCTGTCCATGCAGTGGGATGCTGTAACCGTGGCAGACAAAGGTTTCGCCGTCGGGAAAATGATAGGCTGCACAATGGCCGGCCGCCTCGAAATTCGTGCCATCGCCGGCAATGACGGGCGTGCCTCCTCCCGCATACATCGGGCGTCCTTCACGGTCGACATAAGGTCCGTAGACCTCCTTGCTCCGTCCCACCACAACGCGGTAGGTGCTCTTTTCTCCCCGGCAACAATAGTCCCAACTAACGAAAAGATAGTAATAGCCATCATGGTGGAGGATGAAAGGCGCCTCGATGGCGTTCACCCCAGCATGCCTCGACGTAGGATTCTCCTGTCCCTCGGGTGCGTTTCGATAATAGCGCCGGGCAATGGTACGCGGGTATCCGGCCAGTTGCAGTCTTCCGTCGCACATGCCTAACGGGGCCATCTGAATGCCGTCCCAGAACGATCCCCACGCCATCCACAGACTGTCGTTGCGGTCTACGACGAATGCCGGGTCGATGGCGTTCCAGTTGTCGCGCCGCCCCTTACTGGCCACAAGGCATCCCTCGTCTTGCCAATCGGCCGAGGCCAATGTCGAGGCCGAGAGCAATCCAATGGCCGAGGTGTTCTTTCCGAAGGTGGAACAGCTATAGGCCATCCACCAACGGTTGCGCCACCGAATGACGTCGGGCGCCCACACATGGCGCTCAAATCCCGGAACACTATCGTGTGTCCATGCGGGAATACTCTTGAGCAGGCCGTCGCGCTTCACGCTCCACGTGCGTCGGTCGGTCGAGGTCATGCACCCGATGTTCCAGCCAGTGTAGAACGCATAGTAAACACCATCCTCATAGGCCATCACCGGATCGTGGACAAACGGAGTGTCGGTGTCGAAGGTGATGGGGCGAGGCTTCCGTTGTTGCGCAAATGCAAACAGTGGTAGAAGGGCGCAAATGAGCAACCCCAACAGACGATTATGCCTCATGGCGTTTCATCTTTAGGAAAATGAGGAGGAGCACGGCGCTGATGATAAATACAAAGCCGATGCAAATGCCGGGCGTCAGGGTGTCGCCAAACACCAATATGGAGATGATCATGGCCGTCAGGGGCTCAAACGCTCCCAGGATGGCGGTCAGGGTGGCGCCAATCTGCCTAATGGCGGGAATGAGCATCACATTGCTCAGCGCCGTCGACACGATGCCCAAGAGGGCGAGGTTGACAAACACGTCGGTGCTATCCACACCGCGTATGCCGTCGAAGAAGAAGAAAGAGAGAATGACGAAGAACAGCGCGCCGATGAGGAACACGTAGAACGTCAGTTTCAAACTGCCCATGTGACGCACCCGCATGTGGGGCATCGACACCATGTAGAGGGCGTAGGAGAAGCCGGCCGCCATCTCAATGACGACGCCCAGAGGATGGATGTTTCCGTCGCCACCCATGTTCGACATGCACGCCACACCCATAATGGCGAGCGTCATGGCTCCCAGGGTACCCAACGAGAATCGCTCATGGAAGAATATAAGCATGAGCAACTCCGTCCAAATGGGATAGGAGAACACAAGGGTTGTGGCCACGCCACTGGGAATATAGTTGTAACCCAGGATCATGAGCAGCGCCTCGGTGTCGTAGAACAACGCCAACAAGCAGATTTCGCCAAACTCGATGAGCGACAGCTTCATGTCGACGCGCTTCCAGAGCAGCACGGCCAGAATGCCCAAACAGCCGAAGGCGAAGCGGTAGACCATCATGGACGACAGATGCATGCCGGTGGCCATCACAGGGATGGAGAAGAGCGGGATCAGTCCGAACGAAGTGGCCGACACCCAACGGTTGGCAAATCCTTTTACGGTATTGGATACTTGCATAGTAGATTGTAGGATTAAAAAGATTGTGTGTGTATTGAACCGATTGTTGCCTTTTTCAGAGAAGGATGCCCTATAGGGTATCAATAGAGCAACAGCAGGCCCGCCAGGGCAGCGTAGCATATCATTCGGATGGGATTGATCTTCACCCATTTGGTGCCCACAAACGTAGCGACGAAGAGCGCTATGCTGATGGAGAAGCGCCAGGGATTGTCGGGCGTGGAGAAGTTTTCGCCATTGCAAAGCAGCAGGGTGGCGGCGGCCAACAAGCCCACAACAGCCGGGCGGAGGCCCGTGAAGACGTCTTGCACGGCGCGGGTCTTCATGTATTTCATAAACATCTTACTGATGAGAATCATCAAGATGAACGAAGGGAGCACCAGGGCCGTGGTGGCCGTGAGCGACCCTAATATGGCCAGGAAGCCGTCGAAGCCTGCGTTGTGCACCGCCGTGTAGCCGCAATAAGTGGCCGAATTGATGCCAATGGGGCCCGGGGTCATCTGCGAGATGGCCACGATGTTGGTAAACTCGGCCGAGCTCAGCCAAGCATGGTTGCGCACGGTCTCCATCTGAATGAGGGAGAGCATGCCGTATCCGCCTCCAAAGCCAAAGAGGCCGATCTTAAAGAATGTCCAAAACAACTGTAAGAATATCATAGCTTTTATTTCAGATATTTACCGTAGAGATAACCGCCGGCTCCGGCGGCAATGATAATCCAGATGGGGTTGACGCCGAGTGCCCATATCAACAAGGCCGACACCACAGGTATCCATCCGTTCGACAGGTTGACCTTGGCGCTCTTGGCCAGGTTGAACGTGGGAACGGCGATGAGCGCCACGACGGCCGGTCGTATGCCATTGAACATGGCCGCAATCCATTTCACGTCCATAAACTGGCGAAAGATCATGGCGATGGCCAAGATGATGAGGAACGAGGGCAGGCAGGCGCCAAGCGTGGTGCAGGCCGCCCCTTTCACCCCTGCTATCTTGTAGCCGATGAAGGTGGCGATGTTGGCTGCGAAAACGCCTGGGCAACTCTGCGCGATGGCAATGAGGTCGATAAACTCCTCCTGCTTGATCCACTGGCGTTTCTCCACCACTTCCGACTGGATGATGGGTATCATGGCGTAGCCTCCGCCCAAGGTGAAGGCCCCAATCTTGAAGAAGGTGGTGAAGAGCGGCAACGCTTCCTTGAGTCCTACCGTCTTTGCGATGGCATGCCGACGCTCGTCGAGGGGGGTGTTTGTTGTGTTATTATCCATTGTTTGGTGGGCGATGCTACGTGAGGTGGGTTCGTCTCACGTGTCGTTTTATTCCCACAGAGGCCATCTTACCTTTATTATATCGGTGAGATGGCCTTGTGAAATATTAAAATACCCCTCTCCGAGGAGAGGGGATTTATATAAGAGGTCTATTGAAAATCTTAGTTGATCTTCTTCTCAATCCACTTCCTCGCATTGACGAAGGCTTCCATCCACGGCGTAACGTCGTCGGCCTTGCGGTCGGCTGGGTACCAAGCGTTCTGCCAGGGGAAGATGGCACGCTCCGGGTGGGGCATCATGGCGAGGTGGCGACCGTCGGCGGAGCAGATACCGGCCACGTTGTAATCGGAGCCGTTGGGGTTGCCCGGATACTCCTCGTAGTTGTACTTCGCCACAACGTTGTAGTGGTCCTCGCTCTCGGGGAGCTCGAAACGGCCCTCTCCGTGAGCCACCCAGATGCCGAGCTTGTCGCCGCTAAGCGATCCCAGCATCACGCTGTTGTTCTGAGGAATGGCGAGTCCGAGGAATGAACTCTCAAACTTATGCGACACGTTGTGCAACAGATGGGCGCGGTGCTCGTGCTCTGGATTGATGAGGTTGAGCTCCACCATGAGCTGGCAACCATTGCAGATACCGAGCGACAGCGTATCCTCGCGGGCATAGAAACGGTCGAGCGCCTCCTTGGCCTTGGGGTTGTAGAGGAACGCTCCAGCCCATCCCTTGGCCGAGCCGAGCACGTCGCTGTTTGAGAATCCACCGCAGAAGACGATCATGTTCACCTCGTCGAGTGTCTCGCGACCGCTGATGAGGTCGGTCATCATCACGTCCTTCACCTCGAAGCCTGCCAACCACAGCGAGTAGGCCATCTCACGATCGCCATTGGTTCCCTTCTCACGGATGATGGCTGCCACGGGTGCCTTACCGGCCTGCTTGCCGTTCTTCTTGGCGTCCTTCCAACGGTCGGGGTTGATGCCGAGCGACTCGAACGAGCCCTTGAATGTGTCGTGCAACTTGATTTGCAGCGGTTGGTTCTTATAGTTGGCATAGCGCTTGGCGGCCATGCCGTTCATGCTCTGATGCTCATCGAGCAGGGCCGATGTGCGATACCATGTGTCGCGCAGGGCGTCGATGTCGAACTCGTGCTTCCACTCGTCCTTCACCACCACCAGTTGTCTGTTGCCCGGTGTGGGATAGGCAATCTTGGCGTAGCCGATTCCCTCATCCTCCAAATACTCCTTCAGCTCGCGCTTGTGGGTGTCGCTTACCTGGATGACCACACCCGGGTTCTCGGCGAAGAGAATCTTCACCACGTCGACCGACTCGGGGGCTACGTCGTGGAGGTTGACATGCATGCCGCCCTCCTGGTTGGCAAACATCATCTCCAGCAAGGTGGTGATGATACCACCGGCCGACACGTCGTGGCCAGCCATGATCCAACCCTTCTTAATGAGGTGCTGCACGGCGTTGAAGCAGTCGGCGAAATATTCGGGGTTCTTCACGGTCGGCACATCCGAGCCAATCTTACCCAGGGTCTGGGCGAAGGCCGAGCCACCGAGGCGCTGTGCGTCGAACGAGAAGTCGATGTAATACAATGATGAATTCTTGTCGTTCACCATCACGGGCGACACGGTCTTGCGCACGTCGCTCACCTCAGCGCCAGCGCTGACGATGACGGTACCCGGGGCGATGACCTTCGAGCCATCGGGGTATTGCTGTGAGAGCGAGAGCGAATCCTTGCCCGTGGGAACGTTCAGGCCAAGGCTGCAGCAGAAGTCGGAGAGGGCCTGCACGGCGTCGTAGAGGCGTGCGTCCTCACCCTGCTGTGAGCGGCACGGCCACATCCAGTTGGCTGAGAGGTTGAGGTTCTGCACGGCCGACGGGTGCTCGCGGTCGGTGGCGATGGGTGCCCACACGATGTTGGTGAGGCTCTCAGCCACGCTGAGCACACTACCCGCAGCGGGATTGGCCATACCAGCCTGAGGCGCATGGCCGAGGGCGGTGGCTATACCGGCGTGTCCGCGGAAGTCGAGGGCCACCACACCACAGTCGCTCAGAGGCAGTTGCACCTGTCCCTGTGTCTGCTGGCGGGCAATCTTACCCGTCACCGAACGGTCGACCTTGTTAGTGAGCCAGTCCTTACAAGCCACAGCCTCAAGCTGCAGCACGTTATTGAGGTACTCGTCGATGTTGTCGACGGTGTAGGTTGCGTCCTCATAGTGGTGAACGACGGTCTCGTCGCGCATCACGGTCTTGGGCGAATGTCCGAACATCTGGGCCACATCGAGGTCGAAAGGCTTCACGCCATCGCCCTGCTTGAACGAGAAGTGGGCGTCGCCTGTGGTGCGTCCCACCACATAGAACGGTGCGCGCTCGCGTGCGGCGATCTTCTCCACCTTGTCGAGCTGGTCGTCCTCGATGAGCAGTCCCATGCGCTCCTGGCTCTCGTTGGCAATGATTTCCTTGGCCGAGAGGGTCTTGTCGCCGATGGGCAACTTGGTCATGTCGATCTCGCCGCCACACTCCTCAACGAGCTCCGAGAGACAGTTGAGGTGTCCGGCCGATCCGTGGTCGTGAATGGATGTTACGGGGTTGGTGTCGTCCTCCACCAGGGCGCGCACCAGGTTGTAGGCGCGTTTCTGCATCTCGGGGTTGGCACGCTGCACGGCGTTGAGCTCCACGGCTGTTCCATAGCGGCCTGTGTCGACCGACGACACCGAGCCACCGCCCAGTCCAATGCGGTAGTTGTCGCCACCCACCACTACGATATCCTCGCCCACCTTGGGCTCCTTCTTCAGGCAGTCGCGCTTCTTGCCGTAGCCCACGCCACCGGCCAGCATGATCACCTTGTCGTAAGCATACACGGCGTTGCCTGTTGCCGACTCGGCGTTGCCCACGTTCTGCTGTGCGGCTGAGCCGTCGGGCAGTGTGGCGGTGTCGGCCGACGAGGTCTGATACTCGAAGGTGAGCACCGAACCTGCGATGAGGGGCTGGCCAAACTTGTTACCGAAGTCGGAGGCACCGTTCGATGCCTTGGTGAGGATTTGGCGCGGCGTTTGGTAGAGCCACTTACGGGCGGCGATGCCTGCCTCCCATGCGCGTCCCTCGGCCGAGCCGTCCTGCTGCTGGGCGTCCAAGCGCGGGTAAGAGGTCATATACACGGCGGTTCCGGCGATGGGCCATGAACCGACGCCGCCACCCATACGGTCGCGAATCTCACCACCGGTTCCCGTGGCGGCTCCGTTGAACGGCTCCACGGTGGTGGGGAAGTTGTGGGTCTCGGCCTTCAGCGACACCACGCTCTCGATGGGCTTCACCTCAAAGAAGTCGGCTGTGGTCTGGTCGACCGGTGCAAACTGCTCGATGGTGGGACCCTGTGCGAACGCCACATTGTCCTTATAGGCAGAGAGAATCTTGCCCGGATGCTCCTTTGTGGTTTTCTTGATGAGCGCGAAGAGCGACGAGGGGCGCTCCTCACCGTCGATGATGAATGAGCCGCCGAAGATCTTGTGTCGGCAGTGCTCCGAGTTGATCTGGGCGAAACCGAAGATCTCCGAGTCGGTGAGCGGACGACCATTCTCCTTCTCAATCTTATGGAGATACTCTATCTCTTCAGGACTCAGGGCCAGTCCTTCTTCCTCATTATACTGCTCGATGTTGTCCACTCGCTTGATGGGCTCAGGCTGATGGTTGACGGTGAACACCTGCTGGTCGAGACCGTTGTACATGCGCTGCAGCATGCGGTCGTGACTGGCGTTCTCACTGTCCACGGGGAAGAATTCCTCTATACGCGAAATGCCGGTGAGACTCATGTTTTGCGTGATCTCAACGGCATTGGTGCTCCATGGGGTTATCATCTCTCGGCGTGGGCCGACAAAGAAGCCTGTAAGGGTGGTGGCGTCCACAAGTGTGGCGTTGCCATAAAGCCAGCAGAGGGCTTGTTTCTCTTGCTCGCTGGGCTGGTGATCCATCTCAGTGGCAATGATGTTCTCCTTAGGAGTCTTGAAGAATAGTATCATGATCTGTATAAATTAATGGTGCGTGATTATACGCCTGCAAAATTAACGGTTTTTTCCTGAATACGGGCAAGCGCAACCTATCTTTTTTAATCGAAATGGAACAATAGAGCGAAAAAAGGTTCACGGATGAATGTGTCTCACACAAGAAATGGAATCCGACGGATGGAATGGGACTGGAATTCACCCCAAAACGACAGCTTCTCGTCGGCCGAACGGCAGGCTCTATACACCCTCATCTACCCTTAGGTTGAAAAAATATGCACCTTCGTTGAAAAAACGCCACAAAAATGAGGAATCATTCGGAATTTATTCGTAAATTCGCCACCGCATGCTGGGGTTTGCTCTCTATCAATAACGCAACACTATGGTTAGCGAATTCTTTGGCATGACACTATCCGGGCATTCTTGGTACTCCTGGATGTTCTATCTAACTATCTATCAACCTAATAGTGTTGCGCCTTTTTTTTAATGAAGAAAGTGTTTACCCTTCTTCTGTTATTATGTGTCTGTGCCATAGCCAGTTATGCGTAGACCACAGAAAACAACGAGGACAAACCGGTGATGACGATCGGTTGCCTAAGTGATTTACACAACGAGCTGGGGCTCATCAGTGGCGAACTGTCGACCGTAAAACTGCGCGGCACGTTTGGCAACACCATCAAGCGCATGCATGAGGAAGAGGACGTGGACCTCATCTGCCTGGGTGGCGACTACACGAGCGACGTTACTGTTAGCAAGGAAAACTGGGAGCGCGTGAAGCAACTGATGCGCGAAACGAGCCGCTCGGCCTTCCGCGACGGGCGGACCCAACGCCCGGTGATTTACGTCACGGGCAACCACGACTATGAGGTGGCCAACTTCGACAAGATTCCCAAGGGCTTCAACGCCGGCTATTACCAAGACATCATGGAGGAGGACATTGGTCCTCTAACAGCCCACAACGCCTACTATGAGGAGGCCGACAACGGTTCGCTGGGCAAGCAGAAGTTGCTGGGGGCCTATCATTACCAGATTAAGGGTTTCGACTTTGTGATGCTCAACTGCGGACTCTATTTCTTCAAGAACGCATGGGACTACACCTACTCGTTGGGCTCTGTGCAATGGGTGGCCGACAAACTGGCTGAGCTCTACGCCTCCGACCCCAACAAGACGGTTTTCTTCCTTCTCCATGTTCCGTTCTCCGACTCCAATAGCATCTCGGCTGCCAACAAGGGCATGAAGAGTGGCGAGTCGACACGCCTGCTGAAGGCCACGCTTGCCAAATATCCCAACCGCGTCATGATCTACGGTCACGACCACGGAACCGACTCGGCCTTCATTCGCAAACGCACCTCACAGCGTGTTACGCGTTACGACGTAGGCGGCATGGTCATCTCTTCGTTCGACGACACGCATGTGGACGACCCCGTATTGCCTCCCGACACTCCTGAAGAGCCCACCTCGGTAACGATGAGCATCAAGTCGGTGGCTACGGGCAAATACCTCACCTACGGCTCGTCGACCAACCTTGCCGTGCAGGATGATGCCATGAACGCCACCATCGACAAGGTGGCCAACTCCGACAACCATTTCTCCGTGAAACTTGGCGGCAACTACGTTTACTGCGGATCGACGGCCACATTCAGCGGAAACGCCAAGCTGACCGACTATTCCAAGGCGTTCATCTACAAGGTCGACGACAACAAGGCCACGCGCGTCACCGCTACCAACGAACTCGCCGACGGCGCCAAGGTGGTGCTGGTCTACAAGGCTTCGAAAGACAAGAAATACTACGCCCTGCTCCCCGAGAACACCAAGACGAGCCTCAGCTCCGACAACCGTATGAAGGCCCAACTGGTGGCAGCCAGCGATCCGGGCGACGAGATCAGCGTTGAGGGCGACAACATCGTTTGGCAACTGAATCAGCGTGAGGTGGAGGAGACGGGATTGCCCATCGACGCGTGCATCCAGAACACAGCCACGGGTAAATATATCGGCGAGGATTCGAGCAACCTCAACACCGTAGACGAGGCGCTCACCTGCAACATCTATGAGGAGAACGGCAAGGTTTACGTAAAGATGCCCAACAACAACCGCCATCTGCACATCGGCTCGGGCGGACGATTCTCTCGCGGCGACGCCACCGCCCTGAAGTTCTTTGAGGTGGTAGCCCCAACCGTGGAGCATGGTTCGTATGTGGGAACATTGGTGAAATACCCCAAGACGGGTGTGCCCTACGCCATCGCGGCCGAGAAGTCGGGCAAGACTTACCTGCTCACCAACAAGGTGTACAAAGCCGGCGAGGGCGACGACCAGCGCCTGGAGGGCCAGGAGGTTACCGTCAACGGCAACACCGTCAGCTTTACCGACGACAACCTTTTCTGGACACTCAAGGAGAGAGAGCCGGGCGATCCGTCGTTCTTCTCAAGTTTCATGGGTTCGATGAGATACTACAACAACTCCATCGAGGGCGACGTAAGCGTCAGCAACTCCAATATTGTGCAAGCCCTGATGGTTTACATCTACCCCGACCGCATCACGCTGAAGATGAAGAACTATGGCGAGAGCGGCACCTTCGGCAACATCACCATCAACAAGGACCTCGCCGCCTACACCGTTTATCGTGAGGTGCGCAACGCCAACGGCGCGTTGACCGCCATCAAGGGCGTCACCACCGAGAACAAGATGGGCAAGGCCGACGGTCGTGTGTACGACCTGACGGGCCGTCAGGTAACGCGCCCCACACGCGGCGTTTACGTCATGAACGGCCGCAAGGTGGTGCTCTAAACCCCTAAAAACCAACTCATAGGTGCTCGGTAAAACGGTAGGAGCGGTTCCTAATCGGTTTGCCGGGCACCTTGTTTTTTCTCACATCCGTCAACCCCGCCACAATTTGCCCACCAACGGTGGGGCATGGATAAGGATGGAAAAAAGGCGACAGTCATACCCCGTTTTTAACGTTTGTTTCCCAGCGAAGGCAGGATGGGTCGCAAATACGCGATTCTCAACGCATTTTTCTAATCACCTAACAGTCAGAGGCTTACGTTTTCAACGCAACATCCTGCACTCCATATTCAACAATCCGCCTTGCGGTTAGGCATGTTTCGTGGTGCGGAACATGCCTAAACGCAGCACAATACATGGTCTTTCGAGTTGCGACAAGGCATGTATCGCAACCCGAAAGATGCCTAACGGCAACGGCTCGGCTGAGAGCAGGGGCGTCGAGGGCTCAAACATCTCTCCTCGACCGCTCAAAAACGGCCATATCGCTCGCTATTTGGGGCGCTCCCGGTGATGCGGATTTTTCAGAACTATCATTACATTTTATTCCACCCAATCCCATTGTCCGACGGCCCAACGGTCTGTTTTTCTCCCAAGTTGGCAGGTCTTTTCCACGCTCACAGCGCCCATTTTCGCGCTCCCGCCCAACGCCCAGATGGCACAAAATGCGAAAAAATATGCGAAAAAAGCAGGTGGCTTCTTGGGCATTCGGGCGAATTACATTATCTTTGTGGAAAAATACCATAACCGATGACGGGAACAGAATTCATTGGAAAGTTTAAAAGCAAATACCTATGGGGCAACCTGGCGGCCATGGCGCTCGTCGTAGGAGCGCTGATTGTGGGTGCCAAGTTCGGCTTAGGCATTTACACCCATCACGGCGAATCGATTGCCATTCCCAACATAGTGCATAAGAAATTCGACAACGCCACACACGTGCTCGACCAACTGGGCTTGCGCATCGAGGTGAGCGACACGGGCTACGTGAAGACGCTGCCCCCTGGATGCATTCTCGAACAAAACCCGGAGCCGGGAGAGCATGTGAAGTCGGGGCATGTCATCTATGTCACCATCAACGCCAGCCACACGCCCACGCTGACGCTGCCCGACATCATCGACAACAGCTCGCTGCGAGAGGCCATGGCCAAACTGTCGGCCATGGGCTTTAAGTTGACCCCGCCCCAGTTTGTGCCGGGTGAGAAAGACTGGGTTTACGGCGTGGTGGTGAAGGGGCAGCACGTGGTCTACGGCGACAAGATTCCCGTAGACGCCGCCGTCACCATACAGGCGGGCAACGGACAGCTCGACGATAACGACGCGGTGAACTATGTGGACACGGAGCCGGCCGACAACTTCGAAACGGAGGAGCCCACCGAGGAAGACCCGTTCGAGGAGGTGAAGGAGCAACCCGCGGAGCCTGCGCCCACGCCCGAACCCGCCAAGAGGGATCCCGCACAGCGCACGGAATGAGCAGGAGGAGAAAGGGGTGAGAACCATCACGGGCTGCGTTCCCATTTAAGAAAACAAGACCAACAACGAATGACAGATTATACCGACGATATAGAACTCATGGAGGACGACGAGCTGACTGCCGTTGAGCCTTCGACCGACGACGCACAGCTCTATGAGCATTGGAAGATGGAGGTAGACCCCGGACAGGCCACCGTGCGCATCGATAAGTTTCTGGCTGAACACATGCAGCACTCGAGCCGCAACCGCATACAGACGGCGGCCGAGCAGGGTTGCATCTTTGTGGGCGACCGACCTGTGAAGAGCAACTACAAGGTGCGGCCGGGCGACATCATCACCCTGAGGCTCGACCGACCCAAGCACGACACCACCATACGGCCCGAGGAGATTCCCTTGGACATCGTCTACGAGGACAGCGACCTGATGGTGGTCAACAAGCCCGTGGGCATGGTGGTGCACCCAGGCGCCGGCAACTTCAGCGGAACGCTCATCAACGCCGTGGCATGGCACATGCGCGACGTGCCCTCGTTCGACGCCAACGATCCCGAGGTGGGACTGGTTCACCGCATCGACAAGGACACCAGCGGCCTCATCGTGGTGGCCAAGACACCCGAGGCGAAGACAGCGCTGGGAAAGCAGTTTTTCAACAAAACCACACACCGCAGCTATAACGCATTGGTGTGGGGCAACTTCGTCGAGGACGAGGGGCGCATCGAGGGCAACATTGGACGCGACCCCAAAGACCGCTTGCGCATGAAGGTGTTCGATCCCGAATCGGGCATCGGAAAACCGGCCGTCACCCACTGGAGAGTGCTCGAGCGATTCGGCTACACCACGCTCGTGGAATGTAAGCTGGAGACGGGACGAACCCACCAGATCAGGGCCCACATGAAGCACATCGGACACCCGCTGTTTGCCGACGAGCGCTACGGAGGAACCGAGATCCTGCGCGGACAGCGCAGCTCAAGCTACCGCGCCTTCATACGCAACTGCTTCGACCTCTGCCCACGACAGGCGCTGCACGCCAAGACGCTCGGATTCGTACACCCACGCACAGGACAGCAGATGGACTTCGACTCGGAGTGGCCCACCGATCTCACGGCGCTCATCGACCACTGGCGTAAGTTTATCAACGGAACGAGGCGCGACGACTAACACTTCCTTACAAATAAGAACATACAAGAACATCTATAATATCAACAAGATGAAAGATTTAAAGAGAAACATTGCCATCGTCTGCGGCGGTGACTCCTCTGAGCACGACGTGTCTATGCGCTCGGCACAGGGACTTTATTCATTCTTCGACAAAGAACGTTACAACATTTACATCGTCGACGTGAAGGGCATCAACTGGCACGTGGAATACGAAGACGGCGACGTGGCCACCATCGACAAGAACGACTTCTCGTTCATCGGCAAGGATGGCAAGGCTGTGGTCTTCGACTATGCTTACATCACCATTCACGGCACCCCGGGCGAGAACGGACTGATGCAGGGCTACTTCGACCTCATCCATCTGCCCTACTCCACCAGCGGTGTGTTGGTGGAAGCCATGACATTCAACAAGTATGTGCTCAACAACTACCTGCGCGCTTTTGGCGTACGCGTGGCCGACAGCATCTTGCTGCGTCTGGGCGACGAGTATGATGAGAAGGAGATTGAGAAGCGCTTGGGCATGCCTGTCTTCGTGAAGCCGGCAGCCGACGGAAGCAGCTTCGGCGTGTCGAAGGTGAAAAACGCCGACCAGTTGGCTCCCGCCCTGCGCGTGGCCTTCATGGAGAGCGACGAAGTGATGATCGAAGGCTACATGAAGGGCACAGAGATCTCAATCGGATGCTACAAGACACGCGATAAGATGGTGGTGTTCCCAGCTACCGAGGTGGTGACCAGCAACGAGTTTTTCGACTACGACGCCAAGTACAACGGCCAGGTGCAGGAAATCACACCGGCACGCATCGCCGACGAAACAGCCAAGCGCGTGGCCGACGAAACAGCCAAGATCTACAACATCCTGCATTGCAACGGCATCATCCGAATAGACTATATCATCTCGAAAGATGCTGAGGGCAACGATCAGATCAACATGCTCGAGATCAACACCACACCGGGAATGACGGCCACAAGCTTCATACCGCAGCAGGTAAGGGCGGCCGGGCTCGACATCAAGCAGGTGCTGACCGATATCGTGGAGAACCAGTTCTAACACGTTTCCCATCCTACGCAATCATCATTTCGCCTTATGATTATACCCGAGAAATTCAATGATATAAGGCCTTTCGAGCCCGAGGAGCTCCCTGAGGTCTACGATAGGTTGCTGGCCAACCCGCAGTTTCAAGCCGTCGTGAGGTATCTCTACCCTGATGTGCCGTTCGACATGCTTGCCGCGAAGATGAAGACGTGCAAGACGTCGCTCGACTTCCAAATGCAGTTCTGCTACAAGTTTATCGACAACCTGATGAAAAAGGCGAGCCGAGGCTATGAGATGAACTGCAAGGCGATCAACAACACCAAGCACTACACGTTCGTGAGCAACCACCGCGACATTGTGCTCGACTCGGCCATACTCGATATGCTGCTCATCGACGCGGGCTTCACCACCACATGCGAGATAGCCATCGGCGACAACCTGCTGGCGCTGCCATGGGTGAAAGACCTCGTGAGGTTGAACAAGAGCTTCATAGTGAAGCGCGGATTGCCCATGCGCGAAATGCTGATGGCGGGCAAGACGCTCTCCGAATACATGCATTTCGCCATTCAGGAGAAGCACGAGAACGTGTGGGTGGCTCAGCGCCCGGGACGAGCCAAAGACTCGAACGACCGCACATCCGAGGGTGTCTTGAAGATGATGACCATGGGTGGAACGGGTACGGTGCCCGAGAGACTGAAGGAGTTGCACATCGTGCCGCTGACCATCTCTTACGAATACGACCCATGCGACTACTTGAAGGCGGTGGAGCTGCAGCAGAAACGCGACAACCCCGAATGGAAAAAAGGTCCCAACGACGACATCATCTCCATGCAGACAGGCATCATGGGATTCAAGGGGCATGTGCACTACCACTGCGCACCGTGCATCGACGAGTATCTCGACAACCTGCCGGCCGATACGCCCAAGGGTGAAATTCACCGCATCATTGCCGAGCACATCGACCATGAGATCCATAGCCATTACATGTTGTACCCATCCAACTATGTGGCGCTCGATGAGCTGCAGGGTACGGAGGATTACAAAGACCACTACTCGGCCGACGACAAGGCGTTCTTCGACCGTTACCTGGCCGGACAGATGGCGAAGATCAACATGCCCAACAAGGACGATGCGTTCCTACGCAAGAGCATCCTGACGATGTATGCCAACCCGGCAATCAACTACATGAATGCCACCAAATGACACGAACCCACAGGACTAAGTTTCGACTCATGGGTGCCTTCGCGGCCCTGCTGCTCATAACGGGCGTGGCCAGCTGTTCAAGCGACGGCTACGAAACGGGCGACGGGCGCTACAGTTACCTACAGGCCGACTTCTGTAAGGCGCATGTAACGACCGCCAAGACGGTCGATTACATCCTGACCGACGGAGGCGACTCGGTGCACTTGGCTACGCCGGCCACGGTGGGCTGGGCCCCGGCGAAAGACACGTTGTGGCGTGCGCTGGCCTACTACGACAAGGCGGCAAGGAAATTGTTTAGCCTATCGCAGGTGCTGGTGGCGCGCCCGTTGGTCAAGATGAGTCTCGACAGCGTGGCCACCGATCCGCTGACGCTCGAAAGCGCGTGGATGGGCGGAGGGTTCCTCAACATCGGGTTTGCCGTGAAAACGGGCTCCTCCGACCAAGTGGACGCCTCACAGGCCATAGGAATCATGGTCGACTCCATCGAGACCGAGGGCGAGGCCACACGCGTCGTGACCCTTCGCTTGTTGCACGCGCAGAACAATGTGCCGCAATATTACACGGTAAGGAGCTACCTCAGCATGCCTCTTCCCGCCGCATGGCGCAGCGCAAAAATGACGATCGTGGCCAACACCTACCGCGGTGAACAACGGCTGATGGCCGAATAGCCACAACCGCATTGCCAAACAAACGTCCCAACACAATAAAGGCCGTTTCCTCAACCACATGGTTTGGGAAACGGCCTTTACCTATTTATTATGGAATGGTATTATTTCAACACACCCAGTTCCTTACCAACCTTGATGAACGCGGCGATGCAACGATCCAACTGCTCGGTGGTGTGGGCAGCGCTCAGCTGAACGCGGATGCGTGCCTCGCCCTTCGGAACAACGGGATAGCAGAAGCCTGTGACGTAGATGCCTTCCTCAAGCATGCAGTTGGCAAAGCGAACGGCCAACGGAGCGTCGTAAAGCATCACAGCGCAGATGGCGCTCTGCGTGGGCTTAATGTCGAAGCCTGCGGCAATCATCTTGTCGCGGAAGTAATTAACGTTCTCAACCAACTTGTCGTGGAGAGAGTTGTCTGTCTTCAGAATCTCAAACAACTTCAGGCTGGCGCCAATGATGCCAGGGGCCAAAGAGTTGGAGAAGAGATAGGGACGGCTGCTCTGGCGCAGCATGTCGATGATCTCCTTACGACCTGTTGTGAAGCCGCCGAGGGCGCCACCAAAGGCCTTTCCGAGGGTTCCGGTGTAAATGTCAACGCGGCCATAGGTGTCGTTGAGCTCGCTAACGCCGTGGCCAGTGGGACCAACAACGCCGGCTGAGTGGCTCTCGTCCACCATGACGAGTGCGTCGTACTTCTCTGCCAAGTCGCAAATCTTATCCATCGGAGCCACATTACCGTCCATCGAGAACACGCCGTCGGTGCAGATAATGCGGAAACGCTGGGCTTGGGCCTCCTTCAGGCAACGCTCCAAATCCTCCATGTCGGCATTCTTATAACGATAGCGCTGGGCCTTGCAAAGGCGCACGCCGTCGATGATGCTGGCATGGTTCAGGGCATCAGAGATGATGGCGTCCTGGTCGGTAAGGAACGAACCAAACAAGCCTCCGTTGGCATCGAAGCAAGCGGCATAAAGGATAGTGTCCTCTGTCTTGAAGTAATCGCTGATGGCAGCCTCCAGTTGCTTGTGAATATCCATGGTACCACAGATGAAGCGAACGGATGCCATACCATAACCGCGACGGTCCATCACGTCCTTGGCAGCCTGAATCAGGCGAGGGTCGTTGGCCAAGCCGAGGTAGTTGTTAGCACAAAAATTGAGTACTTCCTTGCCCTTTACCTGGATGGATGCACCCTGGGGGCTCTCAATGATACGCTCTTCTTTGTAAAGGCCTGCAGTCTTCAAGCCTGCGAGAGTCTCTTGAAGATGTTGTTTCACTTTTCCGTACATAGTAGTTTTAATTAAAGTCAGTAGTACAAAGTAACTGCTTTTTCTTGAGAAAATGGGGCCTATCGCAGCGAAAAAGGTATAGAATTGAAAGTTTTAATCTAATTTAACAAAGCCATTTCCGTAGTTCAACAAAAAAGCATTTACTTTGCGACATATTTTCAATAATTCTATCATACCTAAAAATGAAGAACATACTTGTAATTGGCTCAACTGGACAAATTGGCTCTGAATTAACGCGCGAGCTCCGTAAGCGCTACGGCAACGACCATGTAGTTGCTGGATACATCAAAGGTGCAGAGCCCACTGGCGAGTTGTTGGAGGCTGGCCCCGCTGAGGAGGCTGACGTCACTAAGGCTGAAATGATCGCTACCGTGGTAAAGAAGTACCACATCGACGCCATCTATAACCTGGCAGCGCTGCTGTCGGTGGTGGCTGAGAACAAACCTAACTTGGCTTGGAAGATTGGAATCGACGGTCTCTGGAACATCCTGGAGGTGGCTCGCGAGCACCATTGCCAAGTGTTCACACCCAGCTCTATCGGCTCATTCGGTGAGTCGACACCCCATTGGATGACTCCGCAGGACACCATCCAGCGCCCAAAGACTATCTATGGCGTGAGCAAGGTGACAACGGAGCTGCTCAGCGATTGGTTCAACCAGAAGTACGGCACCGACACACGCTCGGTTCGCTTCCCCGGACTGATCTCTTACGTAGCGCTTCCTGGAGGTGGCACAACCGACTATGCTGTCGACATCTTCTACTCTGCCGTACGCGGTGAGAAGTTTGTTTGCCCCATCCCCGAAGGCACATTGATGGACATGATGTACATGCCCGACGCATTGCACGCCGCCATCAGCCTGATGGAAGCCGACCCCGCCCGCCTCGTACACCACAACGGTTTCAATGTGACAGCTATGAGCTTCGCTCCCGAAACCATCTATGCCGAGATCAAGAAGCACAAGCCCAACTTCGAGATGGTTTACGAAGTAGACCCCCTGAAGAAGGCTATCGCAGAAAGTTGGCCCGACAAGCTCGATGACAGCTGCGCCCGCCAGGAGTGGGATTGGAAGCCTCAGTACGACCTTTCAAGCATGACTGTGGATATGCTCGATAAGCTCTCGAAGAAGCTCAACGGATAAGACACAACATTTCTAACATACCATCGCATGAAGAGGAGGACCTTATCGTCCTCCTTTTTTTATGGGTTCAAAAGAAGTTATCCAATCATCCAAAAGAAAATTTTCAATCATCCAAAGGAAGATTCCCAATCATTCAAAGGCGGCTTTATATGAATTCAAAGGTGGCTTTATATGAATTCACAAAACCGACAGAGGCGTCGAATGGCAGGTTTACTATTCGACGCCTCTGTGGTTTGGGCCTTTTGGCAGTTCCATCGGGCATGTCTGGCACGACTTACAGGCTCTCCAACACGCGCTTAAGCACCACTTCGGCGCTTATCTCACGGTTGGCAGCCTCGGGAATAACGAGGCTATGGTCACTCTCAATGACGTCGTCGGTGACAATCAAGCCGCGTCGAACAGGCAGGCAATGCATGAAATAACCATCGTTTGTCCAACGCATGTGCTCGCTATCGATGGTCCATGAGGAATCGCTGGATAGGATTTTACCATAATCCTCGGGACGTGTCACACCCGGACAGCTCCAGTTCTTGGCATACACAAAGTCGGCTCCGGCCAACGCCTTGCGCTGATCATACTCAACCGTGGCACCCTTCGTGAACTTCGGATCGAGCTCATAGCCCTCGGGGTGGGTAATGACGAAGTCGACATCGGCCGCTGTCATCCACTCGGCAAACGAGTTGGGGACGGCCTGTGGCAACGCACGGCAATGGGGAGCCCAGGTCAGAACCACCTTCGGACGTGCAGTCTTTTTGTGCTCCTCAATGGTGATGAGGTCGGCAAAAGCCTGCAACGGATGCACCGTAGCGGTCTCCATGGCCACCACAGGGCGCCCAGAGTATTTCACAAACTGGTTCACGATGGTCTCGGCATAGTCGAACTCGCGGTCGGAAAGACCTGCAAACGAGCGCACGGCAATAACGTCGCAATAGGAGCCCATGACGGGAATGGCCTCCAAGAGGTGCTCACTCTTGTCGCCATCCATGATGACTCCGCGTTCGGTTTCCAACTTCCAAGCGCCAGCATTCACATCGAGCACTATGACATTCATGCCCAAGTTCATTGCCGCCTTTTGTGTGGAGAGGCGCGTACGCAGCGAATTATTAAAGAAAATCATCAGCAGGGTTTTGTTCTTTCCTAACTGCTGATATTGGAAACGGTCGCGTTTCACCTCCAAAGCCTCGGCCAACGCCTTGTCGAGCGGGCCGATATCTTGCACATTAAAAAAACTCTTCATCGTTACTCTTTTTGTTGATCGTTGTATGATTAAATAATCGTTGTCTTGTCAGGGATAAGCATAGCCAACACCATAAGCACCTAAAGGCACAGCCTGCTCTGAGACGAGCCAACTCCATAAGCACCTAAAGGCATTGCCTGCTCTGAGACGAGCCAACCCCATAAGCGACTTATCGAAACCCCATAAGCATTCCAAGATAGCATTAGCGGCGCTCAAAGAATACACCTTAAGCGGTTTACGAAAGCATTAGGAACGTCCGAAGAAGACTCCGCATGTAGTTTACGAGAGCATTAGGAACGCCCTAAGAAGGCTCCGCAAGCGGTTTATGAAAGCATTGGAAACGCTTTATGGGCGTGTCTGACCGTTGCCTTCCACAATCCATTTGTAGGTACAGATCTCGTCTAACCCCATAGGACCACGCGGCCCAAGCTTCTGAGTGCTGATGCCAATCTCTGCTCCCAGGCCAAACTGGGCGCCATCGGTGAACGACGTTGGGGCGTTCCAATAGACGCAAGCGGCATCAACCTGTGCCTGAAAGCGGCGGGCAGCCTGCTCGTCCTCGGTGATGATGGCCTCACTATGGCCCGATCCGTAACGGGCGATGTGGTCGACGGCCTCATCGATATCGCGCACCACGCGCACCGACATCTTGTAATCCATGTATTCGCGGCCAAACGATTCGGCGTCCGCCTCGCACAGTAGGCTGGACGGATAATGCCCTTCCAGTTGGCCATAAGCGGCAGAATCGGCATAAAGCACCACGTTCTTGCCCGCCAAAGGCTCCAACAACGCAGGCAGATCGGCCAGCCGTGCCACATGCACCAACAAGCAATCCAAGGCGTTGCACACCGAAACCCTACGCGTCTTGGCGTTGAGCACGATGGCCTTTCCTTTCTCCAGATCGCCCGTTTCGTCAAAATAGGTGTTGACAACGCCCGCTCCCGTCTCTATGACAGGTATGCGAGCCGTGTCTCTCACGAAGTCGATAAGCTTTCGTCCGCCCCTCGGAATACAAAGGTCTATGTAGCCCACGGCATTCAGCATCTCAGCCGTGGCCTCATGAGTGGCCGGCAACAGCACCACCGCCTGCTCGTCAACGCCCATGCGCCGGAGCACACCGTGAATGAGATCGACCGCCACCTGATTGGAAGCCTCAGCGTCGCGACCGCCCTTGAGCACACAAACGTTGCCACTCTTGAAACAGAGCGCAAACACGTCGAAGGTCACATTGGGGCGCGCCTCATAAACAACGCCGATGACACCGAAGGGCACACTCACCCGATGAAGGCGCAAACCATTGTCAAGTGTGCGCTCATGGCTGACACGGCCCAAGGGCGATGGCAACCGGGTTACGTTCTCCATGTCGTGCGATATGACACAAAGGCGCTCATCGGTCAGCATCAACCGGTCGTACAACGGGTTGCTCTTGTGCATGGCCGCCAGGTCTTTCCGGTTGGCCTGAAGGAGCGACGCGCTCTGCGTTCGTATCTCCTCGGCCACCGCCAAGAGCACGGCGTTGCGCGCCTCATCGGTCATGGAAGCCACCGAACGGCTGGCTTGCTTGGCCTGTTGGAACAGATGGGTCAGTTGCATGGTAAGAATTCGGTATGTGGAACATGGTTTTTTCGGGTCTCTAAATCCACCAACACATTGTCGCGCTCACCGTTAGCGATGATGACACGTATGCCAGCCTGCGACACTTTCTTAGCCGTGATGTACTTGGAGTGCATGCCACCACGTCCGAAAGCGCTCTTCTCGGGAAGGATATACTCGCTGAGGTCGCGGTCGGGTGCCACCTCCCGGATGAGCTCCGCATTGGGATCGTCGGGATGAGAGGTATAAATGCCATCGATGTTCGACAGCAACACCAATGTCTCCGCACGCATCATCTTGGCGATAAGGCCCGACAACTCATCGTTATCGGTGAACATCAGCTCGGTGACACACACCGTATCGTTCTCGTTGACGATAGGCAAGACGCCATTCTCAAGCATCACCTCCATGCAGGCCCGTTGGTTTAGGTACTGCTCACCGGGCTCAAAGTTCTCCTTCATGGTAAGCACCTGACCTATGGGAATGCCAAACTCGCGGAACAAATCGTAGTAGAGCCCCACCAGTTTCACTTGTCCGACAGCGGAGAAGAGCTGCCGCTGCTCCACCGAATCCAATCGGTGGTCCACACGCAGCTCACCCCTTCCGCTGGCCATGGCGCCCGACGACACGAGGATGACCTCGTGCCCGTGCTGCCTGAGCCACGCTATCTGGTCGACGAGGGTCGACACCCGCGTCACGTCGAGCTTGCCATCGCGGCGGGTCAGCACATTACTGCCCACCTTCACCACCATTCTTTTCTTCTTCTCATCCATGGTATCGTGAGTTAGAATGGTGCCTATCAGTCTTGTTTCTCGCTGTCCTTCTTACGGATTTCCACACGACGGATCTTGCCGCTGATGGTCTTTGGCAACTCGTCGACAAACTCCACGATGCGCGGATACTTGTAAGGCGCAGTCTCTTTCTTCACATGTTGCTGCAGCTCCTTAACCAGCGCATCGCCCGCTTTGTCTTTCCACTCCTTGCCGAGCACCACCGTAGCCTTGACCACCATGCCACGGATGTCGTCGGGAACACCCGTGATGGCACACTCCACAACAGCCGGATGGGTCATCAAAGCCGACTCCACCTCGAACGGGCCGATACGGTAGCCACTCGACTTGATGACGTCGTCGATGCGTCCCTCAAACCAATAGTAGCCGTCCTCGTCGCGCCAGGCCATGTCGCCCGTGTGGTACAGACCATCGTGCCAAGCCTCCTTGGTCAGCTCCGGGTCGCGATAATACTCCTTGAACAGACCGATGGGCTTGCGGTCGCCTACGCGAACCACTATCTCGCCCTTCTCACCGTCCTCACAAGGAGTGCCGTCGGGCTTCACCAGGTCTATGTCGTACTGGGCGTTGGGCATACCCATCGATCCCGGCTTGGGCTTCATCCAAGGCATAGTTCCGAGCGTCATGGTGGTCTCGGTCTGGCCGAATCCCTCCATCATCTGTATGCCCGTCAGTTCCTTGAACTTATCGAACACAGCGGGGTTTAGGGCCTCACCGGCCGTGGTGCAATACTCCAGCGATGAGAGGTCGTACTTCGACAGGTCCTCGCGAATCATGAATCGGTAGATGGTAGGAGGCGCACAGAACGATGTGACGTGGTATTTCTCTATCTGCCTGAGCAGGGTGTCGGCGTTGAACTTCTCGTGGTCGAACACGAAAACGGTAGCTCCGGCAAACCACTGGCCGTAGAACTTGCCCCAAACAGCTTTTCCCCAACCCGTGTCGGCCACTGTGAGGTGGAGCGAGTTCTCGTGCAAATTATGCCAGAACACACCCGTCGTAAGGTGGCCCAAGGCATAAAGGTAATCGTGTGCCACCATCTTCGGCTCACCGCTGGTACCACTGGTGAAGTACATCAGCATGGTGTCCTCGTTGGTGTTTACAAACTTCGGCTTAACAAACTTAGGAGCCTTGCGCCACTCGGCCTGCCAATCGCGGAAGCCCTCGGGGATGGGTTTGCCATGGTCGGTCACGGCAATGAGAGTCTTCACCGAAGGACTCTCGGGCATGGCCTGCTTAATTTGCTCGGTCACATAGGCGTCGTCGACACAGATGATGGCCTTCACGCTGGCTCGCGTGTTGCGGTACACAATGTCGTGCTTGGTGAGCATGTGTGTGGCGGGAATCACGATGGCACCAATCTTATGGAGCGCCAACATGACGACCCACCACTCATACCTACGCTTGAGGATGAGCATGACGGGATCGTTCTTGCCAATTCCCAACGAGAGCAGGTACGAAGCCGCCTGGTCCGACTGCTCCTTGAGCTCTGCATAGGTGGTTCTGATCTCGTCGCCTTGGTCGTTGGTCCAAAGGATGGCAAGCTTGTTGGGCGCCTCTTCAGCCCACACGTCCATGACGTCGTAGGCGAAATTGAAATTCTCCGGAACGATAAATTCCAGATGTTTATTATAGTCCTCTACCGACTCGAAGTGGGTCTGCTTTAAAAATCTCTCTATCATTGTGTTTTGTATCCTGATGATTATCCAATTGCTGCGGCTAAGAACCTCACCGCCTTATCGCCTACGGCCAGCATGCCATGGGGCTTGCTGGAATCGAAATAGATGCTGTCGCCCTCGTTCAGGCGGATGGTCTTTCCGTCGAGATAAATATCCATGGCGCCCTCGAGCACAAGGTTAAACTCTTGTCCGGCGTGGTTATTCTTATAAACGGTGTGGGCCTCGGGCTTGGGCTCAACGGTCACAATGAACACGTCGGCCTTGTGATTGACATAGCCACTCACCAGGCTTTGGTACTTATACGCCTTGGTACGCTCCACGCTCATGCCCTGACCTTTGCGCACCACGAAATAAGACTTCATGCGAGGTGCCTCGGCAAACATCAGCTCCTCTGCCGACACGCCATACTTATGGGCAATCTTCATCAGCTTGGAGATGGTGATATCTTCCTCACCCTGCTCTACCTTCTCGTATTTTTCGACATTAAGACCGCAAGCGTCGGCCACCTCCTGGGCCGTCAGGTCGAGCGCATCGCGCAACCCCTTGAGTCGTTCTCCAATTTGTTTTAGTTGTTCATCCATATTGGTTGCTTATTAAGAAATATTTGTGTAATGTGAAAAGCACGGCCCAAAGCCTATTTCGTGCTGGCTTTCAGTCCGCGAATGACGGCCGACGTAAAGCCCGCGTGCTCCATCTCGTTGAGCCCCTTGATGGTCAGTCCGCCCGGAGTGGTCACCTGGTCGATGGCTTGCTCCGGATGCATACCCGTGGCCCTGAGCAGTTGGACGGCTCCCTCCAGCGTCTGCATCACGATTTCCTTCGACACATCGGCCTTGAAACCAAGCTCCACACCGCCCTCCGACGCCGCACGGATGTAGCGCATGGCGTAGGCGATACCACACGAAGCCAGCGTGGTTCCGGCTGCGAGGTGTTGATAATCGGTCAGCAACGCCGTACCCATCTCATCGAAAAGGCCCTTCACCAGCGCCGTCTGCTCAGGCGTGGCATCCACGGGAACGACGAACGTCATCGACTGTTTCTGGGCAATGGCGATATTGGGGATAACCAAGAAGAAGGGCGGTGTGTCGGGCAACCACAGCTTCACCTGGTCAGGACTGATACCTGCCGCCATGATGACGAGCAGTTGCTCCTTGGGTCGCAACACATCGCGTATCTCGTCGAAGACCGTCTCCACGAGCCACGGCTTGACACAGATGCACACCACATCGGCTTTGGCTGCCGCCTCCTTGTTGTCGGTTGTGGCATGCGCCCCCACGGCCTTGAACCTGTCGGTCTTCGCCGTCGTGGGGTTCGACACGATAATATCGCTTGGGCAGACAGACGGCACCTGAAGCAGCCCCTGCACGGTGGCACCTCCCATGGCGCCCACTCCAATCATGGCTATCTTCATAATGTATCGAGTATGTGTTTGAATTTGCTGACGAAAAGGTCGGCGTCGGCCTTGGTGAGGCAGAGCGGTGGCAGCAGGCGCAGCACGTTGGTTCCGGCGCATCCGGTGAAACAATGCTCCTGATGGATGAGCGGCACACGCACGTCCTTGTGGGGAACGTCGAGGTCGACTCCTATCATCAGGCCGCGACCACGCACCTCAAGGATATGGGGCTCGGTCTCCTGCAGTTCCTTGAGCTTGCCAATGAGATACTCGCCCACCTCATGGGCATTGTCGACGAGGTGCTCCTTGTTGAACACATCGAGCACGGCGAGGGCTGCGGCGCAAGCCAAATGGTTGCCGCCGAAGGTAGTTCCGAGCTGTCCCTTGACAGGAACGAAGCGGGGTGAGATGAGCACGCCTCCCATGGGGAATCCGTTGCCGATGCCCTTGGCCACCGTGATGAGGTCGGGCTTGATGCCGAGCCACTGGTGGGCAAAGAACTTACCGCTACGGCCATAGCCACATTGTATCTCGTCGCAGATGAGCACCGCTCCATGCTTCCGGCAAGCCTCAGCCAGTCCTTGCGCAAACTCGGGTGTGGCCAGACGGATGCCTCCCACGCCCTGGATGGCCTCGATGATGACGGCGCACACATCGCCCTTGGCCAGTTCGCGCTCCCAGGCCGGCAGGTCGTTGAGCGGCAGGAAGGTGGTGTGGCCATTGTTGTTGATGGGCGCCACTATCTTCGGATTGTCGGTGGCTTCCACCGCCAGCGACGTACGGCCGTGGAACGCATGGCCAGCGGCCAGCACACGGGTGCGTCCTGTGTGGAAACTGGCCAACTTGAGGGCGTTCTCGTTGGCCTCAGCGCCACTGTTGACGAGGAAGAGCTGGTAGTCGTCGTAGCCCGACACGCGGCCCAACCGGTCGGCGAGCTTCTCCTGTAGGCCATTGATGACACTGTTGGAATAGAAGCCCAGGTTGCAGAGCTGGCGCTCCAGCACCTTCACATAATGGGGATGGCAGTGGCCTATGCTGATGACGGCATGGCCACCATAAAGGTCGAGGTACTCCTGATCGTTGTCGTCCCAAACTCTCGTTCCTTTTCCCTTCACGATGTTGATGTCGAAGAGAGAATATACATCGAATAATTTCATCTTACATTAGTCGTCTCGGGGCCCTGCGCATGCGGGCCGGTTGTTACACAAAAGCCCTCCATCGGATGGAGGGACGTTGGGTGGATGTGGACGCCTTGGCACCCACACCCTTTGTTAGAAGGCCGATGGCTTGAGGCCCAAGCCTGTCGTTTCGCTGATGCCAAACATGAGGTTCATGTTCTGCACGGCCTGTCCTACGGCACCTTTGAGCAGGTTGTCGATACACGCCGTGACGAGCAACTTGCCGTCGATGACGTCGCAATGGACCAGCGCCTTGTTGGTGTTGACCACCTGCTTCATGTCGAGCGGCTTGTCGACGTAATGGGTAAACGGCTCATGGGCGTAGAACGCCTTGTAGCCTTCCACGATGGCGTCGGCCTGGGCCTGGGTGCGGAGCACCTCGGTGGCGAAGATGCCACGCGCAAAATTGCCACGGTAAGGTATGAAATCGATGGCCGCGGAGAACGAGGCCTGCTCCTGCTTGAGGCTCTGCCGTATCTCGGGCACGTGCTGGTGGCGGAAGGCCTTGTACACGCTGAGGTTGTCGGTGCGCCACGAGAAGTGGGTGGTGGCACCGGGCTTCACGCCAGCTCCGGTGGATCCCGTGATGGCGTTCACCATGACATCGTTGTCGATGAGTTGCATGTGGGCTGCGGGCAGCAATCCCAACTGTATGCAGGTGGCGAAACAACCGGGGTTGGCCACGTGGCGGGCGGCGGCTATGCGCTGCCTATTGATCTCGGGCAGACCATACACGAAGTCGTGGTTGTCGGGCGTATAGGGCTGCGTGGAGTCGTAAGGCTTACTGGCGGCCAAGCGGAAATCTTGGGCCAGGTCGATGATCTTCACCGTCGCGGGGATATGATGCTCGCGCAAGAACGCCTCGCTCTTTCCGTGGCCGAAGCAGAAGAACACCACGTCGACCGCGTCGAAGGGCATCTCTGAGGTGAAGCGCATATCGGTGTCGCCATAGAGTCCCTCGTGGACATCGGTCAGCAGGTTGCCGGCGTTGCTCTCGCTATTGACAAACACCAGCTGTGCCTCAGGGTGATGGAGCAGCAGGCGGATGAGTTCGCCGGCGGTATATCCGGCGCCGCCCAGTATTCCTATTCGTATCATAATGGGTGTCGATGATTAGTATTGTGGCATGATGAGCCAAAGGATGATATAGACCAAGAGGCCGGGGAAGGCGGCGCTGAACACGGAGAGCAACACGTAGGCCAGGCGCACGATGGCGGGATCCCAACCAAAATACTCGGCGATGCCGCCGCACACTCCTGCTACCCAACGGTCGGATGAGGAGCGGAGAAGGCGTTTGTTTGTAGTCATGACATGAGGGTTTAGGGGTTATTAACGCTGCTCGTCGGGGTGCATGCCGTAGAACACACGCAGCGGCGTAGAGCTGATCTTGATGAAGCCCTTGGCGTCGTCGGCGGTCCAACCGTGGTTCATCTCGCCATACTCGCCGAGCTTCGACTTCGTGAGGTCGTCGGGCGAGTCGACACCCACGGTCTGGAAGCCATAGGGGCGCAACTTCAGGATGGCGGTACCATTGACGTGGCGCTGCGAACTGCTGAGGAACGCCTCCATGTCGGGCATGACGGGCTCCAGGTATTGACTCTCGTGGAGGAACATGCCGTACCAGTTGGCCACCTGGTCTTTCCAATATTGCTGCCACTTGGAGAGGGTCGACTTCTCCAGCAGGCGGTGGGCCTCGATGATGAGCATGGGCGCTGCGGCCTCAAATCCCACACGGCCCTTGATGCCGATGATGGTGTCGCCCACGTTGCAGTCGCGGCCGATGGCGTAGCTGGCGCCTATCTCCTCGATCTTCTGGATGGCCTTGACCTTATCGTCGAACGGCTCGCCATTGACGGCGGCTATCTCGCCTTTCTCGAAAGTGATGCGCAGCTCGGCCTCGGGCTCCTCGGCGGTGACGTGCTTCAGGTAGGCCTCCTCGGGCAGTCCCTGGGTGGGGTCGAGCAGTTCGCCACCGCAGATGCTGGTGCCCCAAATGCCTACGTTGTAGCTATACTTCAACTTGGTGAAGTCGGCGAAGAAGCCGTGCTCGTTCAGGTAGTCGACCTCCTCCTTGCGCGAGAGCTCCTTGTCGCGCGTCAGGGTGATGATCTCCACTCCAGGGGCCATGACGAGGAACGTCATGTCGAAGCGTATCTGGTCGTTGCCGGCACCCGTCGATCCGTGGGCAATGGCGTCGGCGCCTATCTCCTTCGCGTAGCGGGCAATGGCGATGGCCTGGAAAATGCGCTCCGACGACACGGAGATGGGATAGCAGTTGTTGCGCAGCACGTTGCCGAAGATCATGTATTTCAGCGACTTGGCGTAGTACTCCTGCGTCACATCGAGGGTTACATACTTCACGGCGCCCAACTTGATGGCGTTCTCTTCGTTGGTCTTCAACTGCTCGGCGCTGAATCCACCGGTATTGGCGCATGCTGCATAGACATCCCAGCCCTCCTGGGCGAGTTTCATAACGGTGTATGATGTATCAAGGCCTCCACTGAAGGCTACCACTACTTTCTTTTTCATAATGATGCTCCTGTTTTTCCCGTCCGGCCCATGCTGGCCCCAATGGCCTTGCTGCTCACGGCCGACGCATGGACAAGAACGGATGTATTTTGGTGTTTTTGTTGTTGTTATATTATAATAGGTGTTTCTGTTCCTTGCGATTTGCTCCGCTCCGAGCTACCGGGCTACGACTCCCCAAAGTCGTCGGAGGTCATCGTGGCCGTGCTTTTCAGCCCGTCGATGCGGCGTATGCGCTCCATGACCTCTGGGGAAATCTTGGCGGGCAGGTGCTCGTCGGGGTCGAAGAGCATGGCGGTGCAGATGCAGAACTTTCGTCCGGTGCGCTCCAGCACGTCGTGGTTGATGCATCCCTGGCAGCCTCGCCAAAAGGCCTCGTCGTCGGTGAGGTCGTTGAAGGTCACGGGATGGTAGCCCAGCTGGGTGTTCATCGTCATCACGGCCGATCCCGACGTGAGCGAGAAGATCTTGGCGTGGGGCCAACGCACGCGGGCTAACGTGAAGGTGAGGTTCTTAATACGCTTGGCGAGTCCGAGGCCACGGTAGTCGGGATGGACGATCAGTCCGGAGGTGGTTACATAATGCTTGTTACCCCATGTCTCAATATAACTGAATCCTGCGAAGCGCTCGCCCTCAAGCGCTATGACGGCCTTGGCCTCACGCATCTTGGTTGCCACATACTCGGGTGAGCGCTTGGCGATGCCGGTGCCGCGCACCTTGGCGGCGTCTGCAATGGTCTGAAGAATGGTGTCGACGTATTTCACATGGCTCTCATCGGCCACCATTACCTGAATGTCTTTCATGGATGTTATTAAAAATCTACTATGTCGTTAATGCCGTCTATAAGAGCGTTATGGTCGACACCCTCGCGAAGCACGATAATAATGGTGTCGTCGCCGGCGATGGTACCCAATATTTCGGGCACGTTACTGTTGTCGATGTTGTAAGCAATGGAACTGGCGTAACCTGGGCGAGTCTTGATAACTCCGAGGTTGCCCGAGAAATTGATGGATAGGAAACCGGGATTGCTCAACATCTCACCAGCCGATAGAGGCTTGTGCGATCGTCGATACATGGTCTCGTTGGGCAAAACATAAACATACTTGCCATTCATCGAGGCCGCTTTGGCAACCTTCAGCTGCTTCAGGTCGCGGCTCAGCGTAGCTTGGGTGAGCGTGAACCCTTCCTTGCGCAACTCGTTGAGCACTTCTTCCTGACTACCTACTTCTTTACCCGAAATAATCATCTTGATGGCTTCAAGCCGGCGGTCTTTTGTCTTCATGCTGTGTATTTTTATTCCTTATCCGTTCGCAAAGTTACTATTTATCATGCAAACATGCAAACAAATCTGCATTTTTCTTATATTTCAAACATATTTCTTACATTTAAAGCATAATCAACCGTTATAAATATGCGCTCAAGGTGAATAAATTACATAATGTAAGCAAACGGCTCTCCTTAGGAACGTGAGGCAAATAGATATCGGAACAGAGGGATACATTATATAATAGGGAAGAAAATAAGGTGTATATCCACACTTCATAAGTCGCGTCAGGCAATTTCCCGACTGAGGAAGGTCCGTGCGCTTATATGCAGAAAAAGGGTATAAGCATACATTTTGCAAATGGCTGCGCCAAGCGCGGGTAAACGGGGCGATGCGGCATGGCAGGTTCACACATCGGCATTGCGCCTACTGGCGGGTGGGTAGGTTCGCTCCTGGGGCGCCTCGCGGCAGCGCAAGAGGTGCAACAGCAGTTGTGGCAAGCACAACGAATTATTATAACAATCTATACAGAAAACTACACGTTTGTTTTCCACGACGGAAATATTTGTCCGAAATACGCGATTCTCAGCGCTTTTACGCATCATCCTAACACTCAGCCACTTACCATCCAAAGACTTCATTCCACACTCAACATTTCACATTCCACACCACAAAACATGCCTAACCGAGGCTCAATACATGGCCTTTCGCAGTGGGAAACATGCCAAGCGGCGTCTCGATCGGGCATGTTTCGCAACTCGAAAGATGCCTAAAGGCCAAAGCGAAGCGCCGATTTTGCGTTCCAAACACGCAAAAACGGCTTTTTCGTGCGCTATTTCAACCCAAATCTGCGCACAACTTTTTAGCAAAAAATCAGGACGGGTGGCACGAGGCGCAGCCTGTGGTCGACCCATGGGTGGGACCACTGGCAACCTCGAATCAGAACTCCACGTAGTGGCTCAGGCGTTCCATGTCCTCGGGGGTGAAATCTTTGAGCAGGCGCAAATCGGCGAGGCTCTTCAGCGGTCCACGCAAGCGGCGGTAATCGGTGATGGCCTTGGCTTGGTAATAGTTGATGTAGGGATGGCGCTTGAGCTGGTTGAGCGTCAGACGGTTCACGGCAATCTTGGCGGGCTTGTCGTGGACCACAAAATACGAGAGGGCCTTCTCGGGAAAATCGTCGATCTCGAGCAGTTGGTCGGCACTGTAAAAACCGCCCAGCCGTTGGCGGTAATGGGCTATCTCGCGCGCAAAGTAAGAGCCTATGCCGGGCACACGCTTCAGCAATGCGGTGTCGGCGGTGTTGAGGTCGATGGTTTGTGAGAGTTGGAGCTTCGCGGGGTAAGTGGGCTTCAAACTGTCGCGGCGAGCCTCATGGTGGGTGGCATAGCGGTCGGCGGCGGGTTGGTAATCGGCACCGATGCGGATATAGGGCTCCAGCTCGCGATACTCCTTTTGTGTGAGCCCATAGAGCCGGGCGAAGTCGGACGGCTGACGATAGATGCCGCCCTTGGCGCGGTAACGATAGATGCTACGCACCTGCCACGGGCGCAATCCTAAGCGAAGCAACTGGCTACTGTCGGCGGTGTTGGGATCGAACGCGAAACGCTCGGGCCGGCTTACGTCGTCTTGGCGGTAATAACCGCCTTGGTCGGAATAATAGGTGGCGGCGCGATGGTTCGACGGGCGCGCGCTGTCCGCCGTGGGGAGACTATCTGGAGCCAGGGCCAAGGGTGTATCGGTTTCGCACCCCAAGTAAGAAACGAGGGTGCCGGCAACCACCAGCAACGTCAGGAAAAAGATGACGATATTGCGGTCGGAACGGTTGAAATAGAGAAAGTCTTTGAGTTTCACGTCGATGGATAGGTTAGGTTAGTAGGATGGATGGCGTATTAGACGAAGCCCATCTGATGGAGGAACACCAGCAAGATGCACGCGGGCGAGATGAAGCGGATGATGAAGAGCCACACGGCATAGACCGACACGCGCAGCGTGCCCCAGTTGGACACCTCGTCCTTGACCACCCGTCGGGGCACCACCCATCCCACGAGGAGGCAGGTGAAGAAGGAACCGAGGGGCAAGAGAATGTTGGAGGTGAGGAAGTCGCAGCAGTCGAGGAACGACTTGCCGAACAAGCTGATGTCGACGGCGCCACACGACAGGGAGCAGAGCACACCGATGGCGCAGCAAACCACCGTCTCGATGATGGCGCCTCGCCTGCGCGAGATGTGGAGCTCCTCATAGAAGAAGGAGGTGCCTATCTCGTGCATGGAGATGGTGGACGTGAGGGCGGCCAGCGCCAGGAGCGCATAGAAGAGGATGGCCACCACATAGCCCAAGGTGGGGCTGAACGCTTGCTGGAACACGTTGGGAAGGGTGATGAAGATAAGCGACGGGCCGCTGTCGGGGCGGATGCCCACGGAGAAGGCGGCGGGGAATATCATCAGGCCGGCGAGGATGGCGATGAGGGTGTCGACGCAAGCGATCTGTCCGGCGGTCTTCAGCAGGTTGGTTTGCCTACTGAAGTAGGAGGCGTAGGTGCAGAGGCACGACGTGCCGAGCGAGAGGGAGAAGAAGGCTTGGCCAAGGGCGTCGAGCAACACACTTTGCGACATGCGTGAGAAATCGGGCTTGAACAGGAACTCAACGCCCTTGCCGGCATTGGACAGGAGGCAGGAGGCCACCACGATGACCAGCAACAGCACGAAGAGGATGGGCATGAGGGCATTGCTGAACTTCTCGATGCCTTTTCGAACGCCACGGATCACCACAAGGTGGGTGATGACTATGAACACTATGGTCCACAGAAGGGGCTGCCAGGGGGCTGACGAGAAGGTCTTGAAATAGGTGGCTACATAGTTGGCGTCGCCATGAAGGTTGCCCATAAACGAGGCCACAAGGTATTGCAGGCACCATCCGGCAATAACGGCGTAGAAGCCGAGGATAATCATGGAGGTGACGGTGCCCATGTATCCAATGGCCGACCACAATCGTCCGCCCATCTTATAATAGGCGCGAACGGCGTTGGATGCGCCATGGCGACCCACAACAAACTCGGCCACCATGCCGGGAATGCCCAACAAAAGGATGCACACGGCATAAACCAGGATGAAGGCGGCGCCACCATCCTGGCCGGTCATATAGGGAAAACGCCAAATGTTGCCTAAGCCAACGGCGGAGCCTGCCGTAGCGAGCACCACGCCTATCTTGGTTCCAAAATTACCACGTTCTGTCATGTTGATGTGTGGGGGTATGGTAGCGCCGTGGGAGGAAGGCGCCGGTTATATTACGTTGAACTGATGGAGGAATATGCTGAGAATGGCCAACGGGCACACGAAGCGTACCAAGAAAAGGAAGACGCCAAAGAAGCGGCCGCTAACGGTGCCCCAGTTGGTAAACTCGTCTTTCACCAAGCGCTTGGGAACAAACCAGCCCAGGAACAGGCAGGTGAGAAATCCGCCAAGAGGAAGGAAGATTTGGCCAGTAACAAAGTCGAACACGTCGAAGAGCGACTTGTCGCCTATGCGCAGACCATCAAACTGTCCTAAGGAGAGCGAGCAGAACGCTCCAATGATGATGGTGGTAACGGTGACGATGACGGCGCCCTTATCGCGGGTGATGTGGAGCTCCTCATAGAAGAACGCGGTGCTCACTTCGTGGAGCGACATGAGCGAGGTGAGGGCGGCCAACGATAGCAACGCATAGAACAACAACGAGATGACCCATCCCAGGATGGGCATGCTGGCGAAGGCTTGGTTGAACACGTTGGGAAGGGTGATGAAGATGAGCGACGGACCGCTGTCGGGGTTGACGCCCACCGAGAAGGCGGCGGGGAAAATCATCAGGCCGGCGAGGATGGCCACCAACGAGTCGATGACCGAGATCTGCACGGCCGATTGCAGCAGGTTGGTTTGGCGGGTATAATAAGAGGCGTAGGTGCAGATGCAACCCATGGCGATGCTCAACGAATAGAACGACTGGCCCAGGGCGCCAAGGAACACGCCACGGTCGACCTTGCCAAAGTCGGGCTTGAACAGGAAATCGATGCCTTTGTCGGCGCCGGGAAGCATGCACGAGGCCACAACGATGACCAACAGCAGGACGAACAGGGTGGGCATGAGCAACTTGGAGGCCCTCTCAATGCCTCCGCGAACGCCATGGATGATGACGAAATGGGTGATGAGCAAAATGGCTACAAGCCAAATGATGGGACGGATGGGGTCGGTGGAGAACGATTGGAAATAGCTTTTCACAAACGAGGGGTCGCCATGCAACTGTCCGGCAACCGACGCGTAGATGTACTGGAGGCACCAGCCCGACACCACGGCGTAATAGCCAGTGATGAGGTAACCGGTGAGAACGCCCAGCAATCCCACAAACTTCCAGGCGTTGCCGTGCGACATCTTCGAATAAGCGCGATAGGTGTTGGAAGCGCCATGACGACCTATGATAAACTCAGACACCATGCAGGGAATGCCCAACAGCAACACGCAACCTATATATATAAGGATAAAGGCGGCACCACCGTTCTGTCCGGCCATGTAAGGAAAACGCCAAACGTTGCCCAGGCCAACCGCCCCGCCAGCGGTGGCAAGGATCATTCCCAACTTACTTCCAAAGCTTGCTCTTTCTTCTAACATACTAACCTTTTCATCATTAAACGCTTGCAAAATTACAAAATATTATCTACTTTTGCATTAAAGTGAAAGTAAAAATGAAAAATCCGTATGACATTTTAAGATGTTACCCATTCTCTTGGATATGCGTAACCGTTATTTGGGTGCTTTGCCTCATACCCATGCCCGAAACGCCACTCGACGGCATCAGCATGATCGACAAGTGGACCCACTTCGTGATGTATGGCGGCCTGTGTGCAGTGGTGTGGACTGAGCACGCCTTCAATCGTCCCACCATCAACAAGCGGTTTCTGCGCACATGGGCTTTCATCATCCCCCTGCTCATGGGTGGACTCATCGAGGTGGTGCAGGCCACTTGCACGGGAGGACAACGAAGTGGCGATGTCGTCGACTGGTTGGCCGACGGCATCGGCGTGCTTATTGGTCAGGGCCTTGGTATGCTTCTGGCACGAGCTGTCGCCAGTTGCAGAAAGGGTCGGAAAGAAGGTGCGAGTTGCGGAAATGAACGTCGCCCGTGACCTCGGGACCGATGAAATCGGGCTTCTCGAAGGATTCGTCCTCACTGCCAAGTTCCACCTCGGCCACCACCAAACCGGCGTTGGCGCCATGAAACTCGTCGACCTCGAACGTGTGGGAACCGCTCTTCACCAGCCAGCGGTGCTTGTCGACCACGCCTCCTTGGCATAAGGCCATCAGGTGCGTGGCCTCATCAAGGCTGATCTCTTTCTCAAACTCATAACGGCTCAGGCCGCCATTGGTGCTATGACTCTTTATGGTCAGGTAGCCTTTCTCGTCGCGGATGCGGATGCGAACCGTGGCCCCTTCAGCGGGGATGTAGCCTTGCTGGATGTGGCTACAAGAAAAGGCGGCGCCTTTGTAAGCGTCGCCTTTCTTAACGAGAAACTTGCGTTCTATCTCAAGTCCACTCATTTTTATGCAATATACATTGACCAAATAATATAAAGGATGGAAAGTGCGAAAAGGACGCCAAATATCCACTTGACAACGACCTCACCCTTATCCTTCTGCTTTTGCTCATGATTCTGACGCTTGCGAGGACGAGCCGTCTGGTTCACCTCGTGCACTACGGGATGCTTGTCTACTTTCTTTTTACTCATATCTTCAATATTTTAAGGTTTTTAGTGATGCAAACCATAGGGCCTACTGAGCCTCCTCCTCGGTGGGGAACTCCATGAGGTAGGCCTTGATGAAGCCATCGATCTTGCCGTCCATCACGCCATCGACGTCGGAGGTCTGATAGCCGGTGCGATGGTCCTTCACGCGACGGTCGTCGAAGACATAGCTGCGGATTTGGCTTCCCCACTCGATCTTCTTCTTGCCTGCCTCGATCTTGGCCTGGGCCTCTTGCTTCTTCTTCAGCGCACGGTCGTACAACTGGCTCTTCAAGAGCTGCATGGCCTTGGCGCGGTTCTTGGGCTGGTCGCGCGTCTCGGTGTTCTCAATGAGGATTTCCTCCTTCTCACCCGTGTCGGGGTCTTCGTATTGATAGCGCAATCGGACACCCGACTCCACCTTATTCACGTTCTGTCCACCGGCGCCGGAACTGCGGAAGGTGTCCCAACTGACCTTGGCGGGATCGACATACACCTCGATGGTGTCGTCGACAAGCGGTGTGACGAAGACGCTGGCGAAGCTGGTCATGCGCTTGCCTTGGGCGTTATAGGGCGACACACGCACCAAACGGTGCACACCATTCTCGCTCTTCAGGAAGCCGTAGGCATACTCGCCACCCTCGATGGTCATGGTCATGCTCTTCACGCCGACCTCTTCACCGGGCTGAAGGTCAGTGATGGTAACCTTGTAGCCATTGGCCTCGCACCAACGCATATACATGCGCATGAGCATCTGGGCCCAGTCTTGTGCCTCAGTGCCACCCGCGCCAGAGTTGATTTTCATCACGGCGTCCATCGAATCTTCCTCCTGGCGGAGCATGTTCTTCAGCTCAAGCTCCTCGATGGCATGGATGGCCTTGGCGTAATCGGCGTCGACCTCTTCCTCGGTAACCATTTCCTCCTTATAGAAATCGAAAGCCAACTGCAACTCATCGGCGCTCTGACGAACGCTCTGGTAGCCTTTAATCCATTTCTCAATGTCCTTGACTTTCTTCATCTGGACCTGTGCCCGCTTGGGGTCGTCCCAGAAATCGGGAGCCTGGGTGCGCAACTGTTCCTCCTCAAACTCCACTTTCTTTTGGTCGATATTAAGATAATGATGGAGCTTTTCAGCGCGGTCCATCACATCTTTCAATTGATCTGCTGTTATCATCGTTTGTTATTCTTGCATAATGAGACAATGGGCGGGGTATGGCTTGGGCACCATCGGCCTATTCCTCGTACATCTTATCGATTACGTCCTTGTAGTTCTTATAGATAATGGGGCGACGCATCTTCAGCGTATTGGTCAATTCGCCCGATTCCATCGAGAAATGATGGGGCAACAAGGTGAAACGTTTGATCTGCTCATAGCCCGCCAACGACTGCTGCAACGTGGCAATGCGCTCCATCATCATGTCGTGAACCTTCGGGTTGGCGCATAGCTCTTCGTTGTTCTCAAAGGCGATGCCATGCTCGCGTGCCCACTCTTCGATAAGATGGAACTCGGGTACAATGAGCGCCGAAACAAACTTACGCTGGTCGGCAATGACGGCCACCTGATCAACATACTTGTCGACCAACAGCATCGACTCGACCATCTGAGGTGCCACATACTTCCCGTTGCTGGTCTTGAAGAGGTCCTTAATGCGCTCGCGAAGGAAGAGCTCACCATCCTTCATGTAGCCGGCGTCGCCAGTATGGAAGAAGCCATCCTTGTCGAATGATTGCGCATTGGCTTCGTCGCGGTGGTAATAGCCGGGAGTGATGGTGGGACCCTTGAGCAGGATCTCATCGTTCTCGCCAATCTTCAGCTCAATGCCATCAATGAGTCTTCCCACAGAACCAATGGTGTATTTTTGCTTGGGGCGGTCGCACGAAACGGTGGCCAAACTCTCTGTGAGGCCATAGCCTACGATCATCGTTATGCCGATGGAATGGACAAATTGCTCCACTTCGGGCGAGACGTAAGCTCCAGCGGTTGGGAAGATATTGGGATGCTCCAGGCCCAGTTGCTTACGGACAATGCTGAGCACCGTGTTGTTAACCAACTTATACTCGAGAGCCAAGGCCAAAGGCGGACGTTTGCCATTGGCAAGATACTCGATGTTGTGGCGGCGACCAACACTAAGGGCGTGGTTGAAGAGCTTGCGCTGCACACCACTGGCCTCATCCATCTTGGCCTTCACGGCCTGATAAACCTTCTCCCAGAAGCGAGGCACGCTCGACATACATGTGGGATGGGTCTCGCGCATGGAGTCTTGGATTTCCTTTGGATAAGTATTGATGATGAGTTGGGCACCCACGGAAAGACACAAATACGACCATCCACGCTCAAACACATGTGTGAAAGGCAAGAAATTGATAGCGCGGTCCTTGTCGGAGACGCCCACACACTTGCCGTTGGCAATTATGGCGGCATTGTATTGACGATAGTTCAGGATAACGCCCTTGCTCGCTCCTGTGGTGCCACTGGTATAAAGGATGTTGCAAACGTCGTCCTCGTTGGCCTCGGCCCAACGCTTTTCGACCTCCGTCTGGCGCGGAAGGCCCTCGCCCAACCTCAGGAAGTCCTCGAAATAAATGGCGTTGGGATCGTGCGAACTAACGCGCACGCTCTCATCAAAGATAATGATTCGCTCCAACGAAGGGCACAAAGGGAATATGCGATGAGCCTTATCGTACTGATCTTGCTCGCCAACAAACAGGTACTTTACCTCGGCGTCGTTGATCATGTACTGTATTTGGCTCTCTGAACTGGTTGCATAAAAAGGAATGGACACAACCCTAATTCCGTACGCTCCAAAATCTGTATAGAGATATTGGATGCAGTTTTGCGAGAACACCGCTATCTTCTCCTGGGGCTTAATGCCAAGATTCAACAAGGCATTGCTCACTTGCTTCACGCGCAAAGAAAACTGATTCCAGGAAACAGTCTTCCATTTCAGACTTCCAAAACTACGGAAAGTCAGAACGGGGCGCGAGCCATACTTCTTAGCCTGCTCATGGATGAGCACAGAGAGATGACTTAAATTCTGCATGATGGATAGGCTTTTAATTTTTACGCAAAGTCCAAGCAGACGCTGAGCCGAGGACACGCGGTCTTCAATCAGCGCACTACTCTTATTTCATGCAAAGTTAAAGAATATTCCTTAAAGTAGGAAATAATTTGGTGTTTTTTCTTAATTTTGCCTGCGTTATGAAACATCAGGATTATGTAACAGACGCCATCGATTTGCTGTGCGCCTTGATTAACACACCGAGCGTTAGCCGAGAGGAGAAAGATGCGGCCGACCTCATGGAGCAACGGATGAAGAGTTACGGTCTCGCACCTCATCGCGAGGCCAACAATCTGTGGCTGATGGCCGATGGATACGACGAGCAGAAACCGACCTTACTGCTCAACGCTCATATCGACACGGTGAAACCGGCCATTTCATGGACTCGCGACCCATTCAGGGCAAGCGTCGAGGACGATCGGATCTATGGCCTGGGAAGCAACGATTGCGGGGGCGGACTGACCACGCTCCTACAGGTTTTTCGATTCTTATCACTTAGACCGCAGCCCTACAACCTCATTTACTTGGCATCGGCCGAGGAAGAAATATCAGGCAAAGACGGCATCAGCCGCGTACTTCCATTATTGCCCCACATGGATGTGGCCATCGTGGGTGAGCCGACAGGCATGCAACCAGCCATCGCTGAGAAAGGGCTGATGGTACTCGACCTCATCGGACATGGCAAGAGTGGGCACGCTGCGCGCAACGAAGGTGTCAACGCCATCTACGAATCGCTCGACGACATGCGATGGATTCGCGACTATCAGTTCGACAAGGTAAGCCCATTCCTCGGCCCAACAAAGATGACGCTTACGGTGGTTCATGCGGGAACGCAGCACAATGTCATACCCGACACATGCCAAATGTTGGTGGATGTGAGAACCAACGAGTATTACACAAACGAGGAAGTGTACGACATCATCCAACAAAACGTGAAGTGCGATGTCCAAGCACACTCATTCCGCCTTCACTCTTCGCACATCGACCCCGACCATCCGTTGGTGAGAGCGTGTGTCAACATGGGCATGACGCCCTACGGTTCGCCCACTCTGAGCGACCAAGCGCTCATGCCGTTCCCTTCGTTCAAGCTTGGTCCGGGCGAGTCTTCGCGCAGTCACAGCGCCGATGAATTCGTGAAAATTAGCGAAATGGAGCATGCCTTCGACACCTATACCAGCCTTCTCGACGGTCGCGACATCCGTCACACATCTTCCCAAGAATAGCCGTCATCGCAAAAGCAAGAACCTCTCCACAGCCGACTTGGCACAAAAGCGATAATTCACCATCCTCAGCGCAAGACTCACAAACAACCTAAGTCTGTTTGGAACATAAGAAGTGCGAGGAGGATATATAAGACACGCAAGGGCAAATCCCAAGAAGCGAAAGTGGGAAACATAAGAAACGCAAGGAAGAAACATAAGAAGCGAAAGTGGGAATCACAAGAAACGCAAGGAAGAAACATAAGAAACGCAAGGAAGAAACATAAGAAACGCAAGGGGCGCTCATCACAAATGCGATGAGCGCCCCTTGCGTTTTTAGATTCCGATTCCCCTTAAGGACATCCTTTTATCGCAGAAAAGAACGATGGAATCGTCAAAAATGAAGGGTTTGCGCCTTTTCCCTATTGATACGGTTTGGCCCTTTAGCGCCCAAGCCAAGACTCAGGATTCAGCTTGGCGCGTTCCTTACGCAACTGGAATTGGAGGATATGGTCGGGACCAACAGTACCCAATATTTGTCGGGTACTGACCTTTTGGCCACGGCTAACGCTAACCGACTTCAAGTTACAATAGACAGATATGTATGCGCCATGACGCACCATGACAACCATGTTGCCACCATAGCCAATGACCGCACTCACCTCGCCGTCATAGACAGCACGTGCCTGGCAACCCGCGCCACCCATGATGTTGATGCCCTTGTTGTCGAGCGTCACACCCTTCAGGCCGTCCACCTGATATTGTCCGAAGTGACTCACGATCTTATAACTACCCGTGATGGGCATGGGAAGGCGTCCACGATTGGCCTCAAAGCCACTGTTCATCATACGGTCGACAGACGAGAACTTCACCATCTCTTCCGCATTTTCCTTCGCGTCGGCAATTTCCTCCCTGGCACGGGCTGCGTCGGCCTTCTGCTTACGCTCGGCAGCCAGTCGTGCCGACTCAGCCTCGCGGGCAGCCTGCTCAGCCCGTTGCTTACGGGCAGCAGCCTCGGCGGCCATTCGTTGGGCAGCAGCCTCCTTGTCGGCGGCGGCCTTTGCGGCAGCCTCGGCCTTTGCGGCGCTTCTCGCCAGCTCACGAGCCGTAGCCTTTTGGCGAGCCCTTTCCTCAGCCAGCGCTTGCTCACGAGCCCTTGCCTTGGCCGCTTCGGCAGCCTCAGCGCGTGCCCGACGTGCCTCCGCCTCAGCGGCAGCAGCCTTGCGAGCCTCCTCTTTCAGGCGTTCCTCACGTGCCTTTGCCTCAGCGATACGCCGCGCATTCTCCTCGGCGGCCCGCTTGGCCTCAGCCTGTTTGCGCGCAATCTCAGCCGCCCTTCGTTTGGCAGCCTCAGCCGCGGCGGCCTTACGCTTGGCCTCGGCGGCGGCACGCTCACGCACCTTTTGCACCTCAATCTCGACCAATCGGTCGATTTGGGCGTTCAAAACGGCGTCCTTCTTATGCTGCTCGGCTATGATAGCCTGAATGGTTTTCTGTTGTTTTTGCAATCCTTGGACAATCTGCTGCTGCTCGTTCTTGTTGCCCTCGAGTTTTTCCTTCTCCTGTTTACCTTGATAAAGGAGGTTGTTCTTTTGGCCTCGCACATTCTCCAGTTGCGTGTTTTTCTGCGTCACCTGGTTCTGTTTGGCCCTAACCGCCTCACCTTGCGCCCTCTGATACTGGGCATATTCGCGCACGAAGCGCAGACGCCGATACATCTGAGCAAAGTTCTTTGCGGAGAAGATGAACATCAATCGGTCTTGCACCGAGCGATGTCGAGCCATGTATCGCATCGACTTCACATATCGTGCCTGTCGGTCTTTCAGCTGCAACTGCAACGTGGCGAGCTGCGATTTCAGGATGCCGATGTTGCCTTCGATATGCTTAATGTCCGTTTGGATGTTGTCGATGTTCTTTTGCCGTTGGTCGATCTCACCATTGATGGCCATCAGGTTCTTCAAACGCTGGGCCACATCCTCCTTGTTGGCCTTCAACGCCTTCTCCTGTTCTCGGATCTTCTTCTGAATGGCCGCGCGCTGGTTTTGCAGTCCACGGATCGACGCATTGGAGTAACGCGCCGCATTGTTTTGCTTTTTAGCCGTCGAGGCTTGCTTCGTCTGCGTCTTCTTTTTTACCGGTTGCGCCTTCTTGCGAACCGTTTGCGTCCGCTTTCGCTGCACCGTTGTGGTGCGCGTTTGCTTGCGGGCCGTATTCGTTTTCTTGGTCTGCGCCCCGGCAACCATCACCAAGGCCAGGCTCAACATGATGCACAAAAATCTTCTCATTCTATCTTTCTTCAAGCGGCAAAGATTACATTACTAAGACTTATCCCCTCAGGGCTTACATCTCCAACAGCTTACCGAGGATGTCTTGGACCTCAACCTTCTTATATTTGCTCGACACCACGGTATTGGTCTCCCAGTCGTCGGAAGTCTTCAGGGCGTCTAACGCCAGTTTGACCGTAGCCTTTCGCGCCTGCTTAGTAGCGTTGGTGGCAAACGAGAACTCCTGCGTGGCCGGGAAGCTCTTGGCTCCCAATGCTTTGAAGTTATCGTATTTCCACGTAAGCGTCGAGTTGCCTTGCGAACGACTGGTATAAGCCACCACCGCCTGAGCTATCAATCCGCTGTTTCGATTGGCCTGCCAGGTGAAGGCAAGATTACCATTTTTCAGCATAATAGGCACATTTTGCCCCATTCCATCGAGGTTAACGTCGAATTTCGCGAGGTCTCCCTCGCTCACGCGATTGGTTCCCGGCAACATCAGTTGGTTCCAGAACAAGGCTTGCAAGGAATAGAAACTCAAGCCATTGTTACGCAAGAAATCGAGCTGATTGTAGTCGCCCTTGACGTATTGCTTATGCAACCGGTCGACCACCAATACATAATCGGGTGTAAACTCGATGCGCGCGGCCTCCGTTCCGATATACGGAATGAAGATCTGTAAGCGTATCACCTGATCGCGGCGCATGCGGAGGGCACCCGGCAGGGTGATGCTCTTGCCATCCATGTTGGCCGTGAACGACAGACCGCTGACGATGTTTTTGGCGTAAACCTTTTGGTCGCTTACCTTCTGCACGAACGCCAACTGCATCTCTTCGGCATGCTTGTGCGTCGCCTGCGTTGTGGGTACAGTTGCGTTATCCTTCACCAACGATTTCTTTGCGCCACATGAAGCCAAAGCCAACGGTGCGCAAATCAGACATATTTTGAATAATGACGTTTTCATTTCTCTTTCCTATATAAGTTCATTTTACGTGTCAACGCATCCTTGTCGCCACCAGCCTCGATGGCCTTTTGCAAAAATTCCAATGCCTGTTCCTTCTCTCCCACCTTCATATAGATGTCGCCCGCATGCTCGAGCACGGCGGCGCTAACGGCAGAATCGGTATCGTTCTTCAATGTGGCGTCCATGTAAAACTTCGCCTCCGCATACCGTTCCTCGCAGAAGAGAATCCAAGCGTAAGTATCCAGGTAGGTGGCATTGGCCGGCTCAGCTTTCACCGCCTTGGCGCTCATCTCCTCCGCCTTCTTCAGGTTTCCACCCTCGGTACACAGGTAATAAGCGTAGTTGTTGAGCGTAGCGATATGATCGGGCTTCCACTGCAAGCAACTATCGTAAGCCGCATACGACTTTTCCTTCTCGCCTTGGCTATGATAGATATCGCCCATGATGGCATAGAAGTCGCTCACAATGTCGGGATTGCTCTTGTCGTTGATTTCTGCGGTTCCACGCTGGAAGGCATCCAACGCTCCCTTGTCGTCCTCCTGGTAAAACCTGGCGAGTCCGGTGAAATAATAAAAGGCCATTTCATCGGGGTTATACAGCATTCCCGGCTCCGCCAAAGAGGCCACCAGTTTCCAATCTTGTGTCGTCCATTTGCTTTGGACGAGTTGGAACCGTGCCCAGGCATTGTCGGGGGCGATGTCGAGAAGTTGCATCAACGCCGAGTCGACCACGGCCGTCGGCATCTTCTTCATTTGGAAATAGGCCGCGCGCATCTCGGCCACCTGCACATCCTTGGGCACCACTTGCCTCACCCGATCCAATAGATGGATGATCTGCATGGAGTCGCCACCCTGTTGCTCATTTTCCTGAATGGCCTGCTTGAGAAACTGCATGCGGCTATCAGCCGGCGTGTTTTTACCCAAGAGTATGCGGTCCATCATCTGCCGCGCCAGCGAGTCGTTGCCCGACGAGCGGTAATAATCGTACATGGAACTTTGCGCATAGGTGTTGTCGGGTTCCTCTTTCAAGGTCTGTGCAAAGAGCTTATAAGCCGCCTTTCGCATCTTATGCTGCATGAGCCAATTGCCCAACATGACGGTAAACGTCTTGTCGTTGGGGTGGCTATCTGCCAAACGCTTCAAGGTTAGGTAAGCTTTCCGCGTGTTGCCCATCATCTCATAGACGTTCATCTTGGCCATTTCAAACTGGTCGTCGACGCCCTCCAGCTCCTCCATCTTGTTGATGGCCTCGATCATCTTTCCATAATCCTTCTGCTGTTGGTAGAGTTGGACAAGCACATTGAGCACATCGCTCCGGTCGCGATTGTTGGCATAGAGCTGCTCATAGGCCTTGGTGGCCTTGTCGAAATTGCCCATTCCGATATAGAACTGCGCCACCTTCTCTTGGTAGATGGCGTTTCCCGGTTGCAGACTGGCCGCTTTCTCAAGATCGTTGAGCGCCAACGAGTCTTTGCGCAACATCGACAAGTAGCGCGCCCTGAGGAAGTAAGCCTCGGCCGCCTTGGGGTTGATGTCGAGACAATGGTTCAAGAGGTCGAATGCGGCAGCGTAATGCCCCGCCCCTTGTTGCCTTACAGCCTCCAAGAAGAAATAGTTGTACCTTCTACTGTCGTTGTAGCTCAGCGTGTCGGCAACGGCCAAAACGACCGGTTTCTTCGCTTTTTTCTTACTTGCCGCCGACACAATTTGCCCACCCATCGCCACAACAGCGATGGCCAACAACAGGTAATATCTTGCTCGTTTACACATCAACGCCTATGCTCCTCCATTATTTCACACCCGTATGGCCGTAGCCCCCTTCGCCGCGCTCCGTCTCATCGAGCACGCTTACGGTCTCAAACTGCACCTGCTCATAACGCGCCACCACCATCTGTGCGATACGCTCGCCGTCGTTCACCACGAAGTCGTCGTTGGAGAAATTGACGAGCAATACCTTGAGCTCACCGCGATAATCGGCGTCGATGGTTCCCGGTGTGTTGAGCACGGTGATGCCATGCTTGAGGGCCAATCCGCTGCGCGGACGCACCTGAGCCTCGTAGCCATCGGGCAAGGCGATGTGCAAGCCCGTGGGAACGAGGGCTCGCTCCAAGGGGTGCAACACGATGGGCTCTGACAGGTTGGCGCGAAGGTCGAGACCTGCGCTCTGATGGGTGGCGTAAGCCGGAAGCGGCTGGTGGCCAGTATTGACTACTTTGATATTCAACATAACAATTGCAAAATTACTAAATTCCGTCCACTTATATACTTTTTAATTATTAAAAAGGCGAAAAATGGAGAAATAAAACGTAACTTTGCCAAACCAACCCTCACAGTCTCAACACTTTGGCGTGCTGTGATTTGAAACAAGAACCAACATGAACTGGACCCAACTCATCTCCAACAAGCGTTTTGGGCAGGAGGAGCGCCATGCCCTTCGCCACGACGACCGCTCCGAATTTAAGCGCGACGGCGACCGTCTGATCTACTCAGCCCCGTTCCGTCGCTTGCAAAACAAGACGCAGGTGTTTCCCCTTCCGGGCAGCATCTTCGTCCACAACCGCCTTACCCACTCGTTGGAAGTGTCGTCGCTGGGCAAGTCGCTGGGCGACGACGTGGCGCGCCGCCTGACGGACAAGCACCCGGAGCTTCGCGGCACGCTGTTTGAGGAGATAGGAACGATTGTGCAAACGGCGGGCCTCGCCCACGACATGGGTAACCCACCCTTCGGCCATTCGGGCGAGAAGGCCATCCAGACCTACTTCACCGAGGGTCCCGGCTCTACGTTGCGCAGCGAGGTGAGCGACGCCATTTGGCAAGACATCACCCACTTTGAGGGCAACGCCAATGCCTTCCGCCTGCTGGTCCACCAGTTTGTGGGGCGCCGCGCGGGCGGTTATGTCATGACCTACTCCACTTTGGCGTCGATCGTGAAATACCCCTTCTCGAGCCAGCACGCCGGCGCTCACGGCAAGTTTGGCTTCTTCGAGTCGGAGGCTTCGAGCTTCCAGAGAATTGCCGATGAATTGGGCCTTATTTGTCTCTCCGCCCCCGGCGAACCTCTTCGCTACGCGCGCCATCCGCTGGTTTACCTGATGGAGGCCGCCGACGATATCTGCTACGAGATTATGGACATAGAGGACTCACACAAACTGAAGATCCTCTCGTTTGAGGAGACGCGCAACCTGCTGCTCGGCTTCTTCGACGACGAGGGCCAAGCCAACATCCTGCGGCGCCTCGACGACGAGGGCGTGACCGACCGCAATGAACAGGTGGTTTACATGCGAGCCTGTGTGGTGGGCGCCTTGGAGCACGCCTGCGTCAACACGTTTGTAAATCACGAGGACGAGATTCTGCAAGGCACATTCACCGGAAGCCTCATCAAGCACATCGACACGCCCCTGCGCGAGGCTTACCAGCGTTGCGTCGAACTGTCGCGCGCCAAGATTTACCGCAGCAAACCGGTGCTCGACGTGGAGCTGAGCGGTTACAAAATCATGGAGACCCTGATGGAGACGCTTATCTCGGCGGCTGTCCACCCCGAGAAGTTCCACTCCCAACAACTCATCAGCAGGTTCAGCAGCCAGTACGACATCAACAGTCCGCACCTGGAGACCCGCATCATGGCCGTGCTCGACTACATCAGCGGCATGACCGACATCTACGCGCTCGACATTTACCAAAAGATAGAAGGCATCGCATTGCCTATCGTCTGATCACCCTTAACGACAAAAAACACGATGAAACGGCGCATTTTCTTCAACCACAAGGAAGAGTTATGGAACAGTTGGAGCCATGCCGGCGGCATAGCCTTAGGCATCGTCTTCGGCACCATCTTCCTCGTTTGGTGCTTCCAGGTGGGCAACGGTTGGGCCACGGCGGGCATCATTCTCTATCTCTTTGGCATGATCTGCTCGTACATCGCCTCCACGGTTTACCACGCCTTGAGCGCCTGGTCGCCTTGGAAGGAGCGTTTGCGCAAGTGGGACCACGCCGCCATCTACTGGCACATCGCCGGTTCCTACTCGCCCATCACGCTCATCTGCCTGCGCGACCAAGGCTATTGGGGTTGGACCCTGTTCATCTTCATCTGGTCGGCGGCCATCGCGGGCACCATCGTGAGCTTCCGCGGCCTGAAGGGCCACAGCAACGTAGAGACCATCTGCTTCGTGGTGATGGGCCTGAGTGTGCTCGTTGCCTTCAAGCCGCTCATCGACGCCCTGCCGCGCACATCGTTCTGGTGGATCATCGGCGAGGGCGTGAGCTACATCACGGGCGCGATCTTCTATAGTTTGAACCGGCGCCGCTTCATGCACACGGTGTTCCATTTCTTTGTGCTGATGGGCTCCGTTTGCCACATCATCGCCGTGTGGGACATCCTCATGGAGTTCCTATAAACGCAAACCGCATCGCGAAACGCCCACGAGCACATTCCCCAAACAGCCGCAGGGCCATTCCCGTCATCGTGCCATGATCGCACAGACAGGAATGGCCCTGCGGCTGTTTATGTGTTATGCGTTAGGTTCTCAACCCAATCCCATCGGTCTCTGCTTAGAGCATCACCGTGTTGGGGCGACCGGGGAAGTTGAGCGCCTCGGGGTGCTCCTCCACAAAACTATTGATGTGGCGCACACGCTTCTCCTCGAAAATCTCATCGACGGCAATGAGTATGCCACTTTCCTCCACCTCGCCAAACTCGTGGTTGATGGCCGTTCCGAAGAATTTCATGGTGGGCGAGAGGTTCATGTAAGCGTTCACCAGCGGCGGGATGTTGTAGCCCAACTGGCGCACGTTGCGATTGAGGATGCGGTAGTCGGCTCGGAAGTCGTCCTCGCAGAAGATAGCCTTCAGTTCCTCCTCGGGAGTCTCAAAAACCACCGGTTCGATCGGTGTTATGAGGCCATCCTTGTCGCCAAAGTGTTTGCGCAGGAAATAGAGTATCATGTCGCGCCCGCGTCGGTTGAACGAGGGGTACATGGTCATCTTTCCCAGGAAATATTTGCATCGTGGATTGATGACCGTCAGGGCTCCGAGGCCATCCCACAGGTTATCGAGCGCAAAGATCGACTTGGTGTTCTTGCGCACGTTCTGATAGTCGACCGCCACAAACGAACGACCGAGCTCCACGGTGTTGGGCGCATAGTCGTTCATAAACTTATCGGAGAAATGGAACATGTGGGCCATGGCCACCTGCGGTTGCCCGTCGTTGTTGATCCGCCAATCATCGCAGAACAGATAGCGGTAACCACCGATGATTTCCTCGGCCTCCGGGTTCCAAACGATGAGTTGTCGGCACCCGTCGTCCATGGTGTCGAACTCGTCGATGTCTGCCGCCTTTCCCGTTCCTCCGCCAGCTGTTCGGAAAGCAACCTCTCTGAGCCTTCCTATCTCCTGCATCACGTTGGGAGAGTTCTTGGCCGTAACCACATAAATCTCGTTGTGGCTCTTGTTTGTTGTCCTCAATTCACGCTCATGGGTCAACTCAGCCTTGAGCAGATCCTTGCCGACTGGTTGACAAATCTCTTCTTCCATCATAATCTCTTATACGGGCTCACTCGCCTCTTTCCGAGGCAGGCCCAGCTTGTTCGTATACCTTATCTTCTACAAATTTGGCCCATTCCATCGGTGTTCGACTCTTGTCGAACGTTTGCCAGGGTATGGGCTTACCTACCACCACACGGAAGTTTTTCCCCACGTTCTCATACATCTCGTCGACGAGGAAGAGCATGGCCAGGTTGATCTTCAACCCCAGCTTTTTCTGCCACTTGGCAATGCGGTAGAAGCGCTTCGAGTTGCGCCCGCTGAAATAGATGGGCACCACGTCGCGCTGATACTCCACACTCTTAGTGATAAACGTTTTCTTCCACGGCAGGTCGTGAATCTTGCCGTCGATCATGCGCGAGTTGAGTCCGGCGGGGAACATGAGCATGTGGTTGTCGCTCCGGAAGCCAGCCTCCACCATACGGGGGAAGTCGCGACTCTGCTTGCCGGTCTTGTTGATGCCAATGCTCACGGGGCGCAAGCCAGGGAGCGAGAGCAACAGGTCGTTGACCAGATAGCGGAACTTACCGTCGTAATGCCTGCCAATGATGGATCCCAGGCACACGCCGTCCTCACCACCCAATGGATGGTTCGACACGAAGGTGTAGAGCTTTCCGTCGTTTTTGTCGGGCAGATTCTCCTCGCCTTCGATGGTAACGTTCATCTTCAGGTATTTCACACATTCGGTAAGCCATTCGGTTCCTACCTTCTCGCGGCTCTCCCACAAGAATCGGTTCACCTCGTCCTCATGAACGATATGCTTCAGCCAGCTCACGAGGCAGCGAGGCACCCACTTGGCTTTCTCGCCCATCTTGCTCCGAAGTATCTTATCAATGTCGATGGTCTTTTCCATGCTTCCGCTTATCAAGCTATTCTACTAACAAGTTGCAAAAATAACACTTCTTTTTCTAAATTGGTTCCTTTTTGCTCAAAAATTCATCTTTTCTTCACATTTGCTCCCGAAAAGGCACCCCGCGCCACCCTTCCACACACCCATCGACGGCTGGTTCGCGAGCGCCACCCACCACGCCCCACGCCATCCACAAGCAGCGGATGGGCACCATAAGCGCTCATTCGCCATCTACCAAATCGACCTTTTGTAATGCAATTTGACACAAAAACGCATCACGGAGAACCTCACAAACAGAAGCGGAAAAGGGACTTCCAGGGGCCTCCTGTGCCCAACGGGGATGGCTCGTGTGAGAGGAGTCGTTGCCATTAGGCATCTTTCGAGTTGCGAAAGGCCATCTTTCGAGACTCGAAAGGCAAGCTATCGCACGTAGGTTAGGCATGTTTCGTGTCTCGGTTAGGCATGTTTCATCGTGCGGAATGTGGAGTTTGGAATGTGGGGCAGGTCCCTCTGACGATAAGTTGTTAGCTATCAGATTGTTGCGAAAACGCGCCGAGAATCGCGTATTTGCGGGCGAAGTGGGCGTTGGTGGATTTCGAGCCATTCTCAGCGAGCCATTTGTCGTATCGTTTCGCAACAGGCGTTCCCTTCCGCCCAAGGGGCTGCGGCCTGTCGGATGTCACAAAATGAGGGCAAAAAACAAAATTTGTGGAGAGAAGTGGGGTAAAGTGGGGAAATTTGTGTAACTTTGGAGCCAAATTATTATAAATTAGAACACATGCGGTTTTTAGGCAACATCGAGGCACGAACAGACACGAAGGGACGAGCATTCCTCCCCTCCGCGTTTCGCAAAGTGCTCCTAACTTCGGGCGAGGAGGGCCTAGTGTTGCGCCAAGACATCTTCGAGAAATGCCTCGTCATCTACCCCGAGAGCGTCTGGAACCGCGAGATGGACGAGATGCGCGCCCGCCTTTCGCGATGGGACCGTCGCCAGCAAATGGTCTACCGCAGCTTTGTGAGCGGCGTCATCAACCTCGCCATAGACGGCAACGGCCGCATACTCATCCCCAAGAACTTCCTGGAAGCCGCAGGCATCAAGCAAGCCATACGCTTTGTGGGCATGGGCGATACCATCGAGGTGTGGGCCAACGAGACTGGCGGCGAGCCCTTCATGAACAGCGACGAGTTTGGGCTGGCATTGGAGCAGCTCATGGCCCCAAAAAGCGACGACACCCACAAGCCAACATCAACAAACGAATAGTGACAAGCATGGTCAAGACTGCTGAAACATATCATGTACCCGTGCTGCTGAAAGCCAGCGTGGACGGACTCGACATCACCCCCAACGGAACCTACGTGGACGTTACTTTTGGAGGAGGTGGGCACTCGCGTGAGATTCTCTCCCGACTGGGCCCCGGCGGCCGGCTGTTTGGTTTCGACCAAGACGCCGACGCGGAGAACAACGTCAGGACGCTCTTCCCGCAAGCCCCTGAGGCGGCCAACGGTGAGCAGCCAGGCGATGGCGAGGCAGCCAACTGGCCGACGTTCACCTTCGTGAGGTCCAACTTCCGCTACCTGAAAAACTGGATGCGCTACCACAATGTGGACCACATCGACGGCCTGCTGGGCGACCTTGGCGTGTCGAGCCACCACTTCGACGACGAGAGCCGAGGCTTCTCGTTCCGCTTCGACGCACCACTCGACATGCGCATGAACAAACGGGCTGGAAAGACGGCAGCCGACATTGTCAACGAGTATGACGAAGGCCAACTGGCCGACGTGCTCTACCTCTACGGCGAGCTGCGCACCTCACGCCGCATAGCCTCCACGCTGGTCAAGGCGCGCCAACAGAAACCCATCGCCACCACACACGACCTGATGGAGGCCGTGGAACCGCTCTTCCGACGCGACCGCGAGAAGAAAGACCTGGCCCGACTCTTCCAGGCGCTACGCATCGAGGTGAACCACGAGATGGACGCCCTCCGGGAGATGCTGGCCGCGGCCACCGAACTGCTGGCGCCGGGCGGACGACTGAGCATCATCACCTACCACTCGCTCGAAGACCGTATCGTGAAGAATGTCATGAAGACCGGACGCGCCGACGGAAAGGTGGAGCAAGACTTCTTCGGACGGGTGGAGAGCCCGTTCCGCATGATCACGTCGAAAGTGATTGTTCCCACCGACGAGGAACAACAGAGCAACCCACGAAGCCGCAGCGCCAAACTTAGAATTGCAGAGAAGAAATGACAGAGAACTACCCCAACATACAAGACGACAAGGAAAAGCCCATCGACAGCAAGCCCTTGGAGGAGCTCACGCTGAAAGAGGTGATTGAGGAGACCGCCACGGAGGACGAGGCGCCACAATCGAGAATGTTCTCGCTGCGCAAGATCCTGGGCGGCGACATCCTCAGCGCAGCCATCATCCGCCGACAGGTGTGGCTCATCCTGCTCATCGTCTTCTTCATGATCATCTACGTGTCGAACCGATACAGCTGCCAGCAAGACATCATCGAGATCGACAAGCTCCACCAGCAGCTCACCGACGCCAAGTACAAGGCGCTCAGCAGCGAGAGCGAGCTCACCGAACTCAGCAGGGAGAGCAACGTGCTCGAGATGCTGAAAGACAACAAGGACAGCGTGCTGAAGATAGCCAGCCAACCTCCTTATTTTATAGAAATTCCCAATGGTCAATAATCCGTCATGAGTAAGTTTAACGAAAAAAAGGTCATGCCGCGCTACAGCCTCATCTGCATGCTGCTCACCCTGGTGGCCCTCGCTGTGCTCATCAAGGCGGGTTACATCATGACGGCGCAACGATCCTACTGGGAGCAGGTGGCCAAACGCGAGACACGAGACAGCGTGCCGGTGCCCTCACAGCGTGGAAACATCCTCAGCGACGACGGCCAACTGTTGGCCTCGTCGCTGCCCGAGTTTAAGCTCTACATGGATTTCAAACAGCTCCACGAGGCCAAGAACGACTCGCTCTGGGAAGCCAAGCTCGACAGCATCTGCATGGGACTGCACGACATATTCCCCGAGAAGAGCGCCCACGACTTCAAGGCGCACCTTGAGAAAGGGCGCCGCGAGGGCAAGCGCTACTACCCCATCTGGCCGAAGCGTGTGAACTACAACACCTATTCGGAGGTGAAGCAGCTGCCCGTCTTCTGCCTGAAGCGCTTCCAGAGCGGTTTCATCCCGCAGGAGTTGCAGTCGCGCACACGACCCTACGGCAACATGGCGGCACGCACCATCGGATCGATGTTCAACGAGAAGGACATGGGCCGCACGCCGCGTTGCGGCCTGGAGTTCTCCTACGACTCATTGCTGCGCGGAACCGACGGCCTGAAGAACCGCCGCAAGGTGCTCAGCAAATACATGGACATCATACAGCGCGAGCCCGTGGAGGGAGCCGACATCATGACCACCATCAACGTGAACATGCAAGACCTGGCCGAACGCGCCGTGCTGAAGAAATTGCAGGAGATCGACGCCGAGTTTGGCGTGGCCATCGTCATGGAGGTGAAGACCGGCGACATCAAGGCCATCGTCAACCTGGAGCGTTGCGTCGACGGCAAGTACCGAGAGATACAAAACCACGCCGTGACCGACCTCGTGGAACCGGGATCGGTGTTCAAGGTGGCCTCGGTGATGACCGCCCTGGAGGATGGCGTGTGCGACACCACATTCAAGATACCCACCGGCAACGGTGTGTGGCACGTCTACGGACGCGACATGAAGGACAGCCACTGGCGCTCGGGCGGATACGGCACCATCTCGCTGGGCAAGGCGATGGAGCTCAGCTCCAACATCGGCGTCAGCTACATGGTCGACCATTTCTACCACAACAACCCAGAGAGGTTTGTAAAGGGAATATGGCGCACCGGAATCAACGACCCCAACATCAGCATTCCTATAGAGGGACACGCGCGCCCGAGCATCAGAATGCCGGAGCGCTACCCCAACGGACAATGGAAAAACTGGAGCAAGACGGCCCTGCTATGGATGAGCATCGGCTACGAGACGCAGATTCCGCCCATCTACACGCTGACCTTCTACAACGCCATCGCCAACAACGGACGCATGATGCAGCCGCGCTTCGTCAAGGCCACCGTGAAGAACGGCGACACGCTGACGGCCTATCCGCCCCAAGTGGTGAAGGGCAGAGAGCAGATCGCCTCCGAGAAGACCATCAAGATCATGCAAGACCTGTTGCACCGTGTGGTGATCAACGGAACGGGAAAGAAGGCCAACAGTCCCAACTTCTGGGTGTGTGGCAAGACGGGTACGGCCATGATCGCCAAGAACGGATCCTACAAGGGAGCGCCCAACCACCTGCTCTCCTTCGCCGGATGGTTTGGCGAGAAGGACAAGCCCTACTACAGTTGCATCGTATGCATACAGAAACAGGGGCTGCCGGCCTACGGATGGATGAGCGGACAGGTGTTTAAGGACATCGCAGAAGGCATCATGGCCAAATATGTGAGGTACGACATCAGCGACGCGCGCGACTCGACCTCCCACCCAATTCCCGACGTGAAGAACGGCAACATCTTCTCGGCACAACGCGTGCTGTCGTTGCTGGGCATCAACACCACCACCAACTACGCCACACCGGCCACGCAAGCCGCCCTCGTATGGGGCGAGGCACAACGCAACGCCGGAAGCGTGCTGCTCAAGAAGGAGGGCATGGCCAGCCGCAAACACATACCCAACGTGATGGGAATGGGAGCACGCGACGCCGTGTATCTCATTGAGAGCCGAGGTGTGAGGTGCATCGTCAGGGGGCGCGGAAAGGTGGTGGAGCAAAGTCTTGAGCCTGGCCACTACATCAAGAAGGGCGAAATTTGTACGCTGAAATTAGAATAACAATAAAGCATAAAGATATGAAACTGCAAGAGCTGTTGAAGAACACCAAGCCGCTGGCCATCGTCGGCGACGTGGACGTAGACATCACGGGAGTAAACATCGACTCCCGAAAAGTGAAGTCGGGACATCTGTTCGTGGCCATGAAGGGCACGCAGGTCGACGGGCACCAGTTCATCCCCAAGGCCATAGAGCTCGGGGCGAAGGCCGTGTTGTGCCAGGACATGCCGGAGGCGAAGGCCGAGGGCGTGACCTATGTGCAGGTGGCCGACACCGAGGACGCCGCTGGCAAGGTGGCAACGCTCTTCCACGGCGACCCCTCGCACCACCTCACGCTGGTGGGTGTGACGGGAACGAACGGAAAGACGACCATCGCCACCTTATTATATAATATGTTCCGAAAGATGGGGCACAAGTGCGGACTGCTCTCTACCGTGTGCAACTACATCGAAGACGAGGCCATTCCGGCCGACCACACCACGCCCGACCCCATCGAGCTCAACGCCTTGCTCGGCCGCATGGTGCAGGCGGGGTGCGAGTATGCGTTCATGGAGTGCTCAAGCCACGCCATCGCACAGAAGCGCATCAGCGGACTGAAGTTTGCCGGCGGCATCTTCACCAACCTCACACGCGACCATCTCGACTACCACAAGACATTCGAGAACTACCGCGACGCCAAGAAGGCGTTCTTCGACGGCCTGCCCAAGACGGCCTTCGCCATTACCAACGCCGACGACAAAAACGGCATGGTGATGGTGCAGAACACCAAGGCCACGGTGAAGACCTACTCCATCCGACAGATGGCCGACTTCCGCGCACGCATCATCGAGATGCACTTCGCTGGCATGTACCTCGACGTAGACGGCCATGAGGTGGGTGTGCAGTTTATCGGTAAGTTCAATGTGAGCAACCTGTTGGCGGTCTATGGCGCCGCACGCATGCTGGGCAAGGCTCCCGAGGACATCCTCGTGACGCTCTCTACCCTCCACAGCGTGAGTGGCCGACTGGAGCCGGTGCAGTCGCCCGACGGCTACACAGCCATCGTCGACTATGCCCACACGCCCGACGCGCTGGCCAATGTGCTGTCGTCGATCCATGAGGTGCTCAACGGAAAGGGACAGATCATCACCGTGTGTGGCGCAGGAGGCAACCGCGACCACGGCAAGCGACCCATCATGGCGCAGGAGGCCGTGAAGCAGTCGGACCGGGTCATCATCACCAGCGACAACCCGCGCTTTGAGGACCCGCAGGCCATCATCGACGACATGCTGGCCGGACTCAACAAGGAGCAGATGAAGAAGGTGGTGGCCATCGTAGACCGCAAGGAGGCCATCAAGACCGCTTGCATGATGGCCCAAAAGGGCGATGTGATTCTCGTGGCTGGAAAGGGACACGAGAACTACCAGGAAATCAAGGGGGTGAAGCACCACTTCGACGACAAGGAGGTGCTGCACGAGATATTCAACGCATAAGGCACTACCCTTCTGCGGGCAACAGCCACGGCGGCCCACACAAACGACCGCCACATCACAAATTAAAAACAACAACGCATGTTATACTATCTTTTCAGGTTCTTAGAACAGTTTGGCATCAGCGGATCGGGCATGTGGGGATACATTTCCTTCCGTGCATTGCTGGCGCTCATCCTCTCGCTGGTCATCTCAACGTGGTTTGGCGAGCGGTTCATCAAGTATCTTAAGAGCAAACAAATCACCGAGACGCAACGCGACGCTTCCATCGACCCGTTCGGCGTGAAGAAAATCGGAGTGCCGTCGATGGGTGGAATCATCCTCATCGTGGCCATCCTTATCCCCGTGCTGCTGCTCGGACGCTTGAGAAACATCTATCTCATCCTGATGATCGTCACCACCCTGTGGCTCGGATTCCTCGGTGGAATGGACGATTTCATCAAGATCTTCCGTCGCAACAAGGAGGGTCTGAAAGGCAAATACAAGATTGTGGGACAGGTGTCGATCGGCCTCATCGTAGGACTGGTGCTCTGGGCATCGCCCGATGTGAAGATGAACGAGAACCTGACCTTGGAACGCCAAAACGGACAGGAGATGGTGGTGAGCCACAGCGCAGAGGCGGAGAAGTCGCTCAAGACGACCATCCCGTTTGTGAAAAACCATAACCTCGACTACTCGCAGATCATGTCGTTCTGCGGTAAGTACAAAACGGCGGCTGGATGGATCCTGTTTGTCATCATGACCATCTTCGTGGTGACGGCCGTGAGCAACGGCGCCAACCTCAACGACGGCATGGACGGCATGTGCGCCGGAAACTCGGCAATCATCGGCGTGGCCTTGGGCATACTGGCGTATGTGAGCTCCCACATCGAGTTTGCAGCCTACCTCAACATCATGTACATACCCGACTCGCAAGAGCTGGTGGTGTTTATGTGTGCCTTCGTGGGCGCCCTCATCGGCTTCCTGTGGTACAACGCCTACCCCGCGCAGGTGTTCATGGGCGACACGGGATCGCTCACCATCGGCGGTATCATTGGTGTGGGCGCCATCATCATCCACAAGGAACTGCTGCTACCCATTCTCTGCGGCGTGTTCTTCGTGGAGAGCCTCAGCGTCATCTGCCAGGTGTGGTACTACAAAATAGGTAAGCACAAGGGCGTGAAGCAGCGCATCTTTAAGCGCACTCCGATCCACGACAACTTCCGTGTGACCGACGAGCAGCTCGATCCCGAGTGCAAATACCTCATCAAGGCACCGCACGCACCCAAGCACGAGTCGAAAATCACCATCCGATTCTGGATCGTGACCATCATCCTCGCAGCCCTAACCATCATCACCCTGAAGATAAGGTAAGGCGCGAAAACGGCAAACAAAGGGGCGCGAACACCCCTATACAACAACCATCGACAAAATGAAAGCAATGAAGAGAATCGTAGTTTTAGGAGCTGGCGAGAGTGGTGCAGGAGCCGCCGTGCTGGCCAAGAAGGAGGGGTTCGACGTATTCGTGTCGGACATGTCGAAAATCAACGATAAATATAAGAAGGTGCTCGACGACCACAACATTCAGTGGGAGGAGGGACATCATACGGAGGAACTCATCCTCAACGCCGACGAGATCATCAAGAGCCCTGGAATACCCGAGAAGGCACCCATGATCCAGAAGCTCATGGCGCAGGGTACGCACATCATCAGCGAGATTGAGTTTGCCGGACGCTACACCCACTCGAAGATGATTTGCATCACGGGATCGAACGGAAAGACCACTACGACGTCGCTCATCTACCATATCTTCAAGGCGGCGGGCTACGACGCTGGCTTGGCGGGCAACATTGGCCGAAGCCTGGCTTTGCAGGTGGCAGAGGATCCGCACGAGTATTACATCATAGAGTTGAGCTCGTTCCAGCTCGATAACATGTACGACTTCCGCGCCAACATCGCCATCCTGCTCAACATCACGCCCGACCATCTCGACCGTTACGACTTCAAGTTTGAGAACTATGCGGCTGCCAAGATGCGCATCACGCAGAACCAAACGGCCGAGGACAGCTTCATCTACTGGAACGACGACCCGGTGATCAAGGAGGAACTGAAGAAATACGACATCAAGGCCGTGGCCTGCCCATTCTCCGAACTGAAGGAGGAGGGGTCCATCGCTTACATCGAGGAGGGACAGTACAAGCTGGAGTTCCCCACCCCGTTCAACATGGAGCAAGAGGAACTGTCGCTCACGGGCAAGCACAACATTTACAACTCGCTGGCGGCCGGCCTGGCCTCCAACATCACGGGCATCAAGAAGGAGATTATCCGCAAGAGCCTCAGCGACTTCCCCGGGGTGGAACACCGACTGGAGAAGGTATGCGACGTGAGGGGCGTGCACTATGTGAACGACTCGAAGGCCACCAATGTCGACGCCTGCTGGTACGCTTTGGAAAGCATGAAGACGCCTGTGGTGCTCATCCTCGGCGGCAAAGACAAGGGCAACGATTACAATGAGATCAAGGAGCTGGTGAAGCAGAAGTGCTCGGGACTGGTGTACCTCGGTGCCGACAACGCCAAACTGCACGCCAATTTCGATGAGCTCGGCATTCCCGTACGCGACACTCACAGCATGAAGGAGTGTGTGGAGGCATGCTACGAGATGGCCCGTCCCGGCGACACCGTACTGCTTTCGCCCTGCTGCGCAAGCTTCGACCTCTTTAAGAACATGGAGGATCGCGGCGAACAATTCAAGACACTCGTAAGAAGTTTATAGCCAATGGGCGGAGCGAAAGCCGCACATGAGCCCAACAAACGAAATGAACAAGAAGTTATCCAACCTATTCAAAGGCGACAAGGTCATCTGGATGGTCTTTTTCTTCCTTTGCATCATCAGCATCGTGGAGGTGTTCTCTGCCTCCTCGGAGCTGACCTACAAAGGCGGAAACTACCTCACGCCCATCATCAAGCACATGGCGCTCATCGTTGTGGGCTTCGGATTGATGGTGGTTACGCTCAACATCAACTGCAAGTACTTCAAGCTATTGACTCCCATCATGCTCCTCTTCGCAGGAATATTGCTATTGCTGGTGCTTGGCTTAGGACAATCGACCAACGGCGCAAGCCGATGGATCCCCATCATGGGCGTGCAGTTCCAACCCTCGGAGATGGCAAAGGGAGCGTTGGTTTTGATGACAGCGCAAATCCTAAGCGCCATGCAAACCGATAAGGGAGCGGACCGAAAGGCCATGAGATACATCATACAGATGGCCTTGCCATTCCTGGTTCTCATCGGATTGGAGAACCTGTCAACGGCCGCTTTGTTGGCCGCGGTCATCTTCTTCATGATGATCATCGGGCGCGTACCTGGCAAACAAATAGGAAAATTGGTGCTAACGGTCGTGCTGCTCATCGTCATGGTGGTAACGGCGGTCATGGCCATTGGTGAGGATACGGAAAAAGAGGGGCAGCCACAAAACCTTACGGAACAGACCTTGGCCAACGGACAAACGGTAAGCACCGAGAATTCGAAGGGGCACAAGGGCGTATTGCACCGACTCGACACTTGGAAATCGCGTATCGACAAGTTCCTCAACTCGAAGGAAGTGCCGCCTGAGAAGGTCGACCTCGACAAGGGAGCGCAAGAAGCGCACGCCAAAATTGCCATCGCTACCAGCAACATCGTGGGACGAGGACCGGGCAATTCCGTGCAGCGCGACTTCCTGGCGCAAGCCTTCTCCGACTTCATCTATGCCATCATCATTGAGGAGACGGGCATCGAGGGGGCGTTTGTCGTGGCCATGCTCTATATCATATTGTTGTTCAGAACCGGACGTATCGCCAACCGATGCGAGAACAACTACCCGGCCTTCCTGGCCATGGGACTGGCGCTATTGCTCGTGGTGCAAGCGCTGTTCAACATGTGTGTGGCCGTGGGTCTGGTGCCGGTGACGGGTCAACCGTTGCCGCTGATCAGTAAAGGTGGCACGTCGACCATCGTCAACTGTGTCTACATCGGCATCATCCTGAGTGTGAGCCGAACGGCAAAGAAGGTGAAAGACGACACAACAAATAAGAGAACCGTGGCCACAGCCACAGCATAACACCTGCAGCTCTTCCCCCAAACCCACTCAAGGGATATAGGCAGGCATGCAAGAAAAAGGATTGAAAATGATCAGAAGTGGGAATTATTGATTACTTTTGCAAAAATAAGAGATTATGGACAAGGAGTTAAGAATCATCATCAGCGGAGGAGGAACAGGGGGCCATATCTTCCCGGCCATATCCATCGCCAACGCCATTAAGGCTAAGCACCCTAATGCCAAGATATTGTTTGTGGGAGCTCTCGGACGAATGGAGATGCATCGAGTGCCTGCGGCAGGCTACGAAATCAAGGGACTGCCCATCTGCGGATTCGACCGCAAGCACCTGCTGAAGAACGTCGCGGTCCTGTTCAAGATCTGGAAGAGCCAATATATCGCCAAGAAGATTGTGAAGCAGTTCAAGCCCATGGCTGCTGTGGGAGTGGGCGGATACGCCAGCGGCCCAACGCTCAACGTGTGCGCAAGCAAGGGAATACCCTGTCTCATACAGGAGCAGAACAGCTACGCCGGTGTCACCAACAAGCTCTTGGCCAAGAAAGCTTCGAAGATTTGCGTGGCTTACGATGGTATGGAGCGCTTCTTCCCCGCCGAAAAGATTGTCAAGACAGGCAATCCCGTCAGACAAAACGTGCTCGACAACACCATGACAAAGGAGGAGGCTCGCAAGAGCTTCGGCCTGAATCCCGACAAGAAGACCGTCTTGCTCGTGGGCGGAAGCCTCGGCGCGCGCACGGTCAACGAAAGCATGAAGCAACACCTCGACATGGTAAAGAACGCCGATGTGCAGTTTATATGGCAAACCGGCAAGTATTACAATGAGGAGATGAACCAAGCCGTCAAGGCGTTTGGCGACATTCCCAACCTCAAGGTGCTCGACTTCATCAGCGACATGGGCGCCGCCTACAAGGCCGCCGACCTCGTCATCAGCCGCGCCGGAGCAAGCTCCATCAGCGAGTTCTGCCTCATCGGAAAGCCAGTCATCCTCGTGCCCAGCCCCAATGTGGCAGAAGACCACCAAACGAAGAACGCCATGGCGCTCGTCAACAAGGACGCGGCCATCTACGTGAAAGACGCCGACGCACCCCACGAGCTGCTCCACACCGCGCTTCAAACAGTTGGAAACGACAGCAAACTGGCATCGCTCAGCGAAAACATCAAGGCGCTCGGACTGAAAAACTCAGCCGACGTCATCGCCGACGAGGTGGTGAAGTTGGCTTGGGGAGAATAATATTCGGAAACAAGGAGTGAAAGTGAGGACAATAAGACCTTAGCGGTCAACAAGGAGATAAATAAAAGACAATGGAACTGAAGGACATTAAAGCCGTGTATTTCATCGGCGCTGGTGGCATCGGCATGAGTGCCATCGCACGTTATTTCATACATAAGGGACTGGTAGTGGCCGGTTACGACCGCACGCCGTCTGACCTGACACGCCACCTGGAGAAGGAAGGCATGCTCATTCACTATGAGGAAAACGTCGACGAAATACCGCACGCTTGCCGCGACAAGGCATCTTGCCTCGTGGTATACACACCGGCCATTCCGGCCGAACACAAGGAACTGCAATACTTCCGCGATGGCGGCTTCGTAATAGAGAAGCGCGCTCAGGTGCTCGGAACGCTGACACGCACCCACAAGGGACTGTGTGTGGCGGGCACACACGGAAAGACTTCCACATCCACCATGTGCGCTCACATCATGCACCAAAGCCATATCGACTGCAATGCGTTCCTTGGAGGCATCTCAAAGAACTACGGCACCAACTATATCCTCTCCGACTCGAGCGACTTTGTGGTCATCGAGGCCGATGAGTTCGACCGCTCCTTCCACTGGCTGCGCCCATGGATGAGCGTCATCACCTCCACCGATCCCGACCACTTGGACATCTACGGAACCAAAGACGCCTACCTGGAGAGCTTCCGTCATTACTCAGAACTCATCCAGCCGGGTGGCGCACTCATCATCCATACCGACCTGGAGATGAAGGCTAACGTGCAGGAAGGCGTAAAGACTTATACCTACAGCCGCGACAAGGGCGACTTCCATGCCGAGAACATCAAGATTGAAGACGGTGAGATCACGTTCGATTTCATATCACCCGTCGGCAATGTCGAGAACGTGCACCTCGGCCAACCCATCCCCATCAACATCGAGAACGGCGTGGCTGCCATGGCCATGGCACAGCTCAACGGTTGCACTCCGCAGGAACTGCGCTATGGAATGGAGACCTATCACGGTGTGGATCGACGCTTCGACTTCAAGGTGAAGAACGCCCACCACGTGCTTCTCTCCGACTATGCGCACCACCCGAAAGAGATCCTGCAGAGCGCCAAGAGTCTCAAGGAGATCTATCCGAACCGAAAGATCACGGTCATCTTCCAGCCCCACCTGTACACTCGCACACGCGATTTCTACAAAGACTTCGCCGATGCGCTCAGCCATTTCGACGAGGTGATCCTCACAGAGATCTATCCCGCACGCGAGCTGCCCATCCCGGGAGTGACCTCCGATCTCATCTACGACAACCTGAAGCCAGGCGTGGAGAAGAGCAAGATAAAGAAGGACGACGTGCTCGATCTGGTGAAAAGCCGCGATTTCGACGTGCTCATCACCCTGGGAGCAGGCGACCTCGACAACTACGTGCCACAGATAGCCAAGCTCATTGAGGCCAAGGAGAAGGCCAACAACTAATCATCACCATGCGTTTCAACTGGAAGAAAACCCTACTCATCACACTCGATGTAGCGCTCGGAGCCTACATCGTGGTGGCCTTCGCCTCTTTCAACAAGCCGAAAGAGGAGGCGCCCGTATGCAAGAAGGTGAGCATCGACATCCAGGACGAGACGACCAACGGCTTCATCACGGCGGCGGAGATCAAGGCGCGACTGCAGAAAGGCAACATCTATCCGCTCAACAAGCGGATGCGCGACATCAACGCACGCACCATCGAGGAGACGCTGGGCCAGAGTCCGTTCGTCAAGACCACACAATGCTACAAGACACAGGACGGCACGGTGCATATCTACCTCACCCAACGAATGCCCACCCTGCGCATCAAGGCGGCCAACGGAGAGGACTATTACCTCGACGACGACAACCGAATCATGCCCAATTCCCACTATACCAGCGACCTCATCATCGCCACCGGGCACATCAACAAATGGTTTGCGCGCAACTATGTGGCGCACGTGGGAAGCACACTCATGGCGAGCGACTTCTGGAAAAACCAAATTGTGCAGATCAATGTGCTGCCCGACTACGGCATAGAACTGGTGCCGCGCGTGGGAAACCACATCATCTACATCGGCCAACTGCCACAAACCTCATACGTCAACGACCGAAAGAAACTGGTGACAGCCTACGTCAACACCAAGCTCGACAGGTTACAGAAGTTCTATAAGTACGGGTTGGCGCAGGCCGGATGGAACAAATACTCTTACATCAACGTGGAGTTTGACAATCAGATCATTTGCAAGAAACAAAAATTGAATTGATAATTATCATAGATCTATGGCAGAATTTATAGTAGCTATTGAACTGGGCTCATCGAAGATGACCGGTATTGCGGGCAAGAAAAACCTCGATGGCAGCATCAACGTGCTTGCCGTGGTCAAGGAAGACTCCACCTCTTGCATCCGTAAGGGCGTGGCCTACAATATCGACAAGACGGTGCAAACACTAACCAACATAGTCGCGAAACTTGAAAGAACGCTGAAAACAAACATAGCCCAAGTATATGTGGGCGTTGGAGGACAGTCGATCCGTAGCGTGAAAAACACCAACGTGGTAGACCTGCCCAACGACACCATCATCACGCAAGACGTGATCAACGAGCTGATGGATGCCAATCGCAGCATGCAATACCCCGAGCTGGAGATTCTCGACGCCGCCACACAGGAGTACAAAATCGACAACCAGTACCAACTCGACCCCGTGGGCATACAATGCTCACGCATCGAGGGCAATTTCATCAATATCCTTTGGCGCAAGGCTTTCTACCGCAACATCAACAAATGCTTCGACAACGCAGGCATCGCCATCGCAGAGATGTACCTGTCGCCCTTGGCTTTGGCCGACAGCGTGCTCACCGAAGCCGAGAAGCGCAGCGGATGCGTATTGGTCGACTTGGGAGCCGACACCACAACAGTGGCCGTATTCTACAAGAAGATTCTGCGCAACCTCACCGTCATTCCCTTGGGAGGCAACAACATCACCAAGGACATCGCATCGCTACAGATGGAGGAGAAGGACGCCGAGCAGATGAAGATCAACTACGCCTCGGCCTACACCGACGCCAACGAGATCGACCCTGGCAAGACCTATCCCATCGACAACGATCGCAGCGTGGAGGAGCGCAAGTTCGTCGACATCGTGGAAGCCCGCGTGCAGGAGATTGTGGAGAACGTATGGTGCCAAGTGCCCAACGAGTACTCCGACAAGCTTCTCGGCGGCATCATCCTCACAGGCGGCGGCGCCAACATGAAGAACATTGATCGCGCCTTCCGCAACCACACCCACGTCGACAAGATTCGCGTGGCCAAGTTTGTATCTCAAACCATCAACTCCAACAATCCTTCGATCAACGCCAAGGACGGAACGATGTGCACCATCCTCGGCCTGCTGGCCAAGGGCGACATGAATTGCGCGGGCGCACCCATCACCAACGACCTATTTAGCGGCAACGGCGACAACAAGGCTCAGGCCGCAGCCGAGATCCGCAAGCCCAAGACCATCGAGGGAACAGGCACTGGCAAGGTGCTCACCGAGGCCGAGAAGGCCGCCGAGGAAGCCGCTCGCGAGGCCGCCCGCAAGGCCGCTGAGGAGAAGGAGCGTGCCGAGGCGCAGGCCAAGGCCGAGGCTGAGGAGGAAGAGCGACGCAAGAAACGCGAGAACTCAGCTCCCAGAAAGGCATGGCGCGCCTTCAAGAAGTTTGTCGGAAACATGATCGAAGAGGAAGACGAGAAGTAAGCCTCCAATCAACATCACCACGAGAACAAGCAGCAACATTTAGACAACAAACAGCATGACCATTATGGCAGACAAAGATAACAACATGCAAATCATAGACAGCGGCAGACCCTCCATCCTCGATTTCGGATCGCCCGACAAGGAGAACAGCATCATCAAGGTGATTGGTGTTGGTGGAGGCGGCGGCAATGCGGTCAACCACATGTATCGCGAAGGCATACACGACGTGACCTTTGTGCTCTGTAACACCGACGCACAGGCCCTCAACGACAGTCCCGTGCCCGTGCATCTGCAGCTCGGCAAGGAAGGCCTTGGAGCCGGCAACCGTCCCGAGCGCGCCCGTCAGGCAGCCACAGAGAGCGTCGACAACATACGCCGCATGCTCGACGACGGCACGAAGATGGCGTTCATCACCGCAGGTATGGGTGGCGGAACAGGCACCGGAGCCGCTCCCGTCATCGCTCAGGTGAGCAAGGAGATGGGCATCCTCACCGTGGGTATCGTAACCATTCCGTTCCGCTTTGAGGGCGCCCGCAAGATCGACCAGGCGCTCGACGGCGTGGAGGAGATGGCCAAGCACGTCGACGCATTGCTCGTTATCAACAACGAGCGTCTGCGTGAGATCTATCCGGAGCTCAATGTGCTCGACGCCTTCGGCAAGGCCGACGACACGCTCAGCGTGGCAGCGAAGAGCATTGCCGAGATCATCACCACCCACGGACTCATCAACCTCGACTTCAACGACGTGAAGACGGTGCTCAAGGACGGTGGCGTGGCCATCATGAGCACGGGTTACGGCGAGGGCGAAGGCCGCGTAAAGAAGGCCATCGACGATGCGCTCAACTCACCGTTGCTCAACGACAACGATGTGTTCAACTCAAAGAAGATCCTTCTGAGCATCGCTTTCTCGAATGGTAAGAACAACGACCATTCGGGCCTCATGATGGAGGAGATGAACGACGTGAACGACTTCATGGCCCAGTTTGGCGGCAACTTCGAGATCAAATGGGGTATCGCCCTCGACCCGGAGTTGGGCAAGAAGGTGAAGGTAACCATCCTCGCCACGGGCTTCGGCATCGAAGACGTAGAGCCGGAGAACCGTCGCACACGACGCACCATCGAGGAGTCGAACCGCATCGCTGAGATGGAGGAGAAGGAGGCCGAGCGCCAGGACCGTCGCAACCGCTACTATGGCAAGGACGCCAACAACCCACAGTACAAGCGCCGTCCGCACATCTTCATCTTCAACCAGAACGATCTCGACAACGAAGATGTGATTCTCGCCGTGGAGAACACGCCTACTTACAAGCGTACCCGCCAGATGCTCGAGGAAATTCGCAAACAAGCCAATGGCGACACCGTAGAGAAGGAGACCGACAACGGCAACAACACCGTGCAGGGAGTCATCAGTTTCGCCTAACCAACAAGGTTAACAGAACTTCTAAGAAATACGAAAGCCAAATGGCATGAACCACTTCGGTCCAACGACCGATAGCCTATAAAAGCGAAGCCATTGCATGAAACCTTCAAAAGGGAAGGCCACATGCAATGGCTTTTTTGCGTTAAAGCCCAATCACTAATTAGACTTCACCAACCTCCAAGCCCTTTAGGCGTGGTTGCCGAAGATGAGGGTGGTCAGATTTTCGGGCGCAAAGAGGTCGCGCGCCACCTCCATGAGGCTCTCGGCAGTTACGGCCTCCACACGCCGGCAGAGGGCTTCAATATCCTTCTCCAAGCCATAGTGCAGGTAGATGCGGCCGAAGTCGAGGGCGAAGCTCTCACGACTGTCGCACGCCACACCGATCTGCCCAATGAGCTGACGCTTGGCGGCACGCAACTGACTCTCGCTGAGGGGCGCCTGCATGAAGCGGTTGAGCTCGTGGCGCACCAAGCGGAGGCAACGCCGCGTGTCGTGATGGTCGCAACCAAAATAGGTGCACCACACCCCCGTGTCGCTATAGCTCACCATCGAGCTCTCAACGGTGTAGACCAGTCCGTGGCGTTCGCGGAGCGCCACATTCAAGCGGGCGTTCATGCCAGGGCCACCCAGCATGTTGTTGAGCAGATAGAGGGTCGTGCGGCGTGGGTCGTGGGCGTCGTAGGATCGGCATCCCAGCACCACATGGGCCTGATGGGTGTCGCGGTCGCTCAGGATGACACGTCCCCACAAAGGCGACGCAATCTCCTTCGTCGGCACCGCTTTCGAGGGCTCCACACGATGGGCAGAGGGTTCGGTAGCAGCCCCAAAAGGTAGCAGGTTGGGTTCCGCTGCGCCCACCGCAATTCCTTCCGTTGCCCGCTTCAACATTCTCACCAGTTGGGCGAAGTTGATGTCACCGTAGGCAAAAAACACGGCGTTGTCGGTGCGGTAGTGTTTACGGGCGAAGCGCAAGGCATCGGCGGTGGTGAACGCATGCACCCTCTCGGCCGACCCAAGGATGTTATGGCCCAGCGGATGGCCGTCGAAAAGGATGTTTTCAAACTCGTCGAAGATGAGCTCGGCGGGCGAATCGTTGTAGCTATCTATCTCGTCGCCGATCACCTCCACCTCCTTGTCGATCTCCGCCTGCGGATAGGTGGAGTGGAACACAATGTCGGTGAGCAATCCCACGGCACGCGTGAGGTGCTCCTTGAGGATGGCGGCGTAGTAGCACGTGTCCTCCTTGTTGGTATATGCGTTAAGACTTCCGCCCACCTGCTCCAAGCTGTTGAGGATGCTCCAGGCGCTGCGACGCTCCGTTCCCTTGAAGGTAACGTGCTCGCAGAAGTGGGCCAGGCCCTCGTCGCCGCGATCCTCGTGGCGCGATCCGGCGCCCACCTGATAGCCACAGTAGACCACGGGCGAGGCCGATGGCAGATGTATGACGCGAAGGCCATTGCTGAGTGTGCAAGTATTATATTTCATTTCGGGTGCAAAAATACCCAATTTTACTTTGAAATGTGCTTGAAAATATGGAAATTTGCAGCGGCTAAGGTCATTCGGGCGCAAGCCAAGAGGCAACGCCAACAACACACCATGTTTTTTTAAGGTACAAAGATTATGCGAAAAGTTATAGGTATAGGCGAGACAGTGCTCGACATCATCTTCAAGAACGAACAACCCATTGGCGCCTACCCCGGCGGGTCGGCCTTCAACGCGCTTATCTCATTGGGCCGTTGCGGCGTCGACGCCACGTTTATTGGCGAGGCCGGCCACGACCGCGTGGGCGAGCATATCATCAGGTTTTTGCGCGAAAACGGTGTCAACGCCGACCACGTGAATGTGTTCGCCGACTCGAAGTCGCCCATCTCCCTGGCGTTTCTCGATGAGCGCAACGACGCCGAATACATCTTCTATAAGGACCATCCCCACGACCAGCTCGACTTTGTTTACCCCGACATCCAGCCCGACGACATCGTGCTGTTCAGCTCGTTCTATGCCGTCAACCCCGTCATCCGACCGCAAATCGTGGGATTGCTGGAGTACGCCCGGGCCCATGGCGCCATCATCTATTACGACGTGAACTACCGTTCGTCGCATCGCAACGAGGTGATGAAGATCACCCCCAATTACCTGGAGAACCTGGAGTATGCCGATATCGTGCGCGGCAGCCGTGAGGACTTCGACGTGCTTTACAAGATGCGCGACCCCGACAAGATCTACACGGCCGAGGTGTCGTTCTATTGCAAGAAGTTTATCTGCACGCAGGGTGCCGACACGGTGGAGCTTCGCGCCGACCAGGGCCTGAAACGCAGCTACCCGGTGCCGCCCACCAGCACCGTGAGCACCGTGGGAGCGGGCGACAACTTCAACGCGGGATTCATCTATGGCCTGCTCAAATACGGCATCACACGCAACGACCTCGCCCAAAGGCTCACGCCCGAGCAATGGGACAAGGTGGTGGCATGCGGCATGGAGTTCTCGGCCGACTGCTGCAAGAGTCTCTTCAACTACGTGTCGAAGGAGTTTGGCGAGCAGATCAAGGCGCAGCGCTAAACCGAAGGCTTGCGGCCACATCGGTCGCAAGCCCTCGTTGCCCCATGCACAATTATCGCAACAATCTATAGCAAAATCTACACATTTCTTTTCCACGAAAGAAATGTTGGGCGCAAATACGCCATTCTCAGCGCATCTATGTAACACACTAACCATCAGTATGTTACATTCACAATTCATCATTCCACACTTCGCATCCTCCATTCCGCCTCACGGTTTGGCATGTATCGCACCTCGATAAACGCCAAACCGCAAGACGATAGCTTACCTTTCGAGTCTCAGTTAGGCGTCTTTCGCAACTCGAAAGATGCCCAATCGCAAACGCTTCCGTCATTTTCCGCGATGAAATCGGGCAAAAATGGTCATTCCGATCGCTGGTTCATTCAAAATCGCGACACAACTTTTTAACCAAAAAGTCTGACACGACGAAGGAGGGAATCGGCAAACGAAACCACGCTTTGGGGAACGCCCCACACCCTCTCAAGCCGCATCATTTGCGAGTTGCGATCTGATGAATAAAACACTTCGAAAGAAAAATTATAGTATTTTATACCTCATTATTAAACTTTTATAATTACCTTTGTCCCTGTGAAACAGGGCGTTTACCCACGCCTGAACGTCAACCCCACGAACGCCGAGCGGTTTGTATATCAGAACGTTGCGTTTGTTGACATAACCTACTGATTTGTTGAAATTAAAATTTTTCAAATACCAACCACTGTGATGGGATCCCCCACCCATAAGTCATGCCGCGGCATGCGGCAAGGCGCTCACGCGCCTGTTGCTCGCTGGGCCAACACGCTCAGCGAGGACACGTTGTATGTGCCTATGAGCGCCCAGGCCACAATACGGCCTAACGCCCCCTCCTTCCCATCCCATGTGGACAAGCATCCACTTAACACCTAACTATTTTTTATGAGCAAAAAAAGAACCTATGAGAGACCTGTCTCCAAGATGTTCCAAATCAACGCAGGCTGCAGTCTCATGGCGGCGTCAGGCGGCAAAGACCTGACCGTTGACGGGACCGGCGTGGGCTCCGCCCCAGAAGGAGTCAACCCCAACGAAATCGACGCCAAGGACAACAACAATGTCTGGGGCGACAATGTTTGGGAAGATTAACAAGTAAACTATCTATAAGCATGAAGAAACTTTTCACACTTACGCTTGCGCTTCTCTGCTCGTGCCTGACGGCCGTCTATGCCGCCAACTACGTAGGCAGCAAGCCCGAGGCAGGAAAGAGCTATTACCTGCTCAATGTGGCAGAGGGCAAGTTTCTCAGCGCGGCTGACAACGGTACGCTCACCCTGGGCGGCGCCAAACTGGCCGTAACGGTGACCACCAACGCCAACGGCTTCCAGGTCCTCACTACAAACAAAGGCGATCTGGCGGGCGTGCTCCTCGGCAAGGCGCGATGCAACGGCCAAGGCGCTTACAACGAGTGGACGCTGAGCCTGCTCAACACCACCAGCAACGGCTATGCGCTGGGCTGCCGAAGCAAGGAAGCGTCTAACACCGAATGGCTCTACTATAGCTCCGTCTTGCAAGATGTTCGCACGCAACCTTACAAGCCAAGCAACATCCTCACCATCGCCCAATGGCAATTCATTTCGGAGGACCAGTTGAAGGATCCTGTTGTAACTCTCGACGAGACATCAGAATCTTATTCCGCCCCATCCATCGGCACCACCGGCAGCGCCGAGGTGCACCTCAAGCGCACCTTCTCAGCTAACAGCTGGAACTCGCTTTGCGTGCCATTCGCCATCAGCGAGGCAGAAGTGAAGGCCCAGTTTGGCAACGACGCCAAGGTGGCTGAGTTCACCGGAGCCACGGCAACCACGCTCGAGTTCAGCTCATGCGCAGACATCGAGGCTGGCAAGCCCTACCTGGTGTATATCCCCGAGGGCGCGACCCAACCCGAGTACTTCACTTTCAAGGGCGTCAGCCATTTCGCCGGCACACCAACCGATGTGGTGCAGCATGGCTCAGCCAACGAGAAGACCACCTTCCGCGGCTACTTCCACAAGAGCACCGCGCCCAAGGGCTCATACGTGCTGCGCAAGAACCTGGTTTACCACCTGGTGAGCGACATGGACATCAAGGGCTTCCGCGCCGTGCTCATCGACGGACCCGCCACACAACGCGTGTTCACCCAGTGGTCGCTCGACGGAACCACAACGGGCATCGGCAACATCGACGCCACCGTCATCCAGCGCTACAACGTTTACAACACCAACGGACAGATGGTGCGCCACGCTGCCACATCGCTCGACGACCTACCACACGGCGTGTATATCGTCAATGGAAAGAAAGTAATCAAATAATCCCAACGACCTTATGAAAACATACATAAAGCAACATCTCGTCGCACTGTTAGCCCTGCTCGCACTCGCTGCCACGCAGGCTTTTGCGGCGGACACGAAGACTGATATCCTCACCAACTATGCACCAAGCGGATCGTCGTTCGATAACCAGACAGCGATAGACTTCCAAAAGCAGAGTTTCAAGGCGGTGCTCGATCTCAGCACTTGTAAGAGCACTACTGAACACGAGAACGTGCTCTCAATCGGTGACAACTTGCAGGGTACAACTGGCTGGGGAAACGCTAATGTCATCCACCTCTTCTATACAAAGAGCAGCAATACCTTGCAGGTGAACTGCTTCAATGGTGGCAAAAACTACACTTACCGTGAAGACCACACTGGCATCTCGGGCGAAACTACTATAGAGGTGAACTCGAACGGTCTGTATCTTAACGATTCGAAGATTTGCGATGCATCAAACATCAGCAATATCCTCAGCCTTTCGTCTATTCACTATGGTAGCACTCAGGGCAACGTACGCTCATGGGCTACATATAAGTCAGTAAGCCTCATCCCAAAGGAGACTACCGGTGGCACCACTACTCCTACGACACCATTCTCTGTTCCGGCATACGGCTCTACATATTTTATTTGCCCAGCCGACTACCCAACAAGATGCTTCACTGTTACCACATCTAACAATGATGAGCAGATTACTGTGACCACTAAATCTGACAGCAACACGGGACAGCAGTGGATTGCAAAGCAAGGCAATTATTCTACAACATACCCTTGGCATATTGTAAATGTGATGTCTTCTCTGGCCCTTGACATGGCTGGTAACGACGACACAAAAAAGCCACTTCAGTGGACATCAGAAAATGATTATAAGGGTGGACAAGCCAATGCCAATCAGGAGTGGAAGTTCGAGGAGGTGGATGCAACAAATCATACATATAAGATTTACGCTTATACACAAAGCAAGACATATTACCTCACATACGACGGAACCAACGGCGGCAAGCTTGGTCGCACAACTGATTCCAACAACGCCACAGCCTTCGGCTTCATCAAGGCAAGCGCATCAGAAGGTGGTGGTGGAACCGAGGGTGGCGGTGGCAGCACCGAAGAAACACCGGGCGACCACGGCTCGTTCGACGTAAGCTGGATCAGCAATCAGAGCAAGGTGAGCGATCACAAGGAGGATGCGCACGCCACATTCATTCCTTACGCTTCGGTAGAGCAGCTCAAAGCCGACGCGCTCCACTATGAGCAGCCTTGGCAGCAGCCCGATGAGAGCAAGGCTGAATACATCAACCTCAACGGAACATGGAAGTTCAAGTATGTTGCAGGAACATCATCATGGTATAGTTCAACCCCCGGTGCAAGCGAGTTCCAGGCAAAAGACTATGACGACAGCAATTGGGACAACATCCGTGTGCCGCTCTCTTGGGAAATGGCCAACTATGGCAAGCCCGTCTATACCAACGTGGGGTATCCGTTCCAAGACAATGCTCCAAACGCAAACGTGGGTTGGACCCAATACGGTGTTACCGACCACAACGCAACGGGCTTCTATCGCCGCACCATCACCATCCCTGAGTCATGGAATGATAAGCGCGTGTTTATCCACTTCGACGGCGTTTACAGCGCTGCCGTGGTATGGGTCAACGGCAAATACGTGGGCTACTCACAAGGCTCCAACACCGACGCCGAGTTCGACCTCACAGGCTTTGTTACCACTGGCGACAACCAACTCTCTGTACGCGTCTATCGTTGGTGCGACGGGAGCTACCTCGAAGGTCAGGACATGTGGCACCTCTCGGGCATCCATCGCGACGTATATCTCGTGGCCACGCCGAAGGTGTTTGTATCCGACCACTACATCACCTCATCGCTCAACACCGCAGCCACAAGCGGCAGCATGTCAGTAAAGCTGACTGTAGACAACCGCAACACCGTCTCTGCTAACAAGACTCTGCAGGTGTCGTTGCTCGACCGCGACGGCAAGGAGATTGCTACTGGAACAGCGACTTACAGCAAATCGTCAACAGCAGAAAAGACCGTTACACTCAGCGGTCTCAGCAACCTGCATCCGTGGAGCGCTGAAGACCCGTATCTCTACACTGTCGTTGTAAGCCAGAAGGACGAGAACGGAGCAGAGGAAATGGCATTCTCTACAAAGTACGGCTTCAAGACTGTAACTATTAGCGGCACTAAACTGCTCGTCAACGGCAAGCGCATCTTCGTTAAGGGCGTGAACACTCAGGACACTCATCCTGAATATGGTCGTGCTATCGACATGGAGACCATGCTCAAAGACATCAAGATGATGAAGCAGGCCAACGTAAACACCATCCGCACATCGCACTATCCGCGTCAGCCTAAGATGTACGCCATGATGGACGCTTACGGACTTTACTGCGTGAATGAGGCCGATGTGGAGTGCCACGGAAACCAGGGGTTAGCCTCTAATTCATCGTGGCAGACTGCCATCACGGACCGCGAGGTACGCATGGTGAAGCGCGACCGCAACCACCCAAGCGTACTCTTCTGGTCGTTGGGTAACGAGTGTGGAGCCGCAAGCAATTTCTCTTCTGCTAAAACAGAAATGAAGAAGTACGACAGCCGTCCGATATTCTATTGCAACGAAGATAACATTGTCGACTATTCTGATCTCCACTCAAACATGTACCCATCCGTTGACGCTACATCAAGCAAATCGAATGGTTACAATGGCAAGCCTTACTTCATCTGCGAGTATGCTCATGCCATGGGTCAAGCAGTAGGTAACTTGAAGGAATATTGGGATGTTATAGAGTCAAGCAACGGTATCATCGGCGGTTGCATTTGGGACTGGGTGGACCAATCCATCTACAAGCCGTCTGATCTGGTTAAAGGAACAAAAACAAAGAACGGATTCCATAATTGGACTGCAGGTTACGATTACAACTCAATCGCTGTAAACTGGAATCCTGTAACGGGCTTCCAGGGCAACTTCCTGAACAATGGTATCATCACCCCCGACCGTGCATGGACCAGCAAACTCACGGAGGTGAAGAAGGTATACTCTAATGTGACATTCTCAAAGAACGGAAGCACGCTGACCGTAAAGAACAAGAACAGCTTTATCGACCTCAGCGGCTACATGCTCACTTACCAACTGTTGTGCGACGGTTGCCTGCAGGAGGAAGGAATACTATCCACACCAAGCGCCACCGCTGGCAAATCGGCCAACGTCACTCTGCCCGCATTTACTACCGACAACAACCACGAGTACTTGCTCAATGTGCAGTTGCGCCTTAAAAACAGCACCCTTTGGGCTGACGCAGGCTACATCGTAGCCGACGAGCAGTTCTCCCTCACAGGCCGCAAGGAAGTAACCGCAGGCAACCACACCGCCAATGGAGGATCGGTATCAGTAAGTGGAAACACTGTTAATATCACAACAAGAGACGGAAAGAAGTCTACTATTTCTTTCTCAAACGGCAAGTTAAACAGTTGGAACTATAACGGAACCGATTTGATTTACGCCGCTCCAGATTTCAACAGCTATCGCGACATCGACAATGATCGCTGGAGCGGATCTTTCCAAAAGAGCACATCAACCTCGGTCACATCTAAACTGACCAAAGAAGGCAATGTTGCCAAAATGAGCATGAGTGGTGGAAACATTTACACCATCGACTACATCATCTATCCCGACGCAACCATCGATATGAAGGTGACGTTTAATTCAAGTTCTAAGTATCGCCGTGTAGGTCTTGGAATGCAATTCACCGGCGGCTTTGAGAATGTGGAATATTACGCCCGTGGTCCATGGAGCAACTATGTTGACCGCAAGACCGGCTCTTACTTGGGTCGCTATGTCACCACGGTAGACGACATGATCGAGGAGAACATCCACCCACAGACCTACGGCGACCACCAAGACCTGCGTGAGTTGATTCTCTCAAATGGCAATGTGGCCCTGACAATTAAAACTGGCGGAAACGTGGCCTACTCGCTCTCTCATTACGATGAGACACAGTATTGCGGAACTGGAGACACCATGTGGAGCGATGGCACACACTGGTACGACTTGACAAAGAGCAACCAGATTTTTGCCCATTTCGACTATTGGCAACGCGGACTTGGCAACGGTTCATGCGGTGGCGATAGTTGTCTTGACCAGTATCTCTGCCCCGACGGCAGCTACTCTTACACCTTGCGCTTCACTCCCACGAGTTTGAAGTAAGGGCGCGTTAAGCGCATCTATATCATTGAGGCGGAGACCTTTGGGGTGCTCCGCCTCAATGCGTTTACACCCAATCGGTCATTAGATTTCAATAAATGCCACACCCGCATGCCCCACACAAGCAAAGCGCCCGATGCAGGAATTGCACCGGGCGCTTTGTTTGTATGGGGATGAATGTTACTTGGCTACCTTCTTGCCATCTACAATATAGATGCCGTGCGACAGACCGCTGAGGTCGTTGGCGTTGCGGGCCACCTTTCGACCGTCGAGGGTGTAGACGCCCTCGCGAGCCACAGCGGCAGCGTTCTGCTGCTTGTCGGTGATGCTCTCAATGCCCATGGCCGTGGTGGTCTTGGCGCGCATCTGCGCCTCATCGAGGATCACCCAGCGCTGTCCCGTAGCCGAGTTGGCCAGGTTGAACGTGGTGCGCGTGAGCGTAGTGGCGTTCGAGGCGGCCATCGTCATCGGGTTGCGGGCGGCATGGCGTGTGATCCAAAAACCGCGTGTGCCATCCTCATCAGCATCCACGCGACCCTTCATCAGTTGGAAGTCCTGCTGGTCGGCGGGCGTCACGTTCTTCGCGCTGAAGGTGGAGCCATTGAACGTGATGTAACGGCCCGTAGCGGCGTTGCGGAACTGGAAGTACTGGTTGTCGGGCGTGAAGCTGATGTACCAAGCGCAACTGTCGTTGGCGGCCAGCTCATCGGCGCTCTTCTGGCAGAGCGTCAGCGTGCCGGCGGTGCCACGCTCCGTAAGGTACGACAGGTAACGGCCATTCTCCTTCTTCTCATTGGTGATGTAGTATTTCACACCCTCCTGGTGCTCGAAGGCCCAGTAAGGCTCAGCGTAGTGGCTCGAGGTGTGCTCCAAGCCATCCTCGCCGAGTGCCTGGCACACCAGGCTGTTGCCATAGTAGAGCACATCGCTATGGTTGTCCTCGTTGGCACCGTTGATGCCATAGGGCCACATGTGCTGGTAGTCGCCATGGAGGAACGATCCCGTGGTGTTGTCCCAGAAATCGAGCACGGCCGACACACGCTCGCCCAACCAGTTGCCCGATCCTTTCTGTGAGCCACTGACGCTCTGGCTGCCTGAGCGCAGCACACCCACTACGCTCCATTGCGTATCGGCCCAAGGAATGACACCCACTCCATGCAACCACTCGTGCATGATGGTTCCGGCCGATTGGTAAGAAGTGTTGGATCCCACACGCACCCATCCGCCATACGAGCAGTCGGCAGTCGGTGTGCCGGGCTCATAGCCCACGCTGGGTCGGAAGTCGCGCATCTCCGTGAGGTTGTTCCACAGGTCGGTGGCGGTGTTCACGGCATCGGTGATACGTTTGCGCACAGCCTCGTCGCTGATGCTGCGAATGGTGGGCGTGATGGTTCCCATGGGGATGGTGTAGAAACGGATCTCGTCGCCATAAGCCACATTGCCCTTCTTGTTCTCCACATACGAACGCATGAAATACTCAGTGGCGGGCTTCAGGTTCTTGAAGCAATAGATGGTGCCATTGTTCGAGAGCGTGGAGGTGTGCTTCGTATCGGCCACCGTGGGATGGGCCTGCGTGCTAATCACGAAGCCCTGCTCCTTGATATCGGTAGCCTTGGCCGTGGTGCTCATGCGACCGAAGGCCATGGTGGCTCCACGCAGATAGCGCTTGTCGGTCACCACCTTGATGGAGTTGCCCCACTTGAAGTTGGCGGTAGCTGCCTTGAGGCTGGTGGCACCCACCAAGAGGTCGGCCAGGTCGGCCTCCTCGTTGTTCAGCAGGCTCTCAGCCTGGGCCACGGTTGCCCGCAGCTCATCGGCGGCTGTGCCTTGGGCGTCGCCCAGAACCGCGTTGGCAGCAGCAATGGCGCTCTCCAGGTCGGCACGGCGCAACGCCAGGTCGGCGTCGCCGAGCGGTGTGGCGCGCAAAATCTTCACCCAGTCCACCACGGGCATGGCGTGGGCTTCCTTGCGAGCGCTAAAGCCCAGGCGCAAACGGCCTGCCACCTCTTGGTCGAGGGTGAACGAAATGGTATCGGTAGTCCATGCGTGGGCGGCAAACTTGGTGTTGGTAAACGGCACACGAGCGGACAGGCGGGTGTTGTAGGGATGCCAAGCCGATGAGTTGGTGCTCACCTCCTCATTGTCGGCGGCGTTGTAAACGGCCATCACCACCTCATAGTCGCCAGCGGGCAACTTCACCGAGTCTTGCAGCATGTTGATGCCACTGGTGGTCACCAAGCCGAAGGCCAAGCCACCACCAGCCACGCCATCATAGCCCGTGGCGGGCACACTGAGGCCGCAGAAGGTCTTGGCCGAGCCCCATTGCCACACGCCAAGCACACCGGCCTTCACCGATGTGACGTCCCAATAGTTGACGGAATTGATGTCGTTGGGCGCTACATTGCCCTCGTCGCCAACGGCATAGGTGTAATTTGTGTCAAAACCAGCGTTGAGCAGATAGGCCGAAGTAATGTCGTGGTAGGCTTGCGCCGACGCGCCAAGCGAACCTCCCGCCATCGCTAAAGAAAGAAGTAATGTTTTGATTGTCATAGACATAAATTAGTTGTTTTGCGATTTCAGATTAGAACGATTGCTGCAAAGATACCACTTTTTTATGTTCATTTAGTCGCTCCTCAGGCAAAAAATAGGTAATTTTGCACCGTTTATCGTTCAACATACACCCTAAGGCTCAAGGGCCGAGGGCATTTAGACAATAATACAACAACATATCCATTATGAAACTCAAACAATTTATCGCACTGGCGGCCCTAACCCTGAGCATGCCGGCTTCAGCCGACGAGGGAATGTGGACGCTCTACAACTTGCCCACTCAGGTCTACGACCAGATGTGCGGCTACGGTTTCCAGTTGCCTTACGGCAGTCTGTACCAAGGCGACCAGGCCGTTAAGAACGCCGTGGTCAACTTCTCGGGCTATTGCTCAGGTGTTGTGGTCAGCCCCGACGGCCTCGTGTTCACCAACCACCACTGTGGATTCGAGAGCATCCGCTCCCACTCCACCGTGGAGCACGACTACATGCTCAATGGCTTCTACGCCAAGAGCTATGCCGAGGAACTGCCCAACGAGGACATGTTCGTGGCTTTTATGGTGAAGCAGGAGGATGTGACCCCGGTTCTCGAGAAGGCCGGCTTCAGCAAGCTCAGCCGTGAGGGACAGGCCGCTGCCGTCGACTCGCTGGAGAACATCATGACACAGCAGGCGAAGGCGCAGGACTCTACGCTCTACGTGAGCATCGACGCCTTCTACGAGGGCAACCAGTGGATTGCCACCACCTACCAGCAGTTTGACGACCTCCGCCTGGTGTTCACCGTTCCCAAGAGCATGGGTAAGTTTGGCGGCGAGACCGACAACTGGATGTGGCCGCGCCAAACGTGCGACTTCAGCGTGTTCCGCATCTACGCCGACCCCAAGACCAATGGTCCTGCCCGCTACTCCAAGGACAACGTTCCCTATCATCCCAAGCACTGGGCTCCTGTGTCCATGCAGGGCTATAAGGAAGGCGACTTCGCCATGACCATGGGTTATCCCGGATCCACCGAGCGCTACCTGTCGAGCTATGGCATCGAGCAGATGCACATGCGCAACGCCACCCGCTCACAAGCCCGCGGCGTGAAGCAGGACGTGATGGTTCGCCACATGAGAGCCGACGAGGCCGTTCGCATCAAGTATGATTCGAAGTTTGCCACCAGTTCCAACTATTGGAAGAACTCCATCGGCATGAACAAGTGTATCGACTCCATCGGCCTCATCCAGCAGAAGCGCGACTATGAGTTCCGCATCAAGGCATACGTCGACTCGACAGGCTACCTGAAGGGCCAGCTCAACTTCGACACCCTGAAGGCGCTCTACGCCCAGAACAGCACAGCCTCTCACGACCTGCTGCTGCTCAGCGAGAGTTTCAGCCGCACCAACGAGCTCACCACACGCGCCATGATGGGCGCACAGGGTCCCAACGTGGTGCGCAACGAGAAGAAGCCGAGCAAGAGCTACCTGCTCTACGACGACGACCAGAAGACCTGGGACGAGGGCCTCGACAAGGAGGTGCTGGCCGTTTCGCTGAAAAACTACAAGGAGCACATTGCCGACGTGCGCAACCTGCCGGCCTTCTACACCACCATCGCCAACGAGTATGGCAACGACTATCGCCGCTTCGTGGACGACATCTGGAGCAAGACCGTGCTGATGAAGAACAACAAGCGCATCTACTTCAACAACAAGGCCTTCGACAAGGATCCCGGCGTACGCCTGGGCAAGGACCTCAAGGAGGTGGCTGAGCGCCTGAAGAAGGCCCTGGGCGCCAACACCGAGCGCATTGAGGACCAAGAGCGCATGCTCTGTGCAGCCAAGCTGCGCATGGAGGAGGACATGCCCCACTACTCTGACGCCAACTTCACCATGCGCCTGAGCTATGGCCGCGTGGGCGGATACAACATCGGCGGCCAACCCTCGGGCTACTACACCGCATCAGAAAGCATCGTGGAGAAGATGAAGGCCGGCGACAAGGGCGTGATCGACTATCAGGCCGAGCCTATCATGCACGAGCTGATGAGCGCCTCCAACTACGGCCCTTATGCCGACAAGACGACGGGCAAGATGCAGCTCTGCCTGCTCACCAACAACGACATCACGGGTGGAAACAGTGGTTCGCCCCTCTTCGACGGTCAGGGCCGCCTCATCGGCTTGGCCTTCGACGGCAACTGGGACAGCCTGGCTTCCGACATCATGTTCGACAAGGTGCTGGCTCGCACCATCTCGGTCGACATTCGTTTCGTGCTCTACCTCATGGACCGCTGGGGTCATGCCGACCGCCTGCTCCAGGAGATTGGAGCCAAATAAGCCCACAAAGCCCTAACATAGGCTTCTAACACAACGGGCCATTCCCCACACGAGGGAATGGCCCGTTGTTGCGTTTAACCCAATCGGCCGTTAGACCGAAACAAGAAGAATATAAGGATTATCAGATTTTGTTCACCTCTTGCCGTATCTCGTCGAGCGAATGGGCCACACGGATGAAGTCGGTCCAATGGCCACGGATGAAGCCACGCGCCTGCAAGTCGTCGAGCAGGGCTATGAGCGGAGCCCAAAAAGCCTTCATGTCGTAGAGGATCACCATCTTGCGATGATAGCCTATGGTGTGGCTTGCCGCCACGGTAAACACCTCGTCGAGCGTGCCAATGCCCCCCGGCAAGGCAATGAGCACGTCGCTCTGGGCCAACATCAGGTCCTTACGATCGGAGAGGTTGTCGCAAGCCACATGCACATCCACATAGTCGGACACACGGCCACCTTGCTCCACCACACGCGGCACCATGCCAATGGTGGTGCCACCCGCCTCGTGCGTGGCGCGCGCCACACACTCCATCAGTCCCATATTGCAACCTCCGAAGACCAGCTGATGGCCTTCGCTACCAATCCATTGGCCCAGCTCCTCCGTCGAACGGAAGAAATCGGGGTCGATATGCTCATTGGCTGAGCAGAACACTCCTATCTTCATAATAAATGTTTTTTGCGTTGTCAAAGTTAAGACATTTCATCGAGCCTATCAAAATTATTCTGTACTTTTGCAACAATAAGGCGTCAAGCCCAAACATTTCAACCCACCATTCCCATGAAAAGAATTCATCAAGCCCTCTTACTCCTAATTATATCGGTAGGTATCGTCCCATCGGTCGTCGCCCAAACGCCCCACCGCAACCACGGCGCAAGCCTCTCGCTGGCCATCGGCCACCGCAACGCCGACTCCACCCGCACCAAAGCTGTGGATCTGGGCATCGTGGGAGCGGCCGATACCCTGCGGGGCGCATCGCTGCAAGCCATAACATCAGGCTATGGTGTGGTGCGAGGTGTGCAGCTGTCGGCCATCAACAACTACGCCACATCGCTGCGCGGTGTGCAGGCGGCTGCGTTCTACAACGTCACCATGCAACCGTTCAGGGGATTGCAACTGTCGTTAGGGTCGAACATCGCCATGGGCGTTCGCCGCGGCACGCAGGTGGGCCTGCTGGCCAATGTGGCGTCGGGAAGCATGCGCGGACTGCAGGTGGGCGGCTACAACTACGCCGACACGCTCACAGGATCGCAGGTGGGACTCATCAATGTGGCGCTCGAACATCCCCACGGCGTGCAGGTGGGATTGGTGAACTACACACACGACACGCGCGCCAAAAAGATCGGACTGGTGAACATCAACCCTTCGACGCTCATCGACGTGATGGCGTTTGGCGGCAGCAACACGGCAGCCAACATGGCGCTGCGATTCCGCAACCGATCCACCTACAACATCATTGGTGTGGGATCGCCCTACGTGGGCTTCGACGGCCACTTCTCGGGCGCCCTCTATTATCGCTTGGGACAATATTTCAGGTTGAACGACCGGTGGTCGCTGAGCGGCGACATCGGCTACGCCCACATCGAGTCGTTTGAGGAGAGCTCGCAGCAGCGCCCCAACCGCCTGTTCTCCTTGCAGGCGCGCCTCAACGCCGACTACCAGATAAACCGCCACCTGGGAGTGTTCGCCTCGGTGGGCTACGCCAACACGCGCTACTACCATCACCAGCAACACTACAAGGACGAACTGATTGTGGAGGGTGGCTTGGCCATACGCTGGAACCATCGCCCTGACCCTTACACGCCGGGAACAAGGGCCACGACCGACACCACAGGCCACGTGCCATTGGGACAATGGAACGACGGGCGGCGCAACTTCTGGAAGGCGGCTGCCGAAACGGCGGGCATCAATGTGTTGGTACACTGTTTCGACCGGTTTGTGATGAACGAAGACTTTGCCAAGGTCAACTTCAAGACCATCAAACATAACATCGACAACGGTTGGGTATGGGACAACGACCAGTTCTCCACCAACCTCTTCGCCCATCCCTACCACGGCAACCTCTATTTCAACGCGGCGCGATCGAGCGGCCTGTCGTTCTGGCAGAGCGCACCCTATGCCTTCGCCGGATCGCTCATGTGGGAGACCTGCGGCGAGATTGAGCCGCCAGCCATCAACGACCTCATGGCCACCACGATGGGCGGCATCTGCATTGGCGAGGTGACCCATCGCATATCGGAGATCATCCTCAACGACAGCAGTCGGGGCTTCCGCCGCTTCCTGCGCGAGGCAGCCGCCACGCTCATCAACCCCATGGGTGGGTTCAACCGCATATTGACGGGAAGCGCATGGCGTGTGAGAAACGACCACAACAAGTATTACGACGCCAAGCGGACGCCCATCGACTTCAGCGTGGCGCTCGGAACACGTTACCTCTCCGACGACGGCGCGCTCTTCCGAGGCGAATGGAACCCCTACATCAACCTCTTTCTGGAGTATGGCCACCCGTTTGAGGCCAACGGCACGAAGCCCTTCGACTTCTTCTCGCTGGAGGCCACGGTGGGCATGTCGGCCAACCAACCGCTCATCAACCGGCTCCACATCGTGGGCCGCATCTGGGGAAAGAGCGTGGAGACCAACAGCGACATGGAAGCCGAGGTGGGACTCTTCCAACACTTCAACTACTACGACTCGAAACCGGTGAAAGACGGCACCCAACTAACCCCCTACCGCATATCGGAGGCCGCCGCACTGGGTCCCGGCATGCTGATGCGTTTCCCACAAGTGGGTGCGCTCAACCGCCTGGAACAACGCATCTACCTCAGCGGAATACTGTTGGGAGGAACCAAGAGCGACTATTACAACGTGATCGACCGCGACTACAACATGGGGTCGGGATTCTCGGTGAAGACCAAGACGCAAATGGACTTCAGAAGCATCGGCCGCTTCATCCTGCACGCCAACTACTACCGCATCTTCACTTGGAAGGGATATGAGGGAAAGGACCTGGAGCACACCGACCCGCTCTATCTCAACGCCCAAGGCGACAAGAGCAACGCCGAACTGCTGGAGCTGTCGTCGATGTGGGAGTTTGACCTGCGCGGCCCGCTCAGCATCAGTTGGGGAGCCAGCTACTTCGTCAGACAAACACGCTACGCCTATCACGACAACGTGAACGCACGCACCTTCGAGACACGCCTCGGGCTGACCTGGCACATATAACATTTGGGTTAAAACTGCGACAAGGCATAGACGGGAACGATGGTTACATGCCTTTGGGCTTCACCATCCTCCATGTCGACATACGTAAACTCACCAAAGTTTTCCAGTGAGCAACGGATGGCTTCGGTGAGATGCTTCTCTCTCATAAAGGTCCATAGGCTCTTCATGCCTCCCTTCGTTCCCGATTTCACCTCAATAGGCATAATCTTTAAGTTGCGTATGTCGAGATAATCAATTTCGGCAATGCTCTTGCCGCTTTTTTCCCAATAATACATCTTTTGCCGTTGTATGGCAGGCTTATTACGTAGTATTTCCAAGCCCACCACCATTTCGATCACACCGCCCTTGTTGACCAATTCCTGCGCATTACCTGTCATGATGAACTGAACGAGTTGCTGCGACAATCCGCCCTCCAACTGCAAAACAGCCAATAACAATCCGGTATCGAGAAATAGCAACTTCATGTTCTTATCATTCGCCTCGGCTTCCAGCGGAATGCCATTGCCCGAAGTGGACACCACAGGCACCACAATACCCGCCAAGGTCAACAAACGCAACGCCTCCCGAATTTGAGAACTCCTATAGTCGGTCGATATCTGTTTGAACGACAACTTTTGCCCGCTCTGATGGCATACGCCACGCATGGTGGTGCGTAAAAGGTCGGGGTTGGCCTTTTTCTTGTATTTGGCGAAGTCGTCCTCATACGACAACACAATGTCGCTTTGAATCTGTTGGCAACGGTTCATATCGCCCATGGTAACCCATGCGAGCACCGCTTCAGGCATTCCGCCCACCAAGAGGTAGATTCGGAACAGGTCGATCAGTCGTTGGTGAAACGCATCATCAATCGGAGAGAGGCTGCTGGCCTGTCGACGCATCGCCAAGAGCGCATCCTCGTGGCATGCGCCCAAAAACTCATCGAAGGTCATGGGGTACATAAATATAGAATGGATGCGCCCTACTCCATACGTGGGCAACTCTTCAAGGGCAAACTCGAGCAGCGAGCCTGCGGCCACCACATGCAACTCGGGATAGTCTTCTTTGAAGAACCTTAGTGCCATAATGGCTTCCGGACATTCCTGAATCTCATCCAGAAAGAGCAACGTCTTGCCATTCACGATGGGCACACCGAGGTAAGCGGCAATCTTTTGCGCAATGAGATGCACATCAATATCGCCTTGGAAAAAACTCTTAATGGCTTTGTTGCGCTCAAAATTCACTTCGGCAAAATGCTGAAAGGTTTCTCCCAAATGCCTGATGGCCGATGATTTTCCCACTTGTCGCGCTCCTCGTAGTAACAAGGGCTTACGCATGGGATCTGATTTCCACTCCATCAATTGGGTATCTATATTTCTCGCAATGTAATTCATGGGCCGATTAAAAAAGTTGTTGATAATCAGCCACAAATATAATAAAAGTGCTCAAATCCGACAAACAAATCGCTATAAAAGTGCTCAAATCGGACTAAAAAACAGCTGTAAAAGTGCTCAAATCCGACTAAAAAAAGCATTAGCTCTTAATACTTAAAACGCTTGCCACATCCTCTCTTAAGGCGTAGCAAGCGTAAGGCGTTATTCAGAATGTGCGGTGCGAGATGCGAATGATTGCCGCAACGAAACACGGGATGTTGCGATTCAAACCACAATAAGACCTCGCAAAATGGGATTGTCTTGGCAAACGCGAGGGTTATGGCTTCTTGTACGACTCCACGAATCGATAAAGACCATGGCGCACAGAGCGCAAACCGAAGAGTTCGGTGTGGATGTCGGTGATGGGAATCCACTGGAGGGCGGCCGCGTCGTCGCTGGCATGGAGCGTGGAGAAATCCTCCACCTGACAGAGGAAGAAGCTGTCGAGCGTCTTCACCTCGAAGCCCGAATAGACGTAGACGTTAGGCAGGCTGAACACGTAACGCGCCTCGGTGACCGTCAGTCCGGTTTCTTCCTTCACCTCGCGCACCACTCCCTCCTCGGCAGTCTCGCCGATATCGGCAAAGCCCCCGGGCAGATCGAGCGTTCCCTTGGCGGGCTCTTTCTTGCGGGTGGCTACAAGCAGCTCATCCTTGTCGTTGACAATCAGCGCCACGTTGGCCGCACTGGGATTTAAGTAGTACTCAAACCCACAATTTTCGCACTTCTTACTCTTCTCGTCTTGTATCTCGAAATGCTTGCTGCCGCATGCGGGGCAGTATCTGAATTTATCTAAAGGATGCATGGGCCTCGGTTTTTATGTTGGCGATGGGTTACCTTGGGTTACTTGGCGAGCAAACCCTTGATCTCCGCGTCGAGATCCTTGATCTGTGCGTCGCGCTTCTGCAACACGTTGTTGCGGTCGATGGTGAAGAAGGTTGGGAGCGACTGCACATTATACTGTGTCAGGTAAACGGAGCCGGTGCTGTTGGCGTCGCGCACGCAAACCCAAGGCAGTGCGGCCACGCTCTCCTTCCAGAAATGCTCGTCGGGGTCGAGGCTGACCTGGTAGATCTCGAATCCCTGGGCGTGATACTTGTTGTAAAGGTCGCGCATGTGCATGATGCGTTCGGTGCTTCCCTTAGAGGCGAAGAGGTGGAAATCGAGCAACACCACCTTGCCTTTAAGGCTTGTGAGCTTGCAGGTCTTGCCGTTTCGATCGGGCAGCGCCACCTCGATGACACCCGAACTGTTGATCTTGCTGGCGTCGATCGTCTGGTTTTGCTCTGCCTGCAGGATGCGCACGTTCTTCATGCCCTCAATGGCAATGTTATGAAGGTTGGTGCCACGTTCCGAACCCGGGTGGTAGGTGTCCCAACTGGTGGCGACGGCGGCATAGGCCTGCACATCCTCCTTCTTGCTCTGCGGGTCGAAGATGAGTCCCACCTGCTGGCCCAACGTGATGGTTTGGAACAAGGCAAAATAGGCGTAAGCGCGCCAAGGCTCCTTAAAGATGTAGTCGTTCTTTACCTTATACTTATAAACCTCCAGGATGGTGCGCACGCTGTCGGCCTCCTTCTCGTAGCTAACGTTGGGGTTCTGAACCACGGCGTTGAGCTGGGCTTGCAGGTTCAGCTGCATCAAAGCGAGCTCGCGGATCTTCGAACACTCGGTAGACCCTTCCACCTCATAACTGCCTGTCATGGTGGGGTATGAGGCTTTCACGGTGACATGCTCCGTGGAATCGACCGCCACATTGATAATTTGGCGAGCGATGCGCAGGCGATAAAACTCGGGAGCGGTGGGCGCCTCTCCCTCGAAGCTGAACGAGCCGTCGGCGCCAAGGCGCACTGAATCGACCACTACGGGGCCGTTAAGGCTCATGTTCTCAAAGAGGAGGAGCGAATCGGGGGCGTCTGAGATGACGCCTGACACCTGAAACTTCTTGCCCGTGCATGAGGCAAGCGACAACGCCACCATCACAAGGGCGGCAACAACGGTAATCTTGAGTATCTTCATTGTTATGACTGTTTGCTAACATTTCCCATCCAAGGCTCAGCGATCGAGTTGGGCCAATGGGCAAGGCGCTTCATTCCTGTGGGCGCACATCGGCTTTTCCACCATCGCACAACTGCCGTGAGGGGCGTGGACGGGGCGCTTCGGGCAAGCCGTTAGGCGGCTGCGGCAAGGCGCATTATCGCTGCAAAGATAACACTTTTCATTGACAAAGTAGGGCGCAAGGCTTTCTTTTTGCCGATGGAACGAGCGTTTTTCGTTTCGCGTTGCAGTGGTTTCGCTCACCGCCAATGGCAAAAGCACACATCAAGGGACCAAGATCCGATATGCCTTCCTACTGGCGGCAACGTAAACCGGGCTTACAAGGACGCCCGTGATGACCCACGAGATGGGGTAGCAAAGCATGAGATGCTCGTAGCCATACCAATGGGGCAACACAAGGAATATCCAGCCCAAACGGATGAAACAGGTGCCAAAGATGGTAAGCAAGGCTGGAGCCAACGATTTTCCCAAGCCGCGCATGCACGCCGCCGGTATCTCATAACTGGTGGCGATCCACTGGAAGGCAAGCGCCACGTAGATGCGCGACGTGCAGTAATGGACGACTTGTGGGTCGGTGGTGAAGACGGAGGCGATGGGAGGACCAAACAACACAAACACCATGTTGGCCGTAAAAATCGACGCACCACCCAACAAGAAACAGAGGCGGAAGATGCGGCGGCACCGGTCCACCTGGCCTGCGCCGTAGTTTTGGCCCGTGAAGGTGATGGCCGTGGCGCAGAACGCGGTGAGGACATAATAGCAATAGGTGTCGAAGGTGATGCTGAGCGACGCGCCAGCGATGGCCGCATAGCCAAACTTATTGATGGACGACTGCACAAAGACGTTGCTGAACGAGAACACGGTGGCCTGCAAGCCGGCGGGCAGACCGATGGCCAGAATGTCGCCCAACTCCTTGCGGTAGATGCGTATCTGTCGCAGGCGCACGCGGAACTCGCCCTTCTCGCGCCACAGCAGCGTGGTGATGACAACCGCCGAGAACATGTTCGACACAAAATAGGCACAGGCCACACCGGCCACGCTCATGTGGAAGACAATGACGGTGACCATGCTCACCACCACATTGATGACGCCTGCCACGGCAAGAATGTAAAGGGGCGTGCGGGTGTCGCCCTTGCTTCGGAAGATGGCTGCGCCGAAATTGTAGACCATGAAGAACGGTGCGCCAAGGAAACAGATGTTCAGATAAAGGGCCGAGTCGTGGATCACGTCGGCCGGCGTGCCCAACAAGCGCAACAGGGGGGTGGCCACCAACAGGCCCACCACCAAGAGTATGGCGCCGCCAATGAGCGAGAGGGCGGCCGTTGTGCTCACGGCGCGATGCACAGCCTGAGGGTCTCGGCGCCCAATGTTGTTGGCTATAACAGCGTTGGCACCTACCGAAACACCCAGGAACAAGTTGATGATGAGGTTGATGAGGAACGTTGTGGCGCCCACGGCGGCCATGGCGTGGCTGCTGTCGAAGCGCCCCACCACAAACACATTGATGGAGTTGAACAGTTGTTGCAGGATGCCGGTGGCGGCATAAGGCAAGGCAAACATCACTATCTTGCCCAGCAACGGTCCATGGAGCATGTCGGTCTCTACTTTTGCCATAGCTTGAAGGGGATAAGACGCGGGCGGCGACAAAGGGTGGACGGGGGTCCGCTTTGTCGCCGCTCGTGATGAATGAGGTTTTGCTTACGCTGCCTTGCGACGACGAATGATGCCGCGGAAGTCTTTCCAAACCACCACGGCAAGGTAAAGGCCCAACAGCAAGGTGTTCACACCCAGCGACGACCATGTGCCGAGGTGGGCGTTGCCCCATGTCATGGCGGCAAAGAGGGCCACGGCCAACACCACATAGAAGGCGATGTCGCGCAGCGGATAGTTGATGGGGTAATACTTCTGGCCGAAGAAATAGCTGGTCACCATGCACACGCCATAGGCGGCAAAGCCGGCCCAGGCGCAAGCCATGTAGCTGTAGCGCGGAATGAAGAGCACATCGATGGCGATGAGCACCACGCAGCCCAACAGCGAGAACCATGCGCCCCAGATGGTGCGGTCGGTGAGCTTATACCAGAAGCTGAGGTTGAAATACACGCCAAACATGATTTCGGCGGCCATCACAATGGGAACCACGCGCAAGCCCTCCCAATAAGAGCGCGCCACAATGTGGCGCAAAATGTCCATGTAACCGATGACGGCCAAGTAGGCGAAGAGGGTGAAGACGATGTAAAACTTCATCACCTTGGCGTAGGTGGCCTTCTTGTCGGCGTCCTTGTTGCCAAAGACAAACGGCTCGTAGGCAAAGCGAAACGCCTGGGTAATGATAACCATGATCATGGCGATCTTGATGGTGGCGCCATAGATGCCCAACTGGGCGTGGGCCTCGGCGATGTCGCCATCGAAGAGATAGGGGAAGATGATGGTCGAGGCGCTCTGGTTGAGCTGGCCTGCAATGCCCAGGATCAGCATGGGCCAGGTGTAGGAGAGCATGCGGCGGCAGAGCGCCTTGTCGAAGCCGTAGCTCACGCCTGTCATCTCCTTCGACAGCAAGAGCACGGTGACGACCGACACAAAGAGGTTCACGTAGAACACGATTCCCACGTCGGGGGTGCCGTTGGCGTCGTAGAGGCCGGGGATGAACAGGCCGAAATGGGGCAGCACGAAGAGGAACGCGCCCACCAACGCCACATTGATGAGGATATTGGCGAGCTTCAGCGCCATAAACTTCCAGGGTTTATGCTGATAACGCAGGTAGTCGAACATGATGGCGGTCCAGGCATCGACGGCCACGCAAACAGCCATGGTGCCGATGTACCACACGTGGTCGGCATAGCCCATGGCGGCGGCCAGCGGCTTGAGGCACGCCAGCACAAGCAGCGCGAAGACAAGGGCCACGGCACCCACCATGCGCAGGGCGGTGCTGTAGACCATGCGGGCGTTCTCGCCTTCCTTGTTGGCAAAGCGGAAGAACGTGGTCTCCATGCCGAAGGTGAGGGCGATGATGAGGATGCCTATGTAACTATAAACATTGGTGATGACACCAAACTGACCTCCGCCAGCCACCCAAGCGTAGGTCTCGATGGGCACGAGCAGATAGTTGACAAACCGTCCGGCGATGGAACTGATGCCGTAGATGGCTGTGTCTTTCAAGAGTGATTTTAAACTTGCCATAATGATATTCTAACTGGGGTGGTACGCCCACCTTAGGCGAAGAAGATGTATGCGATGGCGATGGCGGCCACAACGCCGGCCAGGTCGGCCAGCAAACCGGCCGCTACGGCATGGCGCGTGTATTTTACGCTGACCGATCCGAAGTAAACGGCGAGCACGTAGAACGTGGTGTCGGTGCTGCCTTGGAAGATGCAGGAGAGGCGCCCCACAAACGAGTCGGGGCCGTAGTTTTGCATGGCCTCGAGCATCAGGCCACGCGCTCCGCTGCCCGAGAGAGGCTTCATGAAGGCGGTGGGAAGGGCGCCCACAAAGTCGGTGTTCAGTCCACACTGGGCCACCAGCCATGAGATGCCATCAATCAGCCGGTCCATGGCGCCCGAGGCGCGAAACACGCCCACGGCCACGAGGATGGCCACAAGGTAGGGAATGATGCGTACAGCGGTCTGAAAGCCTTCCTTGGCGCCCTCGATGAAGGCGTCGTACACGTTGACGCGGCGCACCATGCCTGCCACAATGAAGGCGACGATGACACCCAGCAGGATGACCGGACCGGCGATGGAGGTGACGGTGCCCATCGTTTCGGCGCTCATCTGGCCAAAGCCCCAAATAACCACCGCCACAAAGGCTATGATGCCCAAGAGGGCGGCGAGCAGCACGGGCTGCAACAGGTTGATGCGTTGCCAGGCGGCGGTGATGAGGATGCCGGCCAACGTGGCGACGGTGGTGGCAAGAAGGATGGGAATAAACACGTCGGTGGGCTGCGCCGCACCATACGAGGCGCGGAACGCCAAGATGGTGGTTGGAATGATGGTCAGGCCTGAGGTGTTGAGCACCAGGAACATAATCATCGGATTGGTGGCGGTGTCTTTCTTCGGGTTGAGCTCTTGCATCTGGGCCATGGCCTTCAGGCCGGTGGGCGTGGCGGCATTGTCGAGGCCCAGCATGTTGGAGGCGATGTTCATAAACACCGACCCCATGACGGGATGGTTCTTGGGAATGTCGGGGAAGAGCTTGGTGAACAAGGGGCTGAGCACACGCGCCAAGGCATTGACGGCGCCGGCCTTCTCGCCAATTTTCATGATGCCAAGCCAAAGGGCCAACACGCCCGTAAGGCCCAAGGAGGTCTCGAAGGCGGTCTTAGACGTGGCGAACGTGGAGTCGACCATCTTCTGGAAGATGGTGGTGTCGCCCATCAACAGTTGCACAAAGCCGAAGACAAAGGCAACGAGGAAAAACGCAATCCAAATGTAATTGAGTACCATACTGGTTGCAAAGTTAGTGTTTTTTACCGAACGAAGCATCGTTTCGACCGGCTTTTCTGTCGTTCCATGCACTGCTTGGGGCGTTCCACCCCTACCCCTCGACCACGCTCCCACCCCTTCCGCGAAGCCTCAGCGTTCTGCCAAAAGGTGGTAACCTATTGAAAATTGTGGCGTTACGATGGTGGGTTGTCAGGTTTTTGTTGTAACTTTGCACCCCGAAAGGGGACTCGTACGAAACGGTAGGGTGTTTTGAAGTAGTCCCTACGGTAACAATTAAACAATATTTTTTTGAAGACATTTGAAGAACTTGGCGTTAGCGAAGAGATTCGCCGCGCCATCGAAGAGCTGGGCTTTGAACATCCCATGCCCGTTCAGGAGGAAGTGATTCCCTATCTTTTGGGGAACGGTAACGACGTTATAGCATTGGCCCAGACGGGCACAGGAAAGACGGCGGCCTACGGTATACCCGTATTGCAGAAGACCGACGCAACCAACAAGGTAACACAAGCGCTCATCTTGAGCCCCACGCGTGAGCTCTGCCTGCAGATCGCCGACGACCTCAACGCGTTTGCCAAATACATGCCGGGCATGCACATCATACCCGTGTACGGCGGTGCGTCGATACAGGGACAGATTCGCGAGCTGCGCCACGGCGTGCAGATCATCGTGGCCACACCCGGACGACTCATCGACCTGATGGAGCGCGGTGTGGTGAACCTCGAAAAGGTGAACAACGTGGTGCTCGACGAGGCCGACGAAATGCTCAACATGGGATTCTCGGAGAGCATCAACACCATCTTCGACAACGTGCCAGCCGACCGCAACACGCTGCTCTTCTCAGCAACGATGAGCAAGGAGGTGGAGCGCATTGCCAAAAACTACCTGCACGACTACAAGGAGATCGTTGTGGGATCGCGCAACGAGGGTGCGGAGAACGTGAACCACATCTGTTACGTGGTGAACGCCAAGGACAAGTATCTGGCGCTGAAGCGCATCGTGGATTTCTATCCCCACATCTACGCCATCATCTTCTGCCGCACAAAGATCGAGACGCAGGAGGTGGCCGACAAGCTCATACGCGACGGCTACAACGCCGAGTCGCTCCACGGAGACCTCTCGCAGCAGCAGCGCGACCTCACCATGCAGAAGTTCCGCCAGCACACCGTGCAACTGCTTGTGGCAACCGACGTGGCGGCGCGCGGACTTGACGTGGACGACCTGACGCACGTCATCAACTATGGTTTGCCCGACGATGTGGAGAACTACACGCACCGCTCAGGACGTACCGGACGCGCCGGAAAGAAGGGAACGAGCATCTGCATCATCCACACCCGTGAGCAATTCAAGGTGCGCAACATCGAGAAGATCATCGGAAAGGAGTTTGTGGAAGGCACGCTGCCCACGCCCGAGGAGATCTGCAAGAAGCAGCTCTACAGGGTGATGGACGACATCATGAAGACCGATGTCGACGAGGAGCTCATCGCTCCCTACATGCCCGACATCATGCGCCAGTTTGAATACATCGACAAGGAGGACATCATGCAGAAGGTGGTGAGCATCACCTTCGGACGATTCCTCAACTACTATAAGAACGCGCCTGAGATTGTTCGACCCACTTCGAAGCGGGGCGAAAAGGGCGACCGCAAGTCGCAGCGCGACGGACGGGGTGGAGCCACACGCCAGCGCGGACCGCGCAAGGCCGAGGAGGGCTATCGCCGACTGTTCATCAACCTGGGTAAGCAAGACGGTTTCTACCCCGGCGAGATCATGCAGTTTATGAACCACCACATACACGGCCCGAAGCAGACCATCGGTCACATCGACCTGCTGCAGAAGTTTGCCTACATCGAGGTGCCCACCGACGACGCCGAGAAGGTGATGCGCGCGCTCAACGGTGTGAGCTACAAGGGTCGCGAGGTGCGATGCAACGATGCCGACGAGGGCGGACACGGACGCGCCGCTGAGGGTGGACGCGGACGCGGCGCTGCCGATGGCGACACACGCGGACGTGGCGACGCCCGCAAGGGACGCGAGCGCAACCGCCGCGACGACCGATACGACGAACGCCGAGGCGACCGTCGCGACACAAGCCGTGGCCGCAAGCCCCAAAGCCCCTTTGGCGACGAAAACCAGCGCCACTCGCGCGACGACTGGAAGAGCCTGATGAACGGCCAGTCGTTCAAGTTGAAAGGCGAGGAGCCCGACTTCTCTGAGGAGGGATGGGCACGACGCCGTCCGAAGAAGTAAGCAGCAAGATCCGCATATGCCAACGAGAGGGTGTGTCAAAACTCAATTATACGGGCTGAAAGCCCAATAAGCTCATAGCCCAGGGCATCCGCCCTGGGTGTACGAATTGACAAAAGCAAGACGCCCTGCAAGGGAAAAAGCATTGATTATTAACGCTTTTGCCCTTGCAGGGCGTTAATGGGTATGTTGTTTGTATTCATACCCAGGGTGTCGCTACGCTTGCCCCGGGCTTTGCGCTTGTTGGGCTTTCAGCCCACTCTGCCTAAATCAGAAACCCCAATAATTTATTTACCGGACAGCAATAATTTCAATCCTTGTTAGTGTTTGCTTCGAGCAGGATGCGACAGGCACGTCGACGGCATTGGCAAACGTGATGCGCAACGGATGGTTGGCGTATGGCGCCTGTCAGGTAATTTGGTGAAAAAGTTGTGTCGTAATTTTGCGCGAACCAGCGAGCGTGAAGCTCATTTTTGCCCCATTTCATCGGCAAAACTGCGTTTCGCTTTTGCCGTTAGGCATCTTTCGGGTTGCGAAAGACCGTGTATCGAGTTGCGAAAGACCATCTTTCGCGCCTCGGTTAGGCATGTTCCGAGGCGCGAAACATGCCTAACCGTGAGGTGGAGTATGAAATGCGGCGTGCAGAAAACCAAAAATTTGTCGTAACGCACTGATGCTTAGCGTATTGTGCAGAAGCGCTGAGAATCGCGTATTTGCGCCCAACATTTCCGTCATGGAAAACAACAGTGTAGTTCTTGCTATAGATTGTTGAGCGTTTTCAGACCTTGTGGTCACGAAAGAAGAGAGTGTGTCAAAAGTTTAAGCAGCACGCCCCGAAGGGGCAGAAGCACATAGCCCAGGGCACCCGCCCTGGGTAAAAGTTCCCAAACAGCCAAACGCCCTGCAAGGGCAAAAGCGTTAATAATCAATGCTTTTGCCCTTGCAGGGCGTCTTGCTTTTGTCAATTCGTACACCCAGGGCGGATGCCCTGGGCTATGAGCTTATTGGGCTTTCAGCCCGTATAATTGACTTTTGACTCCCCCTTCCTATAGAAGAGAAAAAATTACTCTGATAGCTTCTTACCTGACGATCTTCACGCTCTTGCTGCCTTGGCGCACGATGTAGGTGCCGTGGGCAGGCAGGCGGTTAGGGTCGAAATCATCGGTGGCCGATTGGTAAACCTCTTGGCCTTGCAGGTTGTAGACGCGCGTAACCTTGCTTGTTTCATTCTCGACGAGCGTCGTGGAGATGCCCGTGGTGAAATTGTTGGAGCCCTTGGTGAGCGTGTATTTGCCGTTGTTCACCGTCAGCAAGTAGTTGGAGTTTACGGTCTCGTTGCTCAAGATAGGCTGCCAATCAAGTTCCTGCTTGTCGGCCGAAGTCGACTTGGTGGCCATGTAGATACGATACTCGCCATTGGCCAACTGTCTGAGGTTGGCGCTGATGTTGAGGCGGAAGCCACTGGTGTATTCCACATTGCTCACGGGATCGTTGGATGTGAGCTGCGTAACTACACCCGTCTTTGTGTTGGCGGCCACCAGATCCACGTAGCCTGTGAAATAATCCACGTCGAGATTGTACGCCACATAGTTGTTGGCGTTCACTCGGCTTCCGGCCTGCGTCAATATCAGTCCTGTCTCGCTGCCCCACAATGAGTGGTAGGTCTCCTTAAAGCGCTTGTCGTCGGGCGTGCGCACGATCACCATGTTCTGGCTCTCGGTGAAACTTCCCTCGCGAGAGTTGAGCAGCGCCACGTCGAAGTAACCATCGTTGGTACCTTCCCAACCCCAGTTCACGTGTACCAAGCCGTTCTTGTCATAGCCATCAAACACAAACTCATGGCCGAAACCCTGGGTGGTGGCTCCACCATAGAGGATGGGACAACTGTCGTTGAGCTCACGGTAGATGAGATCCATCCATGCGTCCTTAGGGTAGAAAGCGCGTGTGTAGAGTTTGATGGCCTTGTGATAATTGAAGTTGTTGCGGAGGGCGCGACAAGCGTCGGCGGCATAGGCACCGCTGCCGTCCTTGGCGTATTGCATGCTTACCGAGCCACCGCAGTCTTTCATCAGTACGGCCACTGCTTTGGCCTCCGTGTCGTTATATTTGCCACGGGTGTACTTGTCGAGCATGTTCTGCCAGTCGTAGGTGTTTGCGAAATTAACGCGAACGGTGGTGCCGGTGCTGTTGTTGCCGTTGGGGTAGAAGGTCCAGCGGTTATAACCCTTACCCTTTTCGGGGTAATCGTGGTATTTCATGACCTGCGCCATGGCTGTGGCCACACAACCTGTGACGTAATGGGTCTCCTGATAGTTCTGCGTGTAGGTGGGTGTGAGGTTGTAGTAAGGCTCGCTCTGTCCCCACTCGGTGGTCATCAGCTTGTCGACGGCCTCGCGGTAAGCGGCGTTCCTCTTGACCTGTGTGGGCGTCGCGCCCTTGGCCAGGGTCTCCTCCATGGCTTGGCTGATGGTGGTCATCCACCATTCGAAGGCGGGAGCCATGTTGTTGCGGTCGACAGGCGCGTCGGTGTAACCCACGATGGGCTGGAACGCGTCGTCGTTGGCCATGATGAGTGCTTGGCCGTTGCTGCTGTTCAGAAGGGTGATTTGATCATTGCTGAGCAACTGCGTGAAGGTTACCTTGCTCTTGGCGCCCTTGGCGGGGCCACCGTTGGCTTGCACAAAGGCTTGTGCGGCCTGCAACAGTTGTTGCTGTGTGCGTTGCTTGGCCGTGGCGCTCAGGCTAACCATGCATGCGAGTGCGATGATCGATAAATGTTTGTGCATGTTGCGAATCATGTTAGGATGTAAAAAACGTTGTTTGCTGGTTGGGCCAGCTGGGTTTGTACAAGATAAAGGCAGGTTGGCAAGGACTTGATAACCTTGTCAACCTGCCTTGGTATGTCAGTTGTTAAACTGTGTGTTTACTTTTTGGTGAGCTTCAGGTCGGAGAAGATTCTCCAAACACCATTGCCGGGCTGATAGAATGCCAATTTGGCGCTCTCGGGGAAGGTGATGGTTGTTGGGAATGCATCGTTCTCGCCCAATGCCCAAGGAGCAGTGACGTCGTCGGTGGTCAGCTGGTTGTTGGCGCTGATAGAGGCCCACATCCACTGGTAGGCATCGCCATAGCTGCCAATGATCTCGCCGCAGATGAATCCGAGCGTACCCGTTTTGGCTTCCGTGTTGAATGAGTAGCGGAAGTGCCACTCACAGTCGACGGACACACCTACGTTGACCAAGCCAGGAGCTGAAACGGTCAGGATGTTGTTGTAGTCAGCCGACTCCTCATCGGTTACGCCCGAGATGGTTACATCCTTGCTGAATGGGCTCACACCAGTTGAGCCTTCGATGTTTCCGCTCAGGGTCCACTTGCCGAAGAACTTCTCGTAGAAGGCAGCGTCGTTGTCGCGGATGGTGATAGTCGTAGAGGCGTTGGTGCCAACCGTGGCGCCGTTTACGCTTGCGATGGTGAGCTTGAAGGTGCGGTTCTCGTTGATCTCATCGTCGTCGACCATCTTCACCTCAACGTTGATCACACCGCTCTGCAGCGTGTCGGCCTTCAGGGTCAGGGTCTTGTCGGTGATCATGTAGTTCACATCCTCCTTGGCGGGGTTCGCGCCCACTTCCTCAGTCACAATGCGCAGGCTGATGTCGCCGTTGCGCAGGCCCGTTACATTGATGGGGATGTTTACGATGCCAGCGCTCTCCTTGGTGGTGATGGCGTTGTTAGCGAAGCTTACGGTCGTCTCGTTGGTGTTGTAGTCGTCGTCGCTTGAGCAAGCGGCGAACAACGAAACGACAGCCAGCAGCATGAATAATTTGATATATTTCATGTCTTTTTACTTTTTCTGTTTATAGTTAACGCTTGATTAATAGCCAGGGTTCTGCACAAGTTTCTTGTTTACATCGATCTCGTGCTTCGGGATCGGCCAAGTGAGCTTGGGAGAGTTGGCGTCGAGAGAGAAGCCTGTGGTGGTAGCGCCAGGCAGCAGACAGAGGTCGAGTTGCTGAGGAACACCGCGCTTGAAGCCCTTGTGCCAACGCTTCAGGTCGAACAGACGAGTGGCCTCGCCCACCATCTCACGCTCGCGCTCGTTCTGCACCTCGGTCATCAGGGCGTTCTTTGTGGGGAACGATGTCTCCTCGTAGCCCTCGATGCGCTTGCCTTTCAGGTCGTTGAGGTACTTGGCGCCTTTGGTCAGGTCGCCAGCTTGTGCGTAAGCCTCGGCGGCGATGAGGTACATCTCGGCGATGCGGAACATCTTCGGCTCGATGCAGAAACGGGCATACTCGTAGCCCTGAAGCTTGGTCCAAAGAGCGCCGTGGTCGACGATCTTGTTGAAGCAGTAAACCTCACCAGTGGCACCTGTGTTGGTGGTCAGTGTCATCTTGTTGAACCATACCTGCTTGCGGTAGTCGTTGGCTGAGTACAGGTCCATCAAGGTCTGGGTGGGGATGTAGTCGGGCACAGAACCATCTGAGTAAGGTTGGTAAATCTTACTGCTGTTGGGAAGCTCGTCCTTTGTGGGGCAAGCAAACTGCATGATGGTCTCGTTGCCACCGTCGTTCTGCCAGAGGTCGGCCAACTCGTCGGCATCCTCAGCCAGTGTGTACTTGCCATCTTTGATCAGCTCAGTGGCATACTTGGCGGCGTTGGTGTAGTCGTCCATAGCAAGGGCTACGCGAGCGCGCAGGGCCTTGATGGCATCCTGTGAGAAGTAGCCGTAGCTTGCCTCACCCTCTGCGGTGATGTACTTGGCGGCAGAGTCGAGGTCCTCGGTGATCTGCTTGAAGGTCTGCTCCAGGGTCGCGCGGGCAGGATAGGTGGCTGCGCTTGAAGAGGGAGCGTAGTCGAGGCGGTATGACACACCGCTGTTGGCGGCAGAAGCCGTAGAAGCCTCATAGTCGGCGCAGAAATACTGTGACAGGCCAAAGATAGAGTAGGCGCGTGTGAAGTAGGCGTCGCCCACAGCCACCTTGATCTTGGCGATGTTCTCGGGAGTGTAAACCACAGCGTTGCTCATGTCAACCTTCTTGTAACCGTCAAGGATGTAGTTGGCGCGGGCAATCATGCCCTGGTAGCTGCTGTAGACGGTAGAGAAGTAGCCGCTCGATGTGGCGAAGGTGTAACGGTACATGTCGCCCAGTGTGTTGCTGTAGCCAGTGACGGCATTGAAGCCGTCGGTCTGGATTTCCATGGCGTTGTTGAAGCTGTCGCCACCAATGCAACCACGAAGACCTGAATAAAGACTCACTCGGGCGTTGGCAAAGTCGGTCGGGGTGCTGATGCCCTCGGTGTCAGGAAGCGCATTGTAGGGCTCCTTGTCCATGTCGCAAGACGACATCAGACCAGCTGCCAAGGCCAACATTAAATATATTTTCTTCATGTTAGTTTGCGTTTATATAATTAGAATGTGAGTTCTGCACCAAATGAAATCTGGAGCGTGTTGGGGTAATTGCCGAGGGTGTGATCGGTGTCAACCTCAGGATCGTAACCCTTGTAGCCTGTGAAGGTAAGGAGGTTGCGGCCTACGAAATAAACCTTGGCGCCCTTGAGGAAGTGGGTAGCGTTGATCCACTTCTTGGGAACAGTGTAAGACAACTGCAAGAACTTCAGACGAACGAATGAGGCGTTCTCCAACAGGCGGTCGTCGCCGAAGTAGTATTGGGCGTCAACAGCTGCGATATCGGTGATGTCGCCCGGCTTCTGCCACATGTGGAACATGGCATTGCTCTGGTTGTTGGTGGTTGCGAAGGTTGGGTTCTCTGTGAACCAGCGCTCATTGTTATACATGTAACGGTTGAACATGCCAGAGAACTGCAGGTCGAGCTCGAAGTTCTTCCAAGTCAAGGTCGAGATCAAACCACCCGACCAAGGAGCGATGAAGCTCTTGCGGCTCATGTACTGGTAGCTGTCGGAAACGTTCTTGGTTTCGTTGCCATTGAGGTCGAGCCATACGTTCTGACCGTCGCGCGGGTCAACATGGCTCCAACGCACACCGTAGAAGTCGCCGTAGGAGTGGCCAACCTCGAGGTGCAGGCCGCCTGAGTCGTATGAGTCAACACCATTGAGGAGCTTAGTGATGCGGTTCTTGTTGTAGTTGCCGTTCAGCTTTACGTTCCAATACCAGTCCTTGTTCTTGATGATGTCAACACCAACGGTGAAGTCGAAACCGCGGTTGTACATCTCGGCGATGTTACCCCAACCAGAAGAGAAACCTGTGGTGTAAGAGTAAGGCACGTACATGAGCATGTTGGAGGTGGTCTTGTCGTAGTACTCGAGGTCGAATGTGACGCGGTTCAGCACCTTACCTGTGAGGGCGAGGTTGAAGGTCTTCACAGTCTCCCATGTCAAGTCGGGGTTGGAGGCGTTGGCGATGGCTGTACCGCTCTGGCCGTTGTAGAGAGGACCGGCGGCCACCAAACCCAAGGCCATGTAAGGCGAAATGCCTGAGTTACCAGTGCTACCGTAGCTCACCTTGAACTGCAGGTCGTTGAGCCAGTTGCGTGTGCTGTTCATGAAGTTTTCCTTGGTGATGTCCCACATGGCAGCGGCGGCACCGAAGGTAGCCCAACGGTTGTTCTCGCCGAAGAGAGAACTGCCGTCACGACGGATAGACAGGTCGAGGAAGTAACGGTCGGCGTAGCTGTAGTTGAGCATGCCGAACCATGAGTTGCGAACCTCCTCGCTGATTGAGTGGGAAGGAACGGTAGCCTTGGCACCGGCCGACATGAGCGACAGGCGGTTGTCGGTAATGCCATCGGCGTTGGCGCCGAAGGCTACAGTCTTGCTGGTCATCGACTCCTGACCGAGGAGCACCGTGAAGTCGTGCTTCTTGGCGATGTTGAACTTGTACTCGGCGGTGTTGGTGACGGTCCAGCGGTAGAAGCGCGAGAAGCTCTCGGCAGCGCTGGCTGTGGGGTTGATGTCGGGCTCGTCCTCGGTGATGGTCCACTTCTGTGAGTTGCGGAGGTCGTTGGCGTCGAGACCCACGGCGGTGCGGATGTTCAGGCCCTTGATGGGGTTGATGTTCACAAACACGTTCTCATTCAAGCGAACGCGGTTGGTAGTCTGGGGCTGCCATGATGACACCCACATGGGGTTGAAGAAGCCCATCATGTCGTAGTAGCGAAGCTCTTCGCCGTAACCCTCGAAGGTGCTGTTGGCGTAGTCGCTCGGATCGAGGCCGAGCACCTCGTGTGTGGGCTGGGTGGGCAGGTAGATACGGGCGGCATAGGTCTTGTTGTAGACGCTATTGGCCGTAGTGCCCCAAAGAGAAGAACGATACTTCGTGAAAGCAAGGTTGGTGTTGGAGCCAATCTTCAACCAAGGGTTGATGTTGGTCTCGAGGTTGGCGCGAAGGGTCTCGCGACGCATGTTGGAGTCGTCGATGATACCGCTGGTCTTGTAGTGGCCATACGAAAGCAGGTAAGCGGTGTTCTGGCTGCCGCCACGGACGCTCACATCGATCTGAGAGGTGGGCTTGCTGTCGCTGAAGAAGAACTTGTTCCAGTCGGTTCCGATGTTGTACTTCTTGTAGTAAGCACGCTCAGCCTGGAAGTTGGCGCTGTTGGCCAAAGAGGGATCCATAACCTCCTGGAAGGCAAGCCACTGGTTGGCGTCCATCATGTCGGCCTTGTCGCCCGTCATGCGTGAGATACCATACTGGGCAGAAACGCTCACTGTGGGAGCCTCGCCAAACTTACCCTTCTTGGTGGTGACGATGATGACGCCATTGGCGGCACGTGAACCGTAGATGGCGGTTGAAGAAGCATCCTTCAAAGTGGTCATGCTCTCGATGTCGTTGGGGTTGATCGACAGGAAGGTCTGCTGTGAGATCTCGCTACCGTCGAGGATAAACAAAGGCTCGGTGGAAGCGTTGATAGAGGTCACACCACGGATACGCATGCTGGCTGTGGCAGAGGGCTCACCTGAAGAGGTCATAACCTGCAGACCGGCCACCTGGCCCTGCATGGCGTCGGCCACGTTGGCGATGGGGCGATTCTCCAAGGTCTTACCAGAGATAGTCTCGACAGAACCTGCGATGGTACCAAGCTTACGGGCTGTACCATAACCTGTTACCACAAACTCGCTCAGCGACTCGCTGGAGGCTTCGAGCTTGATGTCCATGTTTCTTCCGGCCTTCACGGTCTGAGTCGCCATGCCAATGTATGAAATTTGCAACTTTGCATTGGCAGGTGCGTTCAGTGAGAAGTGACCGTCAGCGTCGGTAGCAGTGCCCGTGTGGGTGCCCACCACCTTGACAGATGCTCCCACAACGGGCGCACCGTCTTCAGCAGAGGTGACTGTACCGGAAACCTGACTTTGCGCCATGGCCAGTCCTATGCTCAAGAACAAGCAGGCGATGAACGTCATGAGTCTTTTTTCCATAAATTCTCTCTTTTTAATTAAATGAATATAATATTTGTTATTCTTCGAGCTATCTTTATAACCACCTCGCCCCGCGAGGTGGAAGCGCCACCTTATTATATATATAAGCGCATGCCTTTGTGAGCGTTACTGATAATCGCCAAGCCTTAGCGTAATTTTCATGAAATTATCATTTCATTGCAAAATTAAGTATTATTTAGGTTCAATCCAAATATTTTTGCAGAAAAAAACAGTGGCGAACCCACTTTTTATAACAAATATTCTCGTTTTTGACGGTTTTGGTTACGATTATCAAGCGAAATATGCACATTTTGATAGAAATGAGCGCATATCCTACGATCAAACACTTATTAACAAAGCCACAAACTGACAGGGCACCATCCGTCAACTACCCTGTCGCCTCAAGCCGGCTATATCCGGAACCTGCCTCGGGGTTTGTTTGGTCAAAAAAAGCCGCACTTTTCAGCAACTTTAACCACCGTCACTTTGTGCGCACCGAGATTATTTATAATTTTGTTGGTCCAAAACAATGGGTAGGAGCCAACTGCATCGCCCTCACCGACCAACGGCGTCGGCAGGAAGAGAAGGGCTAACCGCCCACACATCCCCCCACTGACAAAAAAACAAAGTTCATATCAGCATGAAGAAAACACAACTTACCGCGGCGCTCACGCTGGCTACAGTGGCCACGATGGCCGTGCCCGCCAAGCGTGGACAATGGCGAACCGTGACGCTCAGCGACGGGCAGGCCGTGCGCGTAGAGCTGCGCGGCGACGAGTTTAACCATTACTGGCAGGCGGCCGACGGCACACGCTATGTGGAGAACGACGGCGTATGGCAGAAGGCCAGCGCCCAAACGCTCATGGGCATGCGGCGCGGAGCCGCACGCCGCAACACCGCCAACATACGCCAATTGGCCACCAGGCGCAGGGCGCAGGGCTACACGGGCAACAAGAAAGGCCTCATCATCCTCGTGGATTTCCCCGACAAGCCGTTCAAGGCGGGCCACACCCAAGCGCTCTTCAACCAGATAGCCAACGAGAAGGGCTACTCCGAGAACGGATTCAAAGGATCGGTGAGCGACTACTTCAGCGCCCAGAGCAACGGCCTGTTTAACCTCTCGTTCGACGTGGTGGGGCCCGTGCGCATGTCGAAAAACTCCACTTACTATGGCGGAACCAGCAAAAATGGCGACGACGAGCCGGTAGACGAACTGGTGAAGGAGGCCTGCCGCAAGGTGGACGATCAAGTGAACTTCGCCAACTACGACTGGAGCGGCAATGGCGAGGTCGACCAGGTGTTTATCCTCTACGCCGGAAAGGGCCAGGCCGACGGGGGCGCCAACAACACCATCTGGCCCCACGAATTTTGGCTCTCGGCCTACCCAGGCGGGTCGCACATCACGCTCGACGGTAAGAAAATCGACACCTACGCCTGCTCGAGCGAGCTCAACGGGCAGAACGGGCTGAGCGGCATTGGCACCATCTGCCACGAGTTTTCCCACTGCTTGGGCCTGCCCGACTGGTACGACGTCTACTACAGTGGCAACTTCGGCATGTGCGACTTCAGCCTCATGGACATGGGCAGCTACCTGGGCGACGGCATGACGCCCCCAAACTACACCGCCTGGGAGCGATGGTACAGCGGTTGGACGGAGCCCATCGAGCTCACGGCCGACACCACGGCCATTAGCGGCATGCTGTCGCTCACCGAGAACGGCAACACATACGTTATTTATAACGAGGCCAACCGCAACGAGTATTACCTCCTGGAAAACCGCCAGCAAACGGGATGGGACGTGAACCTGCCCAGCCACGGACTGATGGTGAGCCACGTGGACTACGACCCCACGATATGGGACTACAACATCGTGAACACCTTCACCGAGAAGGGCGACGACTATGAGCAACAGGGCGTAAGCAACGACCACCAGCGCATGACCATCTTCCACGCCGACAACGAGGACGGCGAGAGCTTTTACGACTACGACGGAAGCTACAACTTCTACTCGGAGATTCACGACCTATATCCCTACAACGGTCTCGACTCGCTGACCAACCGTTCCGTTCCCGCCGCAAAGGTCTACAACGCCAACACCGACGGCAGCCATTTCATGAACCTCGGACTCTACCGCATCACCGAAAACAGCGATGGAACCGTCAGTTTTGAGAGCCGTCCCACAAGTGCGCCAAGCAACGATGTGCCAATCGTGGGCGACTACCTGCTGCACGAAACGTTCGACAACTGCAACGGCGAAGGCGGAAATTCGGGCGGTTTCAACGGCAATCTGACCACGGGCACGTTCTCGCCCGACCTCGACGGCTGGGATGCCACGGTGGCCATCGGCGCCGATCGCTGTGGCCGTTTTGGCAACAGCAGCAAAGCAGGCTTCGTCAACTCACCCTCGTTCACCGCCGTGGCCGACACCATGACGCTCTCGTTCCGCGCCGCCGGATGGGATGCGAAGCGCGACGGCACCGACCTGCTGGTGGTGCTCAAGGGCAACGGCACGTTTGTCGACAGCCAGTCGACCGACATGAGCCTCACCATGGCGAAGGGCGCCTGGACCACCTACACCCTGCGTTTCACCGCAACGGGCAAGCTCTGCATCAACTTCCAGCCCAGCAAGCGTTTCTTCCTCGACGACGTAGCGGTGACCAAGCCCAGCGCCACGGGCATCAGCGCCATCGAGGGGGTGCGCCCCACCAAGACGGGACGTGTCTACAGCCTCTCGGGACAGTATCTGGGCACCGATCTCCGCACGCTGCCACGCGGCATCTACATCGTGGACGGAAAGAAAGTGGTGAAATAAACACAAATTATCTTTTCACGTTTTGCCCAAACGATGAAAAGGTAGTACCTTTGCAAAAAGAAACAAGACAATTAAAAACAATACAGTTATGGCAAAAAAAGCAATCCTGATGATCCTCGACGGATGGGGCATCGGTCAGCACGACAAGGGCGACGCTATCTTCAACACGCCGACACCTTACCTCGACTATCTCAACGCTACATGCGCTCACTCACAGCTCCACGCTTGCGGTGAGGACGTAGGTCTGCCCGACGGACAGATGGGTAACTCGGAGGTGGGACACCTCAACATCGGCGCCGGCCGCGTAGTTTACCAGGACTTGGTGAAGATCAACAAGGCCTGCCAGAGCGGCGACATCCTGAAGAACCAGGAGATTATCAACGCCTATAGCTATGCCCAGAAGACGGGCAAGCGCCTCCACATTATGGGACTCACCTCAACCGGTGGCGTACACTCAAGCCTCAACCACCTCTTCAAGCTGCTCGAGATCTCGAAGGAGTATGGCTTGAAGGAGACCTACGTGCACTGCTTCATGGACGGCCGCGACTGCGACCCGAAGAGCGGCAAGGGCTTCATTGAGGAGGTGCTGCAGTGCTGCGACAAGAACGACGCACACATCGCCAGCATCGTGGGACGTTTCTACGCCATGGACCGCGACAACCGTTGGAACCGCGTGAAAGAGGCCTACGACCTGCTCGTTGAGGGCAAGGGCAAGCAGGCCGACGACCTGCTGAAGGCCATGGACGAGAGCTACGCCGAGGGTGTGACCGACGAGTTTATCAAGCCGATCCACAACGCCAAGGTGGAGGGCACCATCCAGGAGGGCGACGTCATCATCTTCATCAACTTCCGCAACGACCGCGCTCGCGAGCTCACTTACGTGCTCACACAGCAGGACATGCCCGAGGAAGGCATGCACACCATCAAGGACCTGCAGTACTACTGCATGACTCCGTACGACGCCAACTTCAAGGGCGTGCATATCCTCTATCCGAAGGAGGACGTGCGCGACACACTGGCCGAGTATCTCTCAAACAACGGCAAGCGCCAGCTCCACACAGCCGAGACGGAGAAGTACGCTCACGTAACGTTCTTCCTCAACGGCGGCCGCGAGCAACCGTTCCCCGGCGAGGACCGCATCCTGGTGCACTCACCGAAGGTGGCCACTTACGACCTGCAGCCTGAGATGAGCGCTTACGAGGTGAAGGAGAAACTCGTGGGTGCCATCAACACACAGGAGTATGATTTCATCGTGGTGAACTTCGCCAACGGCGACATGGTGGGCCACACAGGCGTCTACAACGCCATTGCCAAGGCCGTGTGGGCCGTCGACAACTGCGTGAAGGATGTGATTGAGGCAGCCAAGGCCAACGACTACGAGGCCATCATCATCGCCGACCACGGTAACGCCGACCACACCATGAACGAGGACGGCACACCCAATACCGCCCACTCGCTCAACCCCGTGCCGTTCATCTACGTCACAAACAACAACTCGGCTACCGTGAAGGACGGCCGTCTGGCCGACGTGGCGCCTTCCATCCTCCACATCATGGGCTTGGAGCAGCCTGCCGACATGACGGGCGAGTGCCTCATCAGCGACAACAAGTAAGCAAGAGAGGTAACCTCCCGTAACAAGAAGATTACCGCATCTGGCGCATAAACATAGAGAATTAGGCAGACGGACATGCATCACGACATTGCCCTCTACCTAATTCTCTTTTTCTTTTGAACCCCAATCGGCCACGAGACATGCATGGCACGGCGAGGCGCGCTTCCCACACACGGGGAACGCGCAACACGTCGGAACGGGGCGTACCATCCAATCATTTAGACCAACCAACCATGAACGTCAAGATAGAAGAGAGTTGGAAACAACATTTAGGGGCGGAATTCGACAAGCCCTACTTCACCGCTCTCACCCAACAGGTGCGCCAAGAGTACCAGGGCGGACCCTGTTACCCACCGGGAAACCTCATCTTCAACGCCTTCAACCTATGCCCCTTCGACCAAGTGAAGGTGGTGATCATCGGGCAAGACCCCTACCATGAGCCCGGACAGGCCATGGGACTGAGCTTCTCGGTGCCCGAAGGGGTGGCCATGCCGCCCTCGTTGCTCAACATCTTCAAGGAGATTCGAGACGACCTGGGGACCGACATGCCCGCCAATGGCGACCTGACACGATGGGCCAAACAGGGGGTGCTGCTGCTCAACGCCACGCTGACCGTGCGAGCCCACATGGCCAACAGCCACCAACGGTTGGGCTGGAGCCTCTTCACCGACGCCGCCATCCAAGCCCTGTCGGCCCACCGCGAAGGACTGGTTTACATGCTCTGGGGTGGCTATGCGCGCTCCAAACGAGCACTCATCAATGGCCAGAAGAACCTGATACTCGAGTCGGTTCATCCCTCTCCCCTGTCGGCCAACCGTGGTGGATGGTTCGGGCAGCACCAGTTCTCACGCTGCAACGCCTACCTCACAGAGCAAGGCCAAGCACCCATCGCATGGTAAGGCGAGCACGAAAACCAACGTTTTCGTTAAGCCAAATGAGCAGAGGAAATCTTGTTTAACTCTGCCATGGCGAGAAAACGAAGGATGAAATCCAACCATTTCACCGTAACGAACAAACAACCCAAACACCATAACATAACATTCATGAACGACAACAGACGAGGAGCCGAACTCCACATCATACAAATTGGCGACGTACTGGTTTCGCCCGATATCTTTACCGAGGAGTTTTGCTGCGACCTCGACAAATGCAAGGGCGCATGCTGCGTGGAAGGCGACGCCGGAGCACCCGTAACACTCGATGAAATCGGCGATATTGAGGAATCGCTCGACGCCGTGTGGGAGGATCTCACCGCATCGGCCCAAAGCATCATCGACAAGCAAGGCGTGGCCTACTCGGATGCCGACGGCGACCTGGTGACGAGCATTGTGGGCGGAAAAGACTGCGTATTTACCTGCCACAAAGACCTCACCGACCGCAACGACGGCCACACCATCCACAACTGCTGCCTCTGCGCGCTGGAGTGCGCCTGCAACGCTGGCAAGACCCAATGGGCCAAGCCCATCTCGTGCGCGCTCTATCCCATCCGCGAGAAACAGTTTAACGGAGGCCTGGTGGGCATCAACTACCATCGGTGGGACATCTGCAAGGACGCGGTAAAGAAGGGACGTGAGCTGCATCTGCCGCTCTACGTATTTCTCAAGGAGCCTCTCATTCGCCGTTTCGGACAAGACTGGTACGACGAACTGCTCGGCATAGCAGAGGAACTCAAGAAACAAGGACTGCTTTAACCCAACAGGGGAGAAGGCCAAATGGTGCCTTCCTCTCCCTCCATACACACAAAATAGAGTGTCAAAAAAACAAACTAAGCGGGCTGAAAGCCCAAGGTAGCGCATAGCCCAGGGCAAGCGTAGCGACGCCCTGGGTAAACCATTAGCGCTACGCCACGCCCTGCAAGGGCAAAAGCGCATCTAACCAACTCTGTTTCAACGCTTTTGCCCTTGCAGGGCGTAATCTACACGGCACATTTTACCTAGGGCGCTGCCCTGGGCTGAGAGCTTTTGCCCCCTTCGGGGCGTATAATTTGACTTTCGACTTTACCTTTGCATTATCAGATATTAATTATAAAAAGTTCATCTCTGATTCAGCTTAAAAATGAGATTGTTCTTACCTT
>OGJV01000026.1_pt1 | contig 105835 bp, 114 predicted proteins | sample 1572271 | NCBI WGS metagenome assembly OGJV01 (sample SAMEA2582107, study PRJEB24529) | metagenome | biome: Human gut stool | place: China | collected 2011
TGAGCAACAAGAAAATTGCCATGTATGACACGGTGGAAAAGGTCTTTGCCCGCGCTCCAGAGCTGCTGGAGCTGGGGCTGTCGGTGCCGCAGGTGACGAAAATCTTCCTCAAGCTGCGGGAGATGGGGGTGGACGTCCCTGCGGACGTGTACACCATTCCCTACGCGGTCAAGACCCTGCTGGAGGCCAAGCGCCGCCGCGATGCCGGGGAAAGCCTTGTGCTGCCCCGCAGCGCTGCCCAGAAAGGGGGTGCTGTCTGATGCTGCGAGATATCACCATCGGTCAGCACTTCCCGGGCAACAGTCTGGTGCACCGGTTCGACCCCAGACTGAAGCTTGTGCTGACGGTCGCTTATATCGTGCTGCTGTTTGCAGCCTCCAACCCACTGGGGCTTACCCTGTCCATTCTCTTTTTGGGGGTCATGTACAAGGTGGCAAAAATTCCGGTCAAAATGATCGGCAAGAGCCTGAAGCCCATTCTGCCCATCGTGCTGTTCACGGCGGTGCTGAACCTCTTCTTTGTCTCCGGCGAGGGCGACCCGCTGGTGCATTTCTGGTTCTTGAGCATCTACGCCGAGGGCGTGCGCTATGCAGTGCTGATGGCGGTGCGCGTGATGGCGCTCATCGCGGGCACCAGTCTGCTTACCTACACCACCAGCCCCATCGTGCTGACCGATGCCATTGAGCAGCTGCTCAAGCCCTTGGGCAAGCTGCACTTCCCGGTGCACGAGCTGGCCATGATGATGAGCATTGCGCTGCGCTTTATCCCTACCCTCATCGAGGAAACGGATAAAATCATGAACGCGCAGAAGGCGCGCGGTGCGCAGCTGGACACCGGCAAAATGACCGACCGGGTCAAGGCGCTGGTGCCGGTGCTCATCCCGCTGTTCATCTCGGCTTTCCGCCGTGCGGATGAGCTGGCGATGGCTATGGAGTGCCGCTGCTACCGTGGCGGCACAGGCCGCACCCGCCTGAAGGTGCTGCGCTGCGAAAAGCAGGACTATATCGACCTTGCGGTCTGCATCGCCTGCTTTGCCGTCATCCTTGCCTCCCGGCTGGTGTTCCCAAATTATTAAAACTCCCCCAGTCGCCTGCGGCGACAGCCCCCTCAAGGAGGGGGCCTTATAGCCTCCCTCTTTGAGGGAGGTGGCACGGCAAAGCCGTGACGGAAGGAGTTCCATGCAGAACTTTTTACTTACCCTTGCCTACGACGGCACAAATTACTGCGGCTTTCAGGTGCAGCCCAACGGGCGCAGCGTGGCGGCCACCTTTCAGGATGCGCTGGAAGCGGTGCTGGGCTCACGGCCCGATATCAAGGGCTGCAGCCGCACCGATGCCGGGGTGCACGCGCTGGGCTTTCGGCTGAATTTTCACGCCGACACTCGCATCCCGCCCCAAAAGCTGCCGCTGGCGCTCAACCAGCATCTGCCGCCGGATATCCGGGTGCTGGCGGCGCAGACCGTGCCGGAGGATTTTCACGCCCGGTACGCCGCCCATACCAAGACCTACCTGTACCGCATCCATAATAACCCCATCGACTCGCCCTTTGATGCTGCCTACTACACCCGGGTGCCCCGGCGGCTGGACGAAGCCGCCATGCAGGCGGCGGCGCAGCAGTTCGTGGGCACCCACGATTTTCTGGCCCTGTGCGCGGCGGGCAGTTCTGCCGCCGCCCATGGGGACACCGTGCGCACCATCACGGACTGCCGCGTCACCCGGCGCGGGGACGAGGTGGACATTGAAGTGACCGCCGACGGCTACCTGTACAACATGGTGCGCATTCTGGCGGGCACCTTGTGCGAGGTGGGAGCGGGGCGGTTGCACGCTGCGGACATCCCCGCCATTCTGGCAAGCCGGGACCGCAGCCGGGCGGGCCCCACCCTGCCCGCAAAGGGCTTGTTTTTAAAGTGTGTGGATTACCCGGAAAAGGAGGAGCAGCCATGAAAAAGCTTCATCGCGGCGGCAGCAACCCGGACGGAGAGCCGCTTTCTGCCGGACGGGTGGAATATCTGGAGGCAGCGCGCCAGCGGGTGCGCCGCCGCCGTCTGCGCCGCACCGTGATTCTTCTGGCGGCGCTGATACTGGTCACCCTGTTTGCCACCGGCGCGGTGGGGGCATCCATCGCCCGGGTAAAGGATCTGGTGGATACGGTGCACATCGCCCTGTCCCCGGCGGTGGGCTGGCCGCAGCAGACCGGTCTTGGGGAGCTGACGGCCGTGCAGCCCATGTCCGGCAGCTTTGTAGCCATGGACGAGGATGCCTGCGCGGTGTACAGCTTGGGCGGTACCCGCCTTGCCAGCATCCAGAGCGGCTACGCCCGCCCGGCGCTGGCTGCGGGCAAGACCCGCTTTGTGCTGTACAACCGCTCCGGCAACGAGCTGCGGGTGGAAAGCCGCACCCAGAACCTGTACAGCAAAACGCTGGAAAACAGTATCTATTTGTGCGCCATGTCGGACACCGGCACGCTGGCCGTGGCCACCGATTCTGCCGACAGCACCGCCCGGCTGACCGTGTATACCCCCACCATGAGCGAGCAGCTGCACTGGGATATGACCGGCGTGCAGGGCACCCCGGTGCGGATGGCGTTTGCCGCCGACAGTCGCCGTCTGGCGGTGGCGGCGGTCACTTCCAGCGCCGGACAGTTACAGGCAAACCTCTTTGTGCTCAGCCTTGCGCAGGGCGACCCGGTGCAGCTGAGCAGCGGGGACAGCGTGCCCCAGTGGCTGGGCTGGCTGAACAACGACACCGTGCTGGCTGTGTATGAGAACTGCGCCGTGGTGTACGGTGCGGATGGCGGCGAGCGGGGACGCTTTGACCTTGGCGGCGGCAGCCTTGTCAGTGTTTCGCAGGACGGCGCAAACGTTGCCCTGCTGCTGGAAAACGGACAGGTGTGCACCGCCGTGCTGCTGGATAAAGATCTGAACGTGCAGTACAGCGGCAACGTGCCTGCGGCAAACCAGATCCTGCGCCGGGGTCAAAACTTTTATCTGCTCACCGACAGCGGCGTGGAATGCTTTGCCGCAGACGGGGTGTACCAGTGGGGACAGGAGCTTTCCGTCCGTCCGCAGGCGCTCATCGCGGGCAAGCAGCTGCTGGTGCTGTGCGGCAACACGGTGCAGCAGATCGCTCCGCCGGAGCAAACGGCTTCCAGCGCCCGGTGAACGAGGGGGAAACCGGTATTTTTGCGGGGAAAATGATCTTTATAACAGGGAAAACAAGGTATGTTCAAGAATCCGTCATTTCTTTTTGATATCCTATGTACGGTAGTCTGGCTGGTGCTGATGGCACGCTACGCCCGCAAGGGCTTTCTGGCGTCCATCGTGCAGCTGTCCGGCAACCTCATCAGCCTTCTGGGCGCACGGCAGTGTTCTGCCGCCTGTGCGGGCTGGGTGTTCGAAAATCTGCTGGCCGGTGGCTTCCGTACCCAGATCGCCGCCCACCTTTCGGAGGACGGCGTGGTGAACCTTTCCGGCATTGCCCAGCAGTACGCGGGCTTTCTGCCGGAAAGCTTCCGCGCCTCCATCGTGGCGGCCTGCGAGCGCAGCATCAACGCCGTGCTGGCAGATAATGCCGTGGTGTTGGCCGATACCATCGTGGAAAAAGTATTGCAGCCGCTGCTCACCCCGGTGATCATGCTGGTGCTGTTCTTTGTGTTCTACGCGGTGCTGCGGCTGCTGGTCAGCATGCTGGTCACCGTGCTGGGTCTGGTGAATAAGCTCCCGGTCATCGGTACGGTGAACCGGGGTCTGGGCTGGCTGACCGGCGGCATGACCGCTCTGCTGGACTTATACCTCGTGCTGTGCGTGGTGTGGGGCCTTGTGGTCATAACCGGCGGCAACCTGAATGTGCTCAACGACACTGTGATGCACAGCAGTCTTTACTATAAAGCGTTTAATATGTTCAACCCCTTTTTGTAACAGGGGCGACAAGGAGGAACTATGGTCTGTATTCGATGCCAGAAGCGTCCGGCGATCATCTTTATCCAGCGGATGGAGAATGGTCAGATGAAGCAGGAGGGGTACTGTCTGCACTGTGCCCGGGAACTGCACATCAAGCCCGTGGACGATCTGATGAAACAATTCGGGATGTCGGAGCAGGATCTGGACAACATGGAAAACCGCATGGAGAGCATGATGGAGGAGCTGGGCGACTCCAACCCCCTTTCCATGCTGATGAATATGTCCGGCAACGGCGAGGATGCTGATGCGGAGAACATGGACGAGGATCTTGTACCCGGCAGCAATGCCACCTTCCCGCTGGGCTTTACCGGCACGGAGAAGCAGGACGGCGAAAAAAAGGCCGACCGCAAAAACGGCAAAAAGCCGCCCAAGCGCAAGTTTCTGGATACCTACTGCGAAAATCTGACCCGCAAGGCGCGGGAGGGCAAGCTGGATGATATCATCGGCCGTGACCGTGAAATTTACCGCACCATCCAGATTCTGAGCCGCCGCCAGAAGAATAACCCCTGCCTCATCGGTGAAGCCGGTGTGGGCAAGACCGCCATCGCCGAGGGCATTGCCGAACGCATTGCCAAGGGACAGGTGCCCATCGGTCTGCGGGATAAGGAAATTTTCCTGCTGGACCTCACCAGCCTTGTGGCGGGCACCCAGTTCCGCGGCCAGTTCGAGCAGCGGGTCAAGGGCTTGCTGAGCGAGGTAAAAGCAGCGGGCAACGTCATCCTGTTCATTGACGAGATCCACACCATCACCTCTGCCGGTGAGAGCGAGGGTGCCATGAACGCGGGCAACATCCTAAAGCCCGCCCTTTCCCGTGGAGAAATTCAGGTCATCGGTGCTACTACCTTTACCGAGTACCGCAAGTACATTGAAAAGGATCAGGCGCTGGAGCGCCGCTTCCAGCCTGTGCGGGTGGAAGAGCCCAGTGTAGCCGATACCCTTGCCGTGATGAACGGCATCAAGCGCTACTACGAGCAGCACCATCATGTGCAGGTGCCCGCCGAGGTGCTTTCGGCGGTGGTCACCCTGAGCGAGCGGTACATTACCGACCGTTTCCTGCCGGATAAGGCTATCGACCTGCTGGACGAAGCCTGCGCCTGCTGCAATCTGGCGCACCCGGTCATCTCTGAGTATCTGGGGATGCAAAAGGAGCTGGACGCCCTGAAGCAGGAAGAAGCCGAGATGGAAAGCGCGGATGTGAACGAAGCCATCGACTACGAGCGCGTAGCCGAGCGCAAGACCCGCATCGCCAAGCTGGAATCCGAGCTGCCCGCTAAGCAGGCCGCTGCCAGCGAAATTCAGGTGACCATGGACGATGTAGCCAAGGTCATCGAGCTGTGGACGGGTATCCCGGCGGTGAAAATTCGCGAGACCGAGTTCGTCAAGCTGGCCGGGCTGGAAGCTGCCCTGAAAAAGAAGGTCATCGGTCAGGACGAAGCCGTGCATCTGGTGGCGCAGGCCATCAAGCGCAGCCGCGCCGACCTTTCCGGCCGCCGCCGTCCCGCAAGCTTCATCTTTGTGGGCCCCACCGGCGTGGGCAAGACCGAGCTGGTCAAGCAGTTGGCAGAGCAATTGTTCGACGGCCCCGACCCGCTCATCCGTCTGGATATGAGCGAGTACATGGAAAAATACGCGGTGTCCCGCATGATCGGTTCGCCTCCGGGCTATGTGGGCTACGAGGAAGCCGGTCAGCTCACCGAGAAGGTGCGCCGCCGTCCGTACAGCGTGGTGCTGTTCGATGAGATCGAAAAGGCGCACCCGGACGTGATGAACATCCTGCTGCAGATCCTGGACGAGGGCAAGATCAACGACGCGCAGGGACGCACGGTGGATTTTTCCAACACGGTCATCTGCATGACCTCCAACGCCGGCAGCAGCGACCAGAGCGCGGGCAGCCTTGGCTTCAACAAGAGCGAGGCGCAGCGCAGCGAGGAAAAGACCCGCAAGGCGCTGGCACAGTTCCTGCGCCCGGAGTTCCTTGGCCGCGTGGACGAGGTCATCGCCTTCAAGCCCCTGACCGAGGAGACCTTGCAGGGCATCGCCGCCTTGATGCTGGACGAGTACAAGCCCGGCATGGAGGCCAAGGGCATCGCATACAGCTACACCCCGGCAGCGCTCAAGGCACTGGTGCAAAAGAGTCAGGGCGGGCGCTTCGGCGCGCGCGACCTGCGCCGCACCATCCGCAAGGCGGTGGAGGACCCCGCCGCTGAGCGCCTCATCGACGGCACGCTGGCATCCGGCGGCACCCTTGTGGTGGATGCCGATGAAAACGGCGAAGTTGTACTGAAATAATCATAACCGCAAAGCACCCCGGCTGGAAACAGCTGGGGTGCTTTTTGTCTGCTCATAAAAACTTTTTGTAATATATACTTGACATTTAGAATGGTAAATGATACTATATATCCAGAAGATAAAACAAATGCCGACCCGGCAGGAAAGGAGCATATCAATGCCGAAGAACCTGAAATTAAAGGCCGCCCGTGCGGAAAAGGACATGACGCAAGGCGCGCTTGCCGAGGCGGCAGGGGTTTCGCGCCAGACTATCAACGCCATTGAAAAAGGGGAGTACAACCCCACCATCAACCTTTGCCGCAGTATCTGTAAAATTCTGGATAAGACATTGGATGAACTGTTCTGGGAGGAATGAGTTATGAAATTTTCACTGTACAGCAAGAAAAACCAGTTGGACGAGATGCAGGAGCAGACCCTGCGCAAAATTGAAAGCAATGGCTTCTGGCTGCTGTGGGGCAGCCTTCTGGCGGCGTGGATCGTGCAGACGGTGTTCGGGGCTGCGGACAAGGCCGCCGGAGAGTGGGTCGTATTCATGATCGGCTGCATTTATATAGTTGTCGCGTGTCTGCGCAATGGTCTGTGGGATCGCCACTTTTCGGATACGCCCCCGGCCAATGCTGTGTTTTCTCTGGTGGCTGCGGTGGCGGTTACGCTGATCAGCGGTTTTTCCTATGGATACTGGGTCGGTGCCGCTTTTGCCGGTGTTTTTACCGGCATCCTGTGCTTTGCATTGCTGCAACTGTGCGCCGCTCTGACACGCAAACGGCGCGAGCATCTGGATGACCCGAAGGACGGAGAATAATATTATAAAAAGGGGCTGCTGCACAGCATTTGATGCAGCAGCCCCTTTTTGCATGGGCGCATGATATTATCCCGCATTGACAAATCTGCGCAGAATAAGTACAATAAAACATAGCTATCCGCAAATTTTTTGCATGAGAATAAAGGAGCGTTTTTCTATGCCGAGCAATAAAGTCCGCACCCGTTTTGCACCATCGCCTACGGGTTATATGCACGTTGGCAACCTGCGCACTGCCCTGTACACCTACCTGATGGCAAAGCACGAGGATGGCACCTTCATCCTGCGCATCGAGGACACCGATCAGGGCCGCTATGTGGAGGGCGCTGTGGATGTCATCTACAACACCCTGCGGGAGACCGGCCTTCTGTGGGACGAGGGCCCGGATATCGGCGGCCCCGTGGGCCCCTATGTGCAGAGCGAGCGCATGGGCATGTTCAAGCAGTACGCCGAGCAGCTGGTGGCAGAGGGCAAGGCCTATTACTGCTTCTGCACCGAGGAGCGGCTGGAAGCCCTGCACGCCGAGCAGCGCGCTGCCGGTGAGATGACCCACTACGACGGCTGCTGCCGCGAGCTGCCCAAGGAGGAAGTGGAAAAGCGCCTTGCCGCAGGCGAGCCCTACGTCATCCGCCAGAAGATCCCCCGCGAGGGCGTGACCGGCTTTGACGATGTGGTGTACGGTCACATCGAGGTGAACAACAGCGAGATGGACGACCAGATCCTCATCAAGACCGATGGGATGCCCACCTACAACTTTGCTAACGTTGTGGACGACCACCTGATGGGCATTACCCATGTCATCCGCGGCAGCGAGTACCTGTCCTCCACCCCCAAGTACAACCTGCTGTATCAGGCCTTCGGCTGGGACATCCCCACCTATATCCACTGCCCGCCGGTGATGAAGGATGCACAGAACAAGCTTTCCAAGCGCAACGGCGATGCCAGCTATCAGGATCTGGTGGCAAAGGGCTACCTGACCGAGGCGGTGCTGAACTATATCTGCCTGCTGGGCTGGAGCCCCCGCGGCGAGTATGCCGAGCAGGAGATCTTCTCCCTGCCGGAGCTGGTCAAGATCTGGTCGCCGGAGGGCATTTCCAAGTCCCCCGCCATCTTCGACCCCCTCAAGCTGCGCGCCATCAATGCGGAGTATATCCGCCGCCTCAGCCCCGAGGACTTCCAGAAAAAGGCCGAGCCGTGGATCGACAGCGCCGTGCACAGCGCCATCGACAAAAAGCTGCTGTGCGCAAACCTGCAGCCCCGGTGCGAGGTGCTGGGCGAGATCCCCGAGCAGCTGGATTTCTTTGACGCTATGCCGGAGTACGATGTGAGCCTGTACGCCAACAAAAAGCAAAAGACCACCCCGGAGACTGCAAAAGAAGCACTGGAAGCCCTGCTGCCGGTGCTGAGCGACGAGGCGCTGGATTTTGCGAACCGCGACGCCGTGTTCGATGCCTGCAAGGCAAAGGCTGAGGAGCTGGGAAAAAAGAATGGCTGGCTGCTCTACCCGCTGGGCATTGCCCTTTCCGGCAAGCAGCGCACCCCCGGCGGCGGCACCGACCTTGCCTGCATGATGGGCCGCGAAAAGACCCTGCAGCGCGTGCAGGATGCCATTGCAAAGCTGAACGGTTAAGTTCTACAAAATACCCCCAAAGCCCTGCGGCAAAATGACGGCCGCAGGGCTTTTTTGCGTCTTTGGGCGGGTTTGGGGCGGTTCTATGCACCGCGCCAAAAAGCGCCGCTGCCCCGCGTTACAGTATATGCAGACAGTGCGGGGAGCAGAACAAAAATCCCCGCCGGAAAGCGGGGATTTTTTATGACAGAGCGGATGGGTGTTTTATCTTCGGACGGGCGGTGTTTGCAGCCTTCGCCTTTGGCGGCACGGGCGATGCTGCGCCCGGCGGCGCGGCGGCTGGCAGCGGTGGGCATCGGCTTTGCCGGCGGCTGGGCGGTGCTGTACGGGGCGCTGATGCCCTTTGGGCTGGGATTGACTCTTGGATTGGCAGAGGATTGCTTTGCGCCCTGCGCAGCAGGGGCGGCGCTGGGGCTGCTGCTCCACGGACTGGGTGCGCTCTCGCTGCGCAGCCTGTGTCAGCTGTGTGCGCTGGGCGCTGCCGTGGCAGCCCGCTGGCTGCTGCCGCAAAGATTTGTGCCCGCCGCGTTGGCGGGCTGCGGCACCCTGACCGGCATGGCGCTGTGCTTTGCGCTGGGCAGCAGCGGTGGGGCAGATCTTTTGCTGTACAGCGCGGCAGACGCCCTGCTTGCCGTGGGCATTGGCTTTGGGCTGTGCAGATTCGCCCCGGAGCGCCCAGGCATGGGCACGCTGCTGGTGGGCGCAGCCGTGGCGGCGGCGCTGGGCAGTGTGCGGTGGGGGTGGTTCTCGCCCGGGGTGCTGGTGTGTGCCGCCGCAGAACTGGCACTCTGCTGCCGGGCACAGAGGTTTGCCGCCCTGAGCGGCAGCGCGGTACTGGGCGCAGCCCTTTGCGCGGCAGACCCTGCCCTTGCCCCGGCGGCAGCGGGGCTTGGCTGCGCCACGGCAGCAGCGGCGGTGCTGGCACCCGGACGGCGGGTGGAGACCCTTGCCGCCTACGCGGGCGGGTGTGTATCCGGGGTACTTTGCGTGCAGCCGCCCGGAAACGCCTTTGGGCTGCTGTTCAGCGCCTGCGGCGGCATGGCGGTGGTCTGTCTGCTGCCCGGCGGCTGGCTTGCCCCGGTGGCAGAATCCTCACAGAGCGGGGAGAACGCCCCCGCGCCCGCCCGCAGTGCGGCGGCATCCACCCGGCTGGAAGCCGTGGCGCAGAGCCTTGCATCACTGGCCGAGACGGTGAACGCGGTCTACGAGGGCTTACCCCGGCGGCGGGAGGGTTTCCGCTGGGTCATAGACAATGTACATGATACCCTTTGTTTTAACTGCGGGCGGCGGGAGACCTGCTGGAAGCAGGAATACACCGCCACCATGGCGGGCATGGAGGCACTGCGCCCGCTGCTGGAACAGAATGGCAGCGTGGAGACCGCGCAATTGCCCGGGCAATTGTCCCGATGCATCCACCCGGCGGCGCTGTGCGCGGCGGCGGGGCGCAGCTTTGCGCTGTACCGCAGCCGCAAGGAAGCGCGCATCCATTCCGAAGCCATGCGCACCGCCCTGACCGAGCAGTACAGCGCCGTAGCCGAGGCACTTGGGGTGCTCAGCGAGCAGCTGGGACGCCCCGGCGACCCGGAGCCCTATAAATCCAGCCGGGTGGCGGAGTTCTTTACCGGGCTGGGTGCCCCGCCGCAGGAGTGCGCCGTCACGCTGGACGACCTTGGCCGCACCCATGCCGCCGTCACGTTGCCGCGCACCCGGTTCACCCCGCAGGAGCTGGCAGCGCTGGCGGGGGAGGTGGGGCATATCTGCCGCCGCACGCTGGAGGTGCCGCAGGTGCTCTCCTGCAAGGGCATGACCACCCTGCTGTTCAGCGAAAGACCGGCGCTGCGGGCGGTGTTCGGGGCGGCAAGCGCAGCCGCCCGGGGCGAGGTTTCCGGCGATGCGGTGCAGCAGTTTTGCAGCCCCACGGCGGCGCAGATGATCCTATGTGACGGCATGGGCACCGGACGCCCGGCGGCGGTGGACGGCAATCTGGCGGCAGAGCTGACCGCCCGGCTGCTCAAGGCGGGCTTTACCGCCGAACTGGCGGCGCGGCTGGTGAACGTGGCGCTGGCCCTGAAAAGCGAGGACGAGAGCGGCGCAACGCTGGACCTGATCAGCGTGGACCTGTACACCGGCACGGCGCGGCTGTTCAAGGCCGGAGCTGCCCCGGGATTTCTGGTGCATGGCGGACGGGTGCGGGCTGTGGGCGAAGCTACCCTGCCCATGGGGGTGCTGGGCGGGGTGAACGGGCAGAGCCGGGTGGTGCATCTGACCGCCGGGGACTACGCGGTACTGGTATCGGACGGCTTGCTGGTGGACGGCGCGGGCTGGGTGGCAAAGCAGGTGGAGCTTTCGGCGGCGGCAGGGGACGCACCGGAAAAGCTGGCCGAGACGCTGGTACAGACCGCCCGCATCCGCGCACAAAAGACCGGACGCCCGGACGATATCACCGCCGCCGTGCTCCGGCTGGAAAAGAGCGGGTGACGGCGGCAGAGTTTCCGTTGCAATTTGCGGGAAGGAGGGGTATACTGGAAGCATATTTTTCAGCCCGGCAGTGCCGGGCGCAGGAGGCGGCTTATGCTTACCATCAACGTTGCACCCGACGGCAGCGGACAGTTTACCACCATTTCCGAGGCGGTGCTGGCCGTGCCCTACGACTGCCCTGCGGTCATCCGCATCGCGCCGGGCATTTACCGGGAAAAGCTGGTTTGTGAGAAAAAGGATATCACCCTTGCGGGCGCGGGCATGGATGCCACCCGGCTGGTATGGAACGACGGCGGCAAACTGCCGCACCCGGACGGGCGGCCCACCCACACCTTCCGCAGCTACACCGCCTTTTTCAGCGGCGAAAAGCTGCGGGTGGAGGACATGACCATTGAAAACGATGCAGGCCCCGGCGCGAAGGCGGGGCAGGCCATCGCGGCCTATGTGGACAGCGCCCGGGCGGCGTTCAGCCGGGTGCGGCTGCTGGGCAATCAGGATACCCTGTTCTGCGCCCCTCTGCCGGAGAAAGAGCGGGAGAAGGACGGTTTTCTGGGCCCGCGCGTGCTGGCACCCCGCCGGGCAAGCGCACAGTATTACCACGCCTGCGAAATTGCCGGGGACATTGATTTTATCTTTGGCGGGGCAGACGCCCTGTTTGAGCACTGCACCCTGCGCACGGTGGATAACGGCCTTGCGCACAGCTGGGTCACCGCGCCCTCCGGTGCGGCGGCTGGGCTGGGCTTTGTGTTCTGGGACTGCGATTTTGTCTCGGACTGCCCGGCGGGCAGCGTGTATCTGGGCAGACCGTGGCGGCCTACCGGCAAAACGGCGGTGCTGGACTGCCGCCTTGGGGCGCACATTGCACCGGAAGGCTTTGCCGGCTGGAACGACCGCACCGACACGGCGCTGGCCGGCTTTGCCGAAGCAGGCAGCACCGGCGCGGGTGCAGGGGAGCGCCCCGGCTGGGTGCAGACGCTTTCGGTTGCTGAAGCCGCTGCGCTGCTGCGCACTGCCCGGCAGAAGTGCCGCATGGAAACTACGGAAAGGATAACAGGATGAAAAAATTACCCAATGCAGTAAAATGGCTCATCATTCTGGTGGTGCTGGGTGCCATGGGCGCTATGATGTGGGCGGTGAACGACCGCGCCTCCCGGGTTGAGATGCCCGCCCCGGACAACACCTTTGGCATTTACCACACGGCAGAGAGCGGAACATAATAAAAGCACCGGCAGTTTCCCGATTGGAAGATCTGGAAAACTGCCGGTGCTTTTTCTGTATCACAGGGGGCGTTCACTTGCCCTCAAAATCGTCTACATAGGGTAAATCGCTCATGACGAACCAGAAGGTGGTGCCCTTGCCTACGGTGCTTTGTACGCCGAAGCGGAAGCTGTGCTGCTGGAAGATGGCCTTGGTGATGGAAAGCCCCAGACCGGTGCCCTGCTTGCCTGCGTCCGAGCGGGAGCGGTAGTACCGGTCAAAGATATAGGGCAGATCGGCGGCGGCAATGCCCGGGCCGTGGTCCTCCACCTCTACCCGCACGCCCTCAGAGCAGCGGAAGGCGCGCAGGATAAAGATGCCGTCCTTGCCGATGTGGTGCATGGCGTTGCCCAGCAGGTTGTGCAGCGCACGCTGCATCATATCCGGGTCGGCATAGACCGGCAGTTCTTCTTCCGGCAGTTCCAGCTGCAATTGCCAGCCGTTCTGGGCGCAGACGGCGTCGTAACGCTCGCTTACTTCATCGCACAGCTGCCCCATGTCAAAGTGCACCCGCTCGCACTTGTAGGTGCCGCTGGTCACCTTGCTCAGCTCCATCACGCTGGAAACCAGCGCGGTCAGGCGGTCGGCCTCGTCCACGATGATATTCATCTGCTCATCCCGGTGCGCCTTGTCATCGCCGGTCAGGTCACGCACCGTCTCGGCGTAGCCCTTGATAAGGGTCAGCGGGGTGCGCAGGTCGTGGGAGACGTTGGCCAGCAAATCGCGCTGCATCTGCACCGCGTGCTGCACCTCCTCGGCCATGTGGTTAAAGTCCCGGGCAAGGTCGCCAAGCTCATCGTTGCGGCGGTTGTCCACCTGTACGGCGTAGTTGCCCAGCGCCATCTGCCGCGCCGCGCTGGAAAGCTGGCGCAGCGGCTTTGTGAACCACTCGCTGAACAGCCACGCCGCCGACATGGCAAAGCCGAAGATGAGCGCTGCCGCCAGCGGCAGCAGGGTGCTGAGCACCTTTCCGGCCTCGGTAACGTGCACAAGGCTGGTGGTCACCAGCACGGTATAGCTGCCGTCGGCGGTAATGCGCCCTACCAATAGCTGCGCCGAGCCGGAGAGCCGGGGCGGGTTGAGCGTCTGCACAAAGCTGCCCACACTGCGGCACTTGCGCCGCATGGCAAGGGCAGTGGCAATGATCTTATCGTTGTTGGCAGAGTCCGAAAGATAGGTGCCGTGCAGGTTGCAGAAGGACTGGTTCTCGATCTTATAAATGGTGTGCAGGGTGGTGTCCGAGATATCCACGCAGAAACTGTTCAAAGAGCCTTTGGTGTACAGTTCCAGCGTGAGCTTATCAAAAAAATCACTGTTGACCGCAAGCTGCCCAAAAGACCAGCTGGACAGCACCTTGCCCTCGGCAATGGCGTCGTCCAGCCGCTCCACGATGCTGTCGGCCTGATTGGTAAGCTGGGTCTCGATGTGTTTGGTGTACAAAGGCTCCAGCAGCTGGGTGGACAGCAGCCAGAACAGCCCCAGCAGAAACAGGCAGATGAAGCACAAAAACCACATCAGCTGCCCGCGGATGCCAAGGGTATGCCGTGCTTTGGTGGTTTGCCGCATGGACCGCACGCTCCTTCAGTCAACGGGCGGCATCGGGGTCGAACTTATAGCCGATGCCCCATACCGTAGCAATGTAGCTGCGGCATTTGCCCAGATGGCCGCGCAGCATCTTTACATGGGTGTCCACGGTGCGGTCCTCGCCGAAGTAGTCGTAGTTCCACACCTTCTGCAGGATTTTTTCCCGGCTCAGGGCAATGCCCTTGTTGGAGGCCAGAAATACCAGCAGGTCAAACTCCTTGGGGGTCAGGGCTACTTCCTCGCCGGACACCCGCACGGTATGGCTGGCGGTGTCGATGGTCAATTCGCCAAAAGTCATGGTATCGGCGGCCTCGGTGGGGCGGGGCATGGTGCGGTTCAGCACCGCGCGCACCCGCGCCACCAGCTCCCGGGGGGAGAAGGGCTTTACCACATAGTCGTCTGCGCCGCTTTCCAGCCCGGCCAGTTTGTCGTACTCTTCGCCCCGGGCGGTCAGGATGATGACCGGGGTATTGATGTGGCGGGCGCGCATCTCCCGCAGGCAGGTCATGCCGTCCATAAAGGGCATCATCAGGTCCAGGATCACCAGATCAAACCCGCCGCCGGACAGCTGTGCCAGCGCCGCAGAGCCGTCCCCGGCTTCCTCGCAGACGTAACCGGAATATTGCAGATGCTCGTGGATCAGCTCCCGGATGCGGGGCTCATCGTCAACGATCAGGATCTTTGCCATAAAACAGGACTCCTCCTATCATATCTCAGTATACAACTCTATTTTAATGCAAGAATTGGAAAAAGCTGTGAATTTTAAGTGAATGGTTTGGAAAAACAAAACCGTCTGCACCCAGTATACCACACCGGGCGGCGGGGCGGCAATCTTTTTACGGAAAGGCGCTGCAAAATACGCCGGGGAAACTTGACAAGAAAATGACCATTTTGTAAAATAAGGTCGTAACAAACGGGGCATTTGCAGAAAAAAGGAGAAGCGTCCATGAGCATTCCCAAGATCATCCACTACTGCTGGTTCGGCGGCGGGACTATCAGCCCGGAGAACCGGAAATGTATGGAAAGCTGGAAGAAATACTGCCCGGATTACAAGATCATCGAGTGGAACGAGCAGAACTTTGAGATCAGCCAAAACCGCTACGCACAGCAGGCGTATGAGGCAAAGAGATATGCCTTTGTATCGGACTATGCGCGGCTGGCGGTGCTGTACGAGTACGGCGGCGTCTATCTGGACACGGACGTGGAGCTGGTGCGCCCGCTGGACGAGCTGCTGGAACTGCCCGGTTTTATGGGCTTTCAGAACAACAACGAGGTAGCCACCGGGCTGGGGCTCGGGGCATGCAAGGGCAACCCGGTGGTGCAGGCGCTGCTGCGGGATTACGATGCACTGGATTTTATAAAGCCAGACGGCAGCGCGGACCTGACGCCCTGCCCGGAGCGGAATACAAAGGTATTGCAGACGCTGGGCGTGCGCAAAGACGGCACAAGGCAGAGCATCGCGGAAATGGAGATCTTTCCGGCAGAGTATTTCTGCCCGATGGATATTTACACCCGGAAGCTCCGGGTAACACCCAATACCTACTCCATCCACCGCTTTGCCGAGAGCTGGAAGCCGAAGCCCAGCACGGTCAGCCGCGTTTTGCAGCGGCTGCTGAAGAAGCGCTACTATACATGGTACTGCCCTTTGCGCAACCGGATCGAGGGAATGCTGAAAAAGAGACCCTGAAAACCGGAACTGCTGCACGATGCTGTGCGGCAGTTCTTTTTGCCCCGCTTGCCCTTTTTGCGCAGGAATGCTATACTTTAGCGATAAAGGACAGTGCGCTGTCCGCAAGGTTTTTCAGAGATAAGGATAAGCGCTTATGCGAATCGGACTGATCGAATTTTTGCTCATACTGGCCATTGCGTCCCTCACGGTGGGGCCGCGGGTGGCGTTGTTCGTGGACCGGTGGATGCGGCGCGCCAACCGCGCCAACGCCATGGCGGCGCGCCGCCGGGCAGAGTATGCCGCCCAGATGGCCATCGAGCGGGACGCCATGCTCAAGCGGTTCCGCACCGCCAGCACGGTGTTCGGGGTGGGCATTCTGCTGGTGCTGGTGTATGCGCTGGGCTTCCGTCCAATCGACACCCCGCCGCAGGCCTATAAAGCCCCCGACCTCCGGCAGGAGACGGGCGCGATGCAGACGGCAGTTTCCACCGACCGCAAGACCCGGCTGGAGCTGGGGGAGTATCAGGGTGTGGACTGCATCCGCGCCAAGGACGGCTTATTGTATGCCGCTGCATGGAACGGTGCTGCGCTGAAAAAGCGTACCAGCGACCTTGTGCGCACCGATGGCGGGCACGCTGCCGCCATCCTGAGCGTGGAGGGCGAGCTGACCGGCTTTGCCTTTGACGCCGCCGGGGATGTGTGGCTGACCCAGCTGACCACCGCCGGGGGCACCTTGTGCCGCGCTAAGCACGACAGCTGGGGCGCAGCGGTGGAGCAGGTGGTCACCCAGCTGGATGGTGCGCCGCTGGGGGCGGTATCTGCCGTGGAGGTAAGCCCGGCGGGCAAGGTGTACTTTGCGGTGGCTGCGGCGGCAGGTGCGGAGAACGGGCTGGAAAGCGCCCTGCGCACTGAGCTGCTGGCGCACACCGCCACCGGCTGCGTGTATGTGTACGACCCCGCCGCCCGCACGGTGGAAAAGGTGCTGGGCGGGGTAGCAGGTGCTGCCGGTCTGGCGCTCAGCCCGGACGGCAGCACCCTGTATGTCTCCGACCTTGGCAGCCGCTGCATCTGGGCGGTGGATGCCGCTGCCCGGGAGCTGACCGCCGGGGGACGGGGCTGCACCGCCGCCTTTGCCGGTCTGCCGGGCTATCCCGGTGCATTGGCTGTGGACACGGACGGTACGCTGTACATCAGCTACCGCTGGGCGCGCAGCAGCTGGCTGGAAAAGAACGCGGACAGCACCCTGCTGCGGGGCATTGCCCTGCGAGCGGGACAGAATACGCAGGAGCGGCTGTTCCGGCGCACCGCAGACGCCCCCTGCGCCGAAGCAGTGAGCCTTGCCACAGGGGCTTGGGAGCAGACCTTTACCGGCCTTGCACAGGACAGCTGCGCGGCGGTATGTCCGGTGGAAAGTAAAGTATATTTCGGTGCAGCAGGGGCAAACAGCCTGCTGGCTGCAAACCGATAAGCGAGGTGTTTTTGTATGACCGAAGCATTTGCAAAACAGATCGAGACCGAGGCGCGGCAGGCAATGACCGAGCTGGTGGCCGCGGCAAAGCTGAAAAAGGGAGATGTGCTTGTGGTGGGCTGCTCTTCCAGTGAGATGGTGGGCGGTCACATCGGCAAGGATTCCAGCTTGGAAGCCGCCCGGGCGCTGTACGCGGGCGCTGCGCCGGTGCTGGCAGAAAAAGGCGTCTGGCTGGCAGCCCAGTGCTGCGAGCACCTGAACCGCGCCCTTATCCTTGAGCGGGAAGCCGCAGAAAAATACGGCTGGGAGGAAGTGTGCGTCGTACCCCGTCCCCATGCGGGCGGCAGCTGGGCCACTACCTGCTGGAAAAACTTTAAAGACCCTGTGGCGGTGGAGGAGATCCGCGCCAACGCGGGCATGGATATCGGCGGCACCCTGATCGGAATGCATCTGAAGCGGGTGGCAGTGCCGGTGCGGCTGAGCCTTAATAAAATTGGCGAAGCAAACATTCTGTGCGCCTACACCCGCCCGAAGCTGATCGGCGGCGAGCGTGCCCGCTATACCGAGGAGGACTGAGCGAGATGGCAGAAAAAACGTTGGAAGAAATGCGGCAGGCCGTGGCCGAGATCCGGGAAAAGATGGCAGCCGCCGCCCGGGAAGCCGGGCGCGACCCGGCAGCGGTGCAGCTGTGCGCCGCCTGCAAGACCCGCACGGCGCAGACCATTGCAGCCAGTGCCGCCCTGCCCATTGATGTGTTCGGCGAGAACCATGTGCAGGAACTGTGCGCAAACTACGATGCCGGTGCCTACTGCGGCAAGCCCAGCCATTTTATCGGCCACTTGCAGACCAACAAGATCAAAAAGGTGCTGGGGCGGGCAAGCCTGATCCAGAGCGTGGACAGCGAGCATCTGCTGCTGGCCATCGAGAAGGAGGCCGCCAAGGCCGGCATCGTGCAGGATATTTTGCTGGAGGTGAACATCGGCGGGGAGGAGAGTAAGACCGGTGCTGCGCCGGAGCTGCTCTGGCCGCTGCTGGACACCGCCGCCGCACAGGAGCATATCCGGGTCAAGGGTCTGATGGCCATCCCGCCCGTAAACGATGACGATGCCCAGAACCGCCGGTATCTGGCGCAGGTGTATCAGCTGTTCGTCCGGGCAGGGGAGCACGGCTACCGCAACGTAGAGATGCAGACCCTTTCCATGGGCATGAGCGGCGATTTTGAAAACGCCATCCGGGAGGGCGCAACCCTTGTGCGCATTGGCACCGCCATCTACGGTGAGCGGGATTACAGTAAAAAGTAACGATAAAAACGGAGGAATCATGCCGAAAACCAAAACCAACGACCCCGGGGCGCACCACGCAAGCAGCGGTGCGCTGATCCGGCGGTTTCTGCCGTATCTGGCAAACTATAAGATGGTGCTGTGCCTTGACCTGTTCTGCGCAGCGCTGACCACCCTGTGCGATATCGTGCTGCCCAAGATCATGAGCATCATCACCAACTCCGCCATGGGGGTAGGCATCACCCTGACGGCGGGCATTGTGCTGAAGCTGGCAGCGCTCTACTTTGTGCTGCGCATCATCGACGGCGCGGCCAGCTACTATATGTCCAGCATCGGCCACATCATGGGCGTGCATATCGAAACGGATATGCGCCGGGATGCCTTTGACCATCTTTTGCAGCTGGATCACACCTACTACAACAATACCAAGGTGGGCACCATCATGGGGCGCATCACCAACGACCTGTTTGATGTGACCGAGTTCGCCCACCACTGCCCGGAGGAATTTTTCATCGCGGGCATCAAGATCGTGGCGTCCTTTGTCATCCTGTGCCGGGCCAGCATCCCGCTGACCTTGGCAGTGTTTGCCTGTGTGCCGCTGATGGGCGTGGTGTCGGTGTACCTGAACGGACGTCTGCGGGCACGCTTCCGCCAGCAGCGCGTCCAGATCGGTGAGCTGAACTCCACCATTGAGGACAGTCTGCTGGGACAGGGCGTGGTCAAGGCTTTTGCCGCCGAGGACGAGGAGCGGGAAAAATTCGCCAAGGGCAACCGCGCCTTTGAGCAGATCAAGACCCTTGGCTACTACGCCATGGGTGCCTTCAACACCTCCACCCGCCTGTTTGACGGGTTGATGTATCTGGTGGTCATTCTGGCGGGCGGCCTGTCGCTGGTGTACGGCAAGATCACCGCCGGCGACCTTGTGGCCTATATGCTCTATGTCACCACCCTTATCGCCACCATCCGGCGCATCGTGGAGTTTGCCGAGCAGTTCCAGCGCGGCATGACCGGCATCGAGCGCTTTGCCGAGATCATGGACACCCCGGTGGCCATCAAGGACGCCCCGGACGCTGTGCCTCTGAAGCCCGGCCCCGGCGAGATCCGGTTCGAGAAGGTGTACTTTGAGTATCCGGACGACCACAACAAGGTGCTGCACGACGTCAGTCTGGACATCCGCGCCGGGGAGCGTCTGGCGCTGGTGGGTGCCTCCGGCGGCGGCAAAACTACCCTGTGCAACCTGATCCCCCGCTTTTATGAGGTGACCAGCGGCCGCATCCTCATTGACGGGCAGGACATCCGCCGTGTCACCCTGAAGAGCCTGCGGCAGGATATCGGCATCGTGCAGCAGGACGTGTACCTGTTCAGCGGCACGGTGGCGCAGAACATCGCCTACGGCAAGCCCGGCGCCACCCGGCAGGAGATCGAAGCTGCCGCCCGTCTGGCAGGCGCGGAAAAGTTCATCCTTGCGCTGAAGGACGGCTACGACACCTATGTGGGCGAGCGCGGCGTCAAGCTGTCCGGCGGACAGAAGCAGCGCATCGCCATTGCCCGGGTGTTTTTGAAGAACCCGCCCATCCTGATTCTGGACGAGGCCACCAGTGCACTGGACAACGAGAGCGAGATCCTTGTGGGACAGAGCCTTGAAAAGCTGGCGCACGGCCGCACCACCCTGACCATCGCCCACCGCCTGACCACCATCAAGGACTACGACCGCATCCTTGTGCTGGGCGAGGAGGGAATCGTGGAAGAGGGTACCCACGCCCAGCTGCTGGAAAAGCAGGGCATCTACTACCGCCTGTGGAACCAGCTGCCCGCAGAGGATGGGGAATAAAGAAGCCTGAAATACAAAAAAGACACCCGAAAGGGTGTCTTTTTTCGTATGGGCCAGGCAGGACTTGAACCCGCGACCAAGCGGTTATGAGCCGCCAGCTCTGACCAGCTGAGCTACTGGCCCGTATGTGGTGCCGCATTGCTGCAACACGCACTAGTATAACAAAAACCGCGCAAAAAGGAAAGCATTTTCCGCAAAAATCATTTGGTGCGGTGGGCATCCAGCTTTTGCAGCATAAATTCGTCCAGCATGGCGGGCGGGAACAGCGGCTCCTTGTAGCCAAAGGCCTCCCGGATAAAGATCAAAGTCACCACGGTCTGGCGGCCGGGGTCCAGCCGCAGGGTGTACAAAGTGTCCAGCGGCTGCTGGCTGGGCTGGTGCAGCGTCAGGTGCAGCATGAAGCTGCCGTCATTCTCCCGGCGGCACTCGTAGGCAAAGAGGTCTGAGTCGCTGCGGGTGTCCAGACGGTCAAAGCACTCGTCCAGCGCAAGGCCGGTGCGGAACTCGGACAGGCCGGCGGGGCCGTATTGGCTGCGGCGGTTTGTCTCCCGCCGGGAGAGCAGGTACACGATGATGCCCAGCGCACAGGCTAAAAGACAGACGGAAACGACAGCGTTCATGGAAAGACCCTCCCCAAAAGAGTTTTCCTTATTGTAACACAACCTGCAGGGGTTTGTGCTATAATATTTACAATTCTTTTTAAATTTTTCTGCAAGCCGGGCGCAAACGCCCGGGGGAGGGCTTCATGAAGCTTAAATTTACACGCAAGACATGGTATTTCTTTTTGCTGGCGGCAGCGGCGGTGTCCATGCTGGGCGGCTTTGCCGTGCTGGGCGGAATGGATTTTTCCGGGCTGGAAATGATCGTGTTCTGCCTTACCGGCATCGCAGTGCTGTTTTTGGCGGCGCAAAAGGGCGCACCGGCAAGGGAAAAGCGCAACTACACCGGCGTGTTCGTGGTGCTGATGCTCAGCAAGCTGGGTGCCAGCGGCTGGGCGGGCGATATCTGCTCGGCGCTGGTGTGGCCTGCTTTGCTGGCAACGGAGTACGAGCGCGGCAGACCCATCCAGCGGCAGCTGCAGCTGGTGAGCGCCGCCGAGGTGCTGCGGCTGGTGTTCTGGATGCTGACCAAGTACGCGGGCATGAGCGGCCTTGCCTTCTGGACGAATATCATGTTCGTGTTGCTGACCTGCGCCCGGGGCTGGGCGGGGCTTACCCTGTATAAGACCCAGGAGGAGACCCTGTGACCCAGCGCCGCAGGACGTCTAAAGCCAAGGCAAAACGCCGTTTTGGCCGCAGAGCCTTTCTGGCCGGGGCGGGCGTTGCCGCCTGTGCTGCGGCAGGGTGGTACCTGCGGCAGAAAAGCGATGCAGACCACACTGCTGCCTCCGGGCAGGATACGCCCCCGGCACCCAACCCCGCCCTGCCCGCCGGGGAGTGGCGGGCGGTGTGGGTGAGCTATCTGGACTGGGCGCTGCTGGATTTTTCCACCGAGGACACCTTCCGCGCCGGGGCGGCGCAGCTGCTGGACAATTGTGCCGGACTTGGACTGAACACCGTACTGGCACAGGTGCGCCCCTTCGGGGATGCGCTGTACCGCAGCAGCCTGTTCCCGTGGAGCCATCTGTGCACCGGGGTGCAGGGCAAAGACCCCGGCTTTGACCCGCTGGATATCTTTCTGACCGAGGCGCACCGCCGGGGCATCGGGGTGGAGGCGTGGGTCAACCCCTACCGCCTGCGCTCCTCGGCGGCGATGCCGCCGAATCTGGCAGAGAATAATCTGGCCAACACCCACCCGGACTGGCTGTGCACCGCCGGGGAGGGGCTGTACCTGAACCCCGCCGTGCCCGCCGCCGCAGACTATGTGGTGCAGGGGGTGGCAGAGCTTTTGCAGAACTACCCGGTGGACGGCATCCACTTTGACGATTACTTTTACCCCACCACCGATGCCGCTGTGGACGCGGTGCAGTTTGCGGCAAGCGGCGCAGCCGACCTTGCCGCGTGGCGGCGGCAGAACGTTACCGCGCTGGTGGCGAAAGTGTACCGCACCGTGAAGGCGGCAGACCCGACCTTGCGGTTCGGCATCAGCCCGCAAGGCAACCCGGACAACGACCTTGACCAGCAGTACAGCGATGTGACCGCGTGGCTGGCGGCAGGCGGGGAGGAAAAGGTCATTGATTACCTCTGCCCGCAGGTGTACTGGGGCTACGGCTTTACCCTGCACTCCGGCAGCACCCGCTTTGCCTTTGAAAACATCGTCCCGGCGTGGCTTGCCTACCCCCGGGCGGGGGATGTGGCGCTGTACTTCGGGCTGGGTGCGTACCGGGTGGGCACCGGGGACGGCGGCGCGAACCCGGACAGCGTATCCGGCTGGAGCACCGGCAGTGCGCTGGCGGCGCAGATAAAGGACTTACGGCAGCAGGCGGCGGGCGGCTGGGCACTGTACCGCTACGGCAGTCTGTTCGGGCCGGAGGCTCCCGCGCTGGCCGAAGCCGAGTGTGCGGCGCTGCGGGCGCTGAATAAGTGAAAATTTGTGCAGAAACAGGCGGCAAACCGCACAAAATAAAGATAGGTATCTTGTGCAGAGCGGCAAAATGCGGTATACTTACCCTGTATCTGCCCGTTGGCAGAGACGCACGAAAAAGAAAGTTTCTTTGTTTCTATGAGGAAAGCTATGAAGATGAAAAAACAGCTTTTGGCATTGCTGCTGGCGGCGGTGATGGTGCTTAGCCTGACCGGCTGCAAGGATACCCTGAAAAAGGTGGCGCAGAAGATAACAGGCCACTCCGAGGAAGTGCAGGAGGAGGACACCACCCGCTGGGCGGAATCCACCACCGACCCGCTGATCATTCAGGGCATTGCGGATGCCTCGGCAAAGTATGCCACCGCCACCGCAGACGGCTGCCTGTATGCGGTATTCAACGGGATATGGAGCCGCAACACCGGCTACTTTACCGTGCCGGGCGGCAGTTTGAACATCATGGCCTGCGGCACCGCCGAGGGTACCCAGAAGTTCAAGGTTGCACTGTGGAAAAAGGTGGACGGCGGCGCAGCGTATGTGCCGGACAGCACCTACTACGTCAAGACCGATGGCACCGACTACCGCTGCACCATTTCCGGGCTGGACCCGGCGGCGCAGTACCGCGTGACCATCTCCTATGATTCCAGCCGGTATTACCTGTACGGCCTGATGAAGGTGGAGGGCATTGCCGGATGACGAACCAGACGAAAAATTCAATGCTGCTGATGCTGTGCGCCCTGATCTGGGGCACAGCCTTTGTGGCGCAGAGCGCCGGTTCCGGCATGGGCGCGTTCTCCTTTCTGGCGGGGCGCAGCTGGATGGCGGTACTGGTGCTGCTGCCCACGGTCAAGGCGTTTGACGCCTTGCACCACCGGCAGGGCAAGCCGGATGGCAAGCCCAAGACCGCTGCCGAGCGCAAACTGCTGCTGAAAGCCGGGCTTGTGTGCGGCACGCTGCTGTTTTTAGCCAGCGCGGCGCAGCAGCTGGGCATCACGCTGGACCCCTCCACCGCAAAGGCGGGCTTTTTGACCGCCATGTATGTGGTGCTGGTGCCGGTGTTCGGCCTGTTTCTGGGGCGTAAGGGCAGCGCGCAGCTGTGGGTGAGCATGGCCATTGCCGTGGTGGGGCTGTACCTGCTGTGCATGAAGGACGGCTTTGGCAGCATCCAGAGCAGCGATTGGCTGCTGCTTTTGTGCGCGGTGCTGTTCAGCTTCCAGATCATGGCGGTGGATCATTTTTCCCCGCAGATGGACGGCGTGCGCCTGAGCCTTGTGGAGTTTTTTGTGGTGTCGGTGGAAAGCACCGTGGCGGCGTTTTTGTTCGAGCAGCCTGCCATGGCAGAGTTTGTCGCCTTTGCCGGGCCCATCCTGTACTGCGGCGTGATGTCCAGCGGCGTGGGCTATACGCTGCAAATTCTGGGGCAGCGGGACCTGAACCCCGCCGTAGCAAGCCTTATCATGTGTCTGGAAAGCGTGTTCAGCGCTTTGGGCGGCTGGCTGCTGCTGCACCAGAACCTTTCCTTCCGGGAATCTACCGGCTGCGTGCTGCTGTTTGCCGCCGTGGTGCTGGCACAGCTGCCTCTTGGCCGCCTGATGCGGAGCAAAGCCTGAGATGGCAGCGCCATCCTCTCAGCTGCGCAGCGTAGAGGGCATCCAGTACGAGCTGGTGCGCAAAAAGGTAAAGCAGCTGCATCTGCGGGTGCGCAGCAACGGCACTGTGATGGTAAGCATCCCTTTGACGGCCAGTCTGGAACAGGCTGACCGTTTTGTGCTGCAAAACGCCCAGTGGATCCGGGACACCCGGGTGAAGAACATCACGAAGCTCAACAAGGACAACGCCGATCTGCCGGATAAGGCTACGGCGCTGGCGCACTTTACCGCCATGAGTGATAAGGTCTACCCGGCCTTTGCCGGGGTGCTGGGCGGGCAGAAGCCCATCCTGAAAGTGCGCAGCATGACCAGCCGCTGGGGCGTGTGCTGCCCGGCCAAGCGGCAGATCACCCTTGCCTTGCAGCTATATAACCAGCCCCCTGCGGCGCAGATCTATGTGGTAGTACACGAGTACTGCCACTTTTTGCAGCTGAACCACAGCCCGGCCTTCTGGGCAGAGGTGGAAAAGCTGCTGCCGGACTGGAAGGCCCGGCGGGAGCTGCTGAAAAGATAATCTATCGTAAAAACGGAGGGAAATTCCCTTGGAAAACGAAAAAAAGACCGGCGATAAATATTCCAAGCTTGCCGGTAATACCCTGATCTTTGCAATCTCCAGCTTTTCGTCCAAGCTGCTCACTTTGATCGTACAGCCCTTTCTGACCTACGCCATGGCGGAGATCTCGGATCTGGGTCTGTCCAAGATCCTGAGCCAGTACGCAAACCTGCTCATCCCCTTTGTGTCTATGGGCATGTCCAACGCCATCATCCGCTTTGGTCTGGACAAGGGCAACAGCGAAAAACAGGTGTTCACCAACGGCCTGCTCACCATTCTGGGCGGCTTTGGCATTCTGGTGCTGTGCTGGCCCATCACCCAGTTTTTGCCGGATATGGCGCAGTACGGCCTGTTGATCTACATTTATGTGCTCATGAGCTGCCTGCGCACCCTATGCACCCAGTTCGTGCGCAGCCGCCAGTGGAATAAGCTGGTGGCAGTGGACGGCGTGCTGTGCACCGTGGCGACCATGGCGTTCTATGTGCTGTATCTGGTGGGCTTCAAGTGGGGCGCCAACGGCTACCTGCTGGCCATCATCAGCGGCGACCTGACCAGCGTGCTGTTTTTGCTGTTCACCGGCAAGCTGTGGAACTATGTGGAGCTGAAGGGCGTCAACAAAAAGCTGTGGCGGCAGATGCTCAATTTCTCGCTGCCCATGATCCCGGCGCAGATCAGCTTCTGGATCATCAATGCGTCCGACCTGTTCTTTGTGCGCGAGATGTGCGAAGGGCTGGACGGGCGCACCGGCAACGCATGGAGCGGCCTGCTTTCCACCGGCTACTTCCTGCCCACCATCCTGACCACGCTGGGTCTGATCTTCTACGATGCGTGGCAGCTTTCCGCCGTCACCGAGGAGGAAGGGCGTTCGCGGTTCTTTACCCAGATCTTCCGCACCTATTCCAGTGTGCTGTTCTGCTGTGCGGCGGGTATTATCTGGCTGTGCCGCCCGGTGATGCACGTCATGAAGTCCAACTATTACTACGCATGGCACTTTGTGCCGTTCCTTGTGCTGGCTTCCACCTGCAGCTGCTTTAATCAGTTCATGAACAGCGTGTACGTTGTGACCAAAAAGTCGCAGCGCAGCATGGTCACCATGATGGCGGGTGCTATCAGCAACTGCATCATGAACTACTTCTTCATCAAGCTGTGGGGGCCTGTGGGCGCGACCTATGCGTCCTTCCTTGGCCTTGCGCTGGTGTTCACCCTGCGTGCGGTGGACGCCCGCCGCATGATCGGGATGCACGTCCACCCGGTGCGGGTGCTGGCAAACGCCGCCGTGCTGGTGTTCGAGGCCTTTGTGCTGCTGGCAGAGCCGCCGCTGTACGGCCTGTGGACGGGACTGATCACGCTGGTTATCATCCTGTACAACTTTGCGGGCGTATGGGCGATGGCGCGGGTGCTGCTGCCCCGCCTGCTGGGACGCCGGGGCAAGGCGCTGGTAGCCGCCGTGGACGGCTGGCTGAAGCCGAAAAAGGCGTAAATCGGAAAAATTATTTGTGATTTCGGAATACCGGAGCGTCTGCGGACGCTCCGGTATTCCATTTTCACGGGGAAGGACATAAAGGTGAGTAATATATTTTTACAATTTATGGAATATGCTCAAGTTTTTTCCTTCTGCGGATTGACGGCATACCCCGGAATCTGTATACTATAAATATATCTTGTACAAAAGTGTACAAACAGGATACAGACGAAAGGCGGTGGACATCATTCTCAGACGATCGCTCCCCAAGCTGCGGGAAAAGCTTTTGGAGGCGCTGCAGGCGGTGCTGCCCATTGTGGCCATTGTGCTGGTGCTCTGCTTCTCGGTAGCACCGGTATCGCCCAGCATCCTGCTGTGCTTTTTGCTGGGCGCTGCCATGATCGTGGTGGGCATCATGTTCTTTACTCTGGGTGCAGAGATGAGCATGACCCCCATGGGCGAGCGGGTGGGTGCAGTCATCACCCGCAGCCGCAAGCTGCCCCTCATCCTCGTGCTCGGCTTTTTGCTGGGCTTCCTTATCACGATCTCTGAGCCGGACTTGCAGGTGCTGGCAGATCAGGTGCCCTCCATCCCCAGTGGTACGCTGATCCTCTCGGTGGCGGCGGGCGTGGGCCTGTTTCTGGTTTTTGCCTTCCTGCGTATGCTCATCGGCGTTGCGCTGCCAAAGCTGCTGGTGCTGTTCTACGGCATTATCTTTGTGCTGGCGGCCTTTGTGCCCAAGGAGTTTCTCGCGGTGGCGTTTGACTCCGGCGGCGTGACCACCGGCCCCATGACCGTGCCCTTTATCATGGCGCTGGGCGTGGGTGTTTCTGCTATCCGAAGCGACCGCCATGCGGCAGACGACAGCTTTGGTCTGGTGGCCATGTGCTCCATCGGCCCCATTCTGGCGGTGCTGACGCTGGGCATCGCGTTCCGCGCAGCGGACAGCACCTATATCCCGCCTGTTCTGCCGGAGGTGGCAGACTCGGTGGAGCTGTGGCAGCTGTTCCGGGAAGGTCTGCCCACCTATCTGGCCGAGATCGCCCGCTCGCTGCTGCCCATCGTGCTGATGTTCGGGGCATTTCAGCTCATCGCCCTGCGGCTGGACCGCCGCACGCTGGGGCGCATCGGCGTGGGCCTTGCGTATACCTATATCGGCCTTGTGCTCTTTCTGACCGGCGCAAACGTGGGCTTTATGCCCGCCGGTAACTATCTGGGTCAGGTGCTGGCAGGCAGCGGGATGCGCTGGGTGATCATTCCCATCGGGATGCTCATCGGCTACTTCATCGTCAAGGCCGAGCCTGCGGTCTATGTGCTGAACAAACAGGTGGAAGAGGTGACCGACGGTGCCATCTCGGCGCAGGCCATGGGTCTGGCACTTTCCGCCGGCGTGTCCATCTCGGTGGGTCTTGCCATGGTGCGGGTGCTGACAGGTATCTCCATCCTGTGGTTCCTTGTGCCGGGCTATGTGTTCGCCATCAGCATCTCCTTTGTGGTGCCCAAGCTGTTTACCGCCATCGCGTTTGACGCGGGCGGTGTGGCCTCCGGCCCCATGACCGCCACCTTCCTGCTGCCGCTGGCGCAGGGTGCCTGCGTGGCGGTGGGCGGCAACATCGTCACCGATGCTTTCGGCGTGGTGGCCATGGTCGCCATGACCCCGCTCATCACCGTGCAGATGATGGGGTTGGTGGCACAGCTGCGCACCCGCAAGGCGCGGACGGCGCAGCCCGCTGCGGTGCTTGCCACCGTGTTTGCAGACCTGCCGGATGACGCCATTATCGAGCTGTAAAGGAGGCAGAACGTGAGCAGTTTGTTTTTGATGATCACCATCACCGACCGCCGTTCTACCGACGGCTTTTTGCAGCTGTACAAAAGCCACGGCGTAACGGTAAGTATGCGTACCGTTGGCTCCGGCACGGCGGTGCAGGAGACGCTTTCCACCCTTGGGCTGGAAAAGACCGAAAAGGCGGTGCTGCTGGCCGTGGTAACGGCAGAAAGCTGGCAGAAGATCCAGAAGGATCTGCGCCGCGAAATGCAGATCGATGTGCCGGGCACCGGCATTGCGTTCATTGTGCCGCTGAGCAGCATCGGCGGCAAACGGGCGCTGATGTTCCTCACCGAGCACCAGCCCCTTACATGGAAGGAGGAGAGCACCTTGAAGGATACCCGCTACGAACTGCTGCTGGTGGTGGCAAATCAGGGCTACACCGGCTCCATTATGGACGCTGCCCGCACCGCCGGTGCAGGCGGCGGCACGGTGATCCACGCAAAGGGCACCGGCATGGAGGGTGCAGCCGCCTTTCTGGGCGTGGAGCTGGTGAACGAAAAGGAGCTGGTGCTCATCGTCAGCCGCACCAGCCAGAAAAACACCATCATGAAGGCCATTATGGAGGGGGCAAACCCCAAGGCGGGCACCATCGTGTTCTCGCTGCCGGTGACCGATACCGCCGGTCTGCGGCTGATGGAAGAGGACGAAGCCCAGCCGGAAGCCGCCCTTTGACCCCTTAAAAAATAACCCCAATATCCGCATTTATCGCCGAAGGCTTGATAAATGCGGATATTTTCGTTATCATAGTAGAGGATACTTCAACGATAAACAAAGGAAGATGAAGATGACGCAATTAACACACAAGCAACAGCAGCTCTTCAACGCACTGTCCATCGTGGTGGGCAACGCGATGTATGCGCTGACTGTGGTATTATTTCTGATGCCCTCCGGCCTCATTACCGGCGGTGCCACCGGTATCGCACTGGCCTTCAACAAGGTCACCGGCCTGCCGGTGTCCGCAGTGCTGTTCGTGGTCAACGTGGCCATGCTGCTGCTGGGCTGGTGGGTGCTGGGACGCCGCTTTGCCCTGAACACTCTTGCAAGCACGGTGCTCAGTCCCTTTTTTATGGCGCTGTGGGAGCACTTATTGGGCAATCTTGTACTGACCGATGATCTGGTGCTGAACACCGTATTCGCGGGCTTTGGCATCGGCATCTCGCTGGGCATCACCATCCGCGCCGGTGCCTCCACCGGTGGCATGGATATCCCCCCGCTGGTGCTGAACAAGTGGTTCCACCTGCCGGTGTCCAGCACCATGATGGTTTTCGACTTTATCATTCTGGCTGCGCAGGCAGCGTTCAGCCCGGTGCGGCAGTCCCTGTACGGCGTGGTGATGGCGATCATCTACACGGTCGTGCTGGACAAGGTGCTCATGCTGGGCACCACCCGCACCGAGGTAAAGATCATCAGCGCCAAGTCCGACGAGATCTGCGCGGCTATTTTTGCGCAGCTGGACCGCGGCGTGACCATCCTGCACGGCGAGGGCGGCTATCTGCGGGAGCCGGAGTCGGTGCTGCTGAGCGTGGTCTCCAACCGGCAGCTGCCAAGGCTGGAAAAGCTGGCGCACGCCATCGACCCCACCTGTTTTATGATCGTGAGCCATGTTACCGAGGTGAGCGGGCGCGGTTTCTCGCTGGAAAAGGACTATCAGGCGGAGCAGTGAGCGGATTTCCGCAAGGCTCTTGCAAAACTGCCCCGGTTTGGGGTATAGTATAGAGGAACAGTAGGTTATACTGTATCTCACCCAAAACAGAAAGGAAAAGCTATCATGTTTGATATTTTCAATATGCTCAAGAAGGAGCAGCACACCGCACCCAAGCAGGTGACCCGCGATACCATCATCGGCGATATTCTGGATATGGACCAGACCACCGCCCCCTACTTTATGGAGATCGGGATGCACTGTCTGGGCTGCCCGGCTTCTCGTGGCGAGACCATCGAGGAGGCCTGCGAGGTGCACGGCGTGAACTGCGACGAGCTGCTGGAGAAGCTGAACACCCATCTGGCAGCCAAGAAGGCCTGAGTGCTGCCCACACTGGATGCGCGTCTGACCGCAGCGGCCCAGCTGGTGCGCCCGGGACAGCCGGTGGCGGACATCGGCTGCGACCACGGCAAGCTGACGGCGGTGCTGGCGGCTTCGGGCAGATACCCGAAGGTCATCGGGGCAGACCTGCGCCCCGGCCCGCTGGCAAAGGCAAAACAGACGCTGGAAAATGCAGGTTGTCTGGACCGCGCTGAGCTTCGGCTCGGCGACGGTCTTTCTGTGTTGTCTGCCGGGGAGGTGGGCAGCATCGTGCTGGCGGGCGTGTCCGCACAGACCACATGGGAGATCATCGAAAAAGCGCCGTGGGTGTCCGCTGTGGGCGGGCCGCGCCTTGTTATGGTGCCTGCCACCCGGCACAGTGAGCTGCGCCGCTGGCTGTGGCAGCACGGCTTTGCCCTTGTGGCCGACCGCCCGGTACAGGCCGCTGGCCGCTGGTACGCGGTGATGGCGGCAGAGTACACCGGCGAGGTGACAGAGCCCACTTTTACCCAGTGTCTGCTGGGGGACACCGGCCGCTGGCCGGAGGGCGCGGGCTACGCCGCATGGCAGCGGGCAAAGCTGCCCCGGATGCGGCTGGGCGTGCCGGACGGCAGTCCGCTTGCCGCAGAGATGGATGCCATTCTGAAAGAGGGAAACTGAAATGACCACGGTACAGCAGGTATACGAAGTAATGCAGCGGCTTGCCCCGCCGGAACTGGCAGAGCACTGGGATAACCCTGGTCTGCTGGTGGACTGCGGCGGCACTGTGCGCCGGGTGCTGGTGACGCTGGATATCACCCCGGAAGTGGTGGCAGAAGCTGCGGCAAAGCAGTGCACGGTCATCGTGGCGCACCACCCGGTCATCTTTGACCCGCTCAAGCGGCTGTGCCCCGCCGATGTGCCCTATCAGCTGGTGCGGGCGGGCATTTCCGCCATTTGTATGCACACCAATCTGGATGCCGCCGAGGGCGGGGTGAACGATGTGCTGGCGGATATTTTCGGCATCCGGCAGCGCACCGCCTTTGCAGACGGCTGCGGCCGGGTGGGGGACATTGACCCCGTCACCGTGCCGGAGCTGGCCGCGCTGGCGCAGCACAAGCTGGCAGCCCTGTGCAACGCACCGGACACCGGCGCAGCAGTACAGGTGAAGTTTGCCGATACCGGAAAGCCGGTGCACCGGCTGGCGGTCATCAGCGGCGCGGGCGGCAGTCTGTTTGCCGAAGCCATCGCCGAGGGCGCGGACTGTCTGCTGACCGGCGAAGCCAACCACCACCATGCGCTGGATGCCAAGCGGCTGGGGTTTTCCCTCATTGCGGCGGGACACTACGCCACCGAGTTCCCGGTGACCGCTGCTGTGGCGGCTGCCCTGTGCGCCGCCCTGCCGGAGCTGGAGGTGCTGGTGAGCACCGAGAACCGCGACCCGTATACTTATTTATAAAAAGAGAACCCTCTCCGTCATTGCTGCGCAATGCCACCTCCCCCGAAAGGGGGAGGTCTTTCAGCATAAACCGAAAAACTGGCAACGCCGCAGGCGACTGAGAGGGTTATAGATAAAACGAGGTAAACACTATGGCACTGGATGCCGCGACACTGGCGCTGACGGCAGCGGAGCTGAAAGCCACCCTGACCGATGCTAAGATCGCAAAAATTTTTGAACCTACCCGGGATGAGCTGGTCATCACCCTGCGCACCCGCACCGATACCTATGCGCTGCTGCTGTCTGCCCGCAGCGGCTCTGCCCGGGTGTGCCTGACCGAGGAGGCCTTTGAAAACCCCGAGACGCCGCCCTCCTTCTGTATGCTCATGCGCAAGCACTTGACCGGCGGCAGACTGCTGGATGTGCACATGGAGCCGGGCGACCGCATCGTCTACTTTGATTTTCAGTGCACCAACGAGATGGGCGACCTTGTGCGCAATACCCTGTGCGCCGAGCTGATGGGACGCTACTCCAACCTTGTGCTGGTGCAGAGCGGCAAAATCATCGACGCCCTCAAGCGGGTGGATTTTGAGGACAGTGACGTCCGGCAGCTGCTGCCGGGTCTGCCCTACACCACACCCCCCAAGCCTGCACGCCCGGATTTTCTGCTGGTGAGCAGCGCATCCATCGTGGCAGCCGCCTGCCAGCGGGAACTGCCGGTGGCAGACGCCCTGAACAAGACCGTAGCCGGCGTAGGGCCGGTGGTCTGCCGGGAGGCGGCATGGCGCGCCTTTGACGGCGAACATCTGCCCGCCAACGAGCTGACTGATGCCCAGAAGCGCAGCCTGATGGCAGCGATCGACGAGCTGAAGGAACTGCACGCGCAGGGCGGTTGTCCGTGCAGCGTCACCGCGCCGGACGGCAAGCCGGTGGAGTATACCTTCTTCCGTCCGCAGCAGTACGGCGAGCAGTACACCGTCCGGGAGTGGCCGTCCTTCAACGCGATGCTGGAGGGCTATTACGCCGAAAAGGACCGCGCCGAGCGGCTGCGCACCAAGAGCAAGGAGCTGCACAAGGCGGTGCACAATATGTACGACCGCGCTCTGCGCAAGCAGGCAGCACGGCAGGAAGAGCTTGCTGCCAGCGGCAAAAGCGAAAAGCTGCGCCTGTACGGTGAGCTGCTGTCTGCCAACCTCTATCTGGCGCAAAAGGGCATGAAGAGCCTGACCGTGCCCAACTGGTACGACGAGGGCAAAGAGGTGACCATCCCGCTGGACCTGCGGTTCAGCCCCAGCCAGAACGCCCAGAACTTCTTCAAAAACTACAAAAAGAAGCAGACCGCCGCCCGGATGCTGGTGGACCTGCTGGCAGAGGGCGAAAAGGAGATCGCCTATCTGGAAACGGTGCTCTACGAGGTGGAAAGCGCCTCCGGTGAAGCTGCCCTGAACGAGATCCGCATGGAGCTGAAAAATCAGGGCTACCTGAAATACTACAAGCAGCGGGACAAAAAGCAGAAGCCTGCGGACTTTCTGCGCTATACCTCCAGCGACGGCTTTGAGATCCTGGTAGGCCGCAACAACGCCCAGAACGACAAGCTCACCCTGCACACCGCCCGGGGCAAGGACCTGTGGTTCCATGTACAGAAAGCACCCGGCAGCCATGTTGTGGTCATGAGCCGGGGCGAGGACATCCCGGACACCACCAAGCAGGAGGCGGCGGAGCTGGCGGTCATCCATTCCAGCGCCTACAAGGCGGGCACCGGTGCCAAGGTGGCGGTGGACACCACCGAGGTGAAGAACATCTGGAAAGCCAACGGCGCCAAGCCCGGCATGGTGCTGTACGAGGTGTACACCACCGTCTACATCACGCCCCGGGATGGGCTGGAGGGGCAGCTGAAGAAGAAATGATTTAAAATGCGCGCCGCGTTGCTCTGCGCATCTTCAGCGGAAGAAAACTTTATGATTTCGGACTACCGGAGCGTCTGCGGACGCTCCGGTAGTCCATTTTCACGGGAGAGACGCCCTCTCAGGCGCTCCCGCGCCAGATTCCCCCTTTTGTCACCTACGGTGACATCTTCCCCCGGAGCGGGGGAAGTCTTTCCTCTCAGGGAGAGCCAAGCCGTAAAGCGCATCGCTAAAGTATTAGGTGCAAAGAGGAAGTTTCTGGCAGTGCTCTTGCCTCTCCCTTTGGGAGAGGTGGCATCGCGCAGCGATGACGGAGAGGGCGCACGCTGTCGGCCCTGCCACTGATGTATCAAAAGTAACAAGAAACCTTCCCGCCGTGCCAAAGGCTCCCTCCCAGAGGGAGCTGGCAAAGCCGTCAGGCTTTGACGGAGGGAGTTCCCTTATAATATAGGTATAACCCCCGCCTTTCCCGTCCATACTGATGCTGCAAAGGGGCGCGGGGGAGTTTTCCACCGGCAAAAAGCGCCGAGATTGTGCATCTTGCACAGAAAATGCGGCCATTGACAAAACAGAGAAAATAAAAAAGAAAAATCGTAATTTTCTGCAAAAAACACTTGCCAAATAGACGAAGATGTGATAAAATATCTCTCGGCTGCAAAAGGCTTGTGCGATACAAGTCGTGCAGGCCAGCGATATGCGTTGATGCGGGAGGTTGTCATCCGGCGATAGCTGCGATGGGTTATTTCCGCGGAGTATGTCCGATCTTAGAACCGGGCGAAAAAATTACTGACAGCGATGGAATACGTTCCCTCGGCAGAGAAGTTACTCCTCTGCGAAACGGGTGGAACCAATGTTCGGATTTGATTTGCTAATATGTTTCCGGGAGAACTGCCATGCGGTTCACCGGTTTTTATAGTGCCAAATCAAGGAACACCCGGAACTGTGTAGAGCAATTTATCGGCTCGCCTAGGGCAAAAACAATTTTTCAGGAGGCGTAAGCAATGGCAGTCAAAGAGAAAATCAGAATCCGTCTGCAGAGCTATGATGCTCAGCTGATCGATGCCGCAGCAGAGAAGATCGTGGAGACCGCAAAGCGCACCGGCGCCCGCGTGTCTGGCCCCATCCCCCTGCCCACCGATCGTGAGATCGTTACCGTTCTGCGCGCTACCCACAAGTACAAGGATAGCCGCGAGCAGTTCGAGAGCCGCACTCATAAGCGTCTGATCGACATTCTGAAGCCGTCCAACAAGACGGTCGAGGCTCTGATGAGCCTCCAGCTCCCCGCTGGCGTGGACATCGAGATCAAGCTGTAAACCACACACGATCAAATTCGATGCCCTCGTTTCCCGAGGGGTCATGTTGGCAGTGACGTGCGCTGCCAACCAATAACCTTTACAGGAGGAAAAGAAAATGGTTAAAGGCATTATCGGCAAGAAAGTCGGTATGACCCAGCTGTTCGATGAGAGCGGCAAGGTTATCCCCGTCACCGTCATCGAGGCAGGCCCCTGCACCGTCGTGCAGAAGAAGACTGTCGAGAGCGATGGCTATCAGGCTGTTCAGCTGGGCTTCGGCGAGGTTTCCGCCAAGAAGGTCAACAAGGCAGCTGCAGGTCACTTCAAGAAGGCAAACGTTGCCCCCAAGAAGACCCTGCGTGAGTTCCGTCTGGACGACGTTTCCGCAATGAACGTTGGCGACATCCTGAAGGCTGACGTCTTTGCAGCAGGCGACAAGGTTGACGTTGCAGGCGTTTCCAAGGGCAAGGGCTACCAGGGCGTTATCAAGCGCTTTGGCCAGCACCGTCTGCGTGAGAGCCACGGCACTGGCCCGGTGGCACGTCATGCAGGTTCTATGGGCGCTATTTCCAACCCCTCTCGCGTGTTCCCCGGCAAGCGCCTGCCCGGCCACATGGGCTGCGTGCGCGTTACCGTGCAGAACCTGACCGTTGTCAAGGTTGACACCGAGAACAATCTGATCGCTGTCAAGGGTGCGGTCCCCGGTTCCAAGGGCACCATCATCACCCTGGCCAACAGCGTCAAGGCGTAAGGAGGAAAGCTACAATGGCAAAGTTTAATGTAGTCGATATGAACGGTCAGCACGTTAGCGAGATCGAGCTTTCCGACGCCGTGTTCGGTATCACCCCGAATGAGAAGGCTGTCCACATTGCTGTGGTGAACTTCCTGGCCAACCAGCGTCAGGGCACCCAGAACACCAAGATCCGCATGGAAGTTTCCGGCGGCGGCAAGAAGCCTTGGCGTCAGAAGGGCACCGGCCACGCTCGTCAGGGCTCCATCCGTGCTCCGCAGTGGACCCACGGCGGCGTTGCTCTGGGCCCCAAGCCCCGCAGCTACAACTACCACATCAACAACAAGGTCAAGCGTCTGGCTCTGCTGAGCGTCCTGTCCGACAAGGCTGCCAATGGCAACATGGTCGTCGTTGACAAGTTCGCTTGCGACGAGTACAAGACCAAGGCTGTGGTCGCTATGCTGAACGCTGTGGGCGCCGGCAAGAAGAACCTGCTGGTCAACGAGACTGTCGATGCAAAGTTCGTCAAGAGCGCTGGCAACATCGCCGGTGTCAAGACCACCTTCGCAGGCAGCGTGAACACCTACGATGTGCTGAACGCCGACAAGCTGATCATCAGCGTCGACGCAGCTAAGAAGCTCGAGGAGGTGCTTGGCTAATGAAAACCGCACATGATATCATCCTGAAGCCGGTCATTACCGAGAACTCCATGGCTGGCATCGCTGACAAGAAGTACACCTTCAAGGTCGCTACCGATGCTACCAAGGTCGAGATCGCTCAGGCAGTTGAAGTTCTGTTCCCCGGCGTCAAGGTCGCTAAGGTGAACACCGTCTCCGTCCGTGGCCGCTTCCGCCGTCAGGGTATGCACGCTGGTTACACCGCTGCATCCAAGAAGGCTATCGTGACCCTGACCAAGGACTCCAAGGAGATCGAGTTCTTCAACAGCATGGTCTGATAGAACCCGCCGAGGGTTCCTCTATGGGGATATGACCCCGATAATAATTCATAAGATAAACAAAGGAGAATAGCACAATGGCTATCAAAAAGTATGGCCCCACTACTCCGGGCCGCCGCGGCATGACCGTCACGGATTACAGCGTCCTGAGCAAGGTCGCTCCTGAGCGCAGCCTGCTGGAGCCCATGAAGAAGCACAGCGGCCGCAACAACACCGGTCGTATCACCGTCCGCCATCAGGGCGGCGGCAACCGCACCAAGTATCGTGTCATCGACTTCAAGCGTCAGAAGACCGATATCCCCGCTACCGTTAAGACTCTCGAGTACGATCCGAACCGCAGCGCATTCATCGCTCTGGTCGAGTACACCGACGGCGTCAAGAGCTACATCATTGCTCCCGATGGCCTGAAGGTGGGCGACGTGGTCGTCAGCAGCAAGTCTGCCGATATCAAGCCCGGCAACTGCCTGCCCTTCGAGAACATCCCCGTCGGTACCATCATCCACAACATCGAGCTGTATCCCGGCCGCGGCGCTCAGCTGGTTCGTTCCGCTGGCAACATGGCTCAGCTGATGGCTAAGGAGAATGGCTACGCTCTGGTTCGTCTGCCCTCCGGCGAGATGCGCAACGTGCCCGTGAACTGCACCGCAGTCATCGGTCAGGTTTCCAACATCGACCACGAGAACGTCAACCTGGGCAAGGCAGGCCGCAAGCGCCACATGGGCGTGCGTCCCGGCAGCCGTGGTACCGTTATGAACCCCTGCGACCATCCCCACGGTGGTGGCGAGGGCCGCGCACCTGTTGGTCACTCCGGTCCTATGACTCCCTGGGGCAAGCCCGCTCTGGGTCTCAAGACTCGCAAGCATCATAAGCGCTCCGATAAGCTGATCGTGAAGCGTGCAGGTAAGTAAGAGAGGAGTTTAAGACAATGGGTAGAAGCATTAAAAAAGGACCTTTCGTCCAGGCTGCTCTTATGAAGCACGTTGAAGCGATGAACGCTTCCGGCAAGAAGCAGGTCATCAAGACCTGGAGCCGTGCCTCCACGATCTTCCCCGAATTCGTTGGTCACACCTTTGCCGTCCACGACGGCCGCAAGCATGTGCCTGTGTATGTGACTGAGGACATGGTTGGCCACAAGCTGGGTGAGTTCGTTCCCACCCGTACCTTCAAGGGCCACACTGGTAATTCTAAGTAATAGAGGGAGGAACACAACATGGAAGCTCGGGCAATTCTTCGTTATGCCCGCATTAGTCCTCGTAAGGTGTCTATCGTTATGGACCTGATCCGTAACAAGCCCCTGGACGAAGCGCTGGCAATCCTGCAGTACACCCCGAAGGCAGCTTGTGAGCCCCTTCTGAAGCTGGTGAAGTCTGCAGCCGCTAATGCGGAAAACAACTTCAATATGGACAAGAACAACCTCTACGTCGCCGAGTGCTTTGTTTGCCCCGGCCCGACGCTGAAGCGCATGATGCCTCGTGCACAGGGCCGCGGCTACCGCATCCTGAAGCGCACCAGCCACATGACCGTTGTTCTGAAAGAGAAAGAGTAAGGAGGGAAAACAATGGGCCAGAAAGTAAATCCGCACGGCATTCGTGTCGGCGTTATTAAAGACTGGGACAGCCGCTGGTTTGCCTCCAAGAAGGATTTCAGCGATAACCTCGTCGAGGATCACAAGATCCGCACTGAGCTGAAGGCTCAGCTGAAGGACGCTGGCGTCCCCAAGATCGAGATCGAGCGCACTGTGGATCCTTCCACTTCCGCTCCTCGCGTTAATGTTAACATCTACTGCGCTAAGCCCGGTATGGTCATCGGCAAGGGCGGCGAAGAGCGCATCGCCCTGCAGAACAAGCTGACCAAGGAGTATGGCAAGACCGTTATCGTCAATGTCATCGAGGTGAAGAGCCCCTCCACCAACGCACAGCTGGTTGCTGAGGACATCGCTCGTCAGCTGGAGAACCGCGTCACCTTCCGTCGTGCTATGAAGCAGTGCATGCGCAATGCCATGAGCCCCCGCGATCGCGCAACCGTTCCCGCAAAGGGCATCAAGGCAATGTGCTCCGGCCGTCTGGGCGGCGCTGATATCGCCCGCACCGAGAGCTACCACGAGGGCACCATCCCCCTGCAGACCCTGCGCGCCGACATCGACTACGGCTTTGCAGAGGCTGCTACCACCTACGGCCGCATCGGCGTTAAGGTGTGGATCTACAAGGGCGAGGTCCTCAAGAGCGCAAAGACCGCTCCTAAGAAGGAAGGAGGCAACAAGTAATGTTACTGCCTAAGCGTGTTAAGTACCGCCGCGTTCAGCGCGGCCGCATGACCGGCAAGGCTACCCGCGGCAACGTGGTGTGCCAGGGTCAGTACGGCCTTGTTGCTCTGGAGCCGGCATGGATCTCCTCCAAGCAGATCGAGGCTGCCCGTGTTGCCATGACTCGTTACATCAAGCGTGGCGGCAAGGTTTGGATCAAGATCTTCCCCGATAAGCCCGTGACTGAAAAGCCCGCTGAGACCCGCATGGGCTCCGGTAAGGGCTCTCCCGAATACTGGGTTGCAGTCGTGAAGCCCGGCCGCGTGATGTTCGAGCTGGCAGATGTCGATGAGGCAACTGCTCGCGAGGCTCTGCGTCTGGCTATGCACAAGCTGCCCATCAAGTGCAAATTTGTTGTCCGTGAGGACTCCGTGAAGGAGGATGGCACCAATGAAGGCTAATGAACTCCGCGAAATGCAGACCGCAGAGCTGACCAGCAAGCTGGCAGATCTGAAGGCTGAGCTGTTTAACCTGCGCTTCCAGCATGCCATCAACCAGCTGGAGAACCCCGGCCGCATCGAAGCAGTCAAGAAGGACATCGCCCGCGTGATGACCGTTCTGGCTGAGAAGCAGTAAGGAGGTTAAACGATGGAAGAACGTAATCTGAGAAAGACCCGCGTCGGCGTTGTCGTGTCCGACAAGATGGATAAGACCATCGTGGTTGCCGTTAAGGATAGCGTGCAGCACCCCCTGTACAAGAAGATCCTGAAGCGTACCGTGAAGTTCAAGGCTCGTGACGAGCAGAACGAGTGCGGTATCGGTGACCGTGTTGAGATCATGGAGTGCCGCCCCCTGAGCAAGGATGTGCGCTGGCGCCTGGTCCGTATCGTTGAGAAGGCAAAGTAATCTTTGCCCGCTGCTTTGAACAGTTTGAAAGGAGATATCTGATATGGTTCAGATGCAAACTTATCTCAAAGTTGCCGACAACACCGGTGCCAAGGAGCTGATGTGCTTCCGTGTGCTGGGCGGCACCCGCAAGAGATACGCAAACATTGGTGACGTCGTGGTCTGCTCTGTCAAGAAGGCAGCCCCCGGCGGCTCCGTTAAGAAGGGCGACGTCGTCAAGGCTGTCATCGTGCGCAGCAAGCATGGCGTGCGCCGCGACGACGGTTCCTACATCCGTTTTGATGAGAACGCCGCCGTTATCGTTATGGCCGACAAGAACCCCAAGGGTACTCGTATCTTTGGACCTGTTGCTCGCGAGCTGCGTGATGCCGGCTACACCAAGATCCTGAGCCTGGCTCCGGAATCGCTGTAAGGAGGTTTTAAAAATGAATAATCTTCATGTTAAAACCGGCGACAACGTGATGATCATCAGCGGCAAGGACAAGGGCCACACTGGTAAGGTCCTGCAGGTCAGCCCCGCTGAAGGCAAGGTCATCGTTGAAGGCCAGAACATGGTTACCAAGCACGTCAAGCCCCGCCGTCAGGGCGAGCAGGGCGGCATCGTTAAGGCCGAGGGCGCTATCTACGCTTCCAAGGTCATGCCCGTCTGCCCCAAGTGCGGCAAGGCCGTGCGCGTGGGCCACGTTGAGAAGGACGGCAAGATGGTTCGCGTCTGCAAGAAGTGCGGCGCTGAGCTGTAAGAAAGGAGTAAGGAACAATGGCTCGTTTGAAAGAACAGTATGTCAATGAAATTGCTCCTGCTCTGAACTCCAAGTTCGGTTACAAGAGCGTTATGCAGATCCCCAAGCTGGACAAGGTCGTCATCAACGTTGCCTGCGGCGAAGCCAAGGAAAACGAGAAGATCCTGGAAGCAGTTATGAAGGATCTGGGTCAGATCACTGGCCAGAAGGCAGTCGTCTGCCGTGCCAAGAAGAGCGTTGCTAACTTCAAGCTGCGTCAGGGCACCCCCATCGGCTGCAAGGTCACCCTGCGTGGTGAGCGTATGTACGAGTTCGTGGATCGCTTCTTCAACGTGGCTCTGCCCCGTGTGCGCGACTTCCGCGGCATCAACGGCAACGGCTTTGACGGCCGCGGCAACTTTGCCTGCGGCATCAAGGAGCAGATCATCTTCCCCGAGATCGACTTCGAGAAGGTCGATGCAGTCCGCGGCATGGATGTCTGCTTCGTCACCACCGCAAAGACTGACGAGGAGGGCAAGGAGCTGCTGAAGGCTCTGGGCGCTCCGTTCGCAGAGAACAACTAAGGGAGGAGATTTGTAAAATGGCTAAACTGTCTATGAAGCTGAAGCAGTCTCGTCCTGCTAAGTTCTCTACCCGTGCATACACCCGCTGCCGCATCTGCGGCCGTCCCCACTCCGTGCTGCGCAAGTACGGCGTGTGCCGTGTGTGCTTCCGTGAGCTGGCCTACAAGGGCGAGATCCCGGGCGTGAAGAAGGCTTCCTGGTAATTTACCAGAGGGCTGGATAGAATGTCGGATATCCGCCCCGGGGCAAACAACTTGTTTCGGGGCGGTATCATTATAAAACAAATGAGAGCTAATCTAAGGAGGTTAGTGGCAAATGCAGATTACTGATCCTATCGCGGACCTGCTGACTCGCATCCGCAACGCTAGCACTGCCAAACACCCTTCTGTGGAGATCCCCGCTTCCAACATGAAGAAGGCTATCTGCCAGATTCTGGTTGACGAGGGCTACATCAAGGGTATGCAGGTCAAGAACGACACTGTTCAGGGCACCATCGTTGTCACCCTGAAGTATCAGGCAAACGGCGAGCCCGTTATTGCCGGCCTGCGCCGTGTGTCCAAGCCCGGCCTGCGCATCTACACCAACTGCGAGGATATGCCCAAGGTCATGAAGGGCCTGGGCACCGCGATCATTTCCACCTCCAAGGGCATCATGACTGACAAGGCTGCACGTGCTGAGCACGTCGGCGGCGAAGTCCTGGCCTACGTGTGGTAAGAAAGGGGTAAAAGACAATGTCGAGAATTGGAAGAAAACCCATCGTCATTCCTGCCGGTGTCACTGTCACTGTCGATGAGGCAGCACACACTGTCGCCGTCAAGGGCCCCAAGGGCAGCCTGAATTCCAACTATCATCCCCTGATGACCGTTAAGGTCGAGGGCAATGAGGTTTTGGTTACCCGCCCCAATGACGAACCCAAGGCCCGCAGCCTGCACGGCCTGACCCGTACCAACATCGCCAACATGGTGAACGGTGTTGTGAACGGCTACGAGAAGAAGCTGGAGATCGTTGGCGTTGGTATGCGCTGCCAGAAGCAGGGCTCCAACCTGGTCATGAACCTGGGCTTCTCTCATCAGGTGAACGTCCCCGATACCGAGGACTGCACCATTGTGTGGCAGGATCCCAACCACTTCTCTGTTACCGGTATCGACAAGCAGAAGGTCGGCCAGTATGCTGCAGAGATCCGCGCCAAGAAGCCGCCTGAGCCGTACAAGGGCAAGGGCATCCGCTACGCTGGCGAGGTCGTCAAGCACAAAGAAGGCAAGGCCGGTAAGGGCAAGAAATAAGGTAAGGAGTGAAAGACAATGGTTAAGCAGATCGACAAGAACGAAGCTCGTCTTCGTCGTCATCGCCGCGTTCGCAACAAGATCAGCGGCACCGCAGCACGTCCTCGCCTGGATGTTTTCCGCTCCGCCAAGCACATCTACGCTCAGATCATCGATGATGAGCAGGGCGTTACTCTGGTGTCGGCGTCCACTATGGACAAGGACTTCAACGGCAACGGCGGCAACGTCGAGGCCGCTGCTGAGATCGGCAAGAAGGTTGCAGCAAAGGCTCTGGAAAAGGGCATCACCGAGGTCGTGTTCGACCGTGGTGGCTACGTTTATCATGGCCGTGTTAAGGCCCTGGCTGATGGCGCCCGTGAGGGCGGCCTGAAGCTGTAATGAGAGGAGGAAACACATTATGGCTATGAGAAACCGTGAAGACGACGGCATGATCACCAAGGTTGTGTCTATCAACCGCGTTTCCAAGACTGTCAAGGGCGGCCGCGTCATGAAGTTTGCTGCTCTGGTTGTCGTTGGCGACGGCAAGGGCAGCATCGGCTACGGCATCGGCAAGTCCGGTGAAGTTCCCGAGGCTATCCGCAAGGGTGAGGCCGCTGCCAAGAAGAACATGCACAAGGTTGCCCTGAAGGGCACCACCATCCCCCACGAGATCGTCGGCAAGTACGGCGCAGGCGCTGTTCTGCTCAAGCCGGCTGCACCCGGTACCGGTATGATCGCCGGCGGCCCCGTGCGTGCCGTCATTGAGGCTGCTGGCATCAAGGACGTTCGTGCGAAGTCTATGCGTTCCAACAACCCCATCAACGTTGTTGCTGCTACCTTTGCAGGTCTGTGCGGTCTGGTCAGCGCCGAGTCTGTCGCTGAGAAGCGCGGCAAGACCGTGAAAGAAATTCTGGGTTAAGGAGGTAACTAACCATGGCAGATAAGATGCTCAAGATCGAGCTGAAGAAGAGCCTGATCGGCCGCGGCGCTAAGCAGATCGCTACCGCTGAGGCTCTGGGCCTGAAGAAGCCGGGCGACGTTACCGTTCAGCCTGACAACGCCGCTACGCAGGGCAAGATCGCAAAGATCGGCTTCCTGCTCAGCGTCACCGAAGCCTAATAGCAGGGGGTATACGCACAATGAAGCTTCATGAATTGCACGCCAGCAAGGGCGCCAATAAGGCTGCAACCCGCAAGGGCCGCGGCATTGGCTCCGGCAATGGCAAGACTGCCGGCTTCGGCAGCAAGGGCCAGAAGGCCCGTTCCGGCGTGAAGCACGCTGGTTTCGAGGGCGGCCAGATGCCTCTGGCACGCCGCCTGCCCAAGGTTGGCTTTAACAACATCTTTGCTACCCAGTACGCCATCGTCAACGTGGCTGACCTGGAGGCTGCTTTCAATGCCGGCGATGTCGTCGATACCGAGGCTCTGAAGGCTAAGGGTCTGGTCAAGAAGACCCTGGACGGCGTTAAGGTTCTGGGCAACGGCGAGCTGACCAAGGCTCTGACCGTGAAGGCCGCAGCCTATTCCGCTTCTGCCAAAGAGAAAATCGAGAAGGCAGGCGGAAAGGCTGAGGTGATGTAAGGTGTTCCAGACATTCCGTAACGCATGGAAGATCCCCGAGCTTAAAAATCGTCTTCTGTTCACGCTGGCGATCCTCGTGGTTTACCGTCTTGGTTGTGCCATCCCCGTGCCGTTCGTTTCCGGCTCTGCTCTGACGCAGATGTTTGCAAACGGCGATATGCTCTCGTACCTCAATATGATGAGCGGCGGCGCACTGGCAAGATGCACGCTCTTCGCGTTAGGTGTGACACCCTATATCAACGCCTCTATTATTGTGCAGCTGCTGACTGTGGCCATTCCTGCGCTGGAAAATCTGGCAAAGGAAGCAGACGGCCAGCAGAAGCTGCAGCAGATCAACCGGTACGCCGGTGCCGTGGTCGCACTGATCATGAGCATTGGCTACTACTTCGTGATCCGCAATATGGGTGCACTGAAGTATGTTTCCGGCGCAGTCGGCGTGTTCGCCGCTGTGGTCATCATTGCTACCTTCGTTGCAGGTGCTCAGCTGATCACCTGGGCGGGCGAGCAGATCGATGACAAGGGTATCGGCAACGGTGTTTCCCTTCTGATCTTCGCCTCCATCGTTTCCAACTGGTCCTCGCTGTACACCTCTGTGACGGGTCTGCTGACCCGCGCAGCGGCTGGCGAGCCTCAGTTCTATATCCTGCTGCCCGTTCTGGTGATTCTGGCACTGGTCGCTGTGGTCTTTGTGGTGGTCATGACCAACGCAGAGCGCCGCATCACCATCCAGTACGCCAAGCGTGTGGTGGGTCGGAAGCAGATGGGCGGCCAGAACAGCTACCTGCCCCTGAAGCTGAACATGAGCGGCGTCATGCCCATCATCTTCGCTTCGGCACTGGTGTCCATCCCGGGCACCATCGGCAGCTTTTTGCAGATCGATCAGACCGCTCACCCGGTCTGGTATGCGTTCTTCCATACCTTCAACTACACCTCTTGGCTGTACGTTGTGATCTACCTGCTGCTGATTCTGGCATTCAACTACTTCTATGTGGCCATCCAGTACAACCCTGTTGAGATCGCCAACAATCTGCGCCGCAACAACGGCTCGATCCCCGGCTTCCGTCCCGGTAAGCCGACCAGCGATTTCATCACCCGCACCCTGAACAAGATCACCCTCATCGGTGCCATCTTCCTGGCTGCGGTGGCTGTACTGCCGATCATTCTGGGCAACCTGACCGGTATGAGCATTCAGCTGGGCGGTACCAGCCTGCTGATCGTGGTTGGTGTGGCATTGGATACCACCCGCAGCCTCGATAGCTTTATGACCATGCGCAACCACAAGGGTTTCCTTGGCTGATCTGAAGCAATAAAGATGTAAGAAAGCACTGGAAAGGAGAGTACGCTCATACTTTTCAGTGCTTTTTTGCTTTTGTACGTATGTTTCTATCATGTGACATATAAGAAAGGAAGCGATCCTATGAATCTGATCCTGTTGGGCGCACCCGGCGCAGGCAAAGGCACGCAGGCCGAGATCATCTGCGCAAAGCTGAACATCCCTTCCATCAGCACCGGCAACATCCTGCGTGCTGCTGTCAAGGAGGGCACCGAGATGGGTCTGAAGGCCAAGAGCTTTATGGACGCCGGCGCACTGGTGCCCGATGAAGTTATCATCGGCATCCTGAAGGAGCGTCTGGCACAGGCTGACTGCGCCAACGGCTTCATTCTGGACGGCGTGCCCCGCACCATTGCGCAGGCCGAGGCCATCGAGACCATGGGCATCCGCATCGACAAGGTGCTGGAGCTGCAGGTTGAGGACAACGTGATCGTGGAGCGCATGAGCGGCCGCCGCGTCTGCGAGAAGTGCGGCGCAAGCTACCACATCCTGAACAAGAAGAGCAAGGTGGAGGGCGTCTGCGACCTGTGCGGCGGCAAGACCGTCATCCGCAAGGACGACCAGCCCGCGACCGTGCTGGATCGTTTGAAAGCCTACCATGAGCAGACCGAGCCGCTGGTGGAGTTCTACCGCACCCGCGGCAAGCTGGCAGAGATCAAGTTCTGCCCCTCCATCGAGGAGACTACGGCTGAAGTCATGAAGGCTTTGGAGGCATAAGCGTGATCCAGATCAAAAATGCAAAAGAGCTGGACGGTATGCGCCGGGCAAATGCCCTGAGCGCAGCTGCCCTGAAGTACGGCGGAGAGCACATCGAAGCAGGCATGACCACTTGGGAGCTGGACAAGCTGATCTACGACTTCATCGTGAAGCACGGCGGCATCCCCAACTTCAAGGGTCTGTACGGTTTTCCCGGCACAGCCTGCATCAGCCTGAACGATACCGTCATCCACGGCATCCCCTCTCATGATATCGTCATCCGCCCGGGTGACATCGTGAGCATCGACACCGGCGCCAAGGTGGACGGCTTCAACGGCGACAACGCCTGCACCTACGCGGTGGGCAAGGTGGACTTGGAAGCCCAGCGCCTGCTGGAAGTGACCAAGGCTTCTCTGTACAAGGGCATCGAGCAGGCCGTGGCGGGCAACCGCATCGGTGATATCGGCTACGCCGTGCAGAGCTACTGCGAGGACGCGGGCTTCTCTGTGGTGCGTGACTTTGTGGGTCACGGCACCGGCAAGGAGCTGCACGAGGACCCCGAGGTGCCCAACTACGGCCATCAGGGCCGGGGGCCCCGTCTGGTGCCCGGCATGACCATTGCCATCGAGCCGATGATCTGTCAGGGGGACTACAAGATCAAGCAGCTCAGCGACGGCTGGACTGTCAAGACCAAGGACGGCGGACTGGCTGCCCACTTCGAGCACTCCATCGCCATCCTGAAGGACCGCACCGAGATCATGACCCGCAGCTGGGATGACCCGGATTTTGACCCGGCCACCTTCAGCCTAAAGTAAGCAACCATTAAAAGGAGCCGCTGCACAGATGATGTGCGGCGGCTCCTTTTGCAAGAAGGACGATTTTGAATGCCCTCCGCTTCGCTCTGGGCATAAATAGCGGAAAGATTATTTTTATTTTTGCGTTTGTCGCGCTCTGCGGAGCGCTCCAAACGCATTTTCACGCAGAGGAGTTGTGAAGGGAAAATGGTCACATAACGGGTCAGCCTGCTGAAGGCTGGCTGAAGCTTTTCCAGCAGCGCCGCACTTTCGCAGAAAGTGGCGCTGCAAATGCCGTTTTCCTCCACGACCCCACCTGTGAAAATGGGATATCGGAACGCCCGCAGGCGTTCCGATATCCCGAAATACAAAATATATTTTCCTCTGACTATGCCCAGAGCGAAGCGGAGGGCATTTTAAATCGTTTTGTTTGCCAGAAAAGGCTGTTTGCAGAGCAACAGCAGACGGCTCCTTTCTCTCTCTACCCCTGCAATTTGTGCAATTGTGACAAGTTTTCGTGAAAAAGTTTCACCTTCACGGTGGAGAAACGCGAAAGCCGGACGGGGCAGAAAAGAGCTTTGACACAGAATAATTTTTTATCGGAAATACGGAAAAAACCTCTTGCAAATTGACAGCAAAAGGTGTATAATCTATAAATGGCTGTGGAAGCCAGATACTTCCTCGACGGACAGGCTCAGTCTGCCCGTTTTGCGGATTTTGTGCCGCAGGAGATGAAGTATGTGGCGCTCATCGCCACCTGTCCGTCTGGGAATCGGCGTGAAAGCTCTTGAAAAGAGAAGCGGCAAACTGCACAAAAACGGGCGCAGGCACGGAAGAATGCAGTGCTTTCTGTTTTCTGGGGCGGGAGCACCGGTGCTCAATTATGACAAACTGAGCAGATCCAATGAGGAGGCAAATAGCTTGTCTAAAGAAGACGTCATCGAGATCGAAGGCATTGTGCGTGAAGCCATGCCCAACGCCATCTTTAAGGTGGAAATGTTGAGCGAGGATAAGAACACCGGGAAGCTCACTCCCAGCGGTCACATCCTCTTAGCGCACATCTCCGGCAAGCTGCGGACCAATTTCATCCGTATCCTGCCCGGGGACAAGGTAACCGTGGAAATGTCGCCCTATGATCTTTCTAAGGGCCGCATCACCTGGCGCTCCAAATAAGCGTCAGGGCATCAACCAAAAGGAGGTTCAACATCATGAAGGTCAAGCCTTCCGTGAAACCCATCTGCGAAAAGTGCAAGGTCATCCGCCGCAAAGGCCGCGTGATGGTCATCTGCCAGAACCCCAAGCACAAGCAGCGCCAGGGCTAATTCGGGCGCCTGGGGGTCAAGTGCGTAGAGTCCCGGCGCAGACCCCGACACTGACATGGGATGATTTTTGGAGGAAACTACTATGGCACGTATTGCCGGCGTTGACCTGCCCCGCGAGAAGCGCGTTCAGGTGGGTCTCACCTACGTTTATGGTATCGGCCAGACCACTGCTAACAAGATCCTGGAAGCAACTGGCATCAACCCCGATACCCGCGTCAAGGATCTGACTCTGGACGAAGAGGCTAAGATCCGTGACTACATCGATCAGGCTAACATCCTCGTTGAAGGCGACCTGCGCCGCAACGTGGCTCTGGACATCAAGCGTCTGGTCGAGATCCAGTCCTTCCGTGGCACCCGCCATCGCAAGAATCTGCCCTGCCGCGGCCAGCGCACCAAGACCAATGCTCGTACCTGCAAGGGTCCCAAGCGCACTGTCGCAAACAAGAAGAAGTAAGGAGGATTTGAGAAATGGCAAGTGCAAATAACGCCAAGAAGGGCGCAAATGTCCGCATGAAGCGGAAAGAGCGCAAGAACATTGCTGCTGGTCAGGCTCACATCCAGTCTACCTTCAACAATACTGTCGTTACCATCACCGACCTGCAGGGTAATGCAGTGTCTTGGTGCTCCTCCGGCTCCCTGAACTTCCGTGGCAGCCGCAAGAGCACCCCGTTCGCAGCTCAGTCCGCTGCCGAGACCGCAGCTAAGACTGCGATCGAGCACGGCATGAAGACTGTTGAAGTTTACGTCAAGGGCCCCGGCGCTGGCCGCGAGTCCGCTATCCGTGCGCTGCAGGCTACCGGTCTGGAAGTCACCCTGATCAAGGACGTGACTCCCATCCCCCACAACGGCTGCCGTCCCCCGAAGCGCCGTCGTGTCTGATCGAAGGAGGAAATTGAATTATGGCAAAGAATACGCAGCCTATCGCAAAGCGTTGCAAGGCCCTGGGCATTTCTCCTGCGGTCATGGGCTATGCAAAGAAGAATACCACCCGCAACTCCAACGGCAACGTCCGCAAGAAGCAGTCTGAGTACGCATCTCAGCTGAAGGAGAAGCAGAAGGTCAAGTTCATCTACGGCGTTCTGGAGAAGCAGTTCCACAACGCTTACCTGAAGGCAGAGTCTCGCCCCGGCAAGACCGGTGAGAACCTGCTCCAGATCATGGAGTGCCGTCTGGACAACGTCGTGTTCCGTCTGGGCTTTGCTCAGACCCGCCGCGACGCTCGTCAGCTGGTGTCTCACGCTCACTTCACCGTCAACGGCAAGAAGGTCAACATCCCCTCTTACCAGGTGAAGGCCGGCGATGTGATCGAAGTGCGCGAGTCCAGCCGCAGCTCTGCAAAGTTTGCAAAGCTGACCGGTGCTGAGGCTCCCGTCGTGGCTCTGCCCGCATGGCTGAACCGCGAGACCGGTTCTCTGAAGGGCGTCGTCGCTAAGCTGCCCGAGCGCAGCGATATCGACTACGAAGTCGCAGAGCACCTCATCGTCGAGCTGTACTCCAAGTAATCCATTAAGAAGGCGGTGCCTTCCTTTTGGATGGTACGCTTTCGCATTCTTTTTTGAAAGAATTCAATAATGGGCCGGTGGAAACACCGGTTTGACAAGGAGGGCATAGATATGATGGAGATTGAACGTCCCAAGATCGAAACGGCAAGCCTGTCCCCGGACGGCCGCTACGGTAAATTCGTGGCAGAACCTCTGGAGCGTGGCTTTGGCATCACACTGGGCAATAGCCTGCGTCGTGTGCTTCTTTCCTCTCTGCCCGGTGTCGCCGTGACCAGCGTCAAGATTGACGGTGTGGTCCACGAGTTCTCCACCATTGAGGGCGTCAAGGAAGACGTCACCGAAATTGTCCTGAACCTGAAGGGTATCGCTGCAAAGCTGTACACCGAGGGTCCGAAGACAGTGCGTGTTGAGGCAGTTGGTCCCTGTGAGGTCACTGCTGACAACATCAAGCAGGGCGACGACATCGAAATTCTGAACCCTGAGTGGCACATTGCAACTCTGGGCGAGGGTGCCAAGCTCGTTATGGAGCTGACTTTCGACAAGGGTCGCGGCTATGTGCCCGCAGAGCGCAACAAACAGGCTATCATCGAGAAGAACGATATCAACACCCTTCCCGTTGACAGCATTTACACCCCTGTGCTCAAGGTGAATTATAACGTCGAGAGCACCCGTGTTGGACAGGCCATTGATTACGACAAGCTGACCATTGAGGTTTGGACCGATGGCACGATCAACGCACAGGAGGCCGTTTCTCTGGCTGCCCGTGTGCTGACCGAGCACCTGAACCTGTTCGTCAACCTGTCGGACGAGGCCGCCGGCGCTGAGATCATGGTAGAAAAGACCAACGACGACAAGGAGAAGGCTCTGGAGATGACCATCGAAGAGCTGGATCTGAGCGTGCGTTCCTTCAACTGCCTGAAGCGCGCAGGGATCAACACGGTGGAAGATCTGGTCAGCAAGAGCGAGGACGAGATGATGAAGGTCCGTAACCTCGGTCGCAAGAGCCTGGAGGAAGTCATGGCTAAGCTGGACTCCCTCGGTTTCAAGCTGAACACGGATGACGAATAACTAAAATAATTTAAGGAGTGAAACGGGATGCCCGGTACCAGAAAGCTCGGTAGAACCAGCGACAGCCGCAACGCTATGATGCGCGCTATGGTTACCTACCTGTTAGAGAATGGCAAGATTGAGACCACTGTCACTCGCGCTAAGGACGTTCGTTCCATGGCCGAGAAGATGATCACCCTTGGCAAGGCCAGCGACCTGCACACCAAGCGTCAGGTCTACGCCTACATCACCAAGGAAGATGTTGCAAAGAAGCTGTTTGATGAGATCAGCCCCAAGTACGCTGACCGCAACGGCGGCTACACCCGCATCATCAAGATCGGCGCTCGCCGCGGCGACGCAGCTGAGATGGCAGTTCTGGAGCTCGTCTGATCCTGCTCTGACTGTTTGATACAGTAACAAGAGAAACCATTGCACAGCTTTTGTGCAGTGGTTTCTTTTTTGTTATAGGGGGTTACCCCTCAGTCGCTGCGCGACAGCTCCCCCAAAGGGGACGCCTTTCGGTGCTGCCGCAAAGTTTCCCGCTGCCGCTGAAGCCGTCCCCTTGGGGAAGGTGGATTGACGCGAAGCGGCAAGACGGAAGGGGTGCTCCCCGCAGGTGCGCCCTCTCAGGCGCTCCCGCGCACAAGCACCCCCTTTTTTGTGCCCGCAAAGTGTGGTATACTGAAAATAGCATTTTATGCCCGGAAGGAGGTTGACCGGTATGAACAGAACCCGCAGGCTGCGGCTGGTGCTGTGTATGCTGCTGTGCTTTGTGCTGTGCAGCTGCCAGACGCTGCTGCCGGCCAACGAAAAGGCACAGGTAGAGGAGCTGCTGCGTGCCCCGAAACTCTCCGGCGATTACGGCGCACTGCAAACTGCCCTGAACGACTGGCTGGGGGAGAGCGCCCAGCTGAAGTATCCCATTCAGGGTGAACTGCTTTCTCCCTTTGTGCTGCAAGATTTAGACGGCGACGGCCAGCAGGATGCGGCGGTGCTGTATACCACCGCCCAGACCGCCAACGTCTGCATGGCTATCTTGCAGCGGGACGACGCCGGAAGCTGGCAGGTGCGTCAGAGCGTGGAAGGTCTTGCCGAAACGGTGGAAAACGTCAGCCTTGCCCAATTGCAGGATACAGACAGCTGCCAGCTGGTGGTGGGCTATACCGCTGCGCAGAATGACCACTATCTGGCGGTGTACTCCTATCAGGACGGCACCCTGTCCACCATTCTGGAGCAGCAGTACGAGCAGTATCTGGTGGAAAATATCACCGGCGGCAGCAGTCAGGACCTGATCCTGATGTCCACACAGGAGGACGGCAGCGTGCAGATCGAGCTGCTGACCGCGGACCGCAAGGGCAGCTTCCGGCAGGTGGCAGTCAACGGCCTTTCCGCAGATAAGTTTTCCGGCTGCGCTTCGGTGGCGGCGGGCGCGGGCGCGGACGGACGGCACTATCTGGTGCTGGACGGCTGGACCGGCATTTCCGGCAACAATCTGGCCTCGGTGCTGCTGTGCTACGATGAGAACAGCCAGCAGATGGTGCCCGCCACAAGGATCAGCAGCCAGCGGCTGTATAACGCCTCTTTGCGCAACGTGCCCACGCTGGTCAGCCGGGACTTGGATGGGGACGGCATCGTGGAGATCCCCACCCAGCCGGACGAGGCGGGTCTGCTGAACCTGAGCCAGAGCCGCCGCATGGACTTTATTGTCTGGATGGACTACACCAGCAGCCACCCGGAAAAAAGCTTTGGCCTGCTGGACGAGGAGACCAACTGTTATATCGAACTGCCCGCCGAGTGGGAGGGCAATCTGAAACTGACCGACAGCGAGGAATATGACGGCGCGGTGGAGCTGCGCACCGTAGACGAGGATCAGCTGGTGCTGACGGTACGGCTGGCAAGGACCTCGGCCAACTCCACCGGCTGGACCCGGCTGGGCGTGGTGGCGTCCCGTCAGGTGCAGGCCAAAATGGGCCCGGGCGTTTTGCTTGACGACACGAACTACCGCCTTTCCAAGGCGTTGTATCTGCTGAATTAAGGAATGGAGGATGCTGCATGGTACGAGTGCTTGTTGTAGAAGATGAAGCCAATATCCGTGATATGATCGCCCTGAACCTGCGCCATGCGGGGATGGAGGTGGTGGAGGCCGAAAGCGCCGAAGCCGCCCTGCCGCTGCTGGCGCAGAAGCCCGGCTGTGATGCCGCCATTCTGGACGTGATGCTGCCGGGCATGAACGGATTCTCGCTGTGCGAGACCATCCGCCGCACCGACCAGCAGATCGGCATCATCATCCTCAGCGCCAAGGGGCAGGAGCAGGATAAGATCCGCGGCCTGTCCATCGGTGCAGATGATTACATGACCAAGCCCTTCAGCGTCAGCGAGCTGCTGGCGCGTGTGGAGGCGCTGTGCCGCCGGGTCATCCGCACCAAGGAGGAGGACAGCAACGGGAACACCCCGCTGGGTACCCTGACCAGCGGAGACTTTGTGCTGGACGAGAACCGCCGCGTGCTGCTGAAAGCCGGTCAGCCCATCGAGCTGACGCAGGTGGAGTTCCAGATCATGGAGCTGTTCTTCCGCAACCCGGGTACCGCGCTGGTGCGCGAAAAGATCCTGAAAGGGGTCTGGGGCGAGAACTACTTCGGCGATGTAAAGATCGTGGATGTGAATATCCGCCGCCTGCGCATGAAGGTGGAGGACGAGCCCAGCCACCCCACCCACATCATGACCGTGTGGGGCTATGGCTACCGGTGGGAAGAATGATGCCCTCTCAGGCGCTCCCGCGCCAGCTCTCCCAAAGGGAGAGCCAAGGTCTAATGCTCATTGCTGAAGTTTTAAGTGCAATGAGAAAGCATCCGGCAGTGCTATTGCCTCTCCCTTTGGGAGAGGTGGCATCGCGCAGCGATGACGGAGAGGGCGCACGCCGTTAGCCCGGTTGTTAAAGTACCAAAAGTAATGAGAAACTTTCCTGCTATGCCAAAGGCTCCCTCTCCGAGGGAGCTGGCAAAACCGTCAGGTTTTGACTGAGGGAGTTCGTTCTAAATCTCACCGAAAGGAGGACACTGTTATGCGAAGCGGTATCACCCGCCGCTGGCTGCGGGGCAATCTGCTTATCACCGTACTGGTGGTGCTGCTGGCCGAGACAATGTTCCTGTACAGCTATACCCGGGGCTATTACAGCAGCGTGCAGCAGATCATGTACCGGCGGTTCTCCTCGGTGACCGGTCAGCTGAAAATGTATACCGGCGATACCGCCCAGAGCGCCGCCGCCAGCCGCAGTCTGGCGCTGCGGCGCATGGTGGAACAGTTTGCCGATAAGGATAAATACGAGTTCATGCTGCTGGACAGCTACGGCGGCGTGATCGCCTCCTCCAGCGGTACGGACGCGGAGGGCATCGTCAGCAGTAAGGATTTTGAACAGGCGCTCGGCGCACCGGACGGTCTGGGCGTGGCGGTGTACCGCACCCAGTCCGGCGAGATGGTCATGGCGGCCTGTTCGCTGGTGCCCTACGACGCCGAGGACGTGGCTGCGCTGCGGCTGGTCACCAGTCTGGCACTGGTGGAGCGGCAGGTCAAAAACGCCGTCATCGTCAGCGGATTCATTGCAGTGGCAATATTGCTGTTTACGGTCATGTCCGGCCTGTACTTTGTGCGGGGCATCGTGGTGCCGCTGGGGCAGGTGGAGCGCACCGCCGCCGGCATCGCCCGGGGCGAGCTGGATGTGCGTCTGCCCCTGACCGGCGACCCCCACGACGAGGTGGACCGGTTGCGCGGCACCATCAACCAGATGGCCGAGGGGCTGGAAGAGACTGAGAAGATGAAGAACGAGTTCATCAGCTCGGTGTCCCACGAACTGCGCACCCCGCTTACCTCCATCCGGGGCTGGGTGGAGACCCTGATGACCTTGGACGACCCCACCGACGAGAACTATCGCAAGGGGCTGGAGATCATCAACAACGAGACCGGACGGCTGAACAACATGGTGGAGGAGCTGCTGGATTTCAGCCGCCTGCAGAACGGACGCATCCGCATGGAGTGCCGCCCGCTGGACTTGGTGGCAGAGCTGACCGATGCAGTGCTCTTCTGCGAGGCGCGCATCCGGCAGGAGGGGCTGCTGCTCCACTACACCGAGCCGGAGGAGATGATCCCTGTCTACGCCGACCCGGATCGTCTGCGGCAGGTGTTCATCAATATTCTGGATAACGCCATCAAATACTCTGCCCCCGGCGGACGCATTACGGTAAAGCTGTGGGCAGGGGAGTACAAAGCCTTTGTGGAGATCATCGATCAGGGACGCGGCATCCCGCCGGAGGATCTGGAAAACGTAAAGACCAAGTTCTACAAGGGCAGCAACTCGGTGCGCGGCAGCGGCATCGGTCTGGCGCTGGTGGATTCCATCATGACTGCACTGGACGGCACGCTGGATATCAAGAGTACCCTCGGGCGCGGCACCGTGGTCACCTTGGGTCTGCCGCTGTACCACAAGGCATGAGGTACGCCCAAAACACAGATTTTGTCACATTTGTGTGTTAGAATGAGCTTTGCCCGGGCATAGCCCCGGATAAAATACAAAAAGACCGTCCTTTGCCGCAAGCGGCAGGGGCGGATATCGGGAGAAACCAATGAATCAACCTAAAAAGGAACGCTTTAAGACCAGCGTGGGCGGGCAGGCACTGATGGAGGGCATCATGATGCGCGGCCCCAAGCAGATGTGCTGCGCCGTGCGCAAGCCGGACGGTACCATCGAGACCAAACTCGACCCCACCCCCACCCATGGGGTATGGACGAAGATCCCGCTGGTGCGCGGCGCCATTTCCATGATCGAAAGCATGATCGTGGGTTACCGCTACATGATGTACTCGGCACAGGTGAGCATGGGGGACGACTACGACCCCGCCGAGGAGGAGACCGCCTTTGAAAAATGGGTGGAGGAGCATCTGGGCGAAAAAGCCGAGAATGCGCTGATGACCGTGGCGGCGGTGCTGGGCGGCTTGCTGGCCATTTTACTGTTCACCGTGCTGCCCACCTTCCTTGTGGGCGGGGTGAACCGTCTGCTGCCGCTGGGGCGCTGGGGCAAGGTGGTGCTGGAAGCCGTGCTGAAGGTGGCCATCTTCCTGACCTATATGGTGGGCATCTCCAAAATGAAGGAGATCCATCGCGTATTCGAGTACCACGGCGCAGAGCACAAGACCATTGCCTGCTACGAAGCGGGCGACCCGCTGACCGTGGAGAACGTGCGCAAGTATACCCGCTTCCACCCCCGCTGCGGCACCAGCTTCCTCATTCTGGTGGTCATCGTCAGCGTGTTTTTGTACAGCGTGCTGCCGTGGGGCAGCATCGGTCTGCGGGTGGTGTGCAAGCTGCTGCTGCTGCCGCTGGTCATGGGCATCAGCTACGAGCTGCTCAAGTGGTGCGGTCGGTCGGATAACATCGCCACCCGTATCATCCGGCAGCCGGGCATCTGGGTGCAGCACCTCACCGTCTTTGAGCCGGACGACAGCATGATCGAAGTGGCCATTGCAGCCGTTACCCCCGTGCTGCCCGAGACCCCGGAGGAGGGCAAATGGTAAGCGAAGCAATGCTCCCCCGCGCAGCGGTGCGGGAGGTGGAGCAGCGGTTGACCGCCGCAGGCTGCCCGGACGCGGATTTTGACGCGCGGGAGCTGTTCCGGCTGGCGACCGGGCGGGACGTGCGCCTTTGCGACCGTCCGCTGACCGCAGAGCAGGCGGCGGCGCTGGAAGTGCTCTGCACCCGCCGCGCCGCGCGGGAACCGCTGCAATACCTCTGCGGCAGCTGGAGCTTTTTAGACTTTGAACTGGCGGTAGGCCCCGGGGTGCTCTGCCCCCGGGCAGACACCGAGGTGGTGGCGCAGGCCGCTGCCGAGACCCTTACGGGCATCGCAGCGCCCCGGGTGCTGGATCTGTGCGCCGGGACAGGCTGTCTGGGGCTGGGGGTCAAGCGCTTCTGCCCCGCCGCGCAGGTGACCTGCGTGGAAAAAAGCCCTGCGGCCTTTGTCTATCTGGAAAAGAACGCCCGCTGCGCCCTGACCGGGCAGGGCAGACAGACCGAGAACGTATTGGAACCCTCTGCCCTTGAGCAGGCAAATGCCCCTGCTTTTGACTGGGGCCCGGCGCTGAACGCGCTGCGGGCAGGCAGAAAGCCCGCCTACGCGGTGCAGCCGGTGCAGGGCGACCTGTTCACCTACTGGGAAACGCTGCCGGAGGGGCAGCTGGAACTTATCGTCTCCAACCCGCCCTACCTGACCGCCGCAGAGATGGAGCAGCTGCAGCCCGAGGTGGCACAGGAGCCTGCCATGGCGCTGGAGGCCGGGGAGGACGGTCTTGTGTTCTACCGGGCGCTGGCGCAGCACTACCAAAATGCGCTGTGCCCCGGCGGGGCGCTGGTGCTGGAGATCGGCTGGCAGCAGAGGGAAGCCGTAACCGCCCTGCTGGCGGAGAACGGCTGGGCAGACATCCACTGCATCCAGGACTTTGGCGGCAACGACCGCTGCGTGATCGCCCATCGCCCAAAATAAATTGGAAAAAACAAACAACTTCTTGTTGTAATATTTTGATTTTGTGTTATACTAAGAAGGAAAGCGAAGGACGGCCCGCCCTCTGCGGGCCCAAAGGATAAAAGGAGCAGCAGGCTATGGCAAAAAATCAGAACAACAACGTTGCACCGGCCACCCAAAAGACCGAGCCGGAAGCCAAGAAGGACGCGCTGGCTACGGCGCTGGCGCAGATCGAAAAGCAGTTCGGCAAGGGCGCCGTTATGAAGCTGGGCGACAACGCCTCCATGCAGGTGGATGCCATTTCCACCGGCAGTCTGGGGCTGGATCTGGCGCTGGGCGTGGGCGGTGTGCCGCGCGGACGCATCATCGAGGTGTACGGCCCGGAATCCAGCGGTAAGACCACGCTGGCACTGCACATCCTTGCCGAAGCCCAGAAGAAGGGCGGCGAGGTGGCTTTTATCGACGTTGAGCACGCACTGGACCCCACCTATGCCGAGGCACTGGGCGTGGACATCAACAACCTGCTGGTCAGCCAGCCGGATACCGGCGAGCAGGCCATGGAGATCTGCGAAGCGCTGGTGCGCTCCGGTGCCATTGATGCCATTGTGGTGGACTCGGTAGCCGCCATGGTGCCCCGCGCCGAGATCGAGGGCGAGATGGGCGACAGCCATGTGGGTCTGCAGGCACGTCTGATGAGTCAGGCTATGCGCAAGCTGACCAGCGTCATCGGCAAGACCAACACGGTCTGCGTGTTCATCAACCAGCTGCGCGAGAAGGTGGGCGTCATGTACGGCAACCCGGAGGTGACCACCGGCGGCCGTGCCCTGAAGTACTATGCCTCGGTGCGTATCGACATCCGCCGCGTGGAGGGCCTGAAGGACTCCTCCGGCCAGTTCATCGGCAACCACACCCGCGCCAAGATCGTGAAGAACAAGGTAGCTCCGCCGTTCCGTGAGGCCGAGTTCGATATCATGTTCGGCGAGGGCATCTCCAAAATGAGCGAGCTCATTGATGTGGGCGTCAAGCTGGGCATCGTGCAGAAGAGCGGTGCATGGTTCAACTACGGCGATATCCGTCTGGGTCAGGGCCGCGACAATGCCAAGCAGTTCTTAAAGGATAACCCCGAGATCGCCAACGACATCGAGGGACAGATCCGCGCCAACGCCGATAAGCTGTACGCCACCCGCCGTCCGGCAGGCCGCGCTGCTGCCGCAGTGGAAAAGCCCACCGAGCCCGCCGCCGCAAAGGAGCCGGTAGTCAAGGCACCCACCCGCAGCAGCGAGAGCGAGCTGGACATCATGGTGGAGGACTAAATGGCCTTCTACCGCCGCCGACCCCGCCCGGATGCGGAAAAGTGCGCCGACCCCGCCAAGGCGCGGGCAAGTGCGCTGGAAACGCTGGCCGGGCAGGAGGTATCGGCCAATATGCTGTATGAGCGGCTGTGCCGCCGCTATACCGAGCAGGCTGCCGCCGCCGCTGTGGCGGAGATGGTGCAGCTGGACTATGTGAACGATGCCCGCTATGCCGAAGCACGGGCACACAGTCTGCTGGCTGCCCGCAAAAGCCGCCGCGCCGCCGCCCAGAGCCTGCGCCAGAAGGGGCTTGCCCCCGCCGAGGTAGCAGGGGCGCTGGAAGCGGTCTATGCCCCGGAGGACGGCGACGACCCGGAGCTGGAAGCCGCCGCCGCGCTGGTGGACAGCCGCTACCGCAAAAAGCTGGCCATCGGCCGCCGCGACCTTGTGGTTGCCGCCTTGCGGCGCCGCGGCTTTGCCTACCCCACCATCAAAGAAGCCATCCGCAGGGTGGAGGAGGAGGGGCAGAGGCTCTAGCCGGGGGATGTTCTCTTTTGACACCAAAAGAGAACCAGAAAAGTGCCAGCGATTTCGACGCGCTGGAGCCACGAAAAAGGGGCTGCTCGCCCCTTTTAACCCCAAAGGGGTGGGCTACACCGGAAAAAACTGAAGATTCACGCCTGTTCGGCGTGAAGATCTTTTAACCGTTTTTTTCGGCTCCGCCGATTCAAAGCCCCTCAGTCGCTGCGCGACAGCTCCCCCCGGGGGAGCGGGCACGCCCGGAAACTTTCCCGCCATGCCGAGGGCTCTCCCTTTGGGAGAGTTGTCACCAAAGGTGACTGTAAGGGCGAGGACGCCAACCGCAGCGCCGCGCTTTCGCAGAAAGCGGCGCTGCAAATGCCGTTTTCCGTTACGACCCCATCCGTGAAAATGGGGTTCAGAAACGCCCGCAGGCGTTTCTGAACCCCAAAATTTAAAATAGTTCTTCCGCTGATGATGCGCAAAGCGAACGCGGAGCGCATTTTAAATCCTTAAATCGTCAAAATCAAAAGCATCCCTCAAAAGAGAAAGAGAGTATCATCCCTTATGAAAATTGCGTGTATTTCCCTTGGCTGCCCGAAGAATCAGGTGGATCTGGATGTGATGGTGCACATCCTGCTGTCTGCCGGGCACGAGACTGTGGCCGATCTGGCCGAAGCCGATGTCATTCTTGTGAACACCTGCGGCTTTATCGAGAGCGCTAAGACCGAAGCCATTGAAAACATTCTGGAAGCCTGCGCCTACAAGCAGCAGAACCCGAACCTGAAGGTCATCGTTACCGGCTGCCTTGCCGAGCGCTACCGCAGCCAGATCGAGGAAGAGATCCCCGAGGTGGACGCCGTGGTGGGCTGTGCCTCCAACAAGGCTATTGACACCATCGTGGAGCGGCTGTTCCATGGCGAGGATCACCTCGAAAGCTACGGTGCCAAAAAGGACTTCCCGCTGGGCGGCAAGCGCGTCATTGGCACGCCTGCCCATTATGCGTACTTAAAGATCGCCGAGGGCTGCAACAACCGCTGCCACTACTGCGCCATTCCGGGCATCCGCGGCCCGCTGCACAGCCGCGATATGGCCGACTGCGTAGCCGAAGCCCGTTGGCTGGCCGGTGAGGGCGTGAAGGAGCTTATCGTTGTGGCGCAGGACCCCACTGCCTACGGCGAGGACTGGGGCAAGCCCGGCAGCATCTGTGAGCTGCTGGATAAGCTGAACAAGGTGCCGGGGCTGGAATGGATCCGCATCATGTACGCCTACCCGGAGCGCATCACCGATGAATTTATCGCCGCCATGAAGCGCAACGAGAAGGTGGTGCCCTACCTTGACCTGCCCATCCAGCACTGCAACGATACCATCCTCAAGAACATGAACCGCCGCTCCACCCGTGCGGAGCTGCTGGAGGTCATCGGCAAGCTGCGCCGCGAGATCCCCGGCATCACCCTGCGCACCACCCTGATTGCGGGCTTCCCCGGCGAGACCGAGGAGCAGTTCGAGGATCTGTGCAGCTTCGTCAAGGAAGTACAGTTCGACCGTCTGGGCTGCTTTGCCTACTCCGCCGAGGAGAACACTGTGGCTGCCAAGATGGACGGCCAGATCGAGCAGGAGGTCAAGGACAAGCGCGCCGAGCTGGTAATGCAGATCCAGACCGGCATCATGGCGCAGAAGCAGGCCGAAAAGGTGGGCCAGACCGTGCACGTTCTGTGTGACGGCATCGACGAGGAAAACGGCCTGTACCTCTGCCGCACCACCGGCGATGCGCCGGAGGTGGACGGCTGCGTCTGCGTTTCCAGCGAGGAACCGCTGTACCCCGGCCAGTTCTATGATGTGCTGGTAGAGGACAGCGACCTTTACGATCTGTATGGTACAGTCGTAAAATAACGAATTGGAGGATAAAACCTATGAATCTGCCCAATAAACTTACCCTGACCCGTATCATTCTGGTGCCGGTGTTCATGATCTTTGTGTCCCTGACCAGTCTGGACAGCATCGTGGACGGTACTTTCAACGCCACCTTCTACCTGCTGGCCGGCATCGTGTTCGCCGCTGCCAGCTTTACCGACTATCTGGACGGCCATCTGGCACGCAAGTGGCACATGGTCACCGATTTCGGCAAGTTTGCCGACCCGCTGGCCGATAAGCTGCTGACCACCGTGGCCTTCATCTACATGCTGCGGGACGGCGTGTGCAGCCCCGTGGTGCTGTGCATCATTCTGGCCCGTGAGTTTGCGGTGTCCGGTCTGCGCATGGTGGCTGCTGGTGCCAAGGACGGCAAGGTCATCGCCGCCAATATGTGGGGCAAGGTCAAGACCGTGCTGCAGATGCTGAGCATCATCTTCTACTTCTTCGGCACTGCCCTGAGCTACCGCGGCACGCTGGAAAGCGTTTCCATCGTGGTGGTGGTCTCTATCGCCCTGTGCTGGCTGGTGGCCGCTGTGACCGCCATCTCCGGCATCAAGTACCTGTGGGACAACCGCAGCTTTATCAACACTGCAAAGTAAAAATGTGGAAAACCAAAGGCCGCTGCACCTCACCGTGCAGCGGCCTTTTTGGTTGTGTTGGACGATTTTGAATGCCCTCCGCTTGCGCTCTGGGCATATTCAGCGGAAAATTATTTTTTATTTCGCGTTTGTCGCGCTCTGCGGAGCGCTCCAAACGCTATTTTCACGGAGAGGGGTCGTAACCCCAAACTGCATTTGCAGCGCCGCTTTCTACGAAAGCGCGGCGCTGCGGGCGAGCGCTTGCTCCCCCTTGGGGGAGCTGTCGCGCAGCGACTGAAGGGCTTTAAATGGAGAAGCGAAAAAAGCGTTAAAGCGATAGCGCCGACTGGCGCAGCGCTAGCTTTTTTGTGCTTCGACTTCTTCTTTAGGATTGTCAAGGGCGTGCAGCCCTTGGCCCGTTGCGGGGTGGGTGGAGTCCAGAGGTAGGGAGGGGGGAGTCGGAACACCCCTCCCTGCCTCTGGCCCAGCGGAGCGTCTTTGCACGCTGAAAGCAAGCAGAAAGTTGCCATAGCGGCAACGCTACATCTGCCGTTTTCCTCCACGACCCCTCTCGTGAAAAAGATGAACGGGAAAATCCGCAGATTTTCCCGTTCATCAAATATAAAAATAATAATACCGCTATTTATGCGCAGAGCAAAGCGGAGCGCATTAAAATCGTTCACGCCCCGGCAGGTGCATTGTCAGGAAAGCACGGCGCTTTCCTCCACCTTGTCCAGCACCGCCAGCTGCAAAGCGTTCAGCATGCTGCGCTGTGCGCCGTAGGTGTCGGCGTAGGAGCTGTTGGCGCTGTCGATCTGCTCCTGTGTGGGGGTGATGTCCAGCTGCTCCGCAATGGCCTGCATTACCAGATCCTGCTTGGCCAGATGCTCAAAGTAGGCGTCAGAATCTGCCAGCATCGCGTCGGCATCGGCGTAGCCCTTGGCCTGTGCGTAGGCGTCCAGCTCCATGCCGTACTGGGTAGCCAGCTGGGAGTGGTAGTTCAGAAACATACGGATGTAGTAGCTGGTGATCTGGGTGGGAACTTCCTTGAAAGTGGAATTGGTGAGCAGATAATCCATCGCAGCGTTGTCCAGATTGTTGGCATACAGGGCGCGGTCAAAGTACTGGCGCAGGGCGTCTGCGGTGTGCAGGTCGTCGCTGGCGGCAAAGTTGGTCTCCACCCACTCGTCGGTCAGGGTGGGGACAACGCTCTGGGTGATGGCGTTCAGGGTCACACTGAACACGGCCTCCTTGCCGCTGAGGGTGATGGTGTTGCCCTCGGCATCGGTGGAGTCGCCGTAGCCCTCCGGGAAGGTAACAGTCACATCAAAGACGTCGCCGATGTTGTGACCGATGATCTGATCCTCGAAGCCGTCAATAAAGGTGTGGCTGCCCAGCGTCAGGTCGTAGCCGGTGGCGGTGCCGCCGGTAAAGGCTACGCCATCCACCGCGCCGGAATAGTCGATGTTTACGGTGTCGCCGCTCTGGGCTGCCCGGTCGGTGATGGTCTGGGTGGTGGCGAACTGGTTCAGCAAGGTGTCGATCTGGGTCTGGATCTCTGCCTCGGTAGGCTCGATATCCGCCTTGGAAAGCGGCAGCGCGGACACATCTGCCGGCAGCGTCACATAGTCCAGTGCGCGGATGCCGGTCCAGTGGCCGTTATCGTCCAGCCCTTCGGAGTAATCGAAGCTGGCGTAGTCGAAATCCGACACCTTGCCGTAGATGGACACGCTTGCGCCGGATGCGGCAGAGGATGCCGTGGTGCCGCTCTGCTTTTTGAGCAGCATAAAGCAGGCCGCAGCTACGCACAGCACAGCAGCCACCGCGCACAGCACACACAACAGGATCTTGGTAATGCGTTTCAAAAGAGATACCTCCTAAAAATAGCAGACCGTTTTCACGGAGAATGCAAATATCATACCATCCTATTATAACGGAAAAATGCGAAAAGAAAAGATTTTTGCGAAAATTCCACAAATGTCACCCGGCACAGGTATCACTTTTGCCCGCTTTGGGACGGGAAATGCCGCAAAACCGGTGGAAATACCCGGACGGTTCTGTTACAATAAAACTGTATGAGCCTTTCCCTGCGGGGGAAAGCCTTTTGCTGAAATTGGAGGATAAAACCATGGATTACAATAAAGCAGCTCTGGAAATGCACGAGACCCACAAGGGAAAGGTGGGCATCGTGAGCAAGGTGGAGGTCGCTACCCGTGACGACCTGTCCACCGCCTACACCCCCGGTGTGGCCGAGCCCTGCCGCAAGATCAAGGAAAAACCCGAGGATGTGTATAAGTACACCTTCAAGGGCAATATGGTGGCCGTTGTCTCCAACGGCACCGCCGTGCTGGGTCTGGGTGATATCGGCCCGGAAGCCGGTCTGCCGGTCATGGAGGGCAAAGCCGTGCTGTTCAAGGAGTTCGGCGGCGTGGATGCCTTCCCCATCTGCATCGACGCCCACGACGCTGCCAGCGTCATCGCTGCCTGCAAGGCCATTGCGCCCACCTTTGGCGGCATCAATCTGGAGGATATCAAGAGCCCGGAGTGCTTTGAGATCGAGGAGACCTTGGAGCGGGAGCTGGACATCCCCGTGTTCCACGATGACCAGCACGGCACCGCCATCGTGGTCACCGCTGCCCTCATCAACGCCCTGCGGGTGGTGAATAAGAAGATGGAGGACGTACACATCGTCCTGAACGGCCCCGGCGCTGCCGGTACCGCCATCATCAAGATGCTGATGACCGCCGGTGCGAAGGACATCGTGGCGGTGGATCAGTTTGGCACCCTGTACAAGGGCTGCAACAGCGCCGAGGCGCACAAGAACTGGCTGGGCGAGGTGACCAACCCCCGTCAGGTCAAGGGCGGCCTGAAGGAGGCGCTGGAGGGCGCTGACGTGTTCATCGGCGTGTCCCGCCCCGGCATCCTGACCACCGAGCTGTGCAAGACCATGAACAAGGATGCCATCGTCTTTGCCATGGCAAACCCCACCCCGGAGATCATGCCGGATGAAGCCAAGGCAGGCGGTGTGCGCGTGATGGCCACCGGCCGCAGCGACTTCCCCAATCAGGTCAACAACGTGCTGTGCTTCCCCGGCCTGTTCAAGGGCGCGCTCAGCGTCCGCGCCCGGGATATCAACAACGAGATGAAGCTGGCTGCCGCCTACGCCATTGCAGACCTTATCACTGATGCCGACCGCAGCGAGGAGAACATCATCCCCGGCGCGTTCGACCCCCGCGTGGCCGAAGCTGTGGCAAATGCCGTGGCAAAGGCTGCCCGCGAGACCGGCGTGGCACGGCTGTAAGCGGAGGACACAGGCATGAGAACGATCTCCGCACAGAGCATTACGGATACGGTGGCGCAGCTCTGCATCAAGGCCAACACCCAGCTGCCGCAGGACGTGCGGGCAGCGCTGGAAAAAGCCCGGGAGGAAGAGCCGTGGCCGCTGGCAAAGAATACGTTGGATCTGCTATGGTCAAATCTTGGCGCTGCAAAGGAGAAAGACCTGCCCATCTGTCAGGACACCGGCATGGCCTGCGTGTTCGTGGAACTGGGCACCGATGTGCATATTGACGGCAGCTTTGAAGCCGCCATCCACGAGGGCGTGCGCCGGGGCTATACCGACGGCTATCTGCGCAAGAGCATCGTGGCCGACCCGCTGCGCCGGGGCAACACCGGCGATAACACCCCGGCGGCCATCACGGTGCATCTGGTGGACGGCGAGGGCTGCCGCATCACGGTGGCGCCCAAGGGCTTTGGCAGCGAGAATATGAGCCGCATCCAGATGCTCAAGCCCGCCGACGGCGTGGAGGGCTTTAAAAAGTTCGTGGTGGATACCGTGCGTCTGGCGGGCTCCAACCCCTGCCCGCCCATTGTGCTGGGCATCGGTGTGGGCGGCAGTTTTGACAAGGTGGCGTATCTTGCCAAAAAGGCGCTGCTGCGCCCGCTGGATGTCCCCAACCCCGACCCCTACTACGCCCAGCTGGAGCAGGAGCTGCTCACCGCTATCAATGCACTGGGCATCGGCCCGCAGGGCTTTGGCGGCAAGACTACCTGCCTTGGCCTTGCCATTGAGCAGATGCCCACCCATGTGGCGGGTCTGCCGGTGGCTGTGAACGTTTCCTGTCATGTGACCCGCCGCGCCAGCGCGGAGCTGTAAGGAGGGGAGAAGAATGGAATACAGACTGACGACCCCCTGCACCGCGCAGGAGCTTGCCCCGCTGAAAGCGGGGGATACCGTGCTGCTTTCCGGCGTGGTGTACACCGCCCGGGATCAGGCACACAAGCGGATGATGGAAGCACTGGACAAGGGCGAAACGCTGCCCTTTTCCCTTGAGGGCAGCGCCATCTATTATGTAGGCCCCACCCCGGAGCGCCCGGGCGAGGTCATCGGCTCGGCAGGGCCTACCACCAGCGGCCGCATGGACGCCATGAGCCCCAGGCTGCTGGATCTTGGCAACAAAATCATGATCGGTAAAGGCAAGCGGGACGCCGCCGTTAAGGCAGCTGTGGTGCGCAACGGTGCGGTGTATCTGGCCGCGCTGGGCGGTGCCGGTGCGCTGATGGCAAAAAGCGTGCAGACGCTGGAAGTGATCGCATGGCCGGACTTGGGCTGTGAAGCGGTGCGCCGCCTGACCGTGCAGGATATGCCCCTGACCGTGGTGCTGGACGCCCACGGCGGCGACCTGTACGAGGCAGGCCCTGCGGCCTATCTGGCTACGCTGTAAATTGCACCCTTTGCACAAAACAGGGGCGGTGCAAAACCGGCAAAACAGCAGTTCTGTGCAGAAAAATATGGTTAGTTTAACCAAACTTGCTGCGAATTACTTGCATCAACCGCAAAAGTGTGATATCCTTTAACATACGACAGAGGGTACACATACCCTGTCGGAAAAATCCCCCAGAGGGAATAAGGCAGGAGGCCGGACAAACCATGCAGATCCACCAGTCCGCGGAAGATTATCTTGAAACGATCCTGATGCTGAGCCAGCGTATGGGCAAAGTGCGCTCCATTGATGTTGTCAATGAGCTGGGCTTTACCAAAGCCAGCGTGAGCATCGCCATGAAAAAGCTGCGGGAGAACGGCTATATCGCGGTGGACGGCGAAGGCAACCTGACCCTGCTGGAGCCCGGGCTGGAGATCGCTCAGCGCATTTACAGCCGCCACCAGCTGCTGACCCACTTCTTTGTGCAGCTGGGCGTGGACGAGCAGACAGCCGCCGAGGACGCCTGCAAGGCAGAGCACATCCTCAGCGAGCAGACGCTGGAAAAGATCCGCGAAAGCGCCCTGCGCAACGATGCCACCCATCCGCAGGCAAAGTAATATGATTTCAAAAGATGCCGGAACGCCGAAAGACGTTCCGGTGTCTTTTTTTGTATGAATTTTTTCGGTTTGCGTTGCATATTTGTTATGGATTTGGTACAATGGGTCTGTGCGAAAAAGGAACGTTGGTAGAACGGAAAGGGTCGGGACGGCGCAAAGCCGCCCTAGGGTAAAGGAGAGCGTTGCGGCATGGATGCGATTGCCCATACTCAGGTCAGTGCGGTCTGTCTGGTCACGCTGGCGGTTTTGCTGCGGGCGCAGCAGAAAATGCGGGATAAAAGCCTGCCCGGGCGGCTGTTTACGGCGCTGCTGTGGTTTGCCGGGGCGCTGACGATCGTAGATTATGGCAGTGCACTGGCACAGCTGGGCGCGTGGGAGGAGCTGGGCATCCCCATGACCTACCGGCTGAACGCCGGGGGCAGCATTTTGTTTTATCTGCTGGCGGCGTGTTGCTGCTTGCTGGTGTTTTTGTATGTGGAGGCAGAGCTGGGGCGTACATGGATGGAGGACGGCCGCAGGCTGGCACTCAGCGCCGCACCGGTGACACTGCTTTTGCTGGTGCTGCTGACGGCGCGGGACGAAAACGGCTTTTGCTATCTGGACGCAGAGGGGCTGCGGGGCAGCACCCTGTTCTGGGGGGCGAAGCTGGTGGGGCTTGCCTATCTGGCAGCGGCCTTTCTCCAATGCAGCTGGACGCTGAGCCACTGGAAGCAGGAAACACCCAAAGAGGAACTGAAAACCCTGCTGCTGCTCGCGCTTGCGCCGGCGGCAGGCTTTTTGCTGCAAGGCTGGCTGCCCGGGCGCGGGCTGCTGTGCTGCGGCATTACGCTGGGGCTGGTGTGCGTGTATGTGCTGGTGCTGCAGACCAAGTTCACGGTGGATACCCTGACCGGCGTCAGCAACCGTATTGTGGCGCTGCGCTATCTGGAAAGCGAGCTGCCCTATTACCGCCGCCACCCCAACCGCTCGCTGCATTTCCTCATGATGGACATGGATCACTTCAAGCACATCAACGATGAATACGGCCACTTGGAGGGCGATGCCGCACTGGTGCTGCTGGCGGGCATCCTGAAAAAGGTGTGCGCCAACTATAACGGCGTGCTGGCGCGCTACGGCGGCGATGAATTCTGCATCGCCTGCGGCTGCAACAGCGTGGAGGTGCGCACCCTGATCGCCTCCATCCAGCGAGAGCTGGACGCCGCCAACGCCGCCTCCGGCAAGCCCTATCAGATCGAGATCAGCATCGGCTGCGCCCGCCTTGAGCCGGACATCGCCACCGTGCACGACCTGATCGATAAAGCCGATCAGGAAATGTACCACCTCAAGACCCGCAAGCGCGGCACAGCCCCCGCAGAAAAACAGGGCTGAACAGTTGTGAACTTACTATAACACGATAAATGCCGTTTGCCTTTACGGCCTTTCCCGTGAAAAATGCAATACCGGAGCGTCCGCAGACGCTCCGGTATTGCTCTATATAAAAATAATTTTTCCGCTGATGATGCGCAGAGCAACGCGGAGCGCATTCCAAATCGTCCCGCTCGGCGTTTTCTAAACGTTTTTTACCCTTCTGCCCTTGCATCCCGGGGTGGAACGCGGTATTCTTATAGAATAGACCGGAGCCGCGACAGCACAGGGGAGGGAGACCACATGGACGCACAGGAGATCCGCGCATTGCTGGGCAAAAGCATTTTTGAGCGGGCACAGAAATACCGCAAGCGCATCCTGCAAAGCAGCTGCACCACCAACGAGGACGGGGTGCGGCACCTGACAGCGCTGGTGCAGGGCAGCGGGCCGGACTGCTATTATACGCAGGTCTGGCTGCGGGAAAACGGCAGCTTTGTCAGCGCCTCCTGCGACTGCCCCTATAACCAGAACGGCGATGGCACCTACTGTAAGCACATTGGTGCGCTGCTGCTGCAGGACGCGGAAAAGAATCCACCTGCCCCGGAAAAAAAGCCGGAGAGCATCCCCGGGGTGCAGCGGGGCGTGGCAGGCTTGAGCACCGAACCCCGCAAGGACAGTTACAGCGCCGGGCTGGATATGCTGTTCGGCCGCAAGTGGCGGGGAGAAGAGCCGGAGACCGACTATGATGCCCAGCTGCTGCTGAAGCGCTACCAGCGGGAGGATGCGCAGCCCCAGCCCCAGAACGCCGCCCAGCGCACCGGCTTTGCTCTGCTGGAACCGGAGCTTACGCCGCACAATGGCCGTATCTGGCTGCGGCTGCGGGTCTCGGACGGCATCGGCAGGCGGCAGTATCTGGTAAAAAGCATCCCGCAGTTTCTGGATGCGATCGAGCGGGGCGAAAGCGTCAGCTACGGTAAATCGCTGGCTTTTGTGCACCGGTGGGACGCCTTTGCTCCGGACGCACAGCAGCTGCTGCGGCTGCTGCGCCGTCAGGTGAGCGCCCGGCAGGAATTTGAAGCCGAGGGCACGGTGCGCTCTGCTTGGGACAAAGGCCCGGCGGGCGGTCTGCCGCTGACCGGCGAGGGTTTGGATACCCTTGTGGAGCTTTACGCCGCCGAGGGCGTCGTGGGCGGCTACACCCTTAAAGAGGGACTGCCGGTCATCAGCCTGAAGGTGGAGCGCCGCAAGGGCGGCGTGCAGCTGAGCTGTACCCCGGCACTCAGCGGGGTGCAGGGGCTGGACTATGCCTATCTGCTGGGCGAAACCACCCTCTGGCGGATGCAGCGGGAGGAATGCCGCCGGGTGCTGCCGGTGCTGGAGACCTTTGGTGGGCGCAGTTTGTTCTTTACCAGCGCGGATGCCGCCGCTTTTTGCAGCTATGTGCTGCCGGAACTGGGCAACCGGGTCAACATCGTGGACCCCGACCGGCTGCTGCTGAACCAGATCCCGCTGGAACCGGTGGTGCAGTTTTATCTGGACGCCGACCGGGGGTTTACCGTCACGGCCTACCCGGTCTTTCTGTACGGAGAGGACAGGGTAGCCCCCGGCGAGCCGGTGCCGCCGGATCTTTTGCGGGACGCCCGCACCGAGAACCGGGCAAAGCGCCTGCTGGAAACCTATCTGGAACCCGAGCCCGGCAAGCCCGGACATTACAGCCTTTCCGGGGAGGAGGCGCTTTTCCAGCTGCTGGAAGAGGGCATCCCCGCCCTGCTGGCCATGGGCGAGGTGTACCAGACCGATGCCTTCCGCAACTTACAAGCTGCCCCGCCTAAAATTTCGGTGGGGGTATCGGTGCACGGCAGTGTGCTGGATTTGGAGGTGGACACCGGCGCCTTCCCGGTGGAGGAACTGCGGGAGCTTTTGCAGTCCCTGCACCAGAAAAAGCGCTACCACCGTCTGCGGGACGGCAGTCTGCTGCGGCTGGACGACAGTCTGGAAGGACTGGACGAGCTGAACGACACGCTGGAACTTTCCGGTGCAAAGCTGAAGGACGGCCATGCCGCCCTGCCGCTCTACCGCGCCCCCACGCTGGACTGGGCGCTTTCGGGGCAGAACGGCCTGCGGTTCGACCGGGACGATGCTTTCCGGCGCATCAGCCGCAGCTTCCACGCCGTGCGGGACAGCGAATATACCCCGCCGCTCTCCCTGCAAAAGACCCTGCGCAAATACCAGCGGGACGGCTACCGCTGGCTACGCACACTGGACGGCTACGGCATGGGCGGCATTCTGGCCGATGATATGGGTCTGGGCAAGACGCTGCAGGTGCTCAGCTATCTGCTGGCCATGAAAGAGGGTGGGCAGCATCTGCCCAGTCTCATCGTCTGCCCGGCTTCGCTGGTGCTGAACTGGCAGGAGGAATGCCAGAAGTTCACCCCGCAGCTGCAAAGCGTTGCCATGGACGGCGATGCCGCCCACCGCGCCGCGCTGGTCGATGGGTGGGCACAGGCGGATCTCGTCATTACCAGCTACGATTTGCTGCGCCGGGACGAAAAACTGTATGCCGGGCAAAGCTTTTATGCCTGCATTCTGGACGAAGCGCAGGCCATCAAAAACCACACTACTCAGAAATACAAGGCGGTGTGCCGGGTGAACAGCCGGGTGCGCTTTGCCCTGACCGGCACCCCGGTGGAGAACCGCTTGGGCGAACTGTGGAGCATCTTCTCCTTTTTGATGCCCGGGTATCTGCCCCCCTACAAGACCTTCTGCGCCCGGTTTGAAAAGCCCATCGTGCAGGACGAGGATGCCAACGCCGTGCGGCGGCTGAACCAATTCACCGGCCCCTTCATCCTGCGGCGCATGAAGTCGGAGGTGCTGCGGGAGCTGCCGCCCAAAACCGAGAATGTGCGCCGCGTCGAGCTGGAAGCGGAACAGCGCAAGCTGTATCTGGCAGCGGTGGTGGACGCCCGCGAAAAGCTGCGGGCGGCAAAGCCGGAGGACAAGATGACCGTGTTTGCCGTGCTGATGCGGCTGCGGGAGATCTGCTGTGACCCGCGCCTTGTGGCAGACAACTGGACCGGCAGCAGCGCCAAGCTGGAAGCCTGTCTGGAGCTTGTCACCGAGGCGGTGGCGGGCGGGCACCGCATTCTGCTGTTCAGCCAGTTCACCTCCATGCTGGAACTGCTGGCAAAGCGGCTGGACGAAGCCGGGGTGAGCCACTTCACCCTGCAAGGTTCTACCCCCAAGCCGGTGCGCGCCGAGCAGGTGCGCCGGTTCAATCAGGGCGAGGCAGATGTCTTTCTCATCTCGCTGCGGGCGGGCGGTACGGGCTTGAACCTGACCGCCGCTGATATCGTCATCCACTACGACCCGTGGTGGAACCTTGCCGCGCAGAATCAGGCCACCGACCGCGCCTACCGCATCGGTCAGCGCAACCCGGTGCAGGTGTACCGGCTGATCGCGCAGGACACCATTGAGGAAAAGATCGTGGAGCTGCAACAGGCCAAGCAGTCGCTGGCCGACACCGTTACCGGCGGGGCAGACGGCGCGATCTTGTCCATGAACCCCGAACAGCTGCTGCAGCTGCTGGGAGAAGAAGCATAAAGGAGTGTATCCATCATGAAGGTTTGGGATCTGCATTGCGATACCCTGTACGAACTGCGCCGCGCCGAAAAGGCGGGCGCACCCAAAAGCTTTTTGCACAACGATCTGCATATCGACCTTGAAAAATTGCGGCAGGGGGATTATCTGCTGCAATGCTTTGCGGCCTATGTGGATCTGGCCGACCCCGCACTCGGAGCCGACCCGCTGGTGAGCGTGCTGGAGGAGATCGACATCTTCAAGCGGCTCATGGCAGCTTACCCGGAAAAGATCGCCCCGGTGTACACCGCTGCCGACCTTGAGCGCAACCGCGCCGAGGGTAAGTTCAGCGCCATGCTGACGGTGGAAGAGGGCGGCTGCTGCAAGGGCAGTCTGGGCGTGCTGCGGCGGCTGCAGGAGCTGGGCGTGCGCATGATGACCCTGACGTGGAACTACCCCAACGAACTGGCAGCCCCCAACGCAAACCCCGGCGGGCCGCTGGTGGCCAACACCGAGACCGGTCTGACCGAGCGGGGCTTTGCCTTTTTGGAAGAGATGGAAAAGCTGCACATCACCGCAGACGTGAGCCACCTTTCCGATAAGGGCTTCTGGGACATCGCAAACCACAGCACCCGTCCCTTTGCGGCAAGCCACTCCAACTGCCGTGCCCTGTCGCCCCACAACCGCAACCTGACCGATGAGATGATCCGCGCACTGGCAGAAAAAGGCGGCATTGCGGGGCTGAACTACTGCGCTTCCTTTGTGGACGCAGACTCGGCACACCCGAAGCTTTGCCGCAGCACGGTGGAGCGGCTGGCAAAGCACGCGGCACACTTCAAGCAGGTGGGCGGCATTGAGGTCATCAGCCTCGGCAGCGATTTTGACGGCATCGGCGGTCAGCACGAGCTGGAAACGGCGGCAGATATGCCGCTGCTGGCCGAGGCACTGCGCCGCGAGGGCTTTACCGAGGACGAGGTAGAGGCTATCTACTGGCGCAACGCCTACCGCTTCTTTAAAAACAATCTGTAATAATAACTTCTGAAATTGCAAAAAGTGCCCGGAGATGCCCTGCTGTGCGCGGGTATCCCGGGCTGTGTATTGCCCTGCGAGGGGAGGTTTTATATGGTCTGAGGCGCGCGTCCCCTGAAAAAGAACAAACGACTTGGAAAGATAAGAGGAATTATAACAATGGGTATCACGATCTCGCCGTGGATGATGGCGTTTCTCATGCTGATGACCGGCTTTGCAGGCTTTGTGGATTCGGCAGCCGGCGGCGGTGGGCTGATCAGTCTGCCGGCCTATCTGTTCGCCGGGCTGCCGCCCCACTACACCTATGCCACCAACAAGTTCAGCGCCGCCTGCGGCACCACCTTTGCCACGGCAAGCTTTTTCAAAAGCGGTGCCATGAACGTGAAGGTGGGTGTTCTTGCAGCCATCGGCAGCTTTGCGGGCAGTGCGCTGGGCGCGCACATCGTGCTGCTGCTCAGCGATGAGATGCTGCGCACCATGATGTTCATCATCCTGCCGGTGGCGGCGGTCATCATCCTGTGGCAGCGCAACCTGCCGGATGAGAACCGGGACGACGGCACGCTGGACCTGAAAAAGATCTTACTGGCGCTGGCCATCGGTTTGGGCATCGGCCTGTACGACGGCATTATGGGCCCGGGCACCGGCACCTTTGCCATCATTGCCTTTACCACCCTGATGGGCTTTGACCTGCGCACCGCCAACGGCAACGGCAAGGTGCTCAATCTGGCCAGCAACTACGCCAGCCTGTTCACCTACCTGATGAACGGTCTGGTGGTGTTCCACATCGGCATCCCCTGTGCCATCAGCAACATTCTGGGCAACCTGCTGGGCTCCCACTTTGCCCTGAAAAAGGGTGCCCGCTTCATCCGCCCTATGATGCTGGTGGTGCTGGTGCTGCTGCTGGGCAAGCTCATCTCGGACGCGGTGCTGTAAGGGCATTTTCACGGGTAAAAAACAAGTCGGGCAGCCCGCAGGCTGTCCGACTTGTTGTAGTTTTAAATAGGTTTTATTCCAGCACCAGCTCTTTATCAAAGAACGCGATGCCGAACGCACCGGGGCCGGTGTGGGTGCCGATGACGCAGCCGATCTGGCGCACCAGCGGTGCGTCCAGATGCAGGTTGTCCTGCAGGTAGGTCAGCAGCGGCTGCAGCTCTCGGTGGTTGACGGTGTAGCCCAGCAGCGGGGTGTAGCCCGGGTGGATGCCGCCCATCTCATCGATCTTCTTGAACAGCGCCACATACACGCCGGGCAGACCGCGCGCCTTACCGGCCAGCGCAACCTTGCCCTCCATGACGGCGAGGATGGGCTTGATGCCCAGCATACCGCCCGCCACAGCTGCGGCGGCGGACAGTCTGCCGCCCTTGCGCAGATACTTCAAATCGTCCACGGCAGCTACCAGATGCAGGTGCTGCTTGGCCTTTTCCAGATCGGCAGCGATCTGGGTGATGGTTTTGCCGGCGTCCCGCAGCTGCACCGCCAGCCGCACCAGCAAGGACTGTCCCAGACAGACGTTCTCGGTGTTTACGAACACCACATTGTCCACGTTGGCAAGGTCGGCAGCAAGTCTGGCGCACTGACCGGTGCCGGACAGTGCATCGGACAAAAAGATGCCCAGCACTTCGTCCCCGGCGGCAGCAGCGTCCAGATACAGCCGCTCGAACTGCTCCGGGCTGGGCTGGCTGGTGGTGGGCAGCTTGCGGCAGGCTGCCAGATGGGTATAGTATTCGCTGGGGGTCATGTCGATGCCGTCCCGCAGGACGGTGCCGTCCTCCAGCGTTACGTTCAGGGGGATCACGGTCACGCCCAGCTGCTGCGCCTCGGCGGGCAGGATGTCGCACGCGGAATCGGTGAGGATACGGATCATAATAATACCTCCGGTCTACCGGTAAAATACAGTATACGCAACGTTTTTATTAAAAAGGTTGGAAATTATTATACCACCATTTAGGGCGATGTGTCAATATTTTGCATAAATTTGCCACGACAGAACGCCGAAACCTTGCGCACCCGGCGGCAGATATGGTACTATAACCGGGAACGAACCATAGCAGGAGGAGACCGACCATGCACAAGCTGAACCCCCGCACCGCCGCACTGCTTTCGGCCTTTGGCTGGGCGGTGGGGTATCTGCTGGCGGGCAAGGCGCTGGCGGTGCTGCTGCCCGCTGCACCGGGCGGCGCGGCGCGGTTTTTCCGGGTCTGCCTGCTGGCCCCGCTGGCGGAGGAAGGGGTGTTCCGGGGTGCGGTGCAGCGCCGTGCGCAGCCGCTGGGCAGGGGACAGGCCATTCTTCTGCAGGCGGTGCTGTTTGCTTTGCAGCACGGCAGCGCTGCCGCCATGGCCTACGCGCTGGTGTGCGGGCTGGGGCTTGGGTGGCTTGCCGACCGCACGGGGCATCTTTGGCCGGGGATGCTGCTGCACAGTGCAAACAATCTGCTGGTGCTGGCGATGGGATGAGAGGATGGAATACATGACCGATTTTGAACTGATGGGTCTTGCGCTGGAAGAAGCCGCCAAAGCCGCCGCCTTGGGCGAGGTGCCGGTGGGCGCTGTGGTGGCGCGGCACGGCGAGGTGGTAGCCACGGCGCACAACACCCGGGAGACCGAGAAAAACGCTTTGCACCATGCGGAGCTGCTGGCCATTGATGCCGCCTGCAAGGCGCTGGGCGGCTGGCGGTTGTGGGAGTGCGAGCTGTTCGTCACCTTGGAGCCCTGCCCTATGTGCGCGGGCGGCATCATCAATAGCCGCTTGCGCCGGGTGGTGTACGGCGCTGCCGACACAAAAGCCGGGTGCTGCGGCTCGGTGACCGACCTGTTTGCGCTGCCCTTCAACCACCATCCGGTGGTGGAAAAGGGGCTGCGGGAGGCCGAGGCGCAGCAGCTTTTACAGGCGTTTTTTGTTTCCCTGCGGGAAAAGCGGGCGGGCAGACCCCGCTGGAAGCCCCCGGTGCCCGAAAACAGGGGAAAATAAGGAAAAATAGTGGGAACTGCGTAAAAAATTGCAGTTCCCACTTTCTTTTTGGGCTGGATTGTGGTATATTATTCAATGGAATCTTGTCGAAACCCATCGTAAGTACAGGCAGGCACGCCAAAGCACCGGACCTTTGCCGGACATACGAACGGAACGATGCACTGTCTGGGGATGGGCACAGGGTTTTTCCGGCCGGGGCACTGCGCCCGGCCGAGAATACCGAACAGGAGGGATACACTCTTGTACGAGGACGAGTTTGAACTGACCTTTCAGGTGCCGGAGGAAGAGAGCGCGCCGGAGCCCCTTGCCGCATCGGCTGTAAAGCCGGCGGTGCCGGTGGAGCCGGTGGTGGACGAACCCACCCGCATCATGACGCTGGAAAAACCGGCAGCACCTGTGGCGGAGGAACCCACCCGGGTGATCACGCTGGAAAAGCCCGCAGAGCCACAGCCGCCTGCGCCGCCGCAGCCCGAAGAGCCTGCGCCGGAGCCTGTAAAAGAACAGCCTGTCTCTGCCGCACCCGCTGCGGCGCGCCGGGTGCTGATCTCCGGCGGCGACCGGGGCATCGGTGCTGCCGCTGCCCGCGCCTTTGCGGCAGCAGGGTATCAGGTGGCGGTGCTCTACCACCAGAACGCCGCTGCAGCCGCTGCGCTGGAGCAGCAGCTGCCCGGGTGCATCGCCATCCAGTGCGATGTAGCCAGCCGCGCCAGCTGTGAGCTGGCGTTCCATGCGGTGGAACAGGCCATGGGCAGGGTGGATGTGCTGGTGTGCAACGCCGGCATCGCGCAGCAGAAGCTGTTTACCGACATCACCCCGGAGGAATGGCAGCGGATGCTGGACGTGAACCTGAGCGGCGCGTTCCACCTGTGCCAGCTGGCACTGCCCGGCATGATCCGCCGCAAGCAGGGCCGCATTCTGACCGTGAGCAGCATGTGGGGCCAGACCGGCGGCAGCTGCGAGGTGCACTATTCCGCTGCGAAAGCCGGACTCATCGGCCTGACCAAGGCACTGGCCAAGGAAGAAGGCCCCAGCGGCATCACGGTGAACTGCGTAGCGCCGGGGGTCATCGAGACCGACATGATGGCGGCCTTTACCGCCGAGGACAAGGCGGCGCTGGCCGAGGAGACCCCCGTGGGGCGGCTGGGCACCCCGGAAGAAGTTGCAAAGCTGCTGGTCTTTCTGGCCGGCGAGGATGCCGGATACATCACCGGACAGGTGTTCGGGGTGAACGGCGGCCTTGTGATCTGATGCACAGGGCAATATTACAGAATTTTCCCCGGAGTGGGAAGGAGAGAAAAAATGGGCATGACTTTGAAGGAACTGTTGACTAAGGGCGAAGGCACCCTCTCTGCACAGGAGGCCAAGGCGCTGGCGGCACAATGCCGCATGGATGTAGACACCCTCTACACCCTGCTGGAAGAGCGCGGCATCAAGATCCTGGAGGAAGAGAACGAGCCGAGTCTGGACGTGGACAGCATCATTGCTGAGGTGGAGAACGCCGAGAACAACAACGATGACATGGGCCTTGCCGATGAGAACGAAGAGGATGCCGAGGAAAACCCGGCAGACCTGAAGGCCGCCATGGATGAGCTGCTGGACGACCCGGTGAAGAACTACCTCAAGCAGATCGGTCAGATCCCGCTGCTGAGCGCCGAGCAGGAGGTGGAGCTGAGCCGCCGCATCCATGCCGGTGCCGAGGCTGCACACATTCTGCAGGCAGACCGCCAGAAGTACGACGCACCGGAGTACATCAAGAAGAACAGCGCCCGCTTCTCTTTTGAAGAGGACGAGAACAGCCGCAGCTACACCGAGGATCTGGACGAGGACGGCGAAAAGTCTGCCGAGGATGCCGAGGAAAAGGCAGACGAGGAAAAGGCCATGGAAGCCGTGGAGAACGGCCCCCTGAGCGAGGAACGCCGTCAGGAGCTGCTCAAGACCCGCCGCGACGGCCTGAACGCCCGCCGCAGCCTGAGCGAAGCGAACCTGCGTCTGGTGGTGTCCATCGCCAAAAAGCATGTTGGTCATAATCTGGCCTTCCTTGACCTCATTCAGGAGGGCAACATCGGCCTGATCAAGGCTGCCGAGAAGTTCGATTGCGACCGCGGCTTCCGCTTCTCCACCTACGCTACCTGGTGGATCCGTCAGGCTATCACCCGCGCTATCGCGGATCAGGCCCGTACCATCCGCATCCCGGTGCACATGGTGGAGACCATCAACCGGATGCGTCAGGCCACCAACCAGCTGGTGTACCAGAACGGTCACGAGCCCACCCCGGAGGAGCTGGCAAAGGCCATGGACATGAGCGTGGAGCGCGTGCGTGAGATCCAGCGCATGGCGCAGGAGCCCGCCAGCTTGGAAAGCCCCGTGGGTGAGGAAGAAGATTCCTCTCTGGGCGATTTCGTCGCCGATGAGAACGCCGAAGCTCCCGGCAAGGCAGCCGACCGCGCCATGGTGGCACAGCAGATCAATCTGGCACTCAAGAGCCTGACTCCCCGCGAGGAAAAGGTCATCCGCCTGCGCTTTGGTCTGGACGATGGCCGTCCCCGCACGCTGGAGGAGGTCGGCCGCGACTTCGGCGTCACCCGTGAGCGTGTGCGCCAGATCGAAGCCAAGGCCATCCGCAAGCTGCACAGCCGCAAGTGCCTGACCCTGCTCAACGGCCTGATCGAGTAATATGTATTTTGGGATAGCAGAACACCCGCGTGGATTCTGCTATCCCTTTTTTCATGGGGAAAAACCCTTTTCGTGAAAATGGGACACCGGAGCGTCCGCAGACGCTCCGGTGTCCCGAAAATATAAATATTTTTCCGCTGAATATGCCCAGAGCGAAGCGGAGGGCATTTCCAATCGTTTTTTATTTTAGTACGAGCTCAGCCCAAGGCTGACGTCTAAGGCCTGATCCACCCGCTTCTGGTCGGCGGCGGTGATCTGCCCGGCGCGCTCCCGCAGACGGTGCTTATCCAGCGTGCGGATCTGCTCCAGCAGCACTACGCTGTCCTTGGCAAGGCCGGTGTCTGCCGCCCGGATGTTGATATGGGTGGGCAGGCGGGTCTTGTCCAGCCGGGATGTAATGGCCGCCGCGATCACCGTGGGGCTGTGCCGGTTGCCGATCTCGTTCTGTACGATCAGCACCGGGCGCACACCGCCCTGCTCCGAGCCCACCACCGGCGAAAGATCGGCGTAGAAAACTTCTCCTCTGTGTACCTCCATGGAATCTCCCTCCTGTTTGTCTGGAGGATGTGCCCCGCTATGTGATGCGTCCGGCGCATCCTGTCTGCTCTCAGTATGCGCAGACGGGGTGCGGCTTATGCAGTGCGGGGGCGATATTCCATTGTATGCACAAAGGGCAGTCAGCTTTCCTCTTCCAGCGTGCAGAAGGCCAGCGCCATGCCGCCCTCGTGACTCAGGGAGAGCCGGGCACGCAGCCGGTGCTGCGCCACCCATGCGGCGGTCTGCCCGCTGAAGCGGTAGGCCGGGGCGCCGTTTTCCTGCCGGACGGCCTCGATCTCCCGCAGGGAAAAAGGCTCCCGCAGGCCGGTGCCCGCCGCCTTGAGAAAGGCCTCCTTGGCGGCAAAATCTGCGGCGGCGCTGGCAAGGCGGTGGGCGTTCAGCGGCGCGGGGGATGCTTCACCAAGCCCCAGCGCTGCCTGCTCTGCCGGGCCGTACACCCGGCGCACAAAGGCCGCCGCATGGGCAGAGGAAAGGCTTTTTTCCAGATGGGAAAGGCTGCACAGGTCGCAGCCGATGCCGTAAAGCATACAAAGGCTCCTTTCGCGGGCAGAATGCCGCCCGGACATCGTTCATCTTGCCGGAACAATGCTGGAAATTTTGTACAGGATGTGCAAATCCGGCGTAATTATCTTGAAGTTTCGGCGCATTTCGTGTACAATGGGACTAGTTTCAACCGAAGGGGGTGTATTGCGTGGGAGACGCAACCGCGATTTTCTCTATCCACGATAAAAAGGACTATGAGATCCACGAGATCGTACAACAGGTGTACGATGCTTTGAAGGAAAAAGGCTATAACCCGGTCAATCAGCTGGTGGGCTACATTTTGTCCGAAGACCCTACCTACATTACGACCTATAAGAATGCCCGTGCCATGATCCGCAAGGTGGATCGTGACGACCTGCTGCAAGCCATGCTGCGCAGCTACCTTAACGTGTAATACGGTCCTTTTCAGCTCCGCTGTCTTGCAAGACGGCGGACTTTTTTTGCGCGTGGGACGATTTTAATTGTTTTCCACCAGCGGCAGGGTGAAGATCTGGTTCACCACTACCTCGTACTCCCACGGCTCCCGCAGCTTTTTTAGCTGTTTTTCCAGCTTTTCCGCCCCGGCAAAGCAGTGGATGAGGTAGAACCAATGCCCTTTCATCCGGCTGATGGCGCAGCCCGCGCTGCCAAACAGTTCGGTGTAGCCGTGGTACAGGTCGGTCAGGTAGCCCCGCAGCTCCTCCTTGGTGGCGGGCGCACCGCCCCGCGCCCTGCGGAAGAGCGCCGGGTCGGCGATGAGTCCGCGCCCCACCATGATGCCGGACAGGGCGGGGAACTCTTCTTCCAGCGCGTGGAGCTGGGCAGCGGTGGTCACATCGCCGTTATAGCACACCGGCATGGTGCACCGGGGCAGCGCAGCCGCAAAGGCGGCGCGGTCGGCCTGCCCGCGGTACTGCTGCCGCATCACCCGGGGGTGGATGGTCAGCTCCGAGATGGGGTAGCGGTTATAAATTTCCAGAATGGCGGTAAACTCCTCCGGTTTCTCCACGCCCAGCCGGGTCTTGACCGAGACGGGTCCCTCAGCGTGGGAGAACACCCCGTCCAGAAAGGCGTCCACCTTGGCAAGGTCCCGCAGCATCCCGGAGCCCTTGCCCTTGGCAGTCACCGTCCCGGCGGGGCAGCCCAGATTCAGGTTCACCTCGGTATAGCCCAGCGCCCGCAGCTGACCGATCATCCACGCAGCCAGTTCGCCGTCTTTTGCCAGCAGCTGCGGGATGACCGGCACACCCGGGTTTGCCGCCGGGGCAAGCTCTGCCATCTTCTTTTTTATGAGCACTCGGTTCTCCGGCGGGGAGATAAACGGCGCATAATAGCGGTCGGCAGCGCCTTGTGCGCCGAACCATTTCTGATGGGTCTGCCGCCAGACCCGGTCCGTGAAGCCCTCCATGGGGGCAGCATAATAAAGCATGGGCGTTTCTCCAAACGTTTTTGTTACCGGTATTGTAGCATAAAAGCAGAAGTGCGGCAATATTTCCAAACAGGGAAAAGGGTACAAAAAGCAATTGGGATTTTTCCTAAAAAAGAGCAACAGAATTTAGAAAAACGCTGAATTTCTACGGACAGGTTGACAATTGCTCTTGAAGGAATAATATAAAAGAAAAGCAGTGCTTACCACAAAACAGGAGGTTCTTTTATGAAATCACTCAGAAGAAAAGCAATCGGCATGTTGACCGGGCTAATGGCATTTCTTATGCTGACCGCTTGCAGTGGTGGAACTGCGGCAGTAACTTGGGAAACCTCGCGCACAAAGCAATATTATGAAAGCTGTGGCGTGACCGGGCAGAATATTTCTCTGCAAGCTACAGTGAGTGCATCGGGTCAGCAGGGAGAGTATTTCTTTACACGCAATGAAGAATTTGCGTATGCTGAAACCAGAATTGCAAACCTAAACGCGAAGATTCTTACGGATACTGAGGGTAATGTTTATGCAGCACAAACGGGATATGACGGCTGGACAAAGTATGCAGCAGGGTCGCCCAACAGTCAGGCGACAAAGCTCATTTGGGCAGGGCATCTGTTTGTGATTCCAACGGCAGAAATTGTAGAAAGCGTCACCTCGGAAAAGGTCATTCGGAAAGAAACGGAGTACACGGCAGAAACGATTCGCATGAGCGTGAATGGAACTCCTGCAAACTATACTTATTATTATGGGAAAAATGGATTGGAATTTGTGGAAAGCTTAGAAGCGAGATTCAAGATTACAAAGTTGAGCGGTGTTCCGGCAACGGAATACTTGAAAACCCCGGCTAAGTGGCACTTGGGTGGATAAAAAGAACAAATTGTAAAACGGATTTATAGAACTGCTGCACGCTCTGTGCGGCAGTTTTTTATTGCGGAATACGGGTATTCATCCGATAGATGTGTGAAGTCTCCGGCTAAAGTGTGCAGTTTCACCAGAGGCTCCCTCCCCGAGGGAGCTGTCAAAACCGTTAGGTTTTGACTGAGGGAGTTCGTTCCCAACCCCTCCCGTGAAAAGGCAATTCTGGAAAATCCGCAGATTTTCCAGAATTGCGAAATAAAAATAATAATTCCGCTGACTATGCGCAGAGCAACGCGGAGCGCATTCAAATCGTCCAGCTTCCAAACAAAAACTCCCGCTCTGCGGGGTGCAGGGCGGGAGCAGAAAGCTTTTGGAATTATTCCGCAAACAGCGGGGTGGACAGGTAGCGGTCGCCGGTATCGGGCAGCAGGACAACGATGTTCTTGCCTGCGTTCTCCGGGCGCTTTGCCAGCTGGATGGCAGCCCAGACGGCAGCACCGGAGGAGATGCCTACCAGTACGCCCTCCTTGTGGCCGATCAGACGACCGGTGGCAAAGGCATCATCGTTCTCCACGGCGATGATCTCGTCATAGACGGTGGTGTCCAGCACGTCCGGCACAAAGCCTGCGCCGATGCCCTGGATCTTATGTGCACCGGCAGTGCCCTTGCTCAGCACAGGGGAGGAGGCGGGCTCCACAGCCACCACCTTGACATCGGGATTCTTGCTCTTGAGGTACTTGCCAACGCCGGTCACGGTGCCGCCGGTGCCAACGCCTGCCACAAAGATATCCACCTTACCATCGGTATCCTCCCAGATCTCGGGGCCGGTGGTCTCGATGTGTGCCTGCGGGTTGGCGGGGTTCACGAACTGGCCGGGGATAAAGGAATTGGGAATCTCCTTTGCCAGCTCATCGGCCTTGGCAATGGCACCCTTCATGCCCTTGGCACCCTCGCTGAGCACCAGCTCGGCACCGTAGGCCTTCATCAGCTGGCGGCGCTCCACGCTCATGGTCTCGGGCATCACGATGATGATGCGGTAGCCCTTGGCAGCTGCCACGGCAGCCAGACCAATGCCGGTATTGCCGGAGGTGGGCTCGATGATGACGGAGCCTTCCTTCAGCAGACCCTTGGCCTCGGCGTCATCGATCATCTTTTTCGCAATGCGGTCCTTCACGGAACCGGCGGGGTTAAAGTACTCCAGCTTGGCGATAACGTGGGCGGGCAGCTGCTCTTCCTTCTCAATATGGCTGAGCTCCAGCAGCGGGGTGTGACCGATCAACTGATCTGCGGCGGTATAGATCTTGCTCATAATACTTGTCCCTCTTTCTGATATCGTTACGGGGTGCATAGCCCTGTCTTGTGCCGGTGTGCCCGGCTGCGATTCCCTCTAAACCTTTAAACCAACATTGTTTATGGGTTTGATGGCATTATAGCCCTGTTTTCTCTGCTTGTCAAGGGGTTTTTGAAAAAAGTGGGATTGAAAAGTGACTTACCCTGTTGTATAATGGGTTATAATAAAATTTAACCGGAAGGAAGTACGGATCATGATCGTTTCGACCAAAGGACGCTATGCGCTGCGGGTGATGATCGACCTCGCGGAGCATCAGTCTGAAAAATATGTTCCCTTAAAGGAAGTAGCCACCCGGCAGGAGATCTCGGAAAAGTATCTGGAGAACATCCTCAAGGTGCTGGTGCAGAACGGCTTTCTGGAGGGGCTGCGCGGCAAGGGCGGCGGTTACCGGCTGACCCGCAGCCCGGATCAGTACACCGTAAGCGAGATCTTGATGCTCACCGAGGGCAGTCTTGCCCCGGTAAGCTGCCTGACCCCGGGCGCTTCTGCCTGCGCCCGGATGGCCAACTGCCGCACCTACGAGATGTGGAAGGGACTCAACGACCTGATCTCGGATTATTTCGGCAAGATCACGCTGGCAGACCTTGCCCTGCCGGATCAGGCCGGCAACGATTATGTGATCTGACCCTTGCGCACCGGAATTGCACCGGTGCGTTTTTTTATAGGAAGAACACTTGCAACCTCTTCATTAAAATGATAAACTGTAAATGGAAGGTGATACGATGATTTTTGAGCCGTATATCGAATTGAAAGACGGAGATAAAATATCGGTCATCATTCGGATGATGCAGCGATCAGATGCAGAAAAAACGAAGAAAAAACCTGTCTGGCAGACAGACTGGACGAGCGAGTATATTGAGACGTCCCTTTATGAAAAATATGCAGTGGAAACGGCAGACGGAGAACTGATTGCACTGGGAATGTATGAGGTGTTGGAAAGAGCTCTCGTTGTCCGTGTCGTTTATATGGAAAGCCAGCCGGAGAGCAATCCGACATTGGCAGGTGCAAAACGTAAGTACAGTGGAATTGGAAAACTGATGATCGCTTACGGCATAAAGCTGTCAATAGATCATGGTTTTGGCGGAGATGTGATACTGGAAGCAAAAACGGATGCGCTGGCCACCCATTATCAGAATGACTTTGGCGGGATAGAGCTGCCCTCTTTTGATGGCGGCGCACCGCGATTCTTGATACAGGGCGAAGCGGCAAAACACATTTTTTTCAGTTATTTGAAATGAGGGATGAACATGAAAGAAAATCTGTGCAGTGCTTATATGAAGGATGCGGGGAACGATAAGCAGTATTATGAAATCCTTTTTGAGATGTGCCGCAAGTTCCGTATCGACTGGGCAACGGCAGACGAAAAGGAAAAAGCGTTTATTACAGAAGTAACACGGGTGACCTACGAGCGCGAACGCGCTGCGCAGGAGGGCGTTTCACCTGAGAAGGTGCGTCCGGCGTTTTCGGCTTAATGAAAATATGATTTGCTTGCGCACCGGAACTGCACCGGTGCGTTTTTTTGTACAGTTCTGCGCAAAAGGTGTAGAACTTCTTGGCAAGAATTACGGTTGATGGGACGGGCAGTCCGCGGTATACTTTTACTTTGTGTGAGACAGAAAATTCCGGGCGAAAAGCCCGTTGTCTGTTCGTTATAAGACCATAAGACCAGAAAGGGGAGTTCTGACACGAAGTATATTTTTCAGTTCGGGCGCATTCTCGCGTTCTGTTTTCTGGGTGAGGTGCTGCACGCGGTGCTGCCGCTGCCGGTGCCTGCCAGCGTGTACGGTCTGGTGCTGCTGCTGGCAGCCATGATCACTGGGGTTGTAAAGCTGGAGCAGGTCAAGGAGACCGGCACCTACCTGACCGGTATTTTTCCGCTGCTGTTCGTGCCCGCCGCTGCGGGCATCATGGAGCTGTGGGCAGAGATGGGGCAGCTGCTGCTGCCCATCCTGATCGCCATCCTGCCGGTGACGGTGCTGGTGATGGCGGCCGCAGGCCGCACCACGCAGGCGCTGACCGCCCGCAACAAAAAGGAGGCTGAACATGACGGAACTGCTGAATGATTTTCTGACCGGCTCTGTGGCATGGGGCGTGCTGCTTACGCTGGCAGCCTTTGGGCTGGGTGTGCTCATCAACCGAGTGACCGGCAAGGCCATCTTTAACCCGCTGCTGCTGGGCAGTATTTTCGTCATCGTATTTCTGTCGGTGTGCAATATCCCCTACGGGGACTACAAGACCAGCGCCGCGCCGGTAAGCTACCTGCTGCTGCCCGCCACGGTGGCGCTGGCCATTCCGCTGTATGAAAAGCTGGATCTGCTCAAAAAGAACGCGCCCGCCATCATCGCGGGCATCTCGGTGGGCACGCTGGTCAGTCTGGGCAGCGCCTTTGCGCTGGCGCTGGCAATGGATCTGACCAAGGAGCAGTACGCCACCCTGCTGCCGAAGTCGGTGACTACTGCCATCAGCATGGACGTGGCCGCAGAGCTGGGCGGCATTGCCGCCCTGACCGGTGCTATCGTCATCGTGACCGGCATCGTGGGCGCACTGCTGGCCGAGACCGTGTGCAAGGTGTTCCACATCACCGACCCCATCGCCAAGGGCGTGGGTCTTGGCACGGCAGCCCATGCCGTGGGCACCAGCAAGGCGCTGCAGATGGGCGAGGTGGAAGGTGCCATGAGCGGCCTTTCCATCGCCGTAGCCGGTGTGCTGACCGCCGTGCTCTGCCCGGTGTTCGTGGGCTTTGTCCACTAAAACCGAGTGCAAATCTAAAGATACAGAAACACCCCTGGCGGCCATTGCGGCTGCCGGGGGTGTTTCTCTGTGGGTGGAAAACAAAAAAGAGGTGAAAAGAAGAAAGGCTGGTAAATATCAGTTTTATGCGGCCTTTGCCGGGGCAAAGACCACGGCCTTCTTCTGCCGCGCCTGCATGGAGCGGACGAAGCAGCTCAGGGATGATGTTGCGGTGGGCCTGCGGCAGAATGATGTACAGCAGTACCTCTGCAGTCAGCTAGCAGCGGCGGGGGACAGCGCTCACTTTTTGAAAAAGGAGAACAGCCCCTTCTTTTCATACGGTGCACTGTGGATGGTGCCCACATGGTATCCGGTGGCTTCAATGGCGGCGCGGAGCGCGTTTTCGTCCAACGGCTCCTTGGAAAGGATCACGGTCTTGCCCTTGGCATGAGAGGACGAGACCTTCTCCACAGGGAACGCATTGCGTACGGTGTCATTGATATGGGCTTCGCACATGGAACACGCCATGCCGCCTACTTCTACGGTCGTCTGGATCATGATTATACCTTCCTTCAGGAATATCTTATAAATAACAGTTTGAACTAACTAACTTTTCACTCCGGGAAAAACCGCCCGAAAGCGGCTCTTCTGCCCAAATAATACGCCATACAGTAGCTGCTGTCAAGCGCTTTGCTTATTTTTTCCGGTAGTCCCGGGGGGTCATACCAAAATGCGCCTTGAACGCCCGGTTAAAATAGGAGAGGTTCTCAAACCCGCACCGGGAGGCGATGGTCAGCACGGTCTCATCGGTGGTTTGCAGCGCTTCGGCGGCGGTGTTCAGCCGGTACTCGTTCAGAAAGGCAATAAAGCTCTGCCCGGTCATCTGCCGGAACCAGCGCATAAAATGGCTGGCACTGAAGGAACAGATCCCGGCGGCATCAGCTACCCGGAGCGGCTCGGCATAATGTGCCGAAAGCCACTGCAGCACGGTTTTCAGCCGCTGGGTGTCGGCGGTTTCGGTGGGGAGACACTGCCTGCCCTGTGCAATGAGCAGGGCGAGAAAGCGCAGCAGCGCCCCTTTTACCAGCAGCTCGTAGCCGGGGCGCTTGGCGCGGTTGGCATCCTCCAGCTCCCGCAGGCAGGCGGCGGCTTGCAGATAGCACAAATCGTTCGGGGTCAGCCGCACCGGCAGCGAAAGCCGCCCGCTTTGCAGCGGCAGCAGATATTTCTCGGCGCAAAGGTCCTCTGCGCCGCCCAGAAGCTCCGGCTCAAAGATGATATTTTCGTATTCCATGCGCTGCCCCTCTGCCTGCCGCAGCGCGTGGAGCGTGCCCGGGGCAAAAATAAAGATATCCCCCCGGTAGGCCGGGTAGGTCACCACGCCCACCTGTACCAGCCCCATGCCCTGCTTGACAAAGACCAGCTCCATGCTCTCGTGCCAGTGGAGTGCCACCTGCTGAAAATCCCCCGGAATGGTGCAGGGGTACAAATTGAATGGAAACCGCACCGCACCGTGCTGTTTTGTCTCCTGCAAAGAAGCCTGATTTTGCATCATCTCACCTCCCGATGATAGGATTGTACCATAGTTTGCACTATTTAGGCAAGATTTTGAACGTTCTATGTGGTATATCTTGAAATACAGATGTCAAACCTGTTTTCCGTAAGGTGTATCTGAAAACAAAGAAATAGACTGAATTTTCGACTTTTCAGATGGCACCCTAACAAAGGAGGATGCTTTTATGAGCTTTACCGAAACGTTACAGAGTATCACCGGCAAGCTGCTGGCAGACTGCACCGATCAGGAACTGTATCTGGCACTGCTGGAACTGGTGCGGCAGAAGAGCGCCGACCGCGTGCAGCCGGTCACCGGGCGCAAACTGTACTATATCAGCGCCGAATTTCTCATTGGCAAGCTGCTGTCCAACAACCTCATCAATCTGGGGCTGTACGATGAAGTCCGGTCTGCGCTGGCTGCTGCAGGAAAGCGCCTTTCCGATATTGAAGAGGTAGAGCCGGAGCCTTCTCTGGGCAACGGCGGCTTGGGGCGTTTGGCTGCCTGCTTCCTCGACTCTCTGGCAACGCTGAACCTGCCCGGTGACGGCGTGGGTCTGCGGTACCATTTTGGTCTGTTCCATCAGTCCTTTGAGGATGGCGTGCAGAACGAAAAGCCCGACCCGTGGCTGACTGCCCACAGCTGGGCGGAAAAGACCGACACCACCTACCCGGTGGAGCTGGCGGGCAAGGAGTACACCGCCCGGCTGTACAAGCTGGCGGTCACCGGCTACGAGGGACGCACCAACACCCTGAACCTGTTCGACCTTGATACCATCGATGAGAGCATCGTCCATGATGGCATTGCCTTCGACAAGACCGCTATTGATAAGAACCTGACCCTCTTCCTCTACCCGGACGATTCCGACGAGGCTGGCCGCCGTCTGCGGGTGTACCAGCAGTACCTGATGGTCTCCGCCGGTGCACAGCTCATTCTGGCTGAGTGCGCCGCCCGGGGCTGCAACTTCCATGATCTGGCGGACTACGCCGCTATCCAGATCAACGACACCCACCCCAGCATGGTCATCCCGGAGCTGATCCGTCTGCTGGGCGAGCGCGGCATCGAGTTTGAGGAGGCTGTGGAGATCGTCACCAAGACCTGCGCCTACACCAACCACACCATTCTGGCTGAAGCGCTGGAAAAGTGGCCCCGCGCCTATCTGGATGCCGTGGTGCCGCAGCTGATGCCCATCATTGAAAAGCTGGATGCGCTGGCACGCACCCGCACCGAGGACGAGAGCCTTGCCATCATCGACAAGGACGACCGGGTGCACATGGCACACATGGACATCCACTTCACCCATTCCACCAACGGCGTGGCGGCGCTGCACACCGAGATCCTGAAAAACTCCGAGCTGCACGGCTTCTACGAGCTGTACCCGGAAAAGTTCAACAACAAGACCAACGGCATCACCTTCCGCCGCTGGCTGCTGGAATGTGACCCGCGCCTGACCGCCACGCTGGAAAAGCACATCGGCTCCGGCTTCCGCAAGGACGCCGCCGAGCTGGAAAAGCTGCTGGCCTTTGCCGACGACGAAACGGTGCTGAACGAGTTGACCGCCGTGAAAAAGGCCAACAAGGAAGCGCTGGCCGACTGGCTGCTGCACACCCAGAAGGTGAGCGTGAACACCGATGCCGTGTTCGATATCCAGTCCAAGCGCCTGCATGAGTATAAGCGCCAGCAGCTCAACCTGCTGTACCTCATCCACCAGTACTATGAAATCAAGGCAGGGCACCTGCCCGCCGCTCCGCTGGTGAGCATCTTCGGTGCAAAAGCTGCTCCCGCCTACACCATTGCAAAGGACATCATCCATGCGCTGCTGACCCTCTCCAAGGTCATTGCCGCAGACCCGGAGGTGTCCAAGTGGCTGCAGGTGGTGTTCGTGGAGAATTACAACGTCACCGCCGCCGAAAAGCTGATCCCTGCCTGCGACCTGTCCGAGCAGATCAGCCTTGCCTCCAAGGAGGCCTCCGGCACCGGCAACATGAAGTTTATGCTGAACGGCGCGCTGACGCTGGGCACCATGGACGGCGCCAACGTGGAGATCAGCCAGCAGGTGGGCGAGGAGAACATCTATATCTTCGGCCAGACCTCCGATCAGGTCATCCACCGCTACGCCGTGGGCGATTACGACCCCGCCCAGTGGGTGGAGGGCGATGCCAACATCCGCCGCGCCATCAGCTTCCTCACCGGGCCGGAGATGCTGGCCGCCGGTCATGCCGAAAACCTGACCCGCCTGCATGACGAGCTGATCCACAAGGACTGGTTCCAGACCCTGCCGGACTTCAACGCCTACATTGTGCGCAAGGGACAGGCGCTCAGCGATTACGCCTGCGACTCCATGGGCTGGCGGCGCAAGTGCCTTGTGAACATTGCCAAGGCGGGCATGTTCTCCTCTGACCGCACCATTGCCGAGTACGACCGCGACATCTGGCATCTGGGCAAATAATCTTTTTTGAACCTGCGTTTCTCCTTTATTTTCTCATAGGCTGCTGCACAAAGCTGTGCGGCAGCTTTTTTCTTTCCGCACCAACAAGAAACGCCGCTGCACAGCCGTGCAGCGGCGTTTGATTCAGTTGATGAAAACCGGAACGGAAGCGGGATCAGTCCTTGCTCTCCGCTTCTTCCTCTTCTTCGTCCTCGTCATCCTCGTCCGTATCGTGCGGCTTGTAGAAGATGCCGCTCAGGAAGATGCTGACAAAGTACAGCAGCACCATGGGGAGTGCCACCATGCACTGGGACACGATGTCCGGCGGGGTGACCACAGCGGCGATGAAGAAGATGACCACGATGGCTACGCCGCGCACCTGCTTGAGGATCTGCGGGTTGATGATGCCCATCTTGGAAAGGATGATGGTGATCAGCGGCATCTCGAACACGCAGCCAAAGATGATGAACATGGTCAGGCAGAGGTTGACGTAGCTCTCAATACTGGTGGTGGTCTGGATGTACTCAGCACCCTCGATGCCGGTGCTGAGGAACCGCAGCATGAACGGCATCATGAGCTTATAGGCGAACAGCACGCCCACGCAGAACAGGATCAGACCCAGCAGCATGACCAGCTTGAAAAAGGTGCTCTCGCTCTTTTTCAGGCCCGGCTTTGCAAAGGCGTAGATGTTGTAAAAGGCCACAGGCACCGTTACCACCACACCGGCCAGAATGGACACCCGGAAATACTGCATCAGTTTTTCCTGCGGGGCAATGGACACGAACTGGTAATAGTCGCGGCCCATGGCGGTAAGCAGATCGATCAGACGGTCTGCATACGCCAGCGAGACCACCACGCCCACCACAAACACCACCGCGCAGATGATGAGCCGGTTCCGCAGTTCTTTCAGATGGCCGGTCAGCGTCATGCTGCCGTCCTCTGCCATGACTTCGGCTTTCTTTTTGCGCTTTTTGTTTGTAGCCACAATTACTCCTCGTCTTCGTCCTTCTTATCAGCCTTCTTCACGGTCTCCTCGGAGCCCTCGGCGTCCTCGTCCTCCATGCCCTTCTTGAAGCCATTGATGGTCTTGCCGAACATCTTGCCCAGCTTCGGCAGGTTCTTGGGTCCAAAGATCAGCAGAACGACAACCAGAATGATCAGCAGCTCATTAGTACCAATACGCATAATAAAGTTCTCCTTTTTCTTGCCGCGCCGCGTGGCGGGCGTATTACAAAATGTATCTGGCAACCGCGGGCGCGGGTGCATCCATCAATAAATAGGGGCGCTTACACCTTTGCTTCCTCAGCGGGTGCCGCCTCGGCGGCCTCCTCGGCTGCGGCAGGGGCTTCCTGCACAGGCTCAGCCACCGGCTCAGCGGCGGGCTGTGCGGCCTCGGCAGCGGGCTGCTCCGGCTTTTCAGCGGGAGCCACCACAGGTTCAGCAGTTTCAGCCGGGGCTTCGGCGGGCTGCTCGGGCAGCTCCTCCACAGCATCCTCGGTCAGGTCGGTGACCTCCTCGGTCTCAGCCAGCTTCTTGGCGGCTTCCTCCTTGCTGGTCTTGCCAATGCCGGTAAAGCTCTTGGTCACGTCCCGCATGCTGCTGTCGATATCCTTTTTGATATCGGTCAGGGGGGCAACAGCCTCTTTCAGGGGTGCCTGGATCTCGTTCAGCGGCTCCACCACATTCTTCTGGATCTCTTCAGAAGCAGCGCCGGTGTATTTCTTCAGCTCGCGGAGCATCTTGCCGATCTTCTTTGCGTAGACAGGCAGCTGGTCCGGGCCGATGAACACAAACGCCACAATGACGATGACGATAAGTTCCCAAAAACCAATTTTCATAAGTAACGTTTCCTTTCCTGTACCAAGGGCATTTCCAAGACCGCCGCACACCACAGCGGTCTGCGCGTTTCTGCCCTTTTTGGCTGGAGTTCGGCGCACTGCGCGCCTTTGTTGCCCTATGTATACCGAAAAGTGGTGTACTGAATGTTAACTTATTATTAATATTCTATGAACAAGCGCCAATTTAGCCCATTTTATTTAACAAAACGAATTTTCATTGCTCGTTATTACAGTATGGATAGGATACAACAGTGCTCTCAGGTCTCCACGCCCTCGAACTGACTGTTGTAGAGCTTGGCGTAGAAGCCGCCCTGTGCCAGCAGCTGGTCATGGTTGCCCTGCTCCACGATGTGGCCGTCCTTCATCACAAGGATAACGTCTGCTTCCCGGATGGTGGAAAGGCGGTGCGCCACGATGAAGCTGGTGCGCCCCTGCATCATGCGGGCAAAAGCCTTCTGGATGCGTACCTCGGTGCGGGTATCAATGGAGGAGGTGGCTTCGTCCAAGATCAGCATGGGCGGCAGGCAGAGCATCACGCGGGCGATGCAGAGCAGCTGCTTTTGTCCCTGACTGATGTTGCCGCCGTCCTCTGCAATGACGGTGTCGTAGCCCTCGGGCAGGCGGCGGATAAAGCTGTGGGCGTGGGCTGCCTTGGCGGCGGCGATCACCTCGTCCATGGTGGCGTCCGGCTTGCCGTAGGCAATGTTCTCCCGCACTGTGCCGGCGCGCAGCCATGTGTCCTGCAGCACCATGCCGTAGCTGCCGCGCAGGGAAGCGCGGGTCACATCCCGGATATCGGTGCCGGACACCTTGATGCTGCCGCTGTTCACATCATAGAACCGCATAAGCAGGTTGATGAGGGTGGTCTTGCCGCAGCCGGTAGGGCCTACGATGGCAATGCGCTGGCCGGGCTGCACGTCCAGCGAGAGCCCCTCGATGAGCGGACGGTCGGGCAGGTAGCGGAAGGACACATCCTGTAACTGCACATGGCCGTCCGGCTGCAACACAGCGGCGTTTTCGGCCTCCGGCACCTGATCCTCGGCATCCAGCAGTTCAAACACTCGGGCGGCGCAGGCCAGTGCGTTCTGTAACTCGGTGACAACGCCCGAGATCTCGTTGAAGGGTTTGGTGTACTGGTTGGCGTAGCTTAAAAAGACGCTCAGCTGACCGATGGTGATGCCGCCGCGCACGGCGTACAGCGCACCCACAAGACCCACGCCCGCGTACACGATGTTGTTCACAAAGCGGGTGGCGGGGTTGGTCAGGCTGGAAAAGAAGATGGCCTTCAGGCTCACGTCCTGCAACTGGCCGTTCACCTCATCGAAGGCGGCAAGACTCTCGGCTTCGTGGCCAAAGGCCTGCACCACCTTCTGGCCCTCGATCATCTCGTTGACCAGCGCGGTCTGTTTGCCGCGGACGGTGCTCTGGCTCTGGAAGTAGCCGTAGCTGCGCTTTGCCAGAAAGCCCGCCACCACAAGGCTCAGCGGGGTGATGCACACCACCACCAGCGTGATGGGCACATTCTCCCGCAGCATGAACAGCAGGGTGCCAAAAATGGTCAGAATGCCGGAGAACAGCTGAGTAAAGCCCATCAGCAGGCCGTCCGCAAAGGTGTCCACATCTGCCACCATGCGGCTGACGATATCGCCGGAGGGATGGCTGTCCAGATAGGACAGCGGCAGGGTCTGAATTTTGCGCAGCGCCTCGTTGCGCAGGTCGCGGCTGACCGAGAAGGTGATGCGGTTGTTGCACACGCTCAAAAGCCACTGCGCAAGGGCGGCTACGGCAGCCACCACCAGAATGCTCACTGCAATGCGCAGCACCCCGGCAAGGTCTACATTGCCCTTGCCCAGCATCTTATCAATGGCATTGCCGCACAGGATGGGGATATACAGCTGGGCGGCTACGCTGACTGCCGCCACCAGCAGGCTGCACACCACAAAGGCGCTGTACGGACGGATCTTGTGCAGCACCCGGTTCAGGGTGGCCTTGCGCTGCTGCGGGGTCAGCTTGTTTTTTGCCTTTGCACTCATGCTTCTGCCTCCCCTTTCTTGAACTGGCTCTCGTAGATCTCCTCGTACACCGGGCAGCTGCTGCGCAGTGCGCTGTGGGTGCCGATGCCCACCAGATGGCCGTCATCCAGCACTAGAATCTGGTCGGCGTGCTGCAAGCTGGCGGCGCGCTGGCTGACGATGAACACGGTCAGTGCCCCGGGCAGCGCCGCCAGTGCCTTGCGCAGGGCGGCGTCGGTGGCGTAGTCCAGCGCGCTGGCGCTGTCGTCCAAAATCAAAATATCCGGCTTGCCCACCAGCGCACGGGCGATGGTCAGGCGCTGCTTCTGTCCGCCGGAAAGGTTGCGTCCGCCCTGCTCCACCGGCTCGTCCAGCCCAAGGGGCTTTGCACGCACAAAGTCTGCGGCCTGTGCCGTTTTCAGCGCTGCCCACAGGTCGGCATCGGTGGCATCCTTGTTGCCCCACAAAAGGTTGGAGCGGATGGTGCCGCCGAAGAGCTGCGCCTTCTGCATGACCACCGCAACCCTGCCGCGCAAAGCGTCCCGGGGGTAGCTGGCCACCGGGCGGCCAAAGATCTCCACGCTGCCCTCGGTGGCATCGTAAAAGCGCGGGATGAGGTTTACTAAGCTGGATTTACCGCTGCCGGTGCCGCCGATGACGCCGATGGTCTGGCCCTTTTTGGCGGTAAAGCTGATGTCGGTCAGGCTGGGTGCGCCCGCCCCGGCGTAGGTCAGACCTACATGGTCAAAGCGCACGGCATCGCCGGTCTTGTCTGCGGGCACCTCGCCCAGAAGCTCTGCCGGGAAGCTCATGCCGGGTTTGGTGTCCAGCACCGCCTGCACGCGGCCTGCACAGGCCAGCGCCTTGCTGATCTGTACGATGAGGTTGGCAAGCTTTACCAGCTCCACAAGGATCTGGTTCATGTAGTTCACCAGCGCAATGACATCACCGGAGGCCATGCCGCCCACGTTGATCTCAATGCTGCCCACATACAGCAGCGCCACGATGGCAAGGTTGATGAGCACATAGGTCAGCGGGTTCATCAGCGCCGAAAGATGGCCGACATGCAGCTGCATCCCGGTCAGCAGGGCGTTGGCGTCCTCAAAGCGGTCGACCTCGCTCTGCTCCTTATCAAAGGCGCGCACCACGCGCACGCCGGTCAGGTTCTCGCGGGTCAGGCCCAGCACCCGGTCCAGCCGGGTCTGCACCGTCTTATACAGCGGCCGGGTGATCACCATCACGCCGAACACCACCACGCTGAGCAGCGGGATGGTGACCACAAAGATCATTGCCGCCCGGGCGTTGACCGTAAAGGCCATGACCATAGCGCCCAGCACCACAAAGGGGCTGCGCAGGAACAGGCGCAAAAACAGGTTGAGCCCGCTTTGCACTTGATTGACATCGCTGGTCATGCGGGTGATGAGGGTGCTGGTGCCCAGCGTATCCATCTCTGAAAAGCTCAGGCTCTGGATATGGGCAAACAGGGCGTGCCGCAGCGCGGTGGAGTAGCCCACCGCCGCCTTGGCGGAAAAATACTGCGCGGTCAGGCTGCAGGTAAGGCCGATGAAAGCCAGCAGCAGCAAAAGGCCGCACCGCACCAGAATATAATGCAGGTCGTGCGCTGCAATGCCCACATTGACGATATCCGCCATGACCAGCGGCACGAACAGGTCAAAGGTGGCTTCCAGCATCTTAAAGAGCGGTGCAAGCACACTTTCGCGCTTGTAGCCCTTCAGGTAGCCAAGCATCCGGTTCAAAAAAATTCCTCCTTTGGGGTCAAAATACACCTTATTATAGCGCCATGTATCCCAAAAATCCAGTGCCGCAGCTGCGTTTTGCATTGTACAAGCTGCCAAATCCTGTTATACTATGGTATATCTGAAAAGTCGAAAATTTAGTCTATTTCTACAAACACAGCTGGATTTTGCGTTAAACAGCCTTGAAATCCACAAAGGATTCCTGCGGCTGTTTGCCTTAAATCCCGCTTGTGCTTGCGAAATATTCGTCATTTTCTTTGTTTTCAGATACACCTTAGGGCTGAGATTGATAGGGAAGTATGGTGAACACAATGGCAAGACGAACAGACGGCGGGGTACGTTTCCGCCCGGTGGGCAGCCGCCGCAGCCGCACCGCACCGGTGTACAGCCCGCGCGGCACCGGCTGCCCGGCCATCGAGCAGGCGGTGCAGGGGCTGTACAAGGGGCAGAGCGAGGAAAGCTTCTGGTCTTTGATGAGCGCCTTGAATTACGCGCTGGAGCTGGAGACCCATGTGCTGGTGCCGCTGCAAACGGCGCTTTCGGCGCAGGGTGCGCCCGCCCCGTGGATGGAGCACCCCATCCCGGCAGAAAAGGCCGATGGCCTTGCCTTGTGGACGCTGCGCAACGATAAGGGGCGCTGCTGGCTGCCGCTGTTTACCTCGGTGGCAGCTGCCGGTGCAGACCGCAGCACCGGCAGCCGCCCTATGGCTGACCGCACCTTGGAACAGGCTATGCAGCTGGCGCTGGACACCCCGGGCATCGACGGCGTGGTGCTGGACCCGTGGAGCAATTCCGCCTCGCTGGACGGCGCGCTGCTCAACGGTCTGCTGCACGCGGGCCATACCCCGGAGGGCCCCGGCGCAGAGGAAGCCGAAGCCGGTAAGGAAGCCGCCCGCGCCGGACACTGGGCAGCAGCGGCAGAGTGCTACCAAAAAGCCGCCGAGCAGGGAAATTCTGCCGGGCTATCGCTGCTGGGCGAGTGCCTGTATCAGGGGCGCGGCGTGCCCAAAAGCACTGCACAGGCGCGCAAGATGTGGAAGGCCGCAGCCGAAAGCGGTGAGCCCATCGCCCTTTTGAACCTTGGCGACGACTGCGCCGCCCGGGGCGACAACGGCAAGGCGCTGTTGTGGTACCGCCGGGCGCGGCAGAACGCGGCAGCGGTGCCGGATATCGAGTACACGCCCCGGGTCTGTCTGCGGCTGGCGCAGTACGAGACCCGCTACACCTCCCGCAAAAAGGCGCTGGCGCAGGCGGCAGAAGCAAAGCAGGCTTTTACCATTTTGCAGCGGGAGCACGAGCCGGACGCCGACCGCTGGTTACAGGAAGCGGAACAGCTGCTCTACGAGCTGACCCACGAGCCGCCCGCGGCTCCGGCGGCCTATAACATAGAATCTTTACAATTGGACTAAAAAATGGTCACAGCCGTCCGGTAAGATAGACTGGAGAAAAATCAGCCCGCAGACACGGCGGACAAGAAACAGAGGAAACAGTATGAGCAAAGTGATCGGCATTGATCTGGGTACGACCAATTCCTGTGTGGCGGTGGTGGAGGGCGGCAAGCCCGTGGTCATCACCAATGCAGAGGGCGAGCGCACCACCCCCAGCGTGGTGGCCTTTACCAAGGACGGCGAGCGTCTGGTGGGCGGTGCAGCCAAGCGCCAGATCGCCACAAACTCCGGGCGCACGATCTCCAGCATCAAGCGGTACATGGGTTCGGACTACCGGGCGCATATTGACGGCAAGGACCTTGCCCCGCAGGAGATCAGCGCCATGATCCTTGCCAAGATCCGCCGGGACGCCGAAAGCTATCTGGGCGAGCCCGTGACCGAGGCCGTCATCACCGTGCCCGCCTACTTTGACGACAGCCAGCGCAAAGCCACACAGGATGCAGGCCGCATTGCGGGGCTGAACGTGCTGCGCATCATCAACGAGCCCACCGCCGCCGCTGTGGCCTACGGTCTGGACAACGAAGCTGCACAGAAGATCCTTGTCTACGACCTTGGCGGCGGCACCTTTGACGTGTCCATCATCGAGATCGAGGACGGCACCTTTACGGTGCTTGCCACCGGCGGCGACACCCATCTGGGCGGCGATGACTTCGACCAGCGCATCGTGGAGTACGCGGTGGCGGAGTTCAAAAAGTCTGACCGCATCGACCTGACCCGCGACCCCGCCGCCATGGGACGGCTGAAGGAGGAGGCGGAAAAGGCCAAGAAGGAGCTTTCCAGTGCGCCCTCCGCCCAGCTGAACCTGCCCTTTATCACGGTGGGCAAGGACGGGCCCCATCACTTGGATATCGCCCTGTCCCGCCCGCAGTTCGAGATGATGACCGGCGATCTGCTGTCCCGCACCGTGACCCCGGTGCAGAACGCCTTGCGGGATGCGGGCATCTCTGCCAGCCAGCTGGGCAAGGTGCTGCTGGTGGGCGGCAGCACCCGGATGCCCGCCGTGGAGCGGCAGGTGCGGGAGCTGCTGGGCAAGGAGCCCAGCCACAGCCTGAACCCGGACGAATGCGTTGCCATGGGCGCAGCGGTGCAGGGCGCACTGCTGCAGGGCGGCGGCAAGCTGGCGGGTGCCACCGGCGCGGCAGCGCAGGGGCTGGTGCTGATGGATGTGACCCCGCTGACTTTGTCCATCGAGACGCTGGGAGGGGTCGCTACCCCGCTGATCACCCGCAACAGCATGATCCCCACCCGCAAGAGCCAGATCTTTACCACCGCCCGTCCCATGCAGACCAGCGTGGAGATCAACGTTCTGCAGGGCGAGCGTCACTTTGCGCGGGACAACAAGTCTTTGGGCAAGTTCAAGCTGAACGGCATCCGGGCAAGCTTTTCGTCTAAGCCCCAGATCGAGGTCACCTTTGATATCGACGTGAACGGCGTGGTGAAGGTATCTGCAAAAGACCTTGCCACCGGGCGGGAGCAGAACATCACCATCACCGGCAGCACCAACCTTTCCGAAAACGAGATCCAGCGCGCCATGGCAGACGCCGCCGCCTATGAGGCCGAGGACAGCCGCCGCAAGGAGCGTCTGGAGCTGCACAATCAGGCCGAGGTGCTGGCCTACAAGGTGGACGAAGCACTTTCCAAGTGCAAAAAGGAGCTGGACAAGGACGAAAAGTCCTGCGTGAAGGCCGACCTTGCCAACCTGCGCCACTGCCTGCGCAAGGATAAGCCCGAAAAGATGAACGAGACCGAGGAAGCCGCCCTGCGGCAGGCCAAGAGCCAGCTGGAAGCCTCGGCCAACCACCTGATGCTGCTGTACTCTGCCGAGCAGACCCCCGGCGATGGGACGGACAGCACGCTGTAATATAATAAGGTTTGTGGGCTGCTGCACCTGTCCGGCGCAGCAGCCCTTTTTTGAAGAAAGAGAAAGGAACTGTTATGAAGGAACTGCAATATCCGGTGTGCCCCGGGCGCTACCGCCACTTTAAAGGCAACGAATATCAGGTGCTGGGCGTAGCACGCCACAGCGAGACCGAGGAGGAAATGGTGGTGTACCGCGCCCTGTACGGCGAGGGCGGGCTGTGGGTGCGCCCCGCCGCCATGTGGCTGGAGACTGTGACCCGAGACGGCGTTACCCAGCCCCGCTTTACCTATATCGGAGAGTGAGGCCCCCGGCTTGAATCCCGTTATTGACCCTAGGATTATTTTGCGGTAAAATGTGAGTATGATACCAAACAACAAAGGAGGTTTTCGTATGAAGGCCAAACGATGGATCTCGCTCCTGCTCGCGGTCAGCATGATGCTGGGTGTGCTGGCAATGCCCGCCTCGGCGGCAGCGCAGCAGCCGGAAAGCACCGCTGTTGTCAGCGAGGAACTGCCCGATGCCGCAGCGCTGAGCGCGGCAGAGGATGAAAATGATATCGTCAACATCCGCATCCGGGCGACCGGCAACCTTGTCTATGGTTCCGATTATAAGCTGGAGGTGGAGACCCGGCCCGAAAACACCCAGTATATCGCTGTGGTGCTGGGCACCAGCGGCGAAGCCTACGGCTATGTGACCCTGATGATCTCGGATAAGCTGCGCACTTTGCTCAAGCTGATCCCCCTGCCCAAAAAGATGTCCCAGACCCCGGATCAGACCGAGGAATTCAACGTATACAGCTACCTCAAGCAGCTGATCGACGGCAACGACGTCAGCGTGCTGCTGCGGGTGGCGGACGAGGTGGTGTCGGTGCTGGACACCGTAAGCTTCTTTATCCCGGCCAGCTATCTGACCACCGTGAAGAACGTTTCCAACGGTATGAAGCTTGCGCTGAGCCTGATCCGCAAGTATCTGCCCGAGGGCGCGCTGAGCCGCATCTATCTGGACGAGCAGCCCAAGGACAGCGGCAAGTACTTTGCCAGTGCCATTGCGCTGGAAAGCAGCGATATCAACGCCGCCGGGTTTGCCATGTTCAAGATCAAGCCCAAGACCGAAAACGTCAGCCTGAGCTGGGCAGCGGATGCCCCGTCCAGCATGACCGTCTCCCAGCTGCAAAACGCCGACCTGACCGCCAAGGTCATTTCGGACGGACAGGTGGCTGAAAACGGCAAGGTAAGCTACACCTATAAGAAAAAGACCTTCCTGTGGTTCAGCAGCAAAATGAGCAGTGTGCCCACCGAGCCCGGTACCTACACCCAGACCGCCAAGGCAGGGGGCAACTACTCCTGCGGCAGCATCAGCCGCACCATTACGGTGACCGCTGACCCCCAGCCCGCAGCCGAGCAGCCCGCCGAACAAGCGGCAGAGCAGCCCGCAGCATAAATCAGCGGAAAACTATTTTTGAATAGGACGCTCCCGGAAAGTCCGCAGACTTTCCGGGAGCGTTTTTTCACAACAGAGGCTGCTTTTTATTTTCTATAAAAGGGGCTGCTTTAAAAGGGGCTGCTTTACTCTTGCAAATCGACGCGCAATACGCTATTATAAAAATAAAAGAACCCCTTGCGGTAAAAAAAGGGGGGACAAGAAGGAGCGGTTTATCTATGGAAGAGAAAAAAAGCGGCATCAAAAAGTTCTTTGAAGAATTCAAAGCGTTTGCCATGCGCGGCAACGTGCTGGACATGGCCGTGGGCGTTGTCATCGGCGGTGCCTTTACCGCCATTGTCACCGCGCTGGTGGAGGACATCATCAACCCGCTGATCGGCCTGTTCTTCAAGGCGGATTTTTCCGACGTGGTCATTGGTCTGGGCGGCTCCAGCATCAAGATCGGCGAGTTCGTCAACTCCATCATCAACTTCCTCATCGTGGCCTTTGTGCTGTTTGTTGTGATCAAGTTTGTCAACTCCCTGCACAAAAAGCCCGAGGAGCCCGCCGCACCGGAGGAGCCCACCACCAAGGTGTGCCCCTACTGCCAGAGCGAGATCTCCATCAAGGCTGTGCGCTGCCCCCACTGCACCTCCAAGCTGGAGGGCTTTCCCGAAATGAAGGCCTGAAGCATTCAGCATTGACAATTGGCGCAGATGCGCTATAATAGGAGTAGAAAAGGCGCTGGTCGGCAAACGGCTACCCGTTACCGGCGATCGCTTGTTCCTAAGAGTAAAGAAAGCAAGTGACCGTTCGCTTGGGGAAGCAGAAGGCGGTTACTTGCTTTTCTTGTTGTCATCGTTCGATTTGTCATGAGAAATCTTCCACGCGATGTCAAATGTAGTGTTTACTACATCAACAATCAACGCTGCCACTGTCGCCAACAAAGTCAGCAACAGCATCACTTCCGACAAGGTCATGCAACTCCCCCCTTCCTCGTAATGCTACAAGTAAGGGGATGACTTCAAAATAAGCCTGCCCCTCGGCATTCCGTTCATTCCATGGGTCTCCGTGGAACAAACTCCTGTCGGTAAGAGCAGCCGCCTGCGTTTTCGACACAGCACCTTTTCACCGCCTTACGGCGGTAAATCCATTGTAACACATTTTTCGCCGCATTACAACAAAACCCTCCCGGCCGGGCGCAGTCTTTGCGCTTACGGCAGGGAGGGTTTTGCACATTTTGCGATTTGGTTGTGGAAAAGTGGAGTGGGAAGGGAAGCGGAAAATCAGGAACGCTTACTGGACTTTGGTCAGCTCAGCCAGCTTGTGGTAGATCTCGTGGATGGAGGTGGTGGTGGAAGCGGAATCCGGGCAAAACAGGTAAAATCTGCCTGTAACGCCCGCCGCCGGGCCACTTTTTGCGCTGAACCGCCCCGCAAGGGTTGCAAGCAGGGGGCTTTTCATTGTACAATAGAAAGAGCAAGCTGAGATATACTTCTATAATGAGAGGATCTTTTAAATATGTCTGATATCAAAGTGCTGGCGCTGGATCTGGATGGCACCCTGACCAACGACCAGAAACTCGTCACCCCGCGCACCCGCACCGCGCTGGATGCCGCCATTGAAAAAGGCGTCACCATCGTGCTGGCGTCCGGCCGGCCCACCGCCGGCATCCAGCCGCTGGCTGAGGAGCTGGGTCTGGACAAAAAGGGCGGCTGTATCCTGTCCTACAACGGCGGCAAGATCGTGGACTGCCGCACCGGCGAAACGTTGGTGGAAAAGACGCTGGACCCCGCCCTTGTGCCCGAGCTGTGCGATTTTGCCGCCGCGCAGGATATTGCCATCCTGACCTACAACCGCGAGGGCATCGTCTGCGAGCGAGACAAGGACGAGTGGGCCAACAAGGAGTGCTTTACCACCAAGCTGCCCATGATCCATGTGGACGATCTGGCATCCTATGTGAACTACCCCGTGTGCAAGATGCTTATCACGCTGGACCCCGCCCGCCGGGACGCAGTGTGCGCCGCCGGGCAGCAGCAGTTTGCGGGCCGCGCCGACCTGTACCCCTCCAGCCCTTTCTTTATTGAAGCGGTGCCGCTGGGCGTGGCGAAGGACGGCAGTCTGGCAGAGCTTCTGCGCCGCATGGGGCTGACCCGCGAGAACCTGATGGCCTGCGGCGATGGCCTGAATGACCGTTCCATGATCGCCTACGCCGGGGTGGGCGTCGCCATGCAGAACGCCGAGCAGCCGGTAAAGGACTGCGCCGACTATGTGACCACCGCCGACAACAACCACGATGGCGTGGCCGAGGCCGTGGAGAAGTTTATTTTACGAGAGGACTAACAAAGCAATGCCGCGTAACTTGGTTTTATTTGATCTGGAATGGAACATCGGCTACCAGCCGTATACCTTTAACTACCATGGGGTGCAGCAGACCCTGCGGGGCGAGATCGTAGAGATCGGCGCCGTAAAGATCGACGAGGACGCCAATGTGCTGGATACCTTTTCCATCCATCTGCGCCCCCGCATCTTCCGCAAATTGCAGCACCATATCGCCAAGGTGACCGGCCTGACGCAGGCAGATCTGGACAAGGGCGAGCCCATCGTGCAGGGACTGCGCCGCTTTATGCAGTGGTGCGGCCCGGATGCCGAGTTTGCCGAGTGGGGTCTGGACGATGTGCCGGTGCTCAAGCAGAACTTGTTCCTGTGCAATCTGGACGAGTCCAAACCCACCGTCTGGTACGATCTGCAGCAGGTCTTTCTGCGGGAGCATCCCCGCAAGGAGGGCGAGGGCATGACGCTGGAAAGTGTAGTTACCCGCATGGGCATCCCCATGGAGCGCCCCTTCCACGATGCACTTTCCGACACCCTGTACACCGCCGACGTCTGCCGTCTGCTGGATCTGCGCGCCGGGCTTGCCGTCTACCCCACTGAGGACGAGGCGCTGCGCCAGAGCCTGTGCCAGACCCCCGGTGACTACCGGGACTTTACGGTGTTCCACGGCTATGTGGAGCAGTACGCATGGCGGGCTGATCCCAAGATCAGCCAGATGCCCTGCCCGGAGTGCGGCACCACCCTGCAGCCGGACGAGCTCTGGCTGAAAAAAGGCAGCAACAGCTGGTATACTCTGTGTCAGTGCCCCAACTGCACCGGCAGCGGCAACGCCGCCGGGCAGGGCGTGTTCCAGCGGTACAAGCTGTCCCGCCGGGACGGCCTGCACTGGAGCTTTGCCCGCTGCGCCCAGATGCCGGACGCCGAAAGCCTTGCCCGCTGGGAAAAACTGCGCACCGCCCAGCTGGAGCGGATGCGCGCTAAGGCTGAAAAGCAGGCTGCGGAAAAATAAAAGCAGGAAAATCCCCTTCCGTTTCGTAGTATAGATAACAGAGCACAGAACGTGTCGAAAAATGCACACTCTGTTCACGGCTCTGTCATAGAGAATGGATATACTAAGCATGATGCAGCCTGCCCGGGAACGTCCCGGCACCGCTGCACAGAAAGGGATTGGACGCAGGATGCAAACCGCACTGATGGGCTGGATACACCAGCTTGGAACACTGGAATACTGGGAGGCGCTGCTGGCGGGCTTTGAGGGGCTTGGCCCCCTTGTGCCCATTCTGCTGGCGATGGTGGAGTCCTTTTTTCCGCCGCTGCCGCTCATCGCCATTGTAGCGCTGAACGTAGCCGCGCACGGCGGTCTGCTGGGCTTTTTGTATAGCTGGGCAGGCGTGGCGCTGGGCGGCGTCATCATGTTTTTATTCTGGCGGCGGCTCATCAAGCGCTTTTTCTGGAAAGTTGCCAGCCGCTCCCCCAAGCTGGAAAAGGCCCAGCAGTGGGTGAACCGCTTTGACACCTCGTCCCTGTTCATGCTGTCGCTGCTGCCCTTCACCCCCACCTCCTTCATGCACTTCGCCTTCGGGATGTCGGACTTTGACGAAAAACGCTACCTGCGTACCGTCCTTTTGGGCAAGGGACTGATGGTGGCCATGATGGCCGTCTTTGGGCAGTCGCTGGTCAGCTCCCTGAAAAATCCGGTCTACCTTGTGCTCTCGGTCTTGTTGTGGGGCGGGATGTACTGGGGAAGCAAAAAATTCTGCCGCAAGCATCATCTGGAATAAAAGAATAACATCCGGGACAGCGGAGCACCTGTGGGCGCTCTGCTGTCTTTTTTTGCAAAAAAATGCCATGGCGGACAGCCCGCAGACTGCCCGCCATGGTGTAGGTCGTATTATTTTGCTTCCGGTTCCTGCACAAGAGGTTCCGCTGGCGGCGGGGTGAGGGTGGAATGCGCTACCACAAAGGCCGCAGCCTTTGCCCGGGCAAGGCGCTGTCGCACCTTGCGGGTGTCGTTGGCCGGGAAGGTGCGCTCTCCGTCCAGCTTCTCGTTCCAGTGCGCAAGGGCGGCGTTCACCTCGGCTTCGGTGGGCTGTAAGCCCTCCCGCTCTGCCACCAGCAAAAGCCCCAGCCAGCTGCGCAGCTTGCGCTCTGCCTGTTGGTGCAGCCACTGCCGGAACTGCTCCACCGTCTGTCCGCGCACGGCTAAGAACTGGTCAAAGTTGACCCCGTTCGCCTGCAAGCCCAGATTGAACTGCCGCTGCTCGGCAAAGTAGTTGCCCGCTTCCAGCCGTTTGGGCACCGGGCCGGTCACCTCGTCGCCCAGCTGCCAGACCAGCTCCTTCTCGGCACGGTCTTTGGCCTGTGCGCAGCGCTTTGCGTAGAGTTCCCGGGTCACCCGGTCGCGCAGCGCGGCCTTGCCTGCGGCATCGGCGGCGCGCTCTTCATCGCCGTAGCTGCGGTTGATCTCCAGTTCAATGGTCAAGCGGCGCAGCGGGCGCGGCTCAATGGCCTGCACAAAGCCAGTATCCCGTCCCAGCTCCAGCGGCGGCAGGGTGTAGAACTGCGCCCCCGCCCGGAAGCCCTCGGCTTTGTTGACCGCCAGCAGCTCAAAATCCGGGTCGGTCACCGGTACCAGCTGCTGCTCCTGCACCAGCTGCCGGTAAAGAGGGTCAAAGCCCTCCAGAATGGTGCGGTTCACCGCTGCCGTCAGCAGTTCTTCCTCGTCCTGCGGGGCATCCGGGGCGGCCTGCTCCTTTGCAAGCGCAGCGGCCAGCTCCTCCGCGCTTGCCGTGAATACCAGCCGGCAGTCCCCCGGCTCTGCCATGCCGAAATGTTCCAGTTTCATGCGGTGTCCCTCCTTCTCAGCGGTTCATAATGCCGACCATCAGCACCAGCAGCGCCACGCCGATACCGGCATACAGCAGCTCAGCGCCCAGCACGGACTTGTCGCCCTCCACGAACATCTTCTCCGGGGCATCGGGGTCGTAGTACAGGGTGACCACGCTGCCCTCGGCAAAGGGCTTGCCCTTGGCGGGCTTGGGATATTGCAGCCGGTGGCTGCCGCCTGCGGTGGTAAACTCCAGCACATAGGCAGCGCCGTCCCGGCTCTGCACCGTACCGCTTACCGTGGCCTGCACGCAGACGCCCTTGGTGCGCAGCAGCTGCCGTGCCCGCACGCTGCGCAGCGCCATGTAAAACATGATCAGTGCGCCCACCAGAAAAATAATCACATTCAGCATTGTTTTCCCTCGTTTTTCCGTAATCGCCGGGCGGTGCCCGGACGTATAGTTTATTGTACCATAATCTGCCCTAAAAAGCGCCCCACAGCCGCTATCCAGAGTGCACCAACTTTGCTGCAAAAATTTGTCGAATAATTTTGAAATTAAGCCTTGACATTTCTCTTGTATCTGGTATAATAACTATCGTTCCCGGCGCTGCGGTGCAGGAACACAACAGAATA
>OGJV01000027.1_pt1 | contig 104492 bp, 90 predicted proteins | sample 1572271 | NCBI WGS metagenome assembly OGJV01 (sample SAMEA2582107, study PRJEB24529) | metagenome | biome: Human gut stool | place: China | collected 2011
GGGGCGCAAAATTGGCCATCGTTTTCTTGATGCCCACTTTTTCAAAGTTGATCTCTACGATCTGATCTCCGGCAGCGGGCTTTACCTTCAGCACTGTGCCGCGGCCGAATACTTTGTGCTCCACGATGTCACCCGGTTCATAGTGCTTTGCGCCAGAAGCTGCCGGTTTTACGGCAGAATTCGCTGTAAAGGCCGTTTGCTTTACAGCATTTTTTGTCGTATTGCTGCCGGAATATGCAGAGCCAAATCCGCTGCTTCTGGTAGTCGGCTGGGCGGAGCTGTTGCCATAGCGGCTGCCAAAACCAGAAGAAGTGGTGCTTCTTCCGCCGTAAGAAGAGCCAAAGCCACGGCTTTCACCGGCGTTATATTCCCGGTTCAGGTAGCCGCTGCGGCTGCCTGAGCTGTAACCGCCGCCGTAGCTGCTGCGGCTGTAACCGGAGGGGCCGGAGTAACCGGATGCACCGCCGGGCACGGTATCGCTATAACTGCTGCCCCAGCCGCCCATGCGGGAGCGCTGCTCCAGCACAGGGCTGCGGGTCTCCTCGATGTATTCCGGCTCGATCTCCCGCAGAAAGCGGCTGGGCTCGTTGCGCTGGGTGCGGCCATACAGCATCCGGGTGACGCTGTTGGAGATGTACAGCTCCTTTTTGGCGCGGGTGATGCCAACGTAAGCCAGACGGCGCTCCTCTTCCAGATCTGCTTCGGAATACTTGCTCATCTCGCTGGGGAAAACGCCCTCCTCCATGCCGATGAGGAACACATAAGGAAACTCCAGACCCTTGGCAGAGTGGATGGTCATCAGCACCACCTGATCGCTGCTCTCGTTATAGCTGTCGATATCGCTGATAAGGGCGATATCTTCCAGATAGCCCTCCAGCGTGGCTTCCTCGCCGTGCTGGTCGCAGTAGTTTTTGACGTTGTTCACCAGCTGACCCAAGTTCTGCAGACGGTCGGCGGCATCCTCGTGCCCCTTGGCGGCGTCTGCTTCCAGCATGGCCTTATAGCCGGTCAGCTCAATGACATCGGAAGCGAACTCGTCCAGCGTGCGGGTAGCAAGAGAATCCTGCAGGCGCTGGTAGATCTGCCAGAACTTGAGCAGCGGCATGACCGCGCGGGAGAGCTTGGCGTACTGGTCTGCATGGCTGATGATATCCAGCATACTGATACCCTGCTGTCCGGCAAGGTCCGCAATGACGTCCACGGTGGTAGCGCCAATCTTACGGGCGGGCTCGTTGATGATGCGGCGCAGCCGCACATCGTCCCGGGGGTTGGCCACGATGGACATATAGGAGTGGATGTCCTTGACCTCCTTGCGGTCGTTGAAGCGCTGCCCGCCCACGATCTTATGCGGAATACCCGCGCGGGTGAAGTAGCTTTCGATGGGAGCCGACTGGGCGTTCATGCGGTAGAGGATGGCATGGTCTGCCAGATGCCCGCCCGCCTTCAGATGCTGGCCGATGACATCCGCGATGTGGCTGGCCTCGTCCTGCTCGTTCTCGGCGGTGTACACCTGTACCTTATCACCCTCGCCGTTGTCCGTCCACAGGGTCTTGCCCTTGCGCTCGGTGTTGTGCTGGATGACACAGTTGGCTGCGTTGAGGATGTTGGAGGTGGAGCGATAGTTCTGCTCCAGACGGATGGTCTTGGTGCCGGGATAGAGCTTTTCAAAGTTGAGGATATTTTCAATGGTAGCACCACGGAAGCGGTAGATGCTCTGGTCGTCATCGCCCACTACGCAGATGTTGCGCTCCGGCCCGGTAAGCAGGCTGACCAGACGGAACTGTGCCACGCTGGTGTCCTGATACTCGTCCACCAACAGGTAGCGGTACTTATTCTGGTAGAATTCCCGCACGTCCGGGTGGTCGGCCAGCAGCTGCACGGTCTGGTAGATGAGGTCATCAAAATCAAACGCGCCGGCCTCTTTCAGCTTTTTCTCGTAAGCTGCGTAGATGCGTGCGGTCTGGGTGCTCTTCACGTCTCTGGCGTGGTCTGCAAGTGCCTGCTCCGGGCTGACCAGCTGATCTTTCCAGCGGCTCATCTGGTTGATGGCGGCTTTGATAGGCAGAAATTTATCGTCGATGCTCAGTTCTTTATACACCGTTTTCATCACGCGCTGAGCATCCTCGGTATCGTAGATGGTAAAGCTGCGGGGGTAGCCGATCTCCTCTGCCCAGCGGCGCAGGATACGCACACAGGCCGAGTGGAAGGTGGAGGCGAACACCTCGTCCCCTTCCTCGCCGCCCAGCATCCGGCGCAGACGCTCTTTCAGCTCCCCTGCTGCCTTGTTGGTAAAGGTAATGGCCATCACGTTCCAGCTGCGCACCGCGTTGTGGCGCAGCATTCCGTCCAGCCAGCTGGGGGCATCGGTACCGGTCATGATGGCGGTGCGCAAGGCCTTGACGTCCTCCTCGGTCACCGGGCGGGGCGTTTCTTTGGAGCCGTGTGCCGAGCCGAACCGGATGAGGTTGGCGATGCGGTTGACCAGCACGGTGGTCTTGCCGCTGCCGGCACCGGCAAGGATGAGCAGCGGGCCATCTGTGGTAAACACAGCCTGCCGCTGCATATCGTTCAGGCGGCCGAATTGCTTTTCAATGTAAGTATCACGCAGGGTGCAGAATTCCTGCCCGAGAGATGCTGCCATGGTTTCACCTGTTTCCTTCGCTGTTATTCATACCGTATAGTATAACACATTTCGAAAAAGTTGTACACCAAAACTGCATGGAGTTACAACTGCTTTTCCAGCAGATAGCGATCGTAGCCGCCGTACATCTCCCGGCGGCAGCGAATAACGAAGCCACCAGCCTGTGCGTTGCGCAGGCTGTAACTGTTATCCGGGCTGACAGTAGCCCCCAGATGAGTGATCTGTGGCGGCAGCAGCGGCAGAGCCGCTTCCAGCATGGCGCGCTGCAGACCGTTGCCCCGCCAGTCCGGGTGCACCACCGCGCTGTCTGCGTTGGCCCAGTGCTGCCACTGACTTTGCGGCACGCCCAGAAAGGCAGCGTAGTTTTCATCGCTCTGCCCGCACAGGCGCAGGATGAGGTACGCCCCCAGCCGCCCCTGCTGCCACGCACCGATACACACCCCGGTGCGCAGATAACCTGTAATGTTTTCCAGCGTATCCGGCACGAACTGCTCCGGGTGCGGCATGGCGGCGCGCACTTCGTTTTGCAGTGCGAACACTACCGGAGCCTCGGCGGGGGTGCAGCGCCGCAGGGTAACGGTCTGCCGGGCGGACTTGCCGCCTACTTTTTGCAGAAAATAGTCCATCTGTACTATGCCCTCCAAAATAAAATCGTACTTTTCAGCAGATTCCAGTATAAATGACGCTTTTCTAAATGTCAAATTATGCTATAATAGGAGAGAAGGGGCTGTGGAGGGATCCTCCCTGCCCGTTTGTATGAAGTTCGGGGCGGCTTGCCGCCCGGAAACGGAGGAACCATCCATGAAAGATCCCGCACTGGCATCGTCCAGCCGCTTGGGCGGCGCTGTGATCAGCGACCGCGTTGTTGCAAGCCTGCTGGAAGAGCTGACCAACGGGCGCTATGCCCAAGCCGACCGCCTGCCTGCCGAGGTAGACCTTGCCACCGAACTGGGGGTGAGCCGCACCGTGATTCGTGACGCGCTGAGCGAGATGGAGCGCGCCGGTTATGTGGAACGGGTGCGCGGCATTGGCACGGTGGTGAACCGCGCTGTGCTGGGGCTGCGCAGCCGCTTGGACCAGAAGCTGGAGTACTACCCGCTGATCCGCAGCTTTGGCAGCTATCCCCATGCCGACGGCATTCAGGTGATGCTTCTTCGTGCAGGCGAGGAGATGGCGCATGCGCTGGCGCTGGAAGTCGGCGACGAGGTGATCTGCATCAAAAAGCGCATCCTTGCCGATACGACCCCGGTGATCTACTCCATCGACTATCTGCCCCGCAGCCTGTTCGGCAACCGGGACTACACCCGCATCGACCTGACCGGTGACATCTTTGAAATTTTGGAGCAGGAGTGCCACCAGCAGATCTCTTCCAACGTGGCGCACCTGAAAGCCAGCTGCGGCGACGAAGCCATCCGTGCAGCCATGCGTCTTGCCCCGGGCGAGGCCATGCTGCTGCTGGACGAGGTATGTTTCAATCGTTTGTGCAGGCCGGTGATGCGCTCGCTGAGCTACTACACGAACTTTTTTGATTTTTCCATTTTACGCAAACTGCTTTAAACGGAGGTATACTGTCCATGCGTCATCTGATCGATCCTTTGGATCTCACCCAGCAGGAGATCACACAGCTGCTTGATCTTGCCGACCGTATCTGTGCCGACCCCGCCGCCTATCAGGAGGTGGCCAACCACAAAAAGCTGGCTACCTTGTTCTACGAGCCCTCCACCCGCACCCGCCTGTCCTTTGAGGCTGCTATGCTGAACCTGGGCGGCCATGTACTGGGCTTCCCCAGCGAGAACGTGTCCAGCGCCACCAAGGGCGAGAGCGTAGCCGACACCATCCGGGTAGTGTCCTGTTATGCCGACATCGTTGCCATGCGCCACCCCAAGGAGGGCGCACCGCTGCGTGCCTCCCGCTATTCCCGCATTCCGGTGATCAACGCCGGTGACGGCGGCCACCAGCACCCCACCCAGACCCTGACCGACCTGATGACCATCCGCCGCCGCATGGGCAGGTTGGATGACCTGACCATTGGTCTGTGCGGCGACCTGAAGTTCGGCCGCACCGTCCACTCCCTGCTCAAGACCATGGCACGCTGCAAGAACGTCCGCTTTGTGCTGATCAGCCCGGAAGAACTGCGTGTGCCGGATTATATCATTAATGACGTGCTGGAGGCCAACGGCATCCCCTACAAGGAGACCCGCAGTCTGGAGGAATCCATGCCGGAGCTGGACATCCTGTATATGACCCGCGTGCAGAAGGAGCGCTTCTTCAACGAGGAGGACTACATCCGCCTGAAGAACAGCTATGTGCTGACCCGCGAAAAGATGGCACAGGCCAAGCCCACCATGGCAGTGCTGCATCCCCTGCCCCGCGTGAACGAGATCGCACTGGATGTGGACGACGACCCGCGCGCCGCTTATTTTGAGCAGGTGCAGAACGGCGTTTACGTCCGCATGGCACTGATTATGACCCTGCTGGGGCTTACAGACCCCAAAGCACCGAAGGAGGAGAACTGATATGTTGAATATTGACGAGATCCAGAACGGTATTGTCATCGACCACATCAAGGCAGGTACTGCCGTTGGTCTGATGGATCTGCTGGGCATTGCGGGCAACCGTACTGCCAGCGTTGCACTGATCCAGAATGCACGCAGCAAAAAGACGGCAAGCGGCCGCAAGGACATCATCAAGGTGGAGGGCGACGCCTCCTGGCTGAACCTGGATGTGCTGGCTTATCTGGACCCGAACATCAGCGTGACCATTATTGAAAACGGCAAGGCTGTCCGCAAGGAGCAGCCCAAGCCCCCCAAGCGTCTGGTGAACATTGTGCGGTGCAAAAACCCACGCTGCATCTCCAGCATTGAAGAGGAATGCGACCAGATTTTTGAACTGAGTTCCAACGGCAAGTACCGCTGCATCTACTGCGAGCAGGAGCTGCAGGTGAAGCCGGAGTAACTGCGCTTTTTACGATTTTAAATGCGCTCCGCTTCGCTCTGCGCATAGTTTAAGGAATTGCATTTTAGTTTTGCAGCTCAGCCAAGCCTGCGGGCTTGGCTGAGCTGCTTTTTCACGGGAGGGACGCAGAGGGAAACCGCAGCTGCCGCGCTGGTTTTCTACCGAAGCAGTCGCACGGCGGGTCGGCTTTCTGCTGACTGGCAGATACGATGATTTAATAGATAAAAAGGACTGCTCTACTGGGAAAAACCCATGTAGAGCAGTCCTTTTTGCACAAAAGAAAACTGACGAGACTCTTTGCAACGCACGATACTCCGGTCTGCCCACGCTATTCCCAAACAGCAGGCATAAACGGAATTGCGACGCATCGAGAAACTTTATCGACTGCAACCCCCAAAAAGGCCCGCCGCAGAAAGTCCCGTCAGCAAGGTACTGTGCATTCCTGCACAGCCCCAAAAAGCAAAGGTATACAGCCTGCTTACACGCACCGCAAGCTGTTTTTCCATCCAGCAACAAAGCTTTTAAAAGGAGGGTGTTCCCCTCCCACCGCAACGTGACCATGTCCGCACGGAAGGCTTCCTTTACTGACCACAGTATAGCAGAGTTACGCTTCTGTTGCACAAAAATTGTCATATTCTGACGGTGCAGATGTCATGAATTGTCGGTGGGCACCGCACAGGTAAAGCGGAACCAATTGTCCCGGCAGCTCAGGGTATACTCCGCACCGTGGCGCAGCAGAACGTCCCGCACGTTGGAAAGCCCCATGCCGTGGCCGGGCTCTTTGCGGGTGGTGCGGGGCAACTGCCCATCCGGTGGCAGCTCCACGTCCCGCTGCACCCGATTACGCACCGAGAGGAGATATTCCTCCTCCGTTTTGCGCACCCGCACATAGACCTCCGGCGGGTACGCCTGCGCTGCGGCACAGATGGCGTTATCCAGCAGATTAGCTAAAACGGTGACCATATCCACCCCGCTCAAGGGGAAATCCCGCAGGTCACAAAGGTCAAAATACACGCTTACGCCCTGCCGGGCGGCTTCCTCGTACTTGCGGGTCAGGATGGAGTCCAGCAACGGGTTGTGGGTGTCCATAATGGTGGTGCTGGCCGCCACAGCCTTATCCACACCGGCAATATAGTCCTGCGCACCGGCCACATCTCCCTGTGCCAGCAAGGCACGCAACGCACCGATATGGTTGGTGAATTCGTGGGTCAGGCGGCGCTGGGCGGTGTAGGAATCCAGCAGAGCCGAAGCCCGCTGCTGCTCCAGTTCGGCCTGAAAATGCAGGCTGCGCCGCTGCATGACCTGATCGTTGAACATAGCCACGATGCACAGATGCACCATGACGGCCACTGTGAGACCCACTGTCATCCCCATTGTGGCCATGGTGGCCCTTTTGTTGTTATCTGTGAGCATGAGCAGGATGTTCAGCACCACGACCACGCCCGGAAAAAAGCTCATGGTCAGCGCCTGCAAAGGCTCCAGCGCATTGTATCTGCGCCACTTGCCCACAAAATAGGAAACGCCCGCGCTGACTACCAGATTTGTGAATGACATTATGACCAGACAATCTGCTCTCTGGATGACCTGCTGCAGTTCACACTTCAGCACCCACGACGCAACATACCGCGCACTGTTTTCGACCAACAGGCACATGGTGCCGTTGATCAGACAGGCAGTAAATTTCTGCCCCGGCGTGCCGCCAAACAGCATAACGGTGATGAACAGAAAAAGAAGCGTGTAAACCACTGCCATCGGCGTAAAAAAGCCATAGCCGCGCACAACCGAGAGGGTCATCGTGAGCATGGTTATAACACAGGACCATACCAGTGGGTGCTTTACCCTGCCTTTGCCAAGGTAGGCATATTCTACCATGATAAAGCCGAGCCATTGGGTCAGGCAGACCCAGTGGCCGTACACATACCAGCGCCAGAATTCTTCATTCATCGCCGAACTGCCCCTTCCATTCCAGCCATGCGCTGCGGATAGCCGGAAAATCCTGTCGGCTTGCGTTCAACTCTACCCCACTGCGCAGTTCCACCTTGTAATTGCGGATGGAGCGCACATACTGCAGATTGACTACATCGCTGCGCCCTACCTGCAAAAAACCGTTTTCGTACAGCATGGCAGGCAGATCAGCGATCTTGCCGTAAAAGGTGCAGATGGGCTGGTGCGGGATATCGCCGTAGACGTTGATCTGCCGCAGATCGCTTTCCAGATAATAGATCTGATCCAGCGGGATCTCACTGGTGGTACGGTTGTGGTGCACCTCCAGCGTTTTTCGGGGGTCGGACATGCCGGAAAAGATATCCTCCAGACAGCTGGGCAGCTGGGCGGCAATATCCCGCTTGAGTAGGTAGCGGTAAGCGTTGACCGTGTAGCCCTTTGGGGCAAATTCCAGATAAGCCGAAATGTACACCAGCACGATATCCGGGGCAAGCTGCCGCAGCCTGCGCCCCAGCGCGATGCCATCGGTGGTTTTCAGGTCCACATCCAGAAACGCCAGCTGGTAGCGTTCCAGCTCCGGGGTAGCCAGCAGCTGCTCGCCGCTGGTGCAGACAGTGCTCTGCACCTGAATCTCCCGGGCGCGGAACCATTCCGAGATATACTCGTCCATCCGCGCAGCGAAGGCTGCATCATCGTCACAGACCAGAATGTGCATGGGGTGTTTCCTCCTTTTGAATACAAAAAAGCATATAGCGGTGTCCCCCGCCGGGAGAAGCACCCTATATGCTTTTATATTACACTTGTCCCGCCTGTTCGTCAATCAAAGACGGAGCAGACGCCGGGATATTTTATGCAAGGAATTTGTCATAAAGGCCAAACGCAAAGATGAACACCACGATGAGCGGCAGCACATAGGTCAGGTAGCCGCGCATCCAGTCCTGCACCTTGAGCCCCTTGCCGGTGTTGACCTCTTTTTTGTAGTTCTGCCAGCCCCAGCCGTAACGGGTAACGCAGAACAGCAGATACACCAAGCTGCCCAGCGGCAGGAAGAGGTTGCTGACCAGAAAATCCTCTACATCCAGCACAGCGCCGCCGAACACCGCAAAGCCATCCCATGTCCACAGGTTATAGCCCAGCACGCAGGGCATGGACAGAAGGATGATGAGCACAAGGTTCACCAGACTGGACTTTTTGCGGCTGCAGCCGGTCAGCTCCATGCCGCAGCAGATGATGTTCTCGAACACTGCCAGCACCGTGGACATGGCCGCAAAGGCCATGAACAGGAAGAACAGGCTGCCCCACAACCGGCCCATGGACATATTGGCAAAGATGTTGGGCAGGGTAATAAAAATCAGACTGGGGCCGCTGGTCTGGTCTACATGGTAGGTAAAGCAGGCCGGGAAGATGATCAGACCGGCGGTGATGGCTACAAAGGTGTCCAGCACCACGATGCGGACAGACTCGCCCAGCAGGGAGTGCTCCTTACCAATATAGCTGCCGAAAATGGACATAGCACCGATACCAAGGCTCAGGGTGAAGAAGGCCTGATTCATAGCAGAGACCAGCGTGTTGACCACGCCCACCTCCTGCATCCGGGCAAAGTCCGGCACAAGGAAGAAGGTAAGCCCCTCCTTTGCCCCGGGCATGAACAGGCTGTTGACAGCCAGCACCACCATAATGAGAAGCAGAGCGATCATCATGCCTTTGGTCACGCGCTCCAGACCGCTTTGCAGACCCTTGGCACACACCAGAATGCCTACCACGACCACGAACACCATCCAGAAGGTCATGGTGGCGGGGCTTGCCAGCATTTCGGTAAACTTACCGGCCACCTGCTCGGCGTTGAGGCCTGCCAGTTTACCGGCGGCAGTCATGTAGAAATAGTGCAGCATCCAGCCCGCCACGGTGGTGTAGAACATCATCAGCAGGTAGCAGCCGATGAGGGTGAAGTAGCCGTGGATGTGCCACTTCTGCCCCGGCTTTTCCAGCGCCTGATACGCCCGCACCGGGCTTTTGCGGGAGGCACGTCCCACGGCAAATTCCATGGTCATGATGGGCAGACCCAGAATGACCAGAAAGATCAGGTAGAACAGTACAAAGGCACCGCCGCCGCCCTGCCCGGCAATATACGGGAACTTCCACACATTGCCGATGCCGATGGCGCAGCCTGCGGAAAGCAGAATAAAGCCCAGACGGGATTTCAGAGTTTCTCGTTCCATGATTTGATTACTCCTTTTCCAGTTTGCCCGCCCGGCTTGGAGACCCTAGCAAAGCGTTGCTTTTGTATTATAGCACAAATCCTGTCGATGACCAACGCTGTTTTACTGCAATGAACTTTTGTTGTCAGAAGTTCAGACTGTTTTTCAGACAGATACAGTCCGGCCAACTGCGCCGTTCTGTTCCATTTTTGCCGTTTTGCAGTTCTTTTTATCGGCGTATGCTCAAGAATGCAATTTTGTTCATTTTTCAGATGAAAACCTGATAGTTCTTCACCCTTGGAAATGCGCAAAAAAGAAGCCGCCGCACAGGCTGCTGTGCAACGGCTTCTGTACCATCTTACTTCTGCTTCCGGGGTGCGTTTTTGCCCACAGGGCCGCGGGGACGGCGCTCGGCAGCCTTGGACTGCTGGACAGCAGAGCGGGTCTGTGCACGACCCTTGACCGCTGCGGCGCGCAGACCGTTCACCTCGGCCTTAGTCAGTTCGCGGTAGGTGCCGGGCTTGAGCATACCCAGCTTTACCACGCCTTCTGCGTTGCGCTTCAGGCGCACCACCTCAAGACCCACGCTCTCGCACATCCGGCGAATCTCGCGGTTCTTGCCCTCTTTCAGAGTCATCTCCATCACGGTGCGGCCGGGCTCATCGGTGACCACATTGATGGCGCAGGGCATGGTCTTGGTGCCGTCGTCCAGAACAACGCCGCTGCTCAGCTTGAGGATGGTAGCCTCATCGGCGCGGGGCTGCACGGTAACGCGGTACAGCTTGGAGATGCCGCCGGACGGATGGGTGACAGCCTGCGCAAAGGCACCATCGTTGGTCATCAGCAGCAGACCCTCGCTGTCCTTATCCAAGCGGCCCACCGGGTACAGGCGGGCGGGGATGTCGCTGACCAAGTCCATCACGGTCTTGCGGCCAAGTTCGTCGCTGGCGGTGGTCACATAGCCACGGGGCTTGTACAGCGCCAGATAGTACAGCTGCTGGTTTTTCTGGATGTAGATACGCTCGTCATCCACATGGAGCACGTCACGGTTGGGATCCATCTTGTCGCCCACCTTGACCGGGTGGCCGTTCACCTTGACGCGACCCTCGGCAATGATCTGCTCGGCGGCGCGGCGGGAGCACAGACCCTGCTCGGCCATGATCTTCTGAATACGTTCTTCTGCCATAATATTACTCCTTGTGCGCCTCACGGCGCTCAAAACGCGCACCACTCCCCTGCTTTTGCAGGGCACGGTGCGCGGCTATATAAACCGCAGACCAAAAGGCCTGCGGCTGCGGCTTGGTTATTATAAAAAGTTACTCTGCCTTGGGCTCCTCTGCGGGTGCCTTATCGTCCTTTTTGACTAGCGTGGTGAGCTTTTCCACCAGCTCGGGCAGCATGGTCAGGGCGCGGTCGATGCTGTTGGAGCTATCCGACAGCTGGATGGTGCGCACGCAGCCATCCTTGATGACCAGAAATGCCACCGGCTGGATGTTGACACCGGCACCGGAGCCGCCGCCAAACAGATCTTTGTTGGCAGCGTTCTTGCCGTTAAAATCGGTACCGCCGGAGGCGAAACCAAAACTCACCTTGGACACCGGCAGGATGGTGATGCCATCCTCGGTGGTGATGGGCTTGCCGATAATGGTGTTGGAGTCCACCATCTGGTGAATTTTCTCCATCGTAACATTCATCAGGCCCTGAATAGGATGCTCTGCCATAAAACAACTCTCCTTTATTCATCCGTGCAGGCAACAGGCCGCCGGAAAGCATTCTGATATAGATTTAGTGTATCATCTTCAAATAAAAATGTCCAATACTTTTTTACGCCAGAACTCGTACAGCACCCGCACAGTAGCAATAACGATGAACAGTGCCTGCGCGCTGACCCGGAAGGATACACTGTCCTGCACAGTAGGCTGAGCACTGCCGAAGTCCGGCAGAACGCGCAGCTGGTCAAATTCCAGAAAGAAGAAATGATCCAGTACGCCAAGGGTCGGGTACAGCCATGCCTGCAGCTTGCCGTAATTGCGGGCAGCTTCGGCGGGGTCCTCGCCGCGCACACCAAGGCAGACCGAGATCTTTGTAAAGCGGATGGCGCCAAACACTGCTCGCAGCAGCGTACCCACGCCCCGCAGCATGGTGCAGATCGCATCCAGCGTGATCTTTGCTTTTTGGCGGGGTGGTTTTTCCGCTTTAGGCTTTGCGGGCTGCGCAGCCTTTTTTTCAGCCTTTTTGCGCTTGCGCTCCGCACGCCATGCGCAGAATTTTACTTTCAGCCTGCCGGTAAAGCCCTTGGGCTCCTCCGGCTGGGCGGGAGGTTCCGGCTTTGGGTATTGGAACACCGGAAAGGTGATGCCCAGTGCCCCGGCTTTTACGATGAGCGTATCGTTTTGCCAGCAGACATCCGCGCAGAAAGGGCACAGCAGCAACAGCGCCGCCAGCACCAACAAAATCAGCAGCAGGATGCCCACCGCCTTGAGGACGAACAGCAGACAAGCGCCCACTGCGGAAAGAACCATGACCATGAATCAGCCCTCACTTTCGGTCGGATCATCTGCCGGTGCGTCGCTATGCACCGGCGGCAGGTCTGCCAGACTGGACAGACCGAACACACGCAAAAAGGTATCGGTGGTGCGGAAGCTGACCGGGCGACCCGGCAGATCCAGACGTCCGGCTTCCTCGATGAGCCCCTTTTCCAGCAAACCGGACACGCTGGACGAGGAGTCCACGCCGCGCACCTGCTCGATAAAGGCGCGGGACACCGGCTGGTTATAGGCGATGACGGTCAAGGTCTCCATGGCCGCAGGGCCAAGCGGTACAGCGCGGCGGCTGTCCAGCACGCGGCGCACGCAGTCGGCCCACTGGGTCTTAGTGGCCAGCTGCCACCGGGTATTCAGATGCAGCAGACACAGGCCGCTGTCCTCCCGCTGATAGCGGGTGTGCAGGGTCTCCAGTGCGGCATCCACGCTGGACTGGGGCAGCTGCACCGCCTGTGCCAGCTTATCGGCACCTATGGGGTCGCCGCAGGCAAAAAGCATAGCCTCCACGGCGGCAAGGGTTTGTTTTTGGTTCATGGGTTCTCCTTATTGCGTTCCGGGCGGGTGCGGCGCATGGTCAGCGCTCCCCGGTCGTCCAGTGCGACACGTCCGCCGCGCACCAGCTCCAGCAGCGCCAGAAAGGTCGCCACATTGGTGCTGCGGCTCTGGCTGCGGGAAAACAACTGCTCCATCTTTGCCACGGTGCCGCCCAGCATCCGGCGCAGGATGTACACCACCCGGCTGGTGACCGATACCATAGGCGCGGTGACCAGCGGCTCAAACTGCTGCTGGGTAGGCACGCGGCGGGTCTTGGTGCGGCCCGCCAACGCCTGCCAGTAGTCCGCAAGCATCTGCGGGGCGTGGTGCAGCGCATAGGTGTTGTCCCACTCCATCTCCATGGGACGGCGCACAAATACCGGGGCAGCCTCCCCTTTTGCGCGCAGCAGCTCTGCCATGCGGCGGCACTGGTCGTACTCGATGAGCTGGCCGGTGAGCTCCTGCTTCATGCGCTCGCCCTCTTCGCTGCGGGGCAGCAGCAGAAAGCTTTTCATCTCCACCAGATGCGCCGCCATCTCAATGAAAGCACTGGCAGTCTCGGGGTCAGGGTCGGCCTGCTCCACGGTGCGGGTGTACTGGTCGATGAGCTGCAAAATGGGAATGTTGTGCAGGTCCATCTTATGTTTGGCCACCAGCGCCAGCAATAATTCCAGCGGGCCGTCAAAATCCTCCAGATGGAAGGTCAATTCCTCTGCCACTCAGATCACCGCCCCAAGGCTGCTGGCATAAACGGCGTAGGCGATCTTATCGATATACCCGGTGCCCGCGCCCAAAAGCGACCACACCACGTTGTTCAGGTAGTACAGCGGCACATCCAGAAAGCCGCCCCAAACCGCTGCCAGCATAACGATCATGATATATTTTTCGTACCGCATCAGGCCAAAGTAGATGCGCTGCGGCAGCACCACCAGCAGAATGCGGCTGCCGTCCAGCGGCGGCACGGGGATCAGGTTGAACACCGCAAGGCTCACGTTCATCAGCACCAGATACCGCAAAAACATGGCAATGTAAATGGTGGCATTATTGACCGGTGCCCAGTAGTACATCACCTTCCACGCCACCATGCCAAGGTAAGCCAGCACAAGGTTTGCCACAGGGCCTGCCAGTGCAGTGAGCGCCATGCCCCACTTGGGGTTTTTGAAGTTGCGGGGGTTGGTGGACACAGGCTTTGCCCAGCCCACGCCCGCGAACACCATGCACAGCGTGCCCAGCAGGTCAAAGTGGGCAAAGGGATTCAGCGAAAGACGCCCCTCGCGTTTGGCGGTGGCATCGCCCAGCAGCCATGCTGCCAGTGCATGGCCGGCCTCGTGGAACGGGATGGCCACCAGCGCCACCAGTGCGCGGATAATATAATAGGTTGCCTGTGCGGTCATGTAAATCTCCTGTCAAAACGAATTTCTTCCTTTATAATACTATTTTTTTGTGCCCTGCACAAGCCCCACAGAACCGGGAATGCAAAAAGCTACAGAAAATTTAAAAAAAGGCTTGCTTTTTCTTTGTATCTCTGGTAAAATAGTCAAGCTGATTATTTTGATTCCATACTTCACTGTAGGAGGTGCAATTACCATGGCTAAGTGTGAATGCTGCGGCAAGGGTGTTACCTTTGGTATCAAGGTCTCTCACTCTCATCGCCGTTCCAACCGTACCTGGAAGCCGAATGTCCGTCGTGTCAAGGCGGTCGTGGAGGGCTCTCCCAAGTATGTCTACGCATGCTCCCGTTGCCTGCGCGCTGGCAAAGTTACCCGCGCTGTCTAATTTGGTGTATGTGGCCGGTCACTTTGTCGAGTGGCCGGCTTTTTTATTTGCCGCAAGGAGAGGAATAAAATGTCTTTGCCTGTTGATCCCATCATGCTGCTGAGCGTGGTGAACCTGAAACTGCGGGATCAGTATAAGGATCTCGATGCGCTGTGCGAGGATCTGGAGGCCGATAAGGCCGGTCTGTGCGCAAAGCTGCACGCTGTGGGCTACGATTATGACCCGCAGCGCAACCAGTTTGTCTGATTATAGCTTCCAAATCCGGCACCGGTGCGCAGCGACTGTGCCCGGGCCGGTGAATGATAAAATAAGGAGTGCTTGATTTATGATCCAGGGTACCTATTACAAAGAGTGGAGCACGGTTCTTGGCCGTGAGATGGAGTTTAAGGTGTACGGCCATGCCGGTGTGCCGGTGCTGGCACTGCCCGCCCGCGGCGGCCGTTTTTACGACTGGGAGAACAACGGAATGCCCGATGCCATTGCCCAGCTGCTGAACGAGGGCAAAGTGCAGCTGTTCTGCGCAGATGCCGTGGACGGCGAGGGCCTGTTGAACGGTGATCTGCCCCAGCGCCGCCGTGCCGAGCTGCAGGAGAAGTATTTCGTCTACCTGAGCGCTGAGCTGGCTCCCCGCATTCTGACCCTGAACAACGCCAAAAAGGGCACCCGGATTTGGACTGCCGGTGTAGACTTGGGCGCTTACCACGCCGTCCACTGCCGTCTGCGCCGCCCCACCCTGTTTGCCGGTGCTGTGGGCATGGGCGGCATCTACGACCTGACCCGCTTCTGGGGCACCGACAGCGACGACATGGTGCTGCGCTGCTCTCCCCTTGCTTACCTGCAAGAGAACGGCATTGCCAACAAGCTGGCACTGACCAAGGCAGAAGAGAACAATCTGATCCTCTGCGCCGGTCAGGGTGCCTACGAGGGCGATGCACTGGATGACACACAGGCATTGGCTGATCTGCTGAAGGATCAGGGACTGCCCGCACATCTGGAGATCTGGGGCGGTGACGTCTCCCACGACTGGTACTGGTGGGGCAAGATGTGGAGCCTGTTTGCACCGCGCATTCTGGAAGTAAAGTAAGAGCTTACAACGAGGGAAAGCCTGCGGGGCTTCCCTCGTTTTCTTATGTGCAGCGGTTTTGAATGGCCTCCGTGTGCGCTTTGGCCATGTTCAGCGGAATTTTATCTTTTAATTTATGGTTCAGAAACACCTGTGGCGTTTCTGAACCATTTTTGTCTGCTGCATTATTTAAAATTCATTTCCCACTTGAATTGTCGGATATTGTGTGCTATACTGCTGTTGCAAGAAAATATACCCCATGGGGGTTTATAAAAGGAGCGATTCCGATATGGAAGAAAGCAAAAAGCACTGTTGTTGCTGCGATGATGCACCGGAAGCGGACACTGCTGTCCCCTGCTGCCGTCACAAAGAGCGCAGCCCGGAGGAATATAAAGCCCTGCTCAACCGGCTGAACCGTATTGAAGGGCAGGTGCGCGGCATCCGTGGGATGCTGGAAAAGGACGCCTACTGTGTGGACATTTTGGTACAGGTGGCCGCAGCCAATGCGGCACTGAACAGCTTTTCCCGGGAATTGCTGGCGCAGCACATCGGCAGCTGCGTGGCGGATGACCTACGTGCCGGCAGCGACGAAAAGCTGGAAGAACTGCTCCGGCTGCTGCCCAAGCTGATGAAATGACCGCCCGCCGGGCAAACTGGGCACAAGGAGAAATAGCAATGGAACAATTCAATGTTACCGGCATGAGCTGCGCGGCCTGCTCTGCCCGGGTGGAAAAGGCCGTAAAGAGCGTGCCGGGCGTCACCGGCTGTTCGGTAAGCCTGCTGACCAACTCCATGGGGGTGGAGGGCACCGCAGAGAATGCCGCCATTATCCGTGCTGTGGAGCAGGCCGGTTACGGTGCAAGCCCCAAAAAGGCCGCCGCAGCCGCCAGTACCAGCGCAGAGCTGGACGCGCTGGCTGACCACGAAACACCCAAGCTGAAACGGCGGCTCATCGCCTCACTGGGCTTTTTGCTGGTGCTGATGTACTTTTCCATGGGGCACATGATGTGGGGTTGGCCGCTGCCCCGCTGGTTTGACGGCAACCACATTGCCATGGGGCTGGTACAGCTGCTGCTGGCGGGCATCGTGATGGTGATCAACCAGAAATTTTTCATCAACGGCTTCAAGGGGCTGGTGCACCGCTCCCCTAACATGGATACACTGGTGGCCATGGGCTCCATGGCAAGCTTTGTGTGGAGCACCTACGCCCTGTTTGCCATGACCGATGCGCAGCTGCACGGCAACGAGGAACTAGTCATGCACTACATGATGGAGTTCTATTTTGAGTCTGCCGCCATGATTTTGACCCTTATCACCGTGGGCAAGATGCTGGAAGCGCGCTCCAAGGGCAAGACCACCGATGCGCTCAAAAGCCTGATGAAGCTTGCCCCCAAAACCGCCACCCTGCTGCGGGACGGCACCGAGGTGACCGTGCCCATTGAGCAGGTGCAGAAGGATGATGTCTTTGTAGTGCGCCCGGGCGAGAACATCCCGGTGGACGGCATTGTGCTGGAAGGCAGCAGTGCTGTGAACGAGAGTGCCCTGACCGGCGAGAGCATCCCGGTGGACAAGGCCGTGGGCGATAAGGTAAGCGCTGCCACCACCAACCAGTCCGGTTATTTGCAGTGCCGTGCTACCCGTGTGGGCGAGGACACCACGCTGGCACAGATCATCCGCATGGTCAGCGATGCCGCCGCCACCAAAGCCCCCATTGCTAAGATCGCGGATACCGTATCCGGCTTTTTCGTGCCTGCGGTCATCAGCATTGCGGTAGTTACCACCCTTGTGTGGCTGCTGCTGGGACGAGATGCGGGCTACGCGCTGGCGCGAGGCATCTCGGTGCTGGTCATCAGCTGCCCCTGTGCGCTGGGGCTTGCAACGCCGGTGGCCATTATGGTGGGCAACGGCTTGGGTGCGAAGAACGGCATTCTGTTCAAGACCGCTGCGGCGTTGGAGGAGGCCGGGCGTACCCGCATCGTGGCGCTGGACAAGACCGGCACCATCACCTGCGGCGAGCCCACTGTCACCGACCTGCTGCCCGCTGCGGGCGTGACCGAGACCGAACTGCTCACGCTGGCGGCCGCGCTGGAGGGCCGCAGCGAGCACCCGCTGGCGCGGGCAGTGCTGGCCTATGCGGAGGAAAAGCAGCTGGAGCCGCCCTCTGTTACCGATTTTACTGCCCTGCCGGGCAACGGCCTTACCGCCAAGCTGGAGAGTAAGGAGATCTTTGGCGGCAACGCTGCCTTTATTAGCACAAAGGTCGCTATCTCTGCTGCGCTGCAAACGCAGGCTGCTGCACTGGCTGCGCAGGGTAAGACGCCCCTTTTCTTTGGCGGCGCAGGTCGTCTGCTGGGCGTTATCGCGGTGGCAGATACCATCAAGGAGGACAGCCCGCAGGCCATCCGGGAGCTGCAGAACATGGGCATCCGGGTAGTGATGCTGACCGGCGACAATCAGCGCACCGCTGAAGCCATCGGCCGGCAGGCCGGTGTGGACGAGGTGATCGCGGGAGTGCTGCCGGAGGGCAAGGAGGCCGTTATCCGGCAGCTCCAAAAGTACGGCAAGGTGGCTATGGTGGGCGACGGCATCAACGACGCCCCTGCCCTGACCCGAGCTGACACCGGCATTGCCATCGGCGCAGGCACGGATGTGGCCATTGACGCTGCGGACGTAGTGCTGATGAACTCCAAGCTCTCGGACGTGCCCGCCGCCATCCGGCTGAGCCGTGCTGCCCTGCGCAACATCCACGAAAACCTGTTCTGGGCGTTCATCTATAACATCATCGGCATTCCGCTGGCAGCCGGTGTGTTCATTCCCTTGGGGCTGACGCTGAACCCCATGTTCGGTGCAGCTGCCATGAGTCTTTCCAGCTTCTGCGTGGTGAGCAACGCCTTGCGGCTGAACCTGTTCGACCTGCACAGCGCAAAGCGTGACCACCCGCCCAAACACGTCCCTGCCCTGCCCGCTGCCCTTGTGCAGCCCGCAGCGGAGGAAGATACAACTCAAAAGGAGGAGACCGCTATGAAAAAGACCCTGACCGTAGAAGGCATGATGTGCCCCCACTGTGAAGCCCGCGTCAAGAAGGCGCTGGAGGCTCTGCCGCAGGTGGACGAGGCTGTTGTCAGTCACGAAGCCGGTACTGCCATCGTCACCCTGAACGCTGAAGTAGACGATGAGGTACTGAAGAAGGCCGTAGAGGCGCAGGACTACCCTGTTACCGGCATCCAGTAAGGCGAAAAAGCAAAAGGCAGCTGCGCGGATTTCTGCGCAGCTGCCTTTTTTGTAACGTGACGGTTTTGAATGCGCGCCGCGTTCGCTTTGCGCATCTTCAGAGGAAAGAACATTTTATATTTGCAAGCGGGGAAAATCTGCGGATCTTCCCCGTTTGCTTTTTCACGGGAAGAGCGTTACCGGAAATGGTATTTTTACAGATAACAGTCAAATAGTCTGCCCACATCAAGAATTATATTTATAGTCGATTTTTCTAGGCCACAAGCCAACTTTCGGGCTTTTTGTGGGCAAAAGCAAAAAAAGAGGTCAAAATTGAACAAATCAGCGAGTTTTGCCCACAGTTTGCCCACCAAACAAAAAATCCGTATAAAACACTTACCGGAGGTTCTGCACCGTTTTTAAAGCCAGAAACGCCAAAAAAGCCCGCTGCAAGGCGGAATGTCCTTGCAGCGGGCAACATAGATAACCGGGGAACCCTTATCAGACTTCGGTGTTAAAGTAGCGCTTCAGCAGGCCCTCGAAGCCGCGGCCGTGACGAGCCTCGTCCTTTGCCATCTCATGAACGGTGTCGTGGATAGCGTCCAGATTCACCGCCTTAGCCTTCTTGGCCAGATCCATCTTACCGGCGCAGGCACCGCACTCGGCCTCAGCACGCATCATCAGGTTCTTCTTGGTGCTGTCGGTCACGACCTCGCCCAGCAGCTCTGCAAAGCGGGATGCGTGGTCAGCCTCCTCATAAGCATAACGCTTGTAGGCCTCGGCGATTTCGGGGTAGCCCTCACGCTCTGCCACGCGAGCCATAGCCAGATACATGCCGACCTCGCTGCACTCGCCCTCAAAGTTAGCACGCAGACCATCAACGATCTCCTGCGGCACGCCCTCTGCCTTGCCGATGCCAACAACGTGCTCGGTGACGTAGGTGTTGCCCTTCTTCTCCACAAAAGCGGAAGCGGGAGCCTTGCAAACGGGGCACTGAGCGGGGATCTCACCCTCAGCGATATAACCACAAACGGTGCAAACGTATTTCTTCATAAGAATTTACCTCCATTCGATCTGTTAAAAATGATACAGGACGGAAACCACCCGCCTGTTGTTTCTATGCGGGGCAGCCGCGCTGCCGGGTATAGAAAGAGCCATGGAAGGGGGCTTTGTGTACTTCCCTTTCCATGGCTCTATTATAGCGAATAATTCCTAGTTAGTCAAGTATATTTTTAAGAATTATTCCTATTTATTAAAATCTGGCAAGATGCCCAAATTTCCTTACAGAAAACTGGACGCATTCCCGAGGATCAGACCTGCAGGTTGCCGCTGGTAGCAGCATCGGAACCGGCAGTGGCGTCAAACTCGTAGTCGTTGCCGGGCAGGATGGCATTGAGCAGGATACCTGCAATCGCAGCCACAGCCAGACCGGACAGGTTGATGGTGACGCTGCCAACGGTAAAGCCAACGCCGCCCACAGAGTTGAAGCCCAGTGCACACACCAGAATGACGGCGGCAACGATCAGGTTGCGGCTGTTGGTAAAGTCCACGCGGTTCTCGACTACGTTGCGCACACCGATGGCAGAGATCATGCCGTACAGCACAAAGCTGATACCACCGATAATGCCGGTGGGAATGGTGTTGATGACGGCCTCAAACTTGGGGCTGAAGCTCAGGATAATAGCCAGCACAGCTGCAATGCGGATGACCAGCGGGTCGTAGATCTTGCTCAGTGCCAGCACGCCGGTATTCTCGCCGTAGGTGGTGTTGGCGGGGCCGCCCAGCAGACCGGCCATGGTGGTAGCCAAACCATCGCCCATCAGGGTGCGGTTCAGGCCGGGGTCATTGATGTAGTTGTGGCCGACGGTGGCGCTGATGGCGGCAATATCGCCAACGTGCTCCATCATGGTAGCCAGTGCGATGGGGATGATGGTGAACAGAGCACTGATGAACTCCGGGCTGCCGTCAATGGCGAACAGACCCATAGCCTCCTTGTGCAGGGGGATGCCCAGCCAAGCGGCCTCGGAGATCTTCTGGAAATCCACTGCGCCAGTGACCAGTGCCACCGCGTAAGAGACAAGCACGCCGATGAGGATGGGCAGGATCTTGACCATGCCCTTGCCCCAGATGTTGCACACGATGACGGTGCCCAGCGCCACAAAGGCCAGCAGCCAGTTGGACTGGCAGTTGGTGATGGCAGAGGGAGCAAGGATCAGGCCGATGGAGATGATAATGGGGCCGGTGACCACCGGCGGGAAGAACTTCATAATGCGGCGGATGCCAAAGGTAGAGATCAGCAGGCTGGCCACCAGATAGACCAGACCCGAGAACGCAATGGCAGCACAGGCGTAGGGCAGCATCTTGGTGTTGGCAACGGTCAGGTTGCCATTGGCATCAGCCAGCATGGGAGCCACGATGGAAAAGCCGCCCAGATACGCAAAGGAGGAGCCAAGGAATGCAGGCACCTTCTTTTTGGTGATGAGGTGGAACAGCAGGGTGCCCAGACCGGCACACAGCAGAGTGGTGGAAACGCTCAGGCCGGTGAGCAGCGGCACCAGAACCGTTGCACCGAACATGGCAAACATGTGCTGCACACCCAGAATGAACATCCGGCCGGTGCCCAGCTTTTTGGCGTCATATACGCCCTTGGAGTAATCGATCTTTTCGCTCATAGAAAACCTCCTGTACTGTTATTCCCAAAAAAAGAGGCATTGCCGTTGAAACAGCAGTGCCTCTGAATTTCAGGAACAAGACCTCCACACAAAAACGGGAAAGAAGCCGCTATGCAGTCGCTCACGCTTGAACATTGTGCTCCTCCCCTTCTTTTTGTGTTCCTTCCAACAACCGGAACCGCTCCGGCAAGGCAGCAGCGGCGCCGCAGCCTTTTAGATAAGTATAGCAGATTTTGGGCTTTCCAGCAAGGTGTTGACAGCTTTTTCTTGCCTGTTAGGCAGCGGGGGTTGCGCTTTGGGACGGAATCGCCTATAATAGAGCCTGTTCTTATTTCCCACTATCATAATATGTTGATATTACAGGAGGCTCTATGCTCTATCTGGATTATTCTGCCAACACCCCCGTGGACGAGGCAGTGCTGCAATGCTTTTGCGAAGCAGAGCGGCGTTACCCGGGCAACGCCAACGCCCACCATCAGGCAGGCGCTGCCGCAAAGGCCGCTATAAACGAGGCGACCCGCAACATCGCCCGCTGTCTGGGCGCACCGTCTGCGGGCATCATCTATACCTCCGGTGCAAGCGAAGCCAACAACCTTGCCGTGAAGGGGCTGACAGCGCTGGGAGGTGCAGCAGGCAGGCACATCCTCTCTACCCCGCTGGAGCATTCGTCCATCAGCGGCAGTCTGGAGGCGCTGCAAAAGCAGGGGTACGAGGTGGAGCTGCTGGACATCCTACCGGACGGCACGGTAGACCTTGCAGACCTGAAAAAACGGCTGCGCCCGGACACCGTGCTGGTGGCTGTGACCGCTGTGGACAGCGAGCTGGGCGTGGTACAGCCCATTGCGGAGATTGCAGAGCTTTTAAAGGCATATCCCAGCTGCCATTTCCATGTGGACGCCACACAGGCCGTAGGAAAGATCCCCGTACAGTTTGAGGGCATGGACACCATGAGCCTGACAGCCCATAAGTTTTACGGACTGAACGGCATCGGTATACTGGTAAAACGGCTGGGACTGGCACTGCCGCCCCTTATCCACGGCGGAGAGAGCACTACTCCCTACCGCAGCGGCACACCTACCGTAGCCCTTGCCTGCTCGCTGGCGCTGGCCTTGGAAAAGGCTACTACGGAACTTCCCGTCCACGCCGCAACCGTCCGCAGTCTGAACGATCGACTGCGCACAGAGCTTGCCCGCTATCCAAAGGTGCGTATCAACAGCCCGGCAAACGCTGTGCCGCATATCCTGAATCTGAGTGTGCAGGGCGTAAAGGGCACCATATTTCAGCGGGAGCTGGATGCACGCGGAGTGTGCGTCTCGGTCAAATCTGCCTGTTCCTCCGATGGGTTGCCCTCCCGGGCAGTGCTGGCCGTCAGTCAGGACCGGCGCAACGCCCTTTCCTCTTGGCGCATCAGCCTGAGCCACCTTACCACAGAGGAGGAAGTGACCTTCTTTCTGCAAGCGTTTGCGGACTGCTACAACATACTGACCCGGTAAAAAACCGTAAAGCCGACCCGTTTGCAGCTGCTATAAACAAATAAAAAGACCTTCCCGCTCTCCGGAACGGGAAGGTCTTTATAAATTGCTAGTTAGCCTTGGAACTTACGTTCAAGGACAAAATCACTCAATGATCTTGCCAACAACGCCGGAACCAACGGTACGGCCACCCTCACGGATAGCAAAACGCAGGCCCTCTTCCATAGCAACAGGGGTCAGCAGCTCAACGTGCATCATGACGTTATCGCCGGGCATGCACATCTCGGTGCCTTCGGGCAGGGTGATGATGCCGGTCACGTCAGTGGTACGGAAGTAGAACTGAGGACGATAGTTGGAGAAGAAAGGAGTGTGACGGCCGCCTTCGTCCTTGGTCAGGACGTAGACCTGAGCCTCAAAGACGTTGTGGGGGTGCACAGAACCGGGCTTAGCCAGAACCTGACCACGCTCGATCTGGGTACGATCAACACCACGCAGCAGAGCGCCGATGTTATCGCCAGCCTCAGCGAAGTCCAGAGACTTACGGAACATCTCCAGACCGGTGATGGTGGTGTTCAGACGGTCGGGCTTGATGCCGACGATCTCCATAGCATCGCCAACCTTGGCCATACCACGCTCAACACGACCGGTAGCAACGGTACCACGGCCAGAAATGGTCATGACGTCCTCGATGGGCATCAGGAAGGGCTTATCCTCCTCACGATCCGGGTTGGGGATGTAGGAGTCAACAGCGTCCATCAGCTCCTTGATGCAAGCGTAAGCAGGATCCTCGGGATCGTTGGGAGCCTCCAGAGCCTTCAGAGCGGAACCACGAATGATCGGGGTGTCATCGCCCGGGAAGTCGTACTCGCTCAGCAGCTCACGGATCTCCATCTCAACCAGATCCAGCAGCTCTTCGTCGTCGACCATATCGCACTTGTTCATGAACACGACAATATAGGGCACGCCGACCTGACGAGCCAGCAGGATGTGCTCACGGGTCTGGGGCATGGGACCATCGGTAGCAGCAACGACCAGGATAGCGCCGTCCATCTGAGCAGCACCGGTGATCATGTTCTTAACGTAGTCAGCATGGCCCGGGCAGTCAACGTGAGCGTAGTGACGAGCCTCGGTCTGGTACTCGACGTGAGCGGAGTTGATCGTGATACCACGAGCGCGCTCCTCGGGAGCCTTATCGATGTTAGCGTAGTCCATGAACTCTGCATCACCCTTCAGAGCCAGGTACTTGGTGATAGCAGCGGTCAGAGTGGTCTTGCCGTGGTCAACGTGACCGATGGTGCCGATGTTAACATGCGGCTTAGAACGGTCGAACTTTGCCTTTTCAGCCATTGGAATATCCTCCCTTAATTTAGGTTTTGATATTGGTTACAACAACCCTGCAAAATGCAGACATTGCACTGCAAGGCTATTCTACTAAATTTGTCCTGTAAAATCAAGTGCTTTTACAGGAAATTTTGCCGGAGTTACACTACCCCGGCAAAATTCTTATGCTTTACAGCGCTTAGCCCTTGGTACGGCCAGCAATGATCTGGTCAGCAATGTTCTTGGGGACCGGCTCATAGTGAGAGGGCTCCATAACATACTGGCCACGACCCTGAGTCTTGGAACGCAGGTCGGTAGCGTAGCCGAACATCTGAGCCAGAGGCACAAATGCGTTGACACGCTGGGTGCCAGCCATAGCTTCCATGCCCTGGATCTGACCACGGCGGGCGTTCAGGTCGCCGATAACATCGCCCAGATACTCATCGGGAACGATAACAGCAACCTTCATGATGGGCTCGGTGATGATAGGATCAGCCTTGCGCATAGCATCCTTGAATGCCATAGAACCAGCGATGGAGAAGGCCATTTCAGAGGAGTCGACCTCATGATAAGAACCATCCCACAGGGTGACCTTGACATCAACAACAGGATAGCCTGCCAGAACGCCAGCCTTCATAGCACCCTGAATACCGTTGTCGATAGCAGGGATGTATTCCTTCGGGATAGCGCCGCCAACGATAGCGTTGACGAACTCGTAACCCTTGCCGGGCTCATTGGGCTCGATCTTGATCTTAACGTGACCGTACTGGCCCTTACCACCGGACTGACGTGCGTACTTGGTCTCCTGGTTGGCCTCCTTGCGGATGGTCTCACGGTAAGCAACCTGGGGTGCGCCCACGTTTGCCTCAACCTTGAACTCACGCAGCAGACGGTCAACGATGATCTCCAGATGCAGCTCGCCCATACCAGCAATGATGGTCTGGCCGGTCTCTTCATCGGTGTAGGTCTTGAAGGTCGGATCCTCTTCGGCCAGCTTTGCCAGCGCAATGCCCATCTTCTCGTTACCAGCCTTGGTCTTAGGCTCGATGGCAACGCGGATAACGGGCTCAGGGAACTTCATGGACTCCAGAATGATGGGATGATCCTCATCACACAGAGTATCACCAGTGGTGGTGTTCTTCAGACCGACAACAGCAGCGATATCACCTGCATAGCAGCAGTCGATATCCTTGCGGTGATTGGAGTGCATCTGCAGGATGCGGCCCATACGCTCCTTGTTGTCCTTCACGGAGTTGTAAACAGTAGTACCTGCCTCAACCTTACCGGAGTACACACGGAAGTATGCCAGCTTACCAACGAACGGGTCGGTAGCGATCTTGAAGGCCAAAGCTGCGAAGGGAGCGTCGTCGGAAGACGGACGGGTCTCCTGCTCTTCGGTCTCAGGATTCACACCCTTGATATCCTCAACATCGGTAGGAGCGGGCATATAGTCAACGATAGCGTCCAGCAGCTTCTGCACACCGCGGTTCTTGTAGGAAGAGCCGCAGACAACGGGAACCAGAGTATTTGCAATGGTTTCCTTGCGGATAGCCTTCTTCAGCTCCTCGCGGGTGATTTCCTCGCCCTCAAGGTACTTCTCCATCAACTCTTCGTCGTTCTCGGCAACAGCCTCGACCAGAATGTTACGGTACTCTTCAGCCTGCTCGACCATATCCTCGGGGATGGGCTCGGTACGCATATCGTTGCCCATGTCGTCGTAGTAGACCTCAGCGTTCATATCGACCAAGTCAACGATACCACGGAAGGTATCTTCCTGACCGATAGGCAGCTGAATGGCCACGCCGTTGGCGTGCAGACGATCATGCAGCATCTTGATGCAGCGGAAGAAGTCAGCACCCATGGTGTCCATCTTGTTGACGTACACCATACGGGGGACTTTGTATTCATCAGCCTGACGCCAAACGGTCTCAGACTGAGGCTCGACACCACCCTTTGCGGCCAGAACGGTCACAGAACCGTCCAGAACACGCAGAGAACGCTGGACCTCAACAGTGAAGTCAACGTGGCCCGGAGTGTCGATAATGTTGATGCGGTGACGATTCTTCTTGAACGCAACCGGATCCTTCTGGGTCTCGGAGTGAGACCAGTAGCAGGTGGTAGCAGCGGAAGTGATGGTGATACCACGCTCCTGCTCCTGAACCATCCAGTCCATGGTGGCGCCGCCATCGTGGACCTCACCGATCTTATGGTTGATACCGGTGTAGTACAGGATACGCTCGGTAGTGGTCGTCTTGCCGGCATCGATATGAGCCATAATGCCGATATTTCTCGTCATCTGAAGAGAAACTTCTCTGGGTGTAGCCATGAAATTAACCTCCTACAGAACAGATCAATAACGGAAATGTGCGAAAGCCTTGTTAGCTTCTGCCATCTTGTGAGTATCCTCACGCTTCTTCACGGCGTTACCAGTGTTGTTGGCAGCATCCATGATCTCAGCAGCCAGACGCTGTGCCATGGTCTTCTCACCACGGGTGCGGCTGTAGGCAGTCAGCCAGCGCAGACCCAGAGTCTCGCGGCGAGCGGGGCTGACCTCCAGGGGAACCTGGTAGTTAGCGCCACCAACACGGCGGGTCTTGCACTCGAGGCTGGGCATGATGTTCTCCATCGCCTTCTCGAAAGTCTCCAGAGGATCGTTGCCGGTCTTTTCCTGAATCATGGAGAAAGCTTCGTAAACGATCTTCTGAGCGACGCCCTTCTTGCCATCCAGCATGACGCTGTTGACCAGGCGGGTGACCATCTTGGAATTGTAAATAGGATCAGCTAAGACATCGCGCTTAGCAATGTTACCTCTTCTAGGCATCTTTCTTCCCTCCTTCACAGAATGATATCATCGGTACTCGAAAGTAATAAAACTCCCGTTGTGTCACAAAGAGCTGACCTTACATAAACCGTTACCCTCCGCTTTTAAGCGGACTTGTTATTTATATAAAGGAAAGCCGTTTATGGCGGTTGTCCTCAATTACTTCTTTGCAGCACCGGCCTTAGGACGCTTTGCGCCGTACTTGGAGCGGGCCTGATTACGGCCTGCCACACCCTGAGTATCCAGGGTACCACGGATGATGTGGTAACGCACACCGGGCAGGTCCTTAACACGGCCGCCACGGATCAGCACGACGGAGTGCTCCTGCAGGTTATGGCCGATACCGGGAATGTAAGAGGTGACCTCGATACCATTCGTGAGGCGGACACGAGCAACCTTACGCAGAGCAGAGTTAGGCTTCTTGGGGGTCATGGTACGAACTGCGGTGCAGACACCACGCTTCTGAGGGCTGCTCAGATCAGAGTACTGCTTCTTCTGAGAGTTATAAGTCTTCTGCAGAGCGGGAGCGGTGCTCTTGGTAGTCAGGACCTCACGGCCTTTGCGTACAAGCTGGTTAAAAGTAGGCATTTTGTTTCTCCTTTCTTAATGATGAACATCGGAAGCATTTTCCGACTTTTTTGCCGCACTATCCCCATGAGGGACGCGCAACAGTTATATAATACCCGCTTTGCAGCCGGATGTCAACAGTTTTTGCAAATTTTTTTGTATTTATTCCAGATTTTTTCTTTTGGGCAGTTTTCGGCAGAAAAAGTGCCTTTCCCCTCCCCTGCTGCGCTGCTTTTGGCACGCAAAAACCGCCCCGCAGGCTTTCGCCCACGGAGCGGTTTTGTTTAACGGATCAGAACCTTACGGATGCTGCGCTTACTGTGCGGCGGCAGCCAGCTCGGCTGCGACCTCGGCGTCGCGCTCAGCCTCACGATTCTTCAGATCCTCACGCACCTCCGGCAGACCGGTACCGGCGGGGATCAGCTTACCGATGATAACGTTCTCCTTCAGGCCGGACAGCGGGTCGACCTTGCCCTTGATGGCAGCCTCGGTCAGCACGCGGGTGGTCTCCTGGAAGGATGCGGCAGACAGGAAGGAGTCGTTGGCCAGAGCAGCCTTGGTGATGCCCAGCAGCACCTGCTGGTACTCTACCAGCTTCAGGCCCTCTTCGCCTGCATCAATGCGCTTCTGCAGATCCGCATTGATGTTCTCCACTTCCAGACGGCTTGCCAGAGCACCGCCGATCAGGTTGGAGGAGCCGGAGTCGGTCACACGCACCTTGCGGCACATCTGACGGACGATGACCTCGATATGCTTATCGTTGATCTCAACGCCCTGCAGACGGTAGACCTTCTGGACCTCGTTGATCAGGTAGTTCTGCACGTCCTCCAGACCCTTGATGGCCAGAATATCCTGCGGGTACAGCACGCCCTCGCGGGTGATGATGTCGCCCTTCTCCACACGGTCGCCGGGCATCACGCGGGAATGCTGGGTGAACGGGATGGAGTAACTCTTGACTTCCTCTGCGCCGTTCTCGTCCTTGCCGGTGACCTTGATGACCACGTTCTTCTTGGTGTCATCCTGAGAGACCACACCGGAGATCTCGCTCATGATAGCCATGCTCTTGGGACGGCGGCTCTCGAACAGTTCCTCAACACGGGGCAGACCCTGTGTAATATCCTCGGCAGATGCGATACCGCCGGTATGGAAGGTACGCATGGTCAGCTGGGTACCGGGCTCGCCGATGGACTCTGCGGCGATAACACCGACAGACTCGCCCAGACGAACCGGCTCGCCATTGGCCATATCAGAACCGTAGCAACGTGCGCAGACACCGGTCTTAGCACGGCAGGTCAGCAGGCTGCGGATCTTCAGGCGGGTGATGCCTGCGGCCTCGATCTCGTTGGCGTCATACAGGTCGATCATCTTGCCCTCGGGCACGATGACCTTGCCGGTGATGGGGTTGACCACATCACCCACGGCAAAACGGCCGATCAGACGCTCGCGGAAGCTCTCGATCTTCTCCTTGCCCTCGTGGATCTCAGAGACCCACAGGCCATCGGTGGTGCCGCAGTCGATCTCGCGGACGATGACGTCCTGAGAAACGTCAACCATGCGGCGGGTCAGGTAACCGGAGTCGGCGGTACGCAGAGCGGTATCGGCCAGACCCTTACGGGCACCACGGGCAGAAACGAAATATTCCAGAATGTTCAGACCTTCGCGGTAGTTAGCACGAATGGGCATCTCGATGGTGTGACCGGCGGTGTTTGCCAGCAGGCCGCGCATACCGGCCAGCTGCTTGATCTGGTTCATAGAACCACGAGCACCGGAGTCTGCCATCATATAGATCTCGTTGTCCTTGGGCAGGTTGTCTGCCAGAGCCTTGGAGACCTTATCGGTGGTAGCCTGCCAAATGGCGATGGTCTTGTTGTAGCGCTCGTTATCCGAGATCAGACCACGGTTGAACAGCTTGCCGACCTTGGCGATCTCCTTGTCGGCCTCGGCGATCAGCTCCTGCTTCTGGGGCGGGATCACGGCATCGCACACAGCCACGGAGATAGCGGACAGGGTGGAGTACTTGTAGCCCTGTGCCTTGATGGCATCCAGCATCTTAGCACACTTGCGGGTGCCGTTGCGGGTCATGCAGCGAGAGATAATCTCGGGCAGGGTCTTTTTGGTCACGCGGAAGCTGACCTCGTACTCCAGCCAGTGCTCGGGATCGGTACGATCCACATAGCCCAGGTTCTGGGGAATGGGATTGTTGAAGATGATACGACCGGCGGTGGCATCCACCAGACCGGTGCGCTCCACGCCGTCAATGGTCATGGTGCGGCGCACCTTGATGGGTGCGTGCAGGGTGATGACGTGCTCGGCGTAAGCCATCAGAACCTCGTTCTCATCACGGAACACCTTGCCTGCGCCCTCGTCGTTCTCGCGGACGGTGGTCAGGTAGTAGCTGCCCAGGATCATATCCTGCGTAGGCACGGTAACAGGTGCGCCGTCAGAGGGCTTCAGCAGGTTGCCGGAAGCCAGCATCAGCATCTTGGCCTCACGGCAGGCATCCTCGCTCAGGGGCAGATGGACTGCCATCTGGTCGCCATCGAAGTCGGCGTTGAATGCGGTACAAGCCAGCGGGTGCAGCTTGACTGCACGGCCTTCCACCAGCACGGGGTTGAAGGCCTGAATGCCCAGACGGTGCAGGGTAGGTGCACGGTTCAACAGCACGGGATGACCCTTGATGACGGTCTCGAGGCTGTCCCAGACTTCGGGCTTTGCGCGCTCGACCATCTTACGGGCGGACTTGATGTTGTTGGCAATGCCCTTTTCCACCAGATCCTTCATGACAAAGGGCTTGAACAGCTCCAGAGCCATCTCCTTGGGCAGACCGCACTGATCCATCTTCAGCTCAGGGCCGACAACGATAACGGAACGGCCGGAGTAGTCAACACGCTTGCCCAGCAGGTTCTGACGGAAGCGGCCCTGCTTGCCCTTCAGCAGATCGGAAAGGCTCTTCAGTGCACGGTTGTTGGGGCCGGTGACCGGACGGCCGCGGCGACCGTTGTCGATCAGGCTGTCCACAGCCTCCTGCAGCATACGCTTCTCGTTGCGCACGATGATGTCGGGAGCACCCAGCTCCAGCAGACGGCGCAGACGGTTGTTGCGGTTGATGACGCGGCGGTACAGGTCGTTCAGGTCGGAGGTGGCGAAGCGGCCGCCGTCCAGCTGGACCATGGGACGCAGGTCAGGCGGCAGCACGGGCAGCACGTCCATGACCATCCACTCGGGGCGGTTGCCGGAGATGCGGAAAGCCTCGACAACTTCCAGACGCTTGAGGATGCGCACGCGCTTCTGGCCAGAGGACTTTTCCACCTCGGCGGTCAGCTCAGCGCTCAGCTGATCCAGATCGATCTCCTTCAGCAGGGTCTGGACAGCCTCGGCACCCATGGCAGCCTCGAACTCGTCGCCGTAGCGATCGCACATTTCGCGGTATTCCTTCTCGGTCAGCAGCTGCTTCTTGTCCAGCGGAGTCAGACCGGGGTCGGTAACGATATAGCTTGCAAAGTACAGCACCTTTTCCAGCAGGCGGGGGCTGATGTCCAGCATCAGGCCGATGCGGCTGGGGATGCCCTTGAAATACCAGATGTGGCTCACAGGAGCGGCCAGCTCGATGTGACCCATACGCTCGCGGCGAACCTTGGCCTTGGTGACCTCAACGCCGCAGCGATCACACACCTTGCCCTTGTAACGGATGCGCTTGTACTTGCCGCAGTGGCACTCCCAGTCCTTGGTAGGTCCAAAAATGCGCTCGCAGTACAGGCCGTCACGCTCCGGCTTCAGGGTGCGGTAGTTGATGGTTTCGGGCTTTTTGACCTCGCCGTAGCTCCAAGCGCGGATCTGCTCCGGGGAGGCAAGGCCGATTTTAATGGAATCGAAAACGTTGTTTTCCATGAAACGAACCCTTTCTTAATCTCTAGTTGTTTCGATGATGACAGGCGGCATTTCTGTTATAGGATCACAGGCGCTTCTCCCCTGCCGCAGCACGCGGCCAAGGGGAGGAAGGCTGTGTTATGAATCCAGATCAGAAATCTACTTCGTCAGAAGCAGCCGGAGCCTCGGCACCGGAGTTATCGTCCTCCAGCACAGAAGGATCATCGAAACCTGCATCGGCGTCCTTGATGTTGTAGTCAGTCAGCTCACTCTCCTGCACCACAGTCTCGGTGCCGGCAACATCACGCATATCAAAGCCGGTCTCTTCGTCATCGAAGTTCTGGCGCATGTCGATCTCGTTGCCGTCCTTATCCTGCACGATCACGTCCATACCCAAAGACTGCAGTTCCTTCAGCATAACGCGGAAAGATTCGGGGATGCCGGGCTGCGGGATGGGCTCGCCCTTGACGATGGCTTCGTAGGTCTTGACACGGCCCTCCACGTCATCGGACTTGACAGTCAGGATCTCCTGCAGGGTGTAAGCGGCACCGTAAGCTTCCAGTGCCCAGACCTCCATCTCGCCGAAGCGCTGACCGCCGAACTGAGCCTTGCCGCCCAGAGGCTGCTGGGTGACCAGAGAGTAGGGGCCGGTGGAACGGGCGTGGATCTTATCATCGACCAGGTGATGCAGCTTGAGGTAGTACATATAACCAACGGTAACACGGTTATCGAACTTTTCACCGGTACGGCCATCGTAAACGGTGGTCTTGCCGTCACGATCCAGCTCGATCTTGGAGAAGTCGATGATGTGACCCTTCTCGCCCATGATCTTGGGGAGCTTGGTGGGATATGCGGGTGCATTCTCGCCGTGCCACATCTCGCGGGCGGTATCAAAGGTATCGCCGATGTCGTTCTCACGGGCAGAGTCAAAGACGGGGGTCATGACCTTGATGCCGCAGGCCTTGGCAGCGTAGCCAAGGTTGACTTCCAGCACCTGACCGATGTTCATACGGGAAGGCACGCCCAGCGGGTTCAGCACGATGTCCAGCGGAGTGCCGTCGGGCAGGTAGGGCATATCCTCCTGCGGCAGGATGCGGGAAACGACACCCTTGTTACCGTGACGGCCTGCCATCTTATCGCCGACGCTGATCTTACGCTTCTGGGCGATATAGCAGCGGACAACTTCACGCACACCGGGCTGCAGCTCATCGCTGTTCTCCGGGGTAAAGACCTTGACATCCACAATGATGCCGTATGCGCCGTGGGGCACACGCAGAGAGGTGTCGCGCACCTCGCGGGCCTTCTCGCCGAAGATGGCGCGCAGCAGGCGCTCCTCGGCGGTCAGCTCGGTCTCGCCCTTCGGGGTGACCTTACCGACCAGAATATCGCCGCTCTTGACCTCGGCACCGATGCGGATGATGCCGCGCTCGTCCAGATCCTTCAGGGCATCCTCAGAAACGTTGGGGATGTCGCGGGTGATCTCCTCGGGTCCCAGCTTGGTATCGCGGCTCTCGGTCTCGTACTCCTCGATGTGGATGGAGGTGTACACGTCCTCACGCACGATCTTCTCGTTCAGCAGAACGGCGTCCTCGTAGTTGTAGCCCTCCCAGGTCATGAAGCCGATCAGGGCGTTCTTGCCCAGAGAGATCTCGCCGTTGCGCATTGCGGGGCCATCGGCCAGCACCTGACCGGCGGTGACGGTCTCGCCCACTTCCACGATGGGGCGCTGGTTGATGCAGGTGCCTGCGTTGGAGCGAGCGAACTTGATCAGAGAGTACTCCTCCAGAGCGCCCTGCTCGTTGCGCACAACAATGTGGTCAGCATCAGCCTTTTCCACAACGCCGTTGCTCTTGGCCAGCACAGCGGTGCCGGAGTCGGTAGCAGCCTTGTACTCCATACCGGTAGCAACGATGGGCTGCTGGGTGACCATCAGAGGCACTGCCTGACGCTGCATGTTAGAACCCATCAGAGCACGGTTACAGTCGTCGTTCTCCAGGAAGGGAATGCAGGCGGTAGCAACAGAGACCATCATACGCGGAGAAACGTCCATGTAATCGACCTTTTCTGCGTCGATTTCCAGGATCTCATCGCGGCGGCGGGCAGACACACGGGGACGGACGAAGTGCTTACCTTCGTCCAGCGGCTCGTTGGCCTGTGCCACAACGTACTCGTCCTCCACATCGGCGGTCATATACTCCACCTCGTCGGTGACGACCTGCTCAATGAGGTTGTTATTCTCGTCGTAGACCTTCTTGACCTTGCGGTAGGGGGCCTCCACGAAGCCGTACTCGTTGATCTTGGCGTAGGATGCCAGATAGGAGATCAGACCGATGTTGGGGCCTTCAGGGGTCTCGATAGGGCACATACGGCCGTAGTGGCTGTAATGGACGTCGCGGACTTCGAAGCCTGCGCGGTCACGGCTCAGACCGCCGGGGCCCAGAGCAGACAGACGGCGCTTGTGGGTCAACTCAGCCAGAGGGTTGTTCTGATCCATGAACTGAGACAGCGGAGAGGAGCCGAAGAACTCCTTGATAGCCGCCACCACAGGACGGATGTTGATCAGTGCCTGCGGAGTGATGACGCTCTGATCCTGGCTCTGCAGGGTCATGCGCTCACGGATAACGCGCTCCATACGGGAGAAGCCGATGCGGAACTGGTTCTGCAGCAGCTCGCCCACGCTGCGGATACGGCGGTTGCCCAGATGGTCGATATCATCGGTGGTGCCGATGCCGTAGCCCAGACCATTCAGGTAGTTGATGGAGGACAGGATATCGTCAATGGTGACGGTACGGCCGATGAGCAGGTCGTGATCCTTCTTCAGGCTCTCCATGACCTCCTCGGCGCTGGAAGCGTTATCAAGGATCTTACGCAGTTCCTTGAGGCAGCAGCGCTCGTTGATGCCGCACTCCTTGACATCCACACCCTTGAATGCGGGGTAGTAGTTGTCAATGATGGCCTGTGCGTCCACGCAGCCGTTGGTGATGACCTTGACCTTGTGGGGCTGGTCCTTCATGGGATCATCGATCTTCAGCACCACCAGATCCACGCCGGCAGCATCGATCTGCTCAGCCAGCTTGCGGTCGATCTTCTTGTCGGCCTCGATCAGGATCTCGCCGGTGAAGGGGTCCACCACGTTCTCTGCAGCCACATGGTTCATGATGCGGCGTGCCAGAGACAGCTTTTTGTTCATCTTATAGCGGCCGAAACGGGACAGGTCGTACCGGCGCGGATCGAAGAACAGCATATCGATCTGGCTGGTAGCGGACTCCACCGTGGGAGGCTCGCCGGGGCGCAGCTTGCGGTAGACCTCCAGCAGGCCCTCCTCGCGGTTCTTGGTGGTATCCTTTTCCAGCGTGGCCAGAATGCGCTCATCCTCGCCGAAGTAGTTCAGGATATCCTCGTTGGAGGACAGGCCCAGTGCACGGCACAGCACGGTGACAGGCAGCTTGCGGTTCTTGTCGATACGGACATAGAACACGTTGGCAGCATCGGTTTCGTACTCCAGCCACGCACCACGGTTGGGGTTCATGGTGGCGCTGTACAGGTCGTTACCAACTTTATCCTTGGCATGGCCGTAGAACACACCGGGAGAGCGGACCAGCTGGCTGACGATCGCACGCTCAGCACCGTTGATGACAAAGGTGCCCGCGTCGGTCATCAGGGGGAAGTCGCCCATGAAGATCTCCTGGTCCTTCACCTCGCCGGTCTCCTTGTTCAGCAGACGGGCGGTGACGCGCAGGGGGGCTGCATAGGTAACGTCGCGCTCCTTGCACTCCTTGATGCTGTACTTCGGCTCCTTATCCAGCCGGAAGTCCACAAAGCTCAGTGCCAGATTGCCGGTGTAGTCCTCAATGGTGCCGATATCGTGAAAGACCTCCTTCAGGCCTTCATCCAAAAACCACTGATACGAGTTCTTCTGCACCTCGATCAGGTTCGGCATACTGATGACTTCGTCGATGTGGGAGAAGCTCATGCGCTCGGTTTTGCCGAGCTTAACGGGCTTGACTTTCATCATAAAATCAACCACTCCTTACTTTTATATTCTACGGGATGTCGTATACACGGGTCAAATTTGAGCAGACACACATAATTCGACCCGCGTCTTGTGGAACGTTCCGGCATTTTGCACAAACTTTTCGGGGCAAGCCCTCAAGCGACAGCCATCGCAGTTCCTTTTTTTGCGCACTAGTCCATTATGTGATACTAATGCAGTATACACCCGAAAACCCCTGTTGTCAAGCCATTTTTCAGTTTTTTGCCGAAATAAATTTAATTTTCGTTTTGTTTTCGAACGCACGGCAGCGTGTAGCTGTTTGCTTTCCAAGTACTTGATTTTTTTATTTTGCACGTTCCTGTTCATAACACCCTTGTGCAATTTGTCTATCTTTACTCTTGTGCCCGGAAGTGCGACTTTTGCACTTCCCTGCCGCAAAAAAAGACCGCCGCACAGAATGCCGTGCAGCGGCCTTGTCCTCTTATATGGAATGCTCACTCATCCAGATAATCCCGCAGCAGCTTTGCACGGCTAGGATGACGCAGCTTGCGCAGTGCCTTTGCTTCGATTTGCCGCACCCGCTCCCGGGTCACGTTGAACTCCCTGCCCAGCTCTTCCAGTGTGCGGGCACGGCCGTCCTCCAGACCAAAGCGCAGGGTGATGACCCGCTCCTCCCGGGGCGTCAGGCTTTTAAGGACATGCAGCAACTCCCGCCGCAGCAGCTGACGCCCGGCTTCATCCACCGGGACACCGGCATCCTCGTCCTGAATGAAGTCCTCCAGATGGGCGTCCTCTTCCTCCCCCACCGGCGTTTCCAGACTGATGGGTTCTTGCGACAGTTGCAGCAACTCCCGCACCTTGTCCGGTTCCATATCCAGTGCGGCGGCGATCTCCTCCACGGTGGGCTCCCGCCCATTCTTGTGCAGCAGGTCACCTGCCGTTTTCTTGACCCGGTTGATGCTCTCCACCAGATGCACCGGGATGCGGATGGTGCGTCCCTGATCTGCAATGGCGCGGGTAATAGACTGGCGGATCCACCAGGTTGCATAGGTAGAGAACTTGAAGCCCCGCTCCGGCTCAAACTTTTCCGCTGCCTTCATCAGGCCGAGGTTGCCCTCCTGAATGAGATCCAGAAAAGGCAGTCCCCGCCCGGCGTAGCGCTTGGCTACCGATACCACCAGCCGCAGATTTGCTTCGCTCAGGGAGCGGCGCGCATCCGCATCCCCTGCCCGGGCAGCCTTTGCCAGCGCCATCTCCTGCCCGGCGGTCAGCAGCGGCACCCGGCCGATCTCCTTTAAATAGGTCTTGACCGGGTCATCCAGCGCCACACCCTCCGAGAACAGCTCATTCTCCAACCTGCCGATCTGGGCATCATCCAGTACAGGCAGTTCGGCAGGTTCCTCCTCTGCCAGATGGACGCCCCGCTGCTCCAGCGCCGCGTAAAGTTCGTCCAGCTGTGCAATATCAAAATCCGCTTCTTCCATGGCACGGCTGATCTGCTCCGGGGTCAGGGTGTGACGGTGCGCCTTTGCGGCAAGGCTGCGGGCAAGTTCTTCCGTTTGCGACAATTTCTGCATGATTCCTGCTCCTTTTCTCTCCAGCTCCAGCCGGAGGGAAAACAGGGATCAGTCTTGTTCGGGCAGCGTCCCCTGCTTTTTTTCGCGCATCGACTGAAGATACTGTGTGATCTCATCGCCGGACATTGCAGCAGCTTTGCTAGCAACCGGCATCCCCCGGGCGATCCTGTCCAGATACAGATGGATATCCTCCGGGGTGCAGTTCACATCGCTGTATTGTGCCGCAAGTCGGCTCAGTTCATTCAATGCTTCTTCGCTTGCAAATGCCCGCAGTGCCGTCAGGCTGAGCTCCACGCCCTCCCGGCTGCAATTGAGCATTGCTTCGTATAGTTCCTTCTGCTGCGGCTGGATGAATTGCTCCGCCGTCAGCTGCTGTTTGGCCAGTTCCAGATAGCGCGGTTCCCGCAGGATGGCTGCCAGCAGTCGTTGCTGGGCGCTGGCGATGCCCAGCGCCTGACTGCCGCCTGCGCTATAAGGCAGCTTGATCTGATCCATCTCACCGGAGCGCAGCAGCTCACGGTTTTTCTCCCGGCGGTACTTGCCGCCCGCCCGCTTTACTGCGGTACCCAGCTGCGCCAGAATGGCAGTTTTGGAGATGTTGGTCTCCTCTGCCAGCCGTCCGGCGTACACCTCCTGCTCGGTGGGGTTAGAGCGCTCGGCCAGCATCTCCACAGCATCCTTTATATATTGCAGACGCTGTGCGTCCTGTGAGAGATCATACTGATCCCGCAGGCGCTTGAGCCGGAAGTCCAGCGCATTGCCCACCCCATCCAGAAGCGCCTGAAAGCGCTCCGGACCGTATTTTTTGATGTACTCGTCCGGGTCCTTTGCACCGGGGATCTGCAAAACGCCCACTTTTACCGGGCTGTTGCGGAACAGCTCCAACGAGCGCAGGGTCGCTTTCTGGCCGGCCTCGTCCGAGTCGTAGCTCAGAATGACCTCATCGGCATACTCACTGATGATGCGCACCTGCCCGGGGGTCAGGGCGGTGCCGCAGGCGCAGACGGCGGTGTCGATACCCGCCTGCTGCATACTGATGACATCCATATAGCCCTCACACAACACGAACCGCCGGGAGGCGCTGCGTTTTGCAATTTGCATGGCAAACACCGTCTCGGATTTGTGGTAGACCAGCGTTTCCGGGCTATTGACGTATTTGGGCTTGGAGTCGTCCATCACGCGCCCACCAAAGGCAATGATGTTGCCGCGCAGGTCAAAGATGGGGGTCATGACGCGCTTCCAGAACAGGCAGTAGATGCGCCCGGAGGGACTGCGCTTGAACAGACCGCTGGCATCCAGTTCTTGCTGGTTGTAGCCCTTATCCCGCAGGTACTGGTACAGCGCCTGCCCGTCGTTGGGGGCATAGCCCAGCCCGAACCGGACGATGGTCTTATCGTCCAGCCCGCGCCGCCGCCAGTAGGCGCGCGCCTGCCGCGCTTCCTCCACGGTAGAGTTCAGGCAGGCGTGGAAGAAGCGGGCGGCTTCCTTGTTCATGGAAAGCACCCGGCTGCGCAGACGGCCGGTCTTGTCGTCCTCCTGCGGCTCCGGCATCCCGGCGCGGGAGGCCAGCATCTTGATGGCTTCGCCGCTGCTGATATTGTTGATCTTCTTGACAAAGCTGATGGCATCTCCGGCTGCCTGACAGCCAAAACAGTAAAAGCTTTGGGTGTCCGGGTACACATAGAAGGACGGCGTTTTTTCGCTGTGAAAAGGGCACAGACCGCCATACAGCCGTCCCTTGCGTTTGAGCTGCACATAGCTGCCCACCAGCTCCACGATGTCGGTGCGGCGGGTGAGCTCCTCGATGTATTCGTGTGGGATCATGTTGATTTAAACGACCTCTCCAGTTTTAAAGGACGTGCCATTTTTGGGGCACGAACAGTTCTTCAAAGGTGCGGATTGCAAACTCATCGCTCATACCGCTGATGTAGTCGGTGACGGCACGCTCCCGCCCCTCCTGATAAGCCAGCTGCACATAAAAGTTAGACATCTGATCCACATGGGTCAGGTAGTACTCGTACAGCTCGGCAATGAGCTTGTCCACCTTCTGCTCCTCGCGCTTGGCGTTTTTGTCCACATACACGGTGGCGTACATGAAATCCCGCAGGGCGAGGAACGCCTCGTATTCCTCCGTGCCCATGCGGACATCCCCCTCGCTGTGAGTGAGGATGCTGTTGATCATGGTGGTGATGCGGGCAGATTTGGTCTGTCCCAGCACCGCTGTGCAGTCCTTGGGCAGGGTGGCAGCGTCCAGCACACCGGCGCGCACGGCGTCCTCGATATCGTGGTTGACAAAGGCGATCTGATCTGCAAGCCGCACGATACGTCCCTCCGGGGTAGCCGCCCATGTGCCCTTGGTGTGGGTGACGATGCCGTTGCGCACCTCCCACGTCAGATTAAGGCCCTCACCGTCCTTTTCCAGCCGGTCCACCACACGCAGGCTCTGCATATAATGGTGGAAGCCGTCCGGGCAAAGGTCGTTCAGTGCCTTTTCGCCTGCGTGGCCAAAGGGAGTGTGCCCCAGATCATGCGCAAGGCTGATGGCCTCCGTCAGATCCTCGTTCAAGCGCAGACCCCGGGCGATGGTGCGGGCGATCTGCGAGACCTCCAGCGTATGGGTCAGCCGGGTGCGGTACAGGTCGCCTTCCGGCGAAAGGAACACCTGCGTTTTTTGCTTGAGACGCCGGAAGGCCTTGCAGTGCAGCACCCGGTCACGGTCCCGCTGAAATACCGGGCGCAGCGGGTCCTGCGGCTCCGGCACGACTCTGCCGCGGCTTGCATCGCTGAAAGTCGCCCACGGCGCAAAGGTAAGGTGCTCGATTTCCTCGGTTCTCCGGCGCACATCCATACAGATCCTCCTTTTGTTTTTTGGGCTTCTCCCCCTCCCCTCTGCACGCAGCCGATCCCAATTGCTGCGCTGCAGCAATTGTAGCACATCGGCCGTGTCGAAGGGGGAAGTTCGGTGTCGGTTTGCAAAAAAGACTTTGTTTTTCAGAACGGTGCGTAGAACGGGTCGGACACCGTTACCTGAGCGCTGCCCCGGGTCAACTCCCGCAGCTGCTCCAGCAGTGGGGCTTCGGTGTGTTCCGGCATCTGCCAGCGCAGGGTGACGCGATCCGTAAACTCCGGCGGTGCCTGCTTTGCCCCGGCGGCATCAATGAGCAGGGACGCACGCTCGTAGAGGGCGTAGTCCACCGTTACCTGCAACTCCACCACGCTGCGCACCGTGACGACCTCGGCATTCTCCAGTGCACGGGCGGTAGCGGTGGTGTAGGCACGCACCAAGCCGCCGGTGCCCAGCAGCACCCCGCCAAAGTAGCGGGTGATCACCACGATCAGGTCAGTCAGGCCGCTGTGCTGCAGCACTTCCAGCGCAGGCGTACCGGCGGTCTTGGCCGGCTCGCCATCATCGGAATAGCGCTCGCGGTTGCCCGCCCGCAGGCGGTAGGCATAGACGTTGTGCCGTGCGGTGCGGTTGGCCGCCCGCACCTGTTCCAGAAAGGCAACGGCGGCTTCCTCGCTGTCGGCAAAGGAGAGCTGCGCGATAAAGCGGCTTTTTTTCTCTTCATATTCGCCGGTAGCCGTGCCCCGGACGGTGCGGTAATCCTCCACGTTAGATCCTCCTGATAATAACTCAAAATAAGTATAACACAAACGGGCGCAAATAAAAAGACTGACGAAGCCTTGCGGCCCCGCCAGTCTTTTTATAAGAAGAAAGCAGTTGATCACTTGGTAAAGATCTGGATCCACTGATGGCCCCAAGTGCTGTTACTGTTGTAGTAGTAACCAACACTCATCTTGCGAGCCTCAGGGTTCAGGATGTTAGCGCGATGGCCTTCGGAGTTCATCCATGCGTTGACAACCTCTTCAGGAGAGACGCTGCCCCATGCGGCATTCTCGCCGGTGGGGGTATCGGTGACGCCGTAGTCCTTCAGGACGGTGAAGCACTTGGAGCCATCAGGACGGACGTGGGAGTTCACAACGGCGATCTCCTCGGCACGGGTCTGTGCAGCGGCGGTCAGAGCGTCATCACCCATTTCCAGAGCAGTCAGACCGTACTTTGCGCGCTGGGCATTGACCAGATTCAAAACTTCCTGACGGTAGTCCTCGGTGTGAGAATTTTCAGGGTAAGAGAAGATCAGCACCCAGTAGTTATTGTAGACGCCGCCTTCGTAGTAGCCAACGCTCACGGTGGTAGCATCGGCGTTCAGGATACGCTCGCGGGTAAAATCGGTAGCCATCCACTGATCCATTGCAGCGTCGGGAGTGGAGCAGCCGGCCATGTAGTTCTCGCCGATGGAAACATCACTGATGCCGTTCTCTGCCAGAACGGTGAAATCGCGCTGACCGTTGGGGCGGACGTAGGAGTAAGAAACTGCCAGCTCCTCGGCACGCTCCATTGCAGCGGCGTTGTGGCTGCTGTCGCCCAAAGCAACGGGAGCCAAACCAGCCTGTGCACGCTCGTTATTGACCAGCGTCAGGAAGCTGCGCTGGTAAGCGTCTTCTTCAAAGTAAGAGTTCTCTTCTTCCACAGAAGCGGTAGCAGGCACGGTAGCCTGTGCGGCGTTTGCGGTGACGGGCTTGAAGCCTGCAAAGCCAAAAACCACAGCCAGCGTCATAGCAGCTGCTGCGATATTCTTTACGGTACTCATTGCACGCTTCATAAGATTGCCTCCGGTCTGTTGCCTTATGCAGTGTGATGTTGGATGTTGCAACTTGTTTGCAACTCTGTTGTATCACATCTGCAACTCTTGTGTCACAAGAGTATCACAAAAACGCACAGACGTCAAGAGATTCAGAGGCCATTTTGCAGAAAAAATACAGATATTTTAAAAATCCCCTGCACTTTTATCGCAACCCAAGCGTAACAAACAGTCCGAAAACGTTACAGTTGTGTTGCGCTTCTCCACAAAATCAGCCAAGTGCAACAGGTATCGCACCCTTTTGGGGGCGTTCTGGTGCGCTCCGGTTTGCATATTATAGTATTTATATACATTTATATGCATATCAAAGCTTTGTGTACGCTTTTGTGCCGCTTCGTTCTATTTCCTTTTCGGCTCCTTTCCCACGGAAAGCAAATTGGAGCCGCTGTGCAGTGCCCGGCACAACAGCTCCATCATTAAAAAGCACAAAAAAGAGGCCGCCGCACAAGCTTGTGCAACGGCCTCTCACAATTCAGGTTATGCTATTGAACTATGCTCAGGGGCAGGCGATCACAGAGCAGCCTTTGCTGCCTCGATCTGCTTGATCAGCTCAGGCACGACCTTGAACAGATCGCCCACAATGCCGTAGTCAGCAACACCGAAGATGGGAGCACCCTCGTTCTTGTTGACAGCGATGATGCACTCAGAATCCTGCATACCGGCGGTGTGCTGGATGGCACCGGAAATGCCCAGAGCCACATAGATCTTGGGGTGCACGGTCTTACCGGTCTGACCGACCTGATGGTCAGCGGTCATCCAGCCTGCATCGGTGACGGCACGGGATGCGCCCACAACGCCGCCGCCCAGAGCGGCTGCCAGCTGCTCGGCCAGCTCAATGCCCTTGTTGACATCCTTGCTGATGCCACGGCCAACAGAGACGATAACGTCTGCGCCGATCAGGTCAACCAGCTTCTCAGCGGCCTTCTCCACGCTCAGCACTTCGGTCTTGATGTCCTCAGCGGTCAGGCTGAAGGCGGGCTTGACGATCTGGCAGGCATCAGCCTTGGCCTGATCGAAGGGAGCCTTCTTCATAACGCCGGGACGCACGGTGGACATCTGGGGACGGAAGCGGGGGCAGATGATGGTAGCCATCAGATGGCCGCCGAATGCGGGACGGGTCATCTTCAGGTTACGGTCTTCCATATCGAACTTCTGCTTGGACAGGTCGATGGTGGAGCTCTCCTTCAGGAAGTCGATGTACTTTGCAGTGTCGATATCCAGATGGGTAGCGTCGGCGGTCAGGCCGGTGTGCAGACGGGCTGCGCAGCGGGGGCCGAGGTCACGGCCAATGTTGGTAGCGCCAATCAGCAGCACCTCAGGCTTGTACTCGTTGACCATATCGCACACGACTTTTGCGTATGCGTCGGTGGTGTAATCCTTCAGCAGGGGGCTGTCGCAGACCAGAACCTTGTCGGCACCGTAGCCGCCCAGTTCCTTGGCAATGCCCTCAACGTTGTCGCCCAGCAGCAGGCCGGTGACTTCGCAGCCCAGCTCGTCGGCCAGCTTACGGGCCTCGCTCACCAACTCGAAGTCAGTGGACATCAGTGCGCCCTGGCGCTGCTCGCAAAAGACCCATACGCCCTTGTATTCGTTAAAATCAGCCATTGTAATCCTATGCTCCTTTCATCAGATCAGGTGCTTCTTGGCCAGGATGCCAGCCAGCTGGGCAGCAACATCGTCGCCCTGCAGCATGGTGCCTGCGCCCTTCTGCGGAGGAGTGAAGGACTTAAAGACGTTCGTCGGAGAACCCTTCAGGCCAATGGTGTCCACCTCGATCAGCGGATCGTCCTTCAGTGCGTTGTAGTCGAACACTTCCATGGGCTTGTCGTAGCAGGTAAAGATGCCGTTCACGCTCATGTAGCGGGGGTCGTTCAGCTCCTTGATGCAGGTCAGCAGGCAGGGAGTCTGCACCTTGACCATCATGTAGCCGTCCTCCAGCATACGCTTCACGGTCAGGGTGTTGCCGTCCTTCTGGATGTCGGCAACGTAGGTGACCTGCGGCAGATGCAGCTTTTCAGCGATCTGGGGGCCGACCTGTGCGGTATCGCCATCGATTGCCTGACGGCCGCAGAACACAACGTCCTCGGGGCCAACGCCGATCTTGTTGACGGCAGCAGCCAGGATCTGGCTGGTTGCAAAGGTATCGGAACCGCCGAACTCACGGCCGGAGACCAGAACAGCCTTATCAGCGCCGCGGGCCAGCAGCTCACGCAGCATGCCCTCTGCCGGCGGGGGACCCATGGTGACAACAACGACCTCGCAACCGGTGGCGTCCTTCAGTTTCAGGGCAGCCTCCAGAGCGTTCAGGTCATCGGGGTTAGTGATGGTTGCCATGGATGCACGATCCAGGGTGCCATCGGGCTTGACGGACACCTTGCCGGAGGTATCAGGAACCTGCTTTACACAAACAATTGCTTTCATTGTAACTCTTGCCTCCCTTACTTCAGCAGCGCGCCGGAAATGACCATCATCTGCACTTCGCTGGTGCCCTCGTAGATCTCGGTGATCTTGGCATCACGCATCATGCGCTCGATGGGGTAGTCACGGGTGTAGCCGTAACCACCGAACAGCTGCAGGCAGCGGCGGGTCACATCGCTTGCGGTGCGGGCTGCGATCAGCTTAGCCTGTGCAGCCTCGACGCTGTAACGAACCTTTGCGCCATCCATAGCCTGCTGCTTCTTCAGAGCGGCAGCATAAACCAGATACTTCGCAGCCTCAACACGAGCCTTCATCTCAGCCAGCTCGAACTGGGTGTTCTGGAAAGCGGCGATGGCACGACCGAACTGCTTGCGCTCCTTGACGTAAGCAACGGTCTCCTCCAGAGCGCCCTCGGCAATACCCAGAGCCTGAGAAGCGATGCCGATACGGCCGCCGTCCAGCGTAGCCATAGCCAGCTGGAAGCCCTTGCCGCGCACGCCCAGCATACGATCCTTCGGGATACGGCAATCCTCAAAGATCAGCTCGCAGGTAGAAGAACCGCGGATACCCATCTTGTCCTCTGCCTTACCAACAGAGAAGCCCGGGTCGGTGCGCTCCACAATGAAGGCGGAGCACAGCTTGGTGGGACGGCCGCGCTTATCCAGCACGTTATCGGTAACGGCGATGACGATGAACACATCAGCAAAGCCGGCGTTGGTGATAAAGATCTTGGAGCCGTTCAGCACCCAGCAGTCATCCTCTTCCTTGGCAATGGTCTGCTGACCCTGTGCATCGGTACCTGCGCCCGGCTCGGTCAGGCCGAAAGCACCCAGCCACTCGCCGCTGCACAGCTTGGGCAGGTACTTAGCCTTCTGCTCGGGGGTGCCGTTCTCATAAATGGGAGCAGCGCACAGGCTGGTGTGAGCAGAGACAATGACACCGGTGGTGCCGCAGACCTTGCTCAACTCCTCCACGGCCATGACGTAGGACAGCACATCGCCGCCTGCACCGCCGACCTCAGTCGGGAAATAGATGCCCATCATGCCCAGCTTGCCCATCTTTTCGACGGTCTCCTTGGGGAAGTATTCCTCTGCGTCAACCTTCTTTGCCAGAGGCTTGACTTCGTTCTCAGCAAACTCGCGGTACATTTTCTGCACCATCTGCTGCTGCTTGGACAGAGTAAAATCCATCGCTATATCCTCCTAACAGGTCTTTTTTCATTTACCGGAATAGCCCGGTGCAAACAAATTCCTCCCGACCGCTTTCCCCGCAGCCGGGAGAAATGTTTATCAGAATTTACAGCTGGTCAACAGGGGTCTTGGTGCGGTCTGCGTTGTAAACGTAGAAGCCCTTACCGGTCTTGCAGCCCAGATTGCCGCCGCGCACCATCTTGCGGATCAGCGGGCAGGCACGGTACTTGCTGTCGCCGGTCTCGTTGTACAGCACGTCCATGATGGCCAGGCAGATGTCCAGGCCAATGAAGTCGCCCAGTTCCAGGGGTCCCATGGGGTGGTTAGCACCCAGCTTCATAGCGGTGTCGATACCGGCGATATCGGAAACACCCTCCATCTTGATGAAGGCAGCCTCGTTGATCATGGGGATCAGGATGCGGTTGACCACAAAGCCGGCAGCCTCGTTGACCTGAACGGGGCTCTTGCCGATGGCAACGGAGATCTCCTTGATCTTCTCAACGGTCTCGGCAGGGGTGTTGCAGCCGGCAATGACCTCGATCAGCTTCATGCGGTCTGCGGGATTGAAGAAGTGCATACCGATCAGGGGACGGGTCAGACCCTTGCCAATCTCGGTAATGGACAGAGAAGAAGTGTTGGAAGCGAAAACGCACTCGGGCTTGCAGATCTTGTCCAGCTCGCCGAAGGTGGTCTGCTTGACCTTCATATCCTCGAATGCAGCCTCAACGACCAGATCGCAGTCTGCGCACAGATCTTCCTTCAGGCCCGGGGTGATGGCGGCGACGATCGCGTCAGCCTTCTCCTGAGTCATCTTTCCCTTGGCAACCAGCTTCTCGTAGCCCTTCTTGATCTTTGCCAGACCATTCTCGGCCCACTCCTGCTTGATGTCGCACAGAGCAACGGTGTTGCCCTCAACCTGTGCAAATGCCTTAGCGATGCCCTGACCCATAGTGCCAGCGCCGATAACACCGATCTTCATAGGAAATCTCTCCTTTAATATCAAAAATTATGTAATGGATTAGTTGTTGGTGAACACTGCCTTGGGCTTCGGCTTCTCACGGGACAGGAAGCAAGCCATGCCCTCCTTCTGGTCGTGGGTCTCGAAGCAATCGCCGAACAGCTTCTCCTCGACCTCAACAGCCTTCTCGATGGGCAGGCTGATGCCGTCGTTCATTGCCTTCTTGCAGTTGCGCACAGCAATGGGAGCGTTCTTTGCGATCTTGCCGGCCAGCTTCAGGACGTTCTCCATCAGCTCAGCCTGCGGATACACGGCGTTGACCAGACCGATGCGGTAAGCCTCGTCAGCCTTGATGTTCAGAGCAGAGTAGACCAGCTGCTTTGCCATGCCCATGCCGACCAGACGAGCCAGACGCTGGGTGCCGCCGAAGCCCGGGGTAATGCCCAGACCTACTTCCGGCTGACCGAACACAGCGTTGTCAGAGCAGATGCGGAAATCGCAGCTCATAGCCAGCTCGTTGCCACCACCCAGTGCAAAGCCGTTGACGGCTGCGATGACGGGGATGGGGAAATGCTCGATCATCAGGAACACATCATTGCCCAGCTTGCCGAAGGCCTCGCCTTCTGCCTTGGTCATGGTGCTCATGGAGCCGATATCGGCACCGGCAACGAAGCTCTTGTCGCCTTCACCGGTCAGAACGATGCAGCGGACAGTCTCCTGATCGACTGCCTCAAAAGCAGCCTTCAGGTCAGCCAGAACCTCGGGGTTCAGGGCGTTCAGTGCCTTGGGACGATCGATGGTAATGATCTCGACAGCGCCCTGCACCTCGGTTTTTACAAATGCCATTGTGAAAACCTCCATTTCATACAGTTCAGTTTTTTTCAAAACAGCCCCCGGAACGCGGGAGGGCTCTCCGGTTCCCTCCGGCGCTCCGGGTCTGTGGTTCAATCAGGATTCAGAGAAAAAGTGCTTAGTCCATCTCAACGATGGTAGCGCAGCCCATGCCGCCGCCGATGCACAGGGTAGCCAGACCCTTGTGAGCACCACGGTGCTTCATAGCGTACAGCAGGGTGACCAGGATACGAGCACCGGAAGCGCCGACCGGGTGGCCCAGAGCGATTGCGCCGCCGTTGACGTTCAGCTTGTCCTTATCGAAGCCCAGAGCCTCGCCGACAGCGATGGACTGTGCTGCGAATGCCTCGTTGGCCTCGACCAGATCCATATCGGCAACGGTCATGCCGGTCTTGGCCATGACCTTCTTGGTAGCAGCGATGGGGCCCAGACCCATGACCTCGGGCTCAACGCCTGCCAGAGCACCGGCAACCCAAGTTGCCAGAGGCTTCACGCCCAGCTCCTTAGCCTTCTCCTCGCTCATGACGACCAGAGCAGCAGCGCCGTCGTTGATGGCAGAAGAGTTAGCAGCGGTAACGATGCCGTCCTTGGTGAAGGCGGGCTTCAGCTTTGCCAGAACCTCGGGAGCGCTCAGACGGGGGCCCTCATCGGTATCGAACACGGTGTCGCCCTTCTTGCCCTTGATGACAACAGGAACGATCTCATCCTTGAAGGCGCCGTCCTTGATGGCCTTGTCAGCCTTCAGCTGGCTGTTGTATGCGAACTCGTCCAGCATCTCGCGGGTGATGGGGCTGTAGCCATACTTCTTCTGATAGGTCTCGTTGGTGCAGACGTTCTCAGCGGTCATGCCCATGTGCTTGTTGAAGCCGCAGGCATCCCACAGTGCATCGTTGACCATGGTATCCACGATCTCGCTCTTGCCCATGGGAGCGCCCATGCGGTAGCCGTAGCGAGCCTTCTGCAGTGCAAAGGGAGCCATATCCATGTTCTCCATGCCGCCTGCAACAACGATATCAGCATCGCCTGCCTCGATCATCTGAGCAGCCATGTTCACGCAGTTCAGACCGGAGCCGCAGACCACGTTGACGGTAACGGCGGGAGTCTCGATGGGCAGGCCAGCCTTCAGGGCAGCCTGACGAGCGACGTTCTGGCCCAGACCAGCCTGAATGACGCAGCCCATGTAAACATGATCGACCTGCTCGGGCTTGACGTTTGCACGGTTCAGAGCCTCCTTGATGACGATGGAGCCCAGCTCAGTAGCGGGAACGTTGGCCAGAGTGCCACCGAACTTGCCGATAGCGGTGCGGCATGCAGATGCGATAACGATCTTTTTCATGTGAATAGCCTCCTGAATTGTGTATGTGTGTTACTTATCGGTTACCCATTTATCAAAACGCCCTGCGGCATTTTTGCGGTATCAGGTCTCTTCCCTCTCCCGGAGCTGTGCGTATTTTTCGTTGACGGCCTTTTCCACATTGGGTGTGACGAACTTGCTGATGTCACTGCCGTAATACGCTGCTTCCTTTACGATGGTGGAGGAAAGATAACTCCATTTGATGCTGGTGGCAAGAAACATGGTCTCGATGCCGGGCATCAGTGCGTGGTTGGTCTGCGCGAGCTGGATCTCGTTTTCAAAGTCCGTTACTGCCCGCAGTCCCCGCACCATTACGGATGCGTGGCGCTTTTTTGCGAACTCCACGGTCAGGCCGTCGAAGCCTTCCACGGTCACGTTGGGGATGTTCTTACAGCATTCTTGCAGCATAGCCACCCGCTCCTCCACTGTGAACAGCGGATGCTTGGCGCTGTTGATCAGCACCGCCACAATGAGGTGGTCGTTGATCTTTGCTGCGCGCTTGATGATATCAAGATGTCCCTTGGTGACCGGATCGAACGACCCGGGATAAACTGCTGTTGCCATCGGTCAGTGTCCTCCTTGTGCGCTGTAATTACTAAGCGCGATGTGGTTCTGCCATGATAGCACTTTCCAGCTTTGGGTGCAACCTGTAACTGCTGCGGTGCGATTTATCGTTAAATTTTAAACGAACCATCCCGCACTGCTCCGCAGTTGCTTCCCACGCTATTAGTAAAGCACATCGTCAAAATTTTATCAAGACTTTTTCTCAATTTTTTTGTTTTTTACGTACCAAACAATCCCCACATAAAACCAAGAAAACTGTTCATTATGCTATACCGGCTGTTTTTTAGCCAAAACTATTGATTCTGCACTTTGTTAATGTTATAACTAAGTTGAGCTGTTTTGTGCAGGGCGGCGCACACGTTTATTGCCCTCTTTAATAAGGTTACCACACAGATGTGGCAAAACGGTGTGCATTCCGCAAAACAGGCGTAAAACAGCTGCATAATTTGTCCGCACAGAATTGTTTACAATTCTTTTATGTATTTTAAGAGAGGATGGTTTATAATGGATTGCAAGGAACTGTACGCACAGAAGCTTATGACTGCTGCGCAGGCTGCTGCTCTGGTCAAAAGCGGCGACTGGGTGGACTACGGCTGGGCTGTGAACACCCCTGTGGCCGTGGATGCTGAGCTGGCAAAGCGCCTGCCGGAGCTGGAAGGGGTCAACTTCCGGGGCGGCATCCTGATGTGGGTGCCGGAGATCTTCCAGATCGACGACCCCGCTGCCCACATGACATGGAACAGCTGGCACATGGGCGGCATTGAGCGCAAGGCCATTGCACAGGGCTTTTCCTTCTACTCCCCCATCCGCTACTCTGAACTGCCCCGCTACTACCGCGAGAGCAGCGACCCCGTGGATGTGGCAGTATTTCAGGTGACCCCCATGGACGAGCACGGCTACTTCAACTTCGGCCCCAGCGCTTCGCATCTGGGTGCCGTGTGTGAAAAAGCCAAGAAGATCATCGTGGAGGTCAACACCAATATGCCGCGCTGCCTTGGCGGCATGGAGAACTGCGTACACGTTTCTCAGGTAAGCGGCATTGTAGAGGGCGCAAATCCCCCCATCGGCCAGATGGCTGCTGCCGGTGCCGCCACTGAGGTGGACCTGAAGGTAGCCAACCTCATTGTGCCGCAGATCCCTAACGGTGCCTGCCTGCAGCTGGGCATCGGCGGTATGCCCAACGCCATCGGCGGGCTGATCGCACAGAGCGACCTGAAGGATCTGGGCGTGCACACCGAAATGTATGTGGATGCCTTTGTGGATATTGCCAAGGCCGGCAAGATCAACGGCAGCCGCAAGCAGCTGGACAAGGGCCGTCAGGTCTACGCCTTCGGTGCCGGTACCCAGAAGATGTACGATTATCTGAACGATAATCCGGAGTGTATGTCTGCCCCGGTGGACTACACCAACGACATCCGTAGCATTTCCGCACTGGACAACTTTATCTCCATCAACAATGCCGTGGATATCGACCTGTTTGGTCAGGTGAACGCCGAGAGCGCCGGTGTGAAGCACATTTCCGGCGCAGGCGGTCAGCTGGACTTCGTGCTGGGCGCATACCTTTCCAAGGGTGGCAAGAGCTTTATCTGCCTGTCCTCCACCTTCTTTAATAAAAAGACCGGCCAGCTGGAAAGCCGCATCCGTCCCACGTTGGAGAATGGCAGCATCGTTACCGACACCCGCGCCAATGTGCACTACCTGTGCACCGAGTATGGCTGCGTGAACCTGAAGGGCTTGACCTCTTGGGAAAAGGCCGAGGCTCTGATCAGCGTGGCACACCCGGATTTCCGTGAGGAGCTGATCCGCGAGGCCGAAAAGCTGCATATCTGGCGCAGAAGCAACAAAATTTAATAAGCGCTGCGGGTATTCCCGCTGCCCGCAGCAGGAATGGAGTTTGTCATGATGGACAAAAAGCCGCACATCAAACCGTATCTCTATGGGATGCTCGCAGGGTTTGGTGCCATTGCACTGAGCATCATCTTCTTTTTCCTCATTTACCGCTTTGACGGCTTCGGCTCGGCTATCTCTACCCTGACCGGCATCCTGATGCCCTTTATCTACGGTGCCGTCATTGCCTATCTGCTCAAGCCGGTATGCAACAGCATCGAAGGCTTTCTGCGCCGGTTTATCCCGGAAAAGATGAACGGTCTGATCAACGCGCTATCCGTGGCGCTTACCATCCTGTTCGGGCTTTTGCTGGTGTATGCGCTTGTCATGATGATCGTGCCGCAGCTCATTACCAGTGTGACTACCCTGTACTACACCGCGCAGGCCAACATTACAAAGTTCATGAACTGGGCAAGCCATCTGGAGTTTATTGAAAAGAACGAACAGATCACGGAGCTGCTCAACTCGGCCTACGCCGCCCTGAATACCAATCTGGGCACATGGAACACATGGCTCAAGAACACCCTGCTGCCCTCCATGCAGAATATCGTAAGCGGCGCAGCCATTGGTGTGCTGAACGTGGTGACGATGGCTAAGAACCTGATCATCGGCATCATCGTGGCGGTGTATATGCTGGCAAGCCGCAAGCGGTTCGTCCAGCAGGGCAATCTGGTGCTGCACAGCATCGTCCGTCCCCGCTGGGCGCAGCTGATCACTGAGGAAGTGAAGTACGCAGACAAAATGTTCGGCGGCTTTATCAACGGCAAGATCATGGATTCTGCCATCATCGGCGTGCTGTGCTATATCGGCTGTCTAATTTTCAAATTCCCCAGTGCGCTGCTGGTATCGGTGATCATCGGTGTGACCAATGTTATCCCCTTCTTCGGCCCCTTCATCGGTGCCATTCCCGCCACCCTGCTCATTCTCATCCAGAACCCCATCAAGGCGCTGTGGTTCGTGCTGTTCGTGCTGGTTTTGCAGCAGCTGGACGGCAACATCATCGGGCCCAAAATTCTGGGCAACACCACCGGTCTTTCCAGCTTCTGGGTGCTGTTCGCCATCCTGCTGTTTGGCGGCCTGTGGGGTTTTGTGGGCATGATCGTGGGTGTGCCGCTGTTTGCCGTTATCTACGACGTCATCAAAAAGCTGGTCATCCACGGCTTGCAGCGCCATCAGGAGCTGACCCTGCTGAACAGCTATCACGACCAGTTCGGCGACCCCGCAGACGATGCAGCCGCACAGCCCGCTGCATCGCAACCTGCTGAGAACCAGTAAACCTTCCCTGCCCCGCATCAGAGCCCTTCCGATGCGGGGTATTTTTTAGTCATGCCGTATCATAAGAACGTATATAAAGGAGAACGATTTAATGGGTATTAAAATGATGTTATTGGGTATCGCCGTTATCCTGGCTGGGATTGCCTTATCTATAAGTAATATTTTTGCTTTTGTTGGTGGAGCCGCAGGTCTTTTAATCACAATTGCCGGTATGCTTGTACGGGGTAAAAACACAACCGAGAAATAATTCACGAAGGTTTGACAAATGACTTACACAATCGCGATCATTTCTACTTTAGCGGCATGGTTCGTTGGACTATTTGCAGACGTAAACATCGATTTTGGAGACCCACAAGGGTTTTTAGCTCTCAGAGTGCTGTTTCCTGTTTTAGCTATGGGAATTTGTATTCTAAAGGCAATTAAAGAAAGCGATAAGAAATAAATAGCCGCCAACATGCACAGCAAGACCCCCGCCTTATGTTCTGGGAAGGAACACAGGGCGGGGGTCGTTTACTGCTTTGATTCAGATTTCAGCTCAGTCCAGCGGCTGAGAGGGCTTCCAATCCTTATAGTTCTCGTACCGGCTCTCGCGGACCTTGTGGTGAGACCAGATCTCATCGGCGGTGGGCTGCCAGTCGGCGGCGTAGCTCTTGCACTTCTCGCACAGGTGCTCGACGCTTTCCGGGGACTGCAGGTCGGTGCTGTGGGCACCGGTCTCGTGCACCATCTTTTCCAGCAGCTCGGGGTTTTCCAGCATCGGGCAGGGACGCAGATGGTTCTTGTTGAAAGGCTGGCCGTTGTGGTAAGCCATGAACAGCGGGCTGTGCAGAATTTCCAGAATAGACTGGTCGTGGATATTGGCGTTGGAGTAGTGGATGAACACGCAGGGCTCGGCGTCACCGGCAGAGTTGATGTGGAAGTAGTTGCGCCCGCCGGCGATGCAACCGCCCACGAACTCGCCGTCGTTCTGGAAGTCCATGGGGTAGAACGGGATATCGCACTCGGAAGAGCGCAGATAGCGGATGCGGTCGATCATATATTTGCGCTGCTCCGGGGTGGGCATCAGCTCCGGGGCGGCTTCGTTGCCCACGGGCATATAGTGGAAGTAGAAGCCGAAGTGCGCGCCCTTCTCGCACAGGAAGCGCATGAACGCATCGTTGGTGACGGCCTCGATGTTCTGGCGGGTGTAGCAGATGGAGGTGCCGAAGAGAATGCCGTACTTCTTGAGCAGATCCATGGCGTGCATCACAGCGGCATAGTGGCCTTCGCCGCGGCGGGCATCGTTGGTCTCCGGGGTGCCCTCGATGGACAGCATAAAGGCAATATTGCCCAGACGCTGCACTTCTTCACAGAAGGGCTCGTCGATGAGGGTGGAGTTGGTGTAGATGGCAAATTCCACGTCGTTATGCTTTTCTGCCAGCTTGAGCACGTCCTTCTTGCGCACCAGCGGCTCGCCGCCGGTCAGCATATACAGGTAGACGCCCAGCTCCTTGCCCTGCGTGACGATCTTGTCCATATCCTCAAAGCTGAGGTTGTTCTTATGGCCGTACTCGCCTGCCCAGCAGCCCACGCAGTGCATATTGCAGGCAGAGGTGGGGTCGAACAAGATCAGCCAAGGGATATTGCACTGGTACTTGACGCGGTTCTCGCGGATGGTCTTGGTGCCGCGGAAGAAGGCTTCGTACCCCAGATTCAGCGCAGTGGTGCGCGCCACATGGGGGTCGGTCTGGTCCAGCACGCAGTTGATGAGTTTCGTCCACTTGCTGTTGGGGTCGGTCAGCACCTTTTTGGCGTTCTCGTAGGTTTCATCGCTGAAGCCGCTGCCGTAGAACTGCTTTGCAGCATCTACCAGCTGGCACATTGTTTTTTCACGGTCTTGCTCGGCATGGGAAAGCGCCATATCCACTATTTTACCAAGTGCAGCACGCTGCATCTTGTGGGTCAGATTCTCAAGAGATGTATTCATAGCTTTTTCCTCCCGAAACGATTCCTTTGGAAATCCTTATTCTGCTTGACCACATCCTACCACTTTGCATGTTTTTGTACCATAAACAGAAAATACGCCGTGATGGAAAACCCATCACGGCGCACCCTTTGATAAAATTCTATTGAAGCCGCACGGACAAAAAGCGCTTCATTCCTCTATTTTCAAGCTGCCGGTGCTCAGGCGGCACAGTGCACGGCGGAAATCCCCGTGGATCATGGTGCTCACGCGCTCCACCATCTTCTTGGGGTCGCCTTTCATATCCCGGCGGGTCCATTCCAGCGTCATGCCCACCAGTGCATACTTGTAAAAATCCACAACAAACTGCTTGTCTGCATCCTGCACGGTGATATCGTGGCATTCGCGGTCTGCAAAGTCCTTCAGGATGGGGTCCAGCAATCTATAAAGGTACTGTTCCACCTGTTCCCTGCCCACCGAGCGGTAAACGTTGAGCACAAGGGTCTTGTTGTCCTGCAGCTGGTGCAGGACGTCCAGATAGGCCTCGCTCCATGTTTCAAAGCCCCGGCGGCCTTCCATCGCCTTGGCGGCATCCTCTGCAAGGATCCAGTCCACCAGATCGTAGATGTCCTTAAAGTGGTAATAAAAGGTCATGCGGTTGACACCGCAGTCCTCAGTGATATCGTTGATCGTGATCTTGTTGAGGGGCTTTTCCAGCAGCAGCTTCTTCAAAGATGCCTCCAGTGCCCGTTTTGTCGTTTGTGACACAAAAACCCATCCTTTCCCGGCAGACGCCGCTGCCGTTTCCGTGAATGATACCCCATGATTTATTTTACCGCAAAATACGACCTTATTTCAAGTAAAGATTCTTACCTTTTTATGAAGTTTGTGTGTGCGCTGCCCGCCCCGAAGGTGCTGTTTTTACATTATATCCGCCCAAAATAAGACAAAAGTCTTGATTTTCTCCCGCCCTATGCTTAGAATGGATAAGAAGCAGAATTTAATGCAGTGCATACCTGCCGAGGGAGGGTTATTATTATGATGAAAACCATTGGGTTTTTAGGCTGTGGAAACATGGGCGGCGCTATTGCACGCGCTGTGTGCAAGGCTACCGAGCCTGAGAATGTATTTCTGGCCAACCGCACGGCGGCCAAGGCCGAAACGCTTGCCGCAGAACTGGGTTGTCAGACCGCCACCAACGCCGAGGTGGCCGGTGACTGCGACCTGATCTTTCTGGCGGTAAAGCCCCAGATGATGGAGGCCATGCTGGAGCCGCTGCGGTTCATCCTTGCCGAGCGCACCAAGCGGTTCGTGCTGTGCACCATGGCTGCCGGTCTGCCGATGGCACGCATTCAGGAGATGGCGGGCGGCGACTACCCTGTCATCCGCATCATGCCCAACACCCCGGCATCGGTGGGTGAAGGCATGATCCAGTATTGCTCCGTCAATGTGACCGCCGAGGAGGAGGCCGCATTCTGTCAGCTGATGGCTCCCGCCGGGCGGCTGGACGCCGTAGCCGAGGGCATGATCGATGCTGCAAGCTGCGTTTCCGGCTGCGGCCCGGCATGGGTGTACCAGTTTATTGAAGCGCTGGCCGACGGCGGCGTGGCCTGCGGTCTGCCCCGGGCAAAGGCGCAGGAGTACGCCGCACAGATGGTGCTGGGCAGCGCAAAGCTGGTGCTGGAAAGCGGCAAGCACCCCGGTGCGCTGAAGGACGCTGTGTGCAGCCCCGGCGGTAGCACCATTCAGGGCGTGCGGGTACTGGAAGAACATGGGCTGCGCGGTGCGGTGATAGATGCCGTGCTGGCCGCTTACGACAAAACAAAGGAAATGGGAAAGGGTTAATGGAATCATGCGCATCGTTGTGAAAGTGGGCACCTCCACATTGGCATACCCCACCGGGCGGCTGAACATCCGCCATGCAGAGGAACTGGTCAAGGTATTGAGCGATTTAAAGAACGAGGGACACGAGGTCATTCTGGTGTCCTCCGGCGCTATCGGCATGGGCGTGGGCAAGCTTTCGCTGCCTGCACGCCCCAAGGATACCACTACCAAGCAGGCCTGCGCTGCCGTGGGACAGTGCGAGCTGATGTACACCTACGACCGGCTGTTCAGTGCCTACGATCACACGGTAGCGCAGATCTTGCTTACCGGCGTGGACGTGGAACACACCGAGCGCCGGGTAAATATCCAGAACACCCTGACTCGCCTGCTAGAGCTGGGTGCACTGCCCATCATCAATGAAAACGACAGTGTTGCCACCGATGAGATCACCTCCATTGGCGACAACGACACGCTGGCCGCTATTGTGGCCTGCTGCTGCAAGGCCGACCTGCTGGTGCTGCTGAGCGACATTGACGGCCTGTACACTGCCAACCCCCACACCCACCCGGATGCGGCACTCATCCCGCTGGTGGAGGAGATCACCCCGGAGGTGATGGCGCTGGCAGACGGTGCAGGCTCAGCACTGGGCACCGGCGGCATGGCAACCAAGCTGCGGGCTGCCCGCATGGTGACCGGCAGCGGTGCGGATATGGTCATTGCCAACGGCGCACACCCGGAACTGCTGTATGATATCGCCGCAGGCAAGCCCATCGGCACCCGCTTTGCCGGGCACAAGCAGCCCGCACTGTCCACACAGGAGGTTTGACCTATGACTACGCAGGAAATTCTGGAAGCCGCCCGCGGGGCAAAGGCTGCGCTGGCACTGGCTGACAGCGCCAGCCGCGCACAGGCACTGCGCAGTATGGCTGCGCAGCTGTGCAGCCCCGCAAACATGACGGCCATTCTTGCTGCCAACGCCGACGATATGGCCGCTGCAAAGGGGCATATCAGCGAGGTGATGCTGGATCGTCTTGCCCTGACCGAAGAGCGCATCCGCGCCATGGCAAAGGGCATTGAAGAGGTTGCCGCCCTGCCCGATCCGGTGGGCCGGGTGCTGAAGCGGGTGGAGCGCCCCAACGGGCTGGTGATCGAAAAGACCGCCGTGCCCATGGGCGTGATCGCCATCATCTACGAGAGCCGTCCCAACGTGACCAGCGATGCCGCCGCCCTTGCCATCAAGAGCGGTAACGCCTGCATCCTGCGTTGCGGCAAGGAGGCATGGCGCAGCGCCAACGCCATTGTGCAGGCACTGCGGCAGGGGCTGCGGGAGAACGGTCTGCCGGAAAACGCGGTCTGCCTGATCGAGGACACCACCCACGCCTCCGCCAACGCCCTGATGACCGCCGTGGGCTATGTGGATCTGCTGATCCCCCGGGGCGGCGCAGGGTTGATCCGCGCCTGTGTGGAAAACGCCAAGGTGCCCTGCATCCAGACCGGTACCGGTATCTGCCACATTTTTGTGGACAACACCGCCGATCAGGCCAAGGCGCTGGATATTATTGAAAACGCCAAGGCCAGCCGCCCCAGCGTGTGCAACGCCGAGGAGGTGTGTCTGGTGCACTCTGCCATTGCACAGGAGTTTCTGCCTAAGCTCGCACAGCGTCTTGGCCCCGACCGCGTGGCTGCGGGCAAGCTGCCGGTAGAACTGCGGCTGGACGCACGCGCCGCTGCCATCATTCCCGGCACACCTGCCGGTCCTGCGGACTTTGACACCGAGTTTCTGGACTATATTCTTGCCGTCAAGGTGGTGGACAGCGTGGACGAAGCCATTGCCCACATTGCGCAGCATTCCACCGGCCACAGCGAGGCTATCCTGACCCGGACACAGGCAAACGCCGACCGGTTCACCGCTGCGGTAGACAGCGCCGCCGTGTATGTGAACTGCTCCACCCGCTTTACCGACGGCGGCGAGTTTGGTCTGGGCTGCGAGATGGGTATTTCCACTCAGAAGCTGCACGCCCGGGGCCCCATGGGCTTGGAGGAGCTTTGCAGCTACAAGTACGTTATCCACGGTGATGGGCAGATTCGCTGATCTCCCCTGCCCCGGCTTCTTCATAATTTTTTTACAATTCTGTCCGGCCTGCGGGCGCGGCAGAGCAAGTTTTTCATAGTTGAAAAAAATTTCCTGTACAGGCCGATGCAAGCTGCTTTGGCCTGTATTTTTGTTTTATCGGGATGGACTGTGTTTCAAAACAAGCACAAAAAGTGAAAAATATTTCACTTTTCCCAGAAAATGGATGTCCTTGGATAGTGGTATGTATCCAAGATTTTGCCGTTTCTCACAATGTTAAAGTATTACTTTTATGTTTTTATAGGTCAAAAAAGCAAAATTTTCTCTTGACAGAGCGTTTTCTGTGCGGTAAAACTATATTGTAAGATTTGATATCGATTTCACTCCCGTTTCACAGGATTTCAAAATTCGTACATCATAACTGGTGCATTGTAAAAATAAGTAAAGGAGAGAGCATCCTATGACGATCGCAATTCTTGCCCACGATTCCCGCAAAGAACTGGCTCTGCAGTTCTGTACCGCTTACAGTGCCATCCTTTCCCGCAATAATGTTATCGCCACCGGTACCACCGGCCGGATGCTTGCGCAGACCACCGGCCTGCCGGTGCACTGCTACCTTTCCGGCAAACTGGGCGGTGTGCAGCAGATCACCTCCCGCGTTGCCTGCGATGAGGTGGATCTGGTGCTGTTCTTCCGCGACCCGCTGAAGGCCGATGCCGCCAGTCTGACCGAGCAGAATCTGCTGCGCCTGTGCGATATGCACAGCGTACCCATTGCCACCAACATTGCTACCGCAGAGGTACTGCTGCGCGGTCTGGATCAGGGAGATCTGGACTACCGCGAGGGGATGCACCCGGCCTTGATCGAGCCGATCCCCGTTGTACCGGCCCGTGCCGTGTAAGCGTTTATTTTGTGTGTTACTTTGTGTATAGAGGGAAAAAGGAGCTATCGCAGCGTGTTGTGCGATAGCTCCTTTTTGTTTGAATGATAGTTGCCCGCAGGGCAAACATTACTCCTTAAAATAAGCTTTCTGGACAGCCAGCAGCACACCGGCGCGGCTGGCTGCAAAGTTCAGGCCGCCCTGCAGATAGCAGGTATAGGGGGCGCGCAGAGGGCCATCGCAGGAAAGCTCGATGGTGCTGCCCTGCGTAAAGCTGCCGCTGGCCATGACCACCTCATCGGTGTAGCCCGGTTCCGGGCTGGGTTCCGGGGCGGCGTAGCTGTCCACGGGGCTGGCGGCCTGAATGCCCTGACAGAAGCCGATGAGCGCTTCTTCCGTACCGGCATCAAAGCAGGTGACGATATCGTTGTGATCCTCGCAATAGCGCGGGATGGGCTTTTTGCCCAGCAGCTCCAGCATACACTGGGCGTAGATGGCGGTCTTGATGGCCTCGCACACCACGCCGGGGGCGTAGTAGAAGCCCAGATACATATCCCGGGGGGTCTCCAGCGTGCAGCCCAGCTCCTTGCCAAGGCCGGGGGCATTCAGGCGGTAAGCACACAGTTCCACCAGATCCTTGCGGCCCACGATGTAGCCGCCGGTGGGTGCAATGCCGCCGCCGGGGTTCTTGATCAGGCTGCCCACGGCGATATCCGCGCCCACCTGACAGGGCTCCTGTGTCTGGGTGAACTCGCCGTAGCAGTTGTCCACAAAGATGATGATCTCCGGGTTTGCGGCGCGGGCGGTATCCGCAATTTTGCGGATGGTGGCCAGATCAAAGGCATTGCGCTGTAAATAGCCGCGGCTGCGCTGGATATGGCACACCTTTGCGCCGGGGGCTTTCTGGGCGATCAGGTCATAATCCGGGGTGAAGTCGGCCTTGAGGGGGGCTTCGTCGTAGTTTACGCCGTAGTCCATCAGGGTACCGGTGCCCTTGCCCTTGCCGTCCAGACCGATGACGCCCTCCAGCGTATCGTAGGGGCGGCCGGTGGCAGCCAGCAGGGTGTCTCCTGCCCGCAGCAGACCAAACAGTGCCACCGCCAGCGTGTGGGTACCGCTCTGGAACTGACTGCGCACCAGCGCATCCTCTGCGCCCATGACCTGTGCAAAGATCTGCTCCAGCTTGGCGCGGCCGGTATCCCACAGGCCGTAGCCGGTGGTGCCCAGCATATCGGTGGAGGACATCTGGGTATCGGCAAAGGCCTTGAGCATTTTGAGCTGGTTGAAGTCCCGGATCTCCTCCATCTGGCGGAAATAGGGCTGGCACAGCTCCATAGCCTTTTCGTCCAGTGCCAGCACCTCGGGCTTATAATCAAAAAAGTGGTTCAGAATCGACATTATAACGTGATAGTTCCTTCCTGTTATTTTTGGCTCTTTGAGCCTTTGTGTTGCAATGCCAGTTCTTCCTTTCGGGAGAACTGGCATTTTGCGCAAAAAGCTTTCTTATTTTTCGGGCACATAGCGGGCATACTCTGCCTGCTTTGCAAAGCCAAGGCGGGCATAAAACCGCACCCGCTCCGGTGCGCAGAGGAACACCGGATGCAGACCCTCGGCGGCAAGGCTGTTTGCCATTTCCACAATGAGCCGCCCGCCGATGCCCCTGCCCCGCAGCGGCTCTGCGGTCTGCCCGCAGGCCATGTAGGCCTGCCCATTGCACAGGGCATAAGCACCCACGGTGCAGACGACCGCGCTACCCTGCTCCAATGTCCACGCCATTGCCCTGCCCCGGCTGCGCTTTGTGCATAGCTCCGAGTAAAAATCCGCCTGCCGGGCGGGGTCTGCGGGGTAAAGTGCTGCTGCCACCCGGGCGGCGGGCGCTTCCCGGCAGAGGGTCAGCTGTGCCCACAAAGCTTCGTCCACGGCGGGCAGGGGCAGCGGCCCGCCCTGTGGCAGACCGAACACGGTCAGCGTTTCTGCCTTGTGCCAGCCGTCCGGCGGCGGGCAGACAGTCTCGTCCAGAATGGCACTCTCGCACCCACAGAAGGACAAAAAGCTTGCCAGCTCTGCTGGGTTTGCGTGCCCGGCCAGCCATGCCGTGCTGCCGGAAAGCTCCAGTGCCAGCGTAGGGCCCGCATAGAACCGCCACGGCTGGCTTTTGCGAAAGAGCGCACAGTCCAGCGGCAGCAGAGCGTCCAGCACCGGCAGACCCCGGCAGGCATTTGCGAACCGGGTGCGGCGCTTTGCATCCTTTTCCTGTGCGATCACTTGAGCGCGTTGACGATCTTTTTGAACTCGCGGCCGCGCACCTCAAAGTTGGGGTACAGGTCAAAAGAAGCACTTGCCGGGGACAGGATGATGATATCGCCGGGCTTTGCGGCGGCACGCGCCAGCTCTACGGCGTGCTGCATGTTATCTGCGTGCTGAATGGGCAGCGCAGTCTCGTCAAAGCCGGGGCACTCCCGCACAGCCTGCTCGATGCGGGGGCCGGTAGCGCCCATCAGCACCAGATTTTTGACGTGGGCGATGACCTCCGGCGCCAGCGGCTCGTAAGGGATGTGCTTATCGTAGCCGCCCGCAATGAGGATGACCTTCTGACCAAAGCTGCGCAGACCGGCAATGGTACGGGTGGGGCTGGTGCCGATGGAATCGTTATAGTACAGCACGCCGTCCAAGGTGCGCACCGGCTCGATGCGGTGCTCCACACCGGTGAAGGTGCTGCCCACCTGACGGATGGCTTCTACGGGCACTTCGCCCCACACGGCAGCGGCCGCAGCCAGCAGGTTTTCGATGTTGTGCAGACCGCGCAGTTTGACATCCTTCTGGGCAAGGAAGGGGGTCACGACACCATCCTCGGCCATGCAGAGCATGCCATCCTTGCGCAGGAAGGCACCGTTGTCGGTATCGTGCAGGCGGGTGAACCACACCTGCTTGCCTTTACAGTCTGCCTGCATGGAGCGGCTGATCTCGTTCTCATAGCCCAGCACGGCGCGGCAGGGCTGCTTCTGGTACAGCAGGATATTGCGCTTGGCATCGATGTATTCCTGCATATCTTTGTGGTGATCCAGATGATTCGGGGTCACGTTGGTGACCACCGCAATGTTGGGGCTTGCGTGCATGCTGATCAGCTGGAAGCTGGAAAGCTCCACCACAGCCACATCCTCCGGGGAAACCTCCGGCAGCATGGGCAGCAGGGCTGCGCCGATGTTGCCGCCCAGATGCACCTTGCGGCCTGCAGCCTCGTAGAACTTGGAGATGAGGGTGGTGGTGGTGGTCTTGCCGTCCGAGCCGGTCACGGCCACGATCTCGCAGGGGCAGAAGTCGAAGAACAGTTCCACCTCACTGGTGACCATGGTACCAGCAGCCATGGCATCCTGCAGGGGCTTTTCAAAGTAGCCCACAAAGCCCGGGGTGCGCATGATGATGTCCTGTCCCTTGAAGCCGTCCAGATAGTTTTCGCCAAGGCTCAGGTCAATACCCAGCTCCCGGATGGTGGCGGCGTAATCGCCAAAGTCCTCCACGCTCTTTTTCTGGTCGCACAAAGTCACATGAGCGCCCAGCTCCACAAACTCCTTGATGAGGGTCTTGTGGCTGACGCCTGCGCCGATAAAGGCGACCTTTTTGCCCTGAATAAGCTGGGCAAGCTTCTGCTGATCTTTCTGCATAAAAACAGTTCCTCCTCTATAGGATCATGGTATAACACTGCGCCGCACGGGCAGCGCGGGGATCACTTTGCTGTACCATTATAGTCCATTTGCGCGCAATTGGCAACGGAAAACCGCACAGTCTGCTTCAAAAAGCCCGATAAATTCACAAAAAGGCAATTGTTTTTTCTGCTGCTTTCTGCTACACTTGTCGTTGCAGAGCGCTTTTTGCCGTTTCTGCGCGAAGATGAACGGAATGAGGTTATTCTTTTTGAAACGATGGTTGCGTTTTACCGCAGCGGTGCTGGCTGCTGCGTTTCTTTTTGCCCTGACCGGCTGCGGCAGCTCCACAAACTCTACCAGCTTTACATGGTTCGTGGACAGCATCCCTGCAAATCTGGACCCGCAGGTGGCCTCCGGTGCGTCGGATGTGATCGCCTGCGAGAACCTGTACGGCACGCTGGTGCGCAAGGACCCGGACGGCGAACTTGTGCCGGGGCTCTGCGAAAAATGGACGGTGTCCCCGGACGGGCTGACCTACACCTTTACCCTGAAAGACGGCCTGACCTACGCAGCCGCCAAGGGTGCCGCCACAGAGTACGACATTACCGCCGAGGATTTTGTGTTTGCGTTCCGGCGCATTTTCCGCGCCGATACCGCCTCGCCCTATGCGGTGGAGTTTTCCGCCATCCAGAACAGCGCCGCCGTGCAAGCGGGACTGGCGGACGAAAGCAGTCTGGGCGTTTCGGCCAATGGGGCGCTGACGTTGGTGTTCCGGCTGAGCGAGCGGGACGATAACTTCTTAGCAAAGCTGGCATTGCCCGGTGCAGCCCCCTGCGACGAGGCCTTTTTTGAGAGCACCCGGGGCACTTACGGACTGACCGCCAAGACTACGCTTGCAAGCGGCAGCTTTTACCTGTACAACTGGACGGCAAACGGCCTGTTTTTGCGGCGCACCGTGGAAAGCCCGCTTGTCGGCAGTCTGCGTCTGGTGCAGGACACCAGCGGCAGCGGCAAAAGTGCAGCCCAGCTTATTGCCGACGACAAATGCTCGGCAGCGCTGGACGAGAGCGGCGAAGCCACCAGCTTACAGACGGTAAGCTATTCCGACACCACATGGGCGCTGCTCTTCAACGCCGCGGAGGGGTCGGTGTTCCAGAACCAGCAGCTGCGGCAGGCGCTGGCCGGGATTGCCCGGGAAAACGCCGATGTGCCCTCCAGCGGCCTGTACGCCGCTGCAAAGGGGCTTGTGCCGGAGGGACTGACCGTGGACGGTCTGGACTACCGCGAGACTGCCGGGAATCCCCTGCCCACCATCCCGGAGCCGAAAGCCTTGTATCTGGCTGCCCGGCAGGGCATGTCCACCTCGGATTTTTCCGGCGTGACCCTGCTGCTGCCCAAGAACGCCGGGCTGGGCGAACTGGCCGACCAGATCAACAGCGCATGGCAGAAGGAGTGCTCCCTGTTCTTCTCGGTGGAGGAGGTAGAACAAGACGAATTTGACGCCCGCATTGCCGCCGGGAAATACACCATTGCCCTTGCGCCCATCCGTGCCGAGGGCGGCAGCGTGTACCAGATGTTACAGCAGTTTACCGCCGCAGGCGGCAGCCTGACCGGCTATGCCGATACTGTTTATGCCGACCGGCTGGCACTGAGCGCACAGCAGACCGGCAAGGACCGTTGCGCCCTGCTGGCGCAGTGCGAGCGGCAGCTGCTGGAAAGCTGCACCGTAGTGCCCCTGATGGCACAGCAGAAGCGTCTGCTGCTGGCAAATGGCGTGCGCGACTTGGTATTCGACCCGTTTTTCCCTGTGCTGGACCTGACTTGGGCCAAAATGAGTTGACCGCAAATTTCGTGCGGAAAAGCCTTGACATTCCTGCCCTGCTTTGTTACAATAATGGAGCACTTGCAGGGTTAGCTCATCCGGTAGAGCGACTGCTTCCCAAGCAGTAGGCGGCGGGTTCGAGTCCCGTATCCTGCTCCAGAATATAGCGGTGAAACGTTCAAAATTTGTTCGTTTCACCGCTTTTTTGTTTGCATCGATTTCCCCAGATTGACTTTTTCTTCCTATCATGTTACAGTATTAGCAGGGATCTTGTTCTGGCTGCTGCCAGTGCTTTCCGGCACTGTGGTCTTGGGCGAGCATCTCAGCGGGGTTCCCGGTAGACCTCTGCGGCTCGTTTCAGCAGATTGAGTTGTGGTTCGCCGGGGATCTCCGAATACCTTGGATGCAGATGTATCCAAGGTATTTATGCAGAAATGCCCGGGCGTTTACCGCCCTCCTCGGTCTTGAATACCGTGCCAGCGCATTTCTGCTTTTTTATTGCCTTTGGCAGCATCCTGTGCTATGATAAAATGCAGAAAGCAGCTTAGGGGCGTTACTGCCCTGCTCGGTCTTGAATACCGTGGTAAGGCTGCTTTTATTTGCTTGCTTTCAACGGCAGACCGTGCTATACTTTGAGCAGAGACCTTCGACCCTCTGCTCCTCGAATCCTCGGATTCCATGTGGGCTTTGCCGGAGGTCTCTTGGAAGCGCTCCGGCAATCTACTCCTTGAATCTTCGGATTCTGCGTGGGTACCACCGGAGGGTTTCTGTAAAGCCTTCCGGCTGTCTACTCCTTGAATCCTCGGATTCTACGTGGGTTTCGCCGGAGGCTTTATTTTTGCCGTAAAAAACACTCCCGGGCTTTAATGTAGAAAGTCCGGGAGTGTTTGCGTTCAACTGATCTTATATCGCGTTACTTTGCCACGAGTTCTGCGGCAAGGGCGTCCATCTGTGCCTCGGCAGCAGCGTTGGCGGCAGAACGGATGGTGACCACGTTCTCGCAGAGGGTGATGTTCTTCATGCTCTCCAGCTCGGCACGCATGAGCTTTGCAGCCATGGGTGCCCAAGTGCCGTTTTCCATCAGACCGACGGTGCGGTTCTGGAAGCTCTTGGTCTTGAGGTGGGTCAGCAGATTCTCCATCGGCGGGAAGAGGAAGCCATCGTAGGTGGCGCAGGCCAGCACGATCTTGCCGCAGCGGAAAGCCTCGGTGACGGCGTAGGACACATCAGTGCGGGTCAGGTCCATCTCCACTACCTTTGCGCCCTGTGCGCGCAGCTTTTCAGCCATGGTGTGGGCGGCAGCGCGGGTGTGGCCATGGATGGAGGCACTGGCTACCAGGATCTTTTCCGGCTCCTCTGCCTTATAGCTGGACCAGAGATCGTAGTAGTTCAGGTACTTGCTCAGATTACCGGCAAGCACCGGGCCATGCAGCGGGCAAATGGTCTTGATATCCAGTGCCGCAGCCTTTTTGAGCAGCGCCTGCACCTGCGGGCCGTACTTGCCCACAATGTTCAGGTAGTAGCGGCGGGCTTCGCTGGCCCAGTCGGCGTTTTCGTCAAACTTTGCCACAGCGCCAAAACGGCCAAAGCCATCGGCAGAGAACAGCACCTTCTCGCTGCTCTCGTAGCTGACCATGACCTCCGGCCAGTGCACCATGGGGGCAAACACAAAGGTGAGGGTGTGAGTGCCAAGGCTCAGGCTCTCGCCGTCCTTCACCACCACGCGGCGCGCCGGAGCAATGGCATCTGCGCCAAAGAACTGCTCCATATACTGGAAGGTCTTGGCGTTGCCTACCACCTGCATCTCCGGGTAGAGGGCTGCCAGCTTTGCCACATTGGCACCATGGTCCGGCTCCATGTGGGAGACCACCAGATAGGCAGGCTTGCGGCCGCCCAGTGCCTCGGCAAGGTTTTCCAGCCAAGGCTCGGTAGCGCGGGCGTCCACCGTATCCAGAATGGTGGTCTTTTCGTCCAGAATGACATAGGAATTATAGCTGACCCCGGTGGGCACCGGATACTGGCTCTCGAACAGGTCGATGGTGGTATCGTCCACGCCTACACCAAGAATGGCTTCGCTGATTTTTTTCATGCTCATACCGTTCAGACTCCTTTTGTTTTATGTTGTGCCGTGAATTGGCAAAAATTTATAAGAACAATTCCTATAATACCACATTGTCATAAATTTCGCAAGGGATAACGCAGAGAAGTTCTGCACATCAAACCTCTTCCCCGCTCTCCGGCAGACGTGCCGCTACTGGTCTGCCCGGCTCGGTGTCCAGTTCCAGCAGGGTGGCAGCGGTGTTCTCGTCCAGCGTCTGCACTGCACGCAGCTTGCGGCTGATGGCGCGGCTGCGCACCCCGATGAGGTTATCCAGCTCTTCGTCCGTCTGGCGCAGGCGCTGCTGCATCTTGGAAAGCCCCTGCCCGAACTTATCGAACTCGGTCTTGACTGCACCCAGCAGCTGCCACACCTCACCGGAGCGCTTCTGGATGGCAAGGGTCTTGAAGCCCATTTGCAGGCTGTTGAGCAATGCTGCCATGGTGCTGGGGCCGGCCACGTTCACCTGATAATCCCGCTGCAAAACCTCCAGCAGTCCGGCATTCACCACCTCGGCATACAGCCCCTCAAAGGGCAGAAACAGGATGCCGAAGGCTGTGGTATAGGGCGGCTCCACATATTTTTCCCGGATATCCTTTGCCTCACTGCGCAGCACCAGTTCCAGCGCGTGGCGGGCGTTTTCCACAGCCTGCGCATCGCCGGAGGCCTGTGCATCCTGCAGGTGGGCGTAGGTATCGCCGGGAAACTTGGAATCGATGGGCAGCCAGACGCTGCCGCCGTCCACGCCGGGCATACGGATGGCGTACTCCACCCGCTGGGTGCTGCCGGGGATGGTGGCTACGTTGGTGTCGTACTGTTCCGGCGCAAGGATTTCTTCCAGAATTGCACCCAGCTGGATTTCGCCCAGAATGCCGCGGGTCTTGACGCCGGAGAGCACCTGCTTCAGCCCGCCCACATCGGCGGCAAGGCTCTGCATCTCGCCCAAGCCTTTGTACACCTGCTCCAGTTGGTCGTTGACCGCCTTAAAGCTTTCGGTCACCCGCTTTTGCAGCGCGTCCTGCAATTGCTCGTCCACGGTGTGGCGGATCTCGTCCAGCTTCTGAGCGTTCTGTGCCTGCATGGCGGCAAGACCGTCTGCCAGCGCTTTGCGCATCTCTTCCAACTTGCGGGCGTTGGAGGCTTCCAGCCCCTGCAGCCGCTGTTCCATGGTCTGCTGCTGGGTGCTCTGCCCTGCCGTCAGGGTGCTGCTCATGCCCTGCACTGCGGTTTGGAGGGTATCGCTGATGTGCGCCATGGCGGCCAGATTCTGCTGTGCCTGCTGCGCCTGTTTTTCTTCCAACACCCGCGCCTGTGCTTCCAGCTGCTGGCGCAGCCACTCCTTCAGGGCTTCATCGTCCTGCCGGGCAGCGGGCTTGCCGGTGCGGTACAGCAAAAGCGCCTGCAGCAGACAGATAGCCACCAGCAGAAGTGTGTACAGTCCTGCCAAAAATTCCATAGACATTCTCCTTTAACTCAAAAATCCGGGTCTTGCGGTAATGGCAGACCCGGATATGCTTATACTTCCTGATGCTTTACGATCTCCTGCGTGGTCTCTACCTGCTGGCCGTACAGACCCACACCGTCTACCTCCATCTCGCCCACCTGATTATCACAGGGGTCGGCGCGGAAGGAGCACATGGGCGGGTCGAAGGGGGCGCAGATATCGCTGTTGGCTACCATGCGGTCGGTGTCCAGATTGCCGAAGTAGTGCAGGCGCATCTTCTCGTTGCCCGCACGCGCCATGGACGCACCGGCAGAGCAATCGGCGTACATCCAGCCCTTGGGCGCGATGTAGAACATGGCCCAGTCGTGACAGCCTGCGGTCTCCGGCCGTGCCACCATGCCGCTCTGCCACTTTGCCGGGATGCCTGCAATGCGGCAAAGGGTGATAAAGGTAGCTGCCATCACGCCGCAATCTCCCCGGCGGTTGCGGGCGCAGTTATCGGTAATGTTCTCGTGCACAAAATACATGGGCTGGAAGTGATAGTGCACGTTCAGGGTGACAAAATCGTAAATGCGCTTTGCCTTCTGCACCGGGTCGGTGATACCCTCGGTCAGCTGGGCAGCCAGTGCCTTCATATAGGGGGTAAAGGCGATGTGGGGCAGCTGCTCGGCGGTGTCAAAATCCGGCTGCACGGGGTCGGCGTGCAATTCCAGCGGGGCAGCGTAGTGTGCAGTGCTGCGGTAGCTGTACTGTGCGCCAAAACGGCAATTCTCGGCAAGGTCTGCCTCCCAGTACGCGGTACGCTGGGGTGCAGTTTCCGGCGCAATATAAGTGGGCTGGGCGGTAAAGCTGTCCAGCGTGATATTGCTCTGTGCCGGGCAGGCAGCAGGCAGCGGCAGCCATACCTTGACGTGCACGGTGTTTCTGCCCTCAGCCTTTGCGGCAGCAAGGGCATGGGCAAAGGTCTCGTCAGTCATGCCGATGCTGGTGCGCAGGGTGATGTCTGCGCTGACTGCGCCGGTGCGCACCATCTGGTCGTGCTGGGGCTCAAAACGGTCCCAGCTGCGCTCCGGGACGGGCGGGTCCAGCTGACGGGCGGCAAGGTCGGGATGGGTAGCCACCAGCGTTTCGGCGGCGCGGTAGATATAGCGCTTCTGCCCTTCCACAAAGCGCCAGTCCATCTGCCCGGCAGCGTCCAGCGCAGCGAACTCCTCGGCGGTAAAGTCCCGCAGGGTGGCCTGCAGCTGGTTCAGCAGCTGCTCGGCGGTGAGAGTGTAATCCTGCGGCAGACGGCGCAAAATTTCCCGGTGCGCCAGCAGACCCTGCCGCCACGCATCCACGCCGTGGGGGGTGGGGTTTACCGGTAGTGCGCCCTGCGGGTGCAGGGGCTGGTTCTGGCTGGCAGTCCAGTCCTCGGCCAGACAGGCATCGATACGCGCAATGGCGGCGTCGTAGTAACCGGCCTCTTTCAGGCGGCGGATATCGTCCGGCAGTTCCATATTCAGGTATGCAAAACAAGTATTCTGATCCATCATGCTCTACTCCTTTTTATTTATGGTCAGGCGGCAGTCTGCTGCTCCCAGAATTCAATTGCCTGCTGCACCCACCCTTCTGCATCGGTGCCGCGGGCAGTACCGATGGCATGCGGTGCATTTTCAAACACAAGGCATTTATAGGTAACGCCGGAAGCTTCCAGCGCCCGTTGCAGTGCTGGTCCCTGCAAAGAAAATCCCATTCGCTTCATATATACATCGTTTTTTCCGTACCAGAAAAAGACGGGCGTGTAATTTTCATTTACCACATCTGAAATATTAGTCCAATAATAGCGCCAGCTCAGTGCCGCAGGGTCAATTACCAGATGGTACACTGGTTTGACCTCTGCAAAATTATTAATGGGATAGCCCAAAAGCAATGCTGCCGGCTGCGGGACACCAAATGCCTGATAACCAAATTCGGGGGAATCTGAACCGATCAACCCCACGATCTGCCCTCCGGAAGAAAACCCGACCAGTGCATAATCATCTGGCTGCACATCAAACTGCGCAGCATGATCGATCACATAACGCACCGCATTGCCGACATCCCACACTGGCGCATTATTCGTTGCTTCCATAAAGGAACGGTAGCGTAACACAAACACGGCATAGCCCGCTTCATGCAGCTGCCACGCCATAGAGCCGCCCTCTCCCAATTCCGAGGTCGTAGGCCCGCCGTTGCCCGGCACAACAATTGCAAACCTGGCATTACTCGTATCCGCCGGAAAGTAGTACAACTGCACCATGCCCAGCTGCACATTTTCTGCGATTTCTTCTGGGCTGTACACCTGCCATGTGACCTGCACGCCCTTGTTATAGTTTTCAATTACAAGGTTCATCGCGCTTACTACATCCTGCGCTTCCGGCGCACCCACATACGACTCGATCGTAGTGTCCATCCAGCGGGTATCCTTTTCTGACCATTCATTGCTGTATGTATAGTATCCCGATCCCTTGATGCTTGAATGCTCACGCAGTTCCCTCATCGTAGTCTGCACAGTGATATTCGGCTCACCCAATTCTGCACCAAAAGCAGGCATTGTCAGTCCAAACAACAGGCATCCCATGCACAACAGCATACAAATTGCTTTCTTCATACGTCCTCCGTCCGGGCATATAACGTTCATCTCTGCATCCCGATGCTTTTATTGTATCACAAACGAGGGGGATGTCAAAGCAATTTCTGTGCAGTCCGCTTCTTGTACCGCCCGGCAAATTCTGCTATACTGAAATTTATCCGGGAGTGGAAAGAGAATGCGGGCAGTTTTCGGCCCGCCGAGGATGAAAGTATGGACAAGATCATCATCCGGCCTATGACGCCGGAGGACTGGAGCGCGGTCTCCAGAATCTATGTTGAGGGCATCGCTACGGAATACGCCACCTTCCAGACCGAATGCCCGCCCTACACCGCGTGGGACGCTTCCCACACAAAGGAGTGCCGCTTGGTCATCCTTTCCGGCGGGGTGCTGGCGGGGTGGTGCGCCTTGCACCGGGTAGACCCCCGCTGGTGCTACCGGGGCGTAGCCGAGGTAAGCATCTATGTAGGCGAGCAGTTCCGGGGGCACGGGCTGGGCTTTCGGCTTTTGAGCGCCCTGTGCGCTGCTGCCGAAAAGGCCGGGTACTGGACGCTGCAATCCACCGTTTTGCAGGATAACGCCGCCAGCCGTGCACTGCACGCCAAGTGCGGTTTCCGGCTGGTGGGACGCCGGGAACGTATTGCACGGGACTGTCACGGCCGCTGGCTGGACACCTACCTGATGGAGCGCCGCGCCGCCGCAGACGAACCGGAGGGGTTCAAAAAGCTGTAACCAGCCGCTTGGTGCAGGCTAACGATTGGATATGGTCTCCGCTGCGCTCTGACCATTTTTAGCGGAATGATTATTTTATCTGTAGGCCGGGAAAATCTGCGGATTTTCCCGGCCTACCTCTTCACGAAGTAGGAGCGTAAAGCAGAAGGAGCCGCTGCACTTTTTGGGTGCAGCGGCTCCTGTTATTTGCAATGATTCGATTTTACCACTCGTCGTATTCGCCGTCGGCGTTTTTGGCGGCAGCCACACGGCTGCGCTTGAACATGCTTTCCACCACAGCGCAGTATTTATCGGCAAGGCAGACGATGATCGCCTCGCGGCAGCTGGGCACATGACGGAAGGTCAGCGGCCACATGTGGCTGGAAATGATGCTCTGTTCCTTTTTGGTGATATGGAACACTTTTTCTGCATTGACGCAGGCGCAGCCCGGGTGGGAGAAGCCGTGCATCTCGAACAGGCGGCGGATGCCGTGGAAGGTACCCTTTTTGTGCCAGTCATACAGGTAAAAATCGTGCAGGAAAGCACCGACAGCCAGAGAGGTCTCGTCTGCACCCAGATGCAGCCGATGGTTCAGCCAGCAGCTGACCAGCACCACGTTTTTGCAGTGCTGATAGGTGGTAACATCCCCGTGCTGGATGAACTCTCGCATCTGCTGCACCTTGGGGTTCTGATCATATTTTTCCAGAATGGCATAAAGCCGTTCGCGTTCCGTAACAGAAAGCTGCATGAGCAAAATTTCCTTTCAACTCAAAACATGATTCAAGAGCGGAGCTGCACCGGGTTGGAATTGCCAAAGTTTTCGGCCTCGGACGGGTTTGCCCGCTTGAGGGTCAGGTCTACCAGATACTGCTTGCCGTCGCCCAGTTCTTCCAGCTGGGCAAGCTTTGCATTGGCAGAAGCTTCGTCCGGGTACCACTGGATGAGGAAGAAGTTTTCCGCTTCCACTCCGTAGTACAGCCAGAAGCCGTCTGCCCGCAGCAGATCGTCCAGATGATCCACCTCTTCGCCGTCCGGCAGGCCAAGACCTTCCTCTGCATAGAGGTTTTCCGGCTCTACCTGCAGCATCTCAATGACCTGAATGGAGCTTTGCAGATACTCGTCCTGCGAGGTGCTCTTATCCGAGCGCTCCCAGCCGGTGAGAAATGCCTGCATGAGCAGGTCGCGCACCTTGATGCGCGGCAGTGTGGGATCCATAACCATTTTTGTTTCCTTCTTTCGTGGTTTTTATCCCCGTTGGACAGTATACGGCATACGCCTGTGCAAGTCAACGGTTTATTTGTGAATTTTTTGTAGGTATGACTAAAATTTACACACGCTTTTCCTGTTTCAGTCGGTTATCTCAAGCGTGGAAGGAAAAGGTATCGTTCAGCCATTCCACCGCAAGCTGCACCCAGCAGTGGCGGTGGGCACTGTCGGCGTCCACCTCCGGGGTGGAGATGCTGGTGCCGTGGCGTCCTTTTTCAAACAAGTGCGCCTCGCATGGCACGCCTGCCTTGTGCAGAGCATTCAGCAGCAGCAGGGTGTTTTCCACCGGGACAGTTTCGTCCTCCATGGTATGCCAGACGAACACCGGTGGTGTGGCCGGGGTGATCTTATCCTCCAGCGTAAAGCGCTGGTGGGCGGCAACATCCTGCGTGCCTGTCAGCTGCACAAAGCTGTCCCTGTGGGCGTATTCTCCGGCGGTGACCACCGGGTAGGCCAGCAGCAGGGCGTTGGGGCGCGGCTGGTCTGCCATGCCGGGGATCTCCCACACTGCACCGGACAGTGCCAGATGCCCGCCGGCAGAAAAGCCGCACAAAGCGATCTGATCCGGCAAAATATTCCACTGTTCTGCGTGCTGCCGCACAAGACCGATGGCCTGTGCCAGCTGCCGCATGGGCAGCGCATCCCGGGCGTTCTCCCCTACTGCGTAGTGCAGTACCGCCGTGTGGTAGCCAGCTGCCGCAAATTGCAGCGCTACGGGGTCGCCCTCCCGGGGGCTGACGTGGGTATAGCCGCCGCCGGGCACCACCAGCACCAGCGGACGCTGCCGGAAGTGCGGCATAGCCGCCACGCTCTCCCGCAGGTAGAGCGTCAGCGTACCGCCGCCAGTCAGTTCCAGTTGCTCAAGCTGCATTTACGTATCCTCCTTATAAAAGCCGTGCCGCCCCTCCGGGTGGGCTGCTATAAATTCTGCGCACAGGTCGGCGCAGATGCGGCACAGTTCCGGGCAGGGGCGCTTTTTATAATAGTCTGCGGTGCGTTCCTCTGCTGCCGTGCCTCCGGTAGGGGCAGCGCCCGCCTTTGCCAGCAGCTCCCGGCATATAATGCTGCCGCCGCCATTGCGGGTGCTGTACTGCTCTGCTGCCTGCTGCACCAGCGCGTACATCCGAGATTTATCTTTGGGGTCTGTGGGGTCGGCATAGACCATGCTCAGCACGGTCACCACGCCGCAAAATGCCCCGCACACCTCCCGCATCCGGCCAATACCCGCGCCAAACCCTGCGGAAAGGCGCAGCGCCATTTCCTCGGTCAAGCCAAGCTGGGGTGCAAACGCCGCCACTACGCTCTGACTGCAATTGTAGCCCTTTAAGAACCATGCGTAGGCGGCATCGCCCTGTTTTGACATTTTCTCACATCCTTCCGGCATACTCGCTCCATTATAGCACAGTCTGCGCAAAAGTGGGAAAGCTTTTCAGGAAAAATTTCGCCCTTTATATAAGATACGATCCCGGCGCGCCGCTTCGCGCACAGGAGAACAAATTTTAACTTTTTATGAAAAGCCTTGATTTTCCCTGCAAGTCGTTGTATATTAGCACTCAGAAGTTATGAGTGCTAAGTATTCCGGCATCCTGCCGGACACGGCGCACCAAATATGTGATAAAAGAGGTTTTGTATTATGGCCAAGAAAGAATTTCAGGCAGAAAGCAAAAAACTGATGGACATGATGATCAACTCCATCTATACCAATAAAGAAATCTTCCTGCGCGAGCTGATCTCCAACGCTTCGGACGCCATCGACAAGCTGTACTATAAGAGCCTGACCGACACCTCCGTGGGCATGAACAAGGGCGATTTCCGTATCCTCATCACCCGTGATAAGGAAAACCGCATCCTGACCGTGGAGGATAACGGCATCGGTATGACCAAGGAAGAGCTGGAGCAGAACCTGGGCACCATTGCCCACTCCGGTTCTCTGGATTTCAAGAAGGACAACAAGGACGAGAACATTGATATCATCGGCCAGTTCGGCGTGGGCTTCTACTCTGCCTTTATGGTAGCCGATAAGCTGACCGTCATCTCCAAGGCCTATGGCTCGGACGAGGCATGGCAGTGGGAGTCCTCCGGTGTGGACGGCTACGAGATGACCCCCGCCCAGAAGGATACCGTGGGCACCCAGATCATTCTGCACATCAAGCCGGATACCGACACTGAGAAATACGACAACTTCCTGGACGAATACGGCATCGTAGCCATCGTGAAGAAGTACAGCGACTATGTACGCTATCCCATCCAGATGGAGCGTGAAAAGAGCCGTCAGAAGCCGGAACCGGACCCCAAGCCCGAGGACTACAAGCCGGAGTGGGAGACCTACACCGAGCTGGAGACCCTGAACAGCATGATCCCCATCTGGAAGAAGCAGAAGAACGAAGTGACCGACGAGGAGTACAACAGCTTCTACAAGGATAAGTTCGGCGATTATGCCGACCCCGCCCGGGTCATCGTGAGCCGCACCGAGGGCACTGCCAACTACAACGCCCTGCTGTTCGTGCCCAGCCACCGCCCCTACGACTTCTACACCAAGGACTACGAGAAGGGTCTGGCACTGTACGCATCCGGCGTGCTCATTATGGAAAAGTGCGCCGACCTGCTGCCGGATTACTTCAGCTTTGTCAAGGGTATCGTGGACAGTCAGGACCTGAGCCTGAACATCAGCCGTGAGATGCTGCAGAAAGACAGCCAGCTGAAGCTGATCCACAACGCACTGGAAAAGAAGATCAAGAACGAGCTGCACGCCATGCTGAACAACGACCGTGCAAAGTACGAGGAGTTCTGGAAGGAGTTCGGCCGTCAGATCAAGTTCGGTGCTTACTCTGACTACGGTATGCACGCCGAGCTGCTGCGCGACCTGCTGCTGTTCTGGTCTGCCAAGGAGCAGAAGATGGTCACCCTGCAGGAGTACATCGACAAGATGCCCGCCGAGCAGAAGTACATCTACTTTGCCGCAGGCGATTCCACCGACCGTCTGGCAAAGCTGCCCTCCGCAGAGCTGGTGCTGGACAAGGGCTTTGATGTGCTGCTGCTGACCGAGGACGTGGACGAGTTCTGCCTGCAGATCCTGCACAGCTACCCCCGCAAGGATGCTGAGGGCAAGGACGCCACTGTGGAGTTTAAGAACGTGAACAGCGGTGATCTGGGTCTGGAATCCGAGGAGGAGAAGAAAGCCGCCGAGGATGCCACCGCCGAGAACAAGGCACTGTTCGATGCCATGAAGGACGCGCTGAACGGCAAGGTGAAGGAAGTCAAGGTCTCTACCCGCCTGAAGGATCACCCCGTCTGCCTGAGCGCTGACGGCCCGCTGTCCATTGAGATGGAAAAGGTGCTGTCCAAGCAGCCCGGCAGCGAGGGTGTGAAGAGCGACAAGGTGCTGGAACTGAACGTGAACCACCCCGTGTTTGCTGCCCTGAAGGCCGCACAGGAAGCCGGTGACACCGAGAAGCTGAACAAGTACAGCGCCCTGCTGTACGCACAGGCACAGCTGATCGAGGGTCTGCCCGTGGACGACCCCGCCGCTTACGCCGAGGCCGTTTGCAGCCTGATGAAGTAAACTTTTATGGAGAGGCCGCTGTTGCATTTGCACAGCGGCTTCTTTTTTTGCGTCAACGATTTTTAATTTTGCGTTTGTCACGGTCTGCGAACCGCTCCAAGCGCATTTTCACCGGAGCAGAAATACCCCCTTAACAAAAAGGCCGCGCTCCGCTATAATAGAGTGGAACACGGTCTTATTTTTATCTTTCTGTGAAAGGAATTCTGTTTCATGGAGCCGAGAAAACATTATTTTGCAAAGATCCCCACCATTGCCATCTTTATCGTCATGGCAATGTCCGGGCCGTTGGGGGTGCTGCTGTTCATCCTGAAGGGCATCGACCAGAAGGTGCAGAAGGAGGAGCAGGAAGCCGCCCGCGCCCAGGGTAATTACCGCGCTGACCTTGGGCCGGAGCCTGACCGGAAGAGCGCACCCGTCTACGGCCACGATGTCCCCACGGCAGAGCAGAAAAGCGCCAAGCAATGGCACAAGAATATTGCCGCCCTCTGCACCATTATGGGTGCCGTTTTCCTGTTTGCCGGGGTGATGGATGCGGTGGATATCATCGGTGCATGGCAGGTGCTGCCCGACCCCGGAGAGCTGTTTTCCGATATCGTCATGGCAATTGGCGGCGGCGGTGCACTGCTGACCGGTCTGCGGATGAACCGCACCCACAAGCTGGAGCGGCTGCTGGATAAAGTTGTGGGCGAACGGGATAACATCCCCCTGCCGGAGCTGTTTGCCGCCGCCGGGGTGGATGCCGCCCGGGGACGCATCGCCGTGAAAAGCGCCATCGAGCACGGATACTTCGGCGCAGATGCCTACATCGACAACCGCACCGATACACTGGTGGTGCGGGGCGCTGCGCCACAGCCGAAAAAGCCCGCGCCCGCTCCGGTACCTAAAGCTCAGCCCGCCGCAGAGGACGAGTACGCCTCCCTGCTGCGCCAGCTGCGGGAGGTGAACGATGCCATCCCTGACCCGGTGATGAGCCAGAAGATCTCCCGGCTGGAAGAAGTCAGCGGGCGTATCTTTGCGCTGGCGCAGAAGGACCCGGACAAAAAAGCGCAGCTGCAAAAGTTTATGAACTACTATCTGCCCACTGCGCTCAAGCTGCTGAACACCTACGCCAGCCTTTCCGGGCAGGCGGTGGAGGGCACGAACATTACCGACGCCAAACACAGCATTGAGCGCAGCATGGACCTGCTGGTGACCGCCTTTGAAAACCAGCTGGACAAGCTGTTCCAAGCCGATGCACTGGACGTGAACGCCGACATTGCCGCACTGGAAGGAATGCTGAACCTTGACGGCCTGACCGGCAGCGAATTTACCCGCTGAACCACACCCCCGTACCCGATGGCTGCATCGGTGCGGGGGTGCTTTTTTGTGCAAAGTGCAATTTTCCATCCCGTCTTTTTTGGGCGCTGCGCTCAAAATTTCGGAATTTGTGTGCATTTATGCCAAGCATTTTGATTCGCCGAAAAATTTTTTATTTTATTTGTTCAGCAGCAGCCGATCGGGCTGCGCAGGCACTTTTTGCAACTTTTCATCGAGATGCAACAATAACACATGGTTTTTTGCGCTGCATTTGACTATTATAGAAGCAGCTACGGCAGCTGCGAACGGCTGCATCGACTTTTCCGATCATAATAGTAGGAGGAAATTTCCATGATGAAGTCCATTTCCACCTGGAAGCAGGAGCTGACCGAGGGCGCACACGCTGCGCGTCTGGCCGGGCTGTACTGCTGCACCCCCGAGGAAACCCCTGCACAGGCAGCCCGCTATGCGGCTGTTCTGGACGGGTTAGAGACCACCTTTGGCGCACATACCGAGGCCGGTCTGTATAGTGCCCCCGGCCGCACCGAGATCGGCGGCAACCACACCGACCACCAGCACGGCCGTGTGCTGGCTGGCAGCGTGAATATTGATATGATCGCTGCTGCCGCCCCCAACAGCCTGAACCAGCTGCGCGTGCAGAGCGAGGGGTACGACCTGTGCGTCATCGACCTTGACGACCTGACTGCCCGCAAGGAGGAGGAGAACACCACTGCTTCCCTGCTGCGCGGCGAGTGCGAAGCTTTCCGTCAGCGCGGCGCAAAGCTGTCCGGTCTGGACGTGTACATTTCCTCCAACGTGCCCAAGGGCAGCGGCGTTTCTTCCTCTGCCGCCTTTGAGGTGCTGGTCGGCGTGATCCTGAACGACTGCTTCATGGCAGAAAAGGTCTCCCCCATCGCCATTGCGCAGATCGGCCAGTGGGCAGAGAACGTCTACTTTGGCAAGCCCTGCGGCCTGATGGATCAGATGGCTTCCAGCGTGGGCAACATTATCACCATCGACTTTGCCGACAAGACAAACCCCGACGTGGAGCCGGTGCAGGTGGACTTTTCCAAGGCCGGTCTGGCGCTGTGCATTCTGGACTCCGGTGCAGACCATGCCGACCTGACCGACGAGTACGCTGCCATCCCCAACGAGTGCCGCGCTGTGGCCGCTGTGTGCGGCGGCGAAGTGCTGCGGGACGTGCCTTTCGAGACCTTCCTTGCAAATGTCCCGGCCTGCCGCAAGCAGTGCGGCGACCGCGCTGTGCTGCGCGCCTTCCACTTCTACGCCGACAACGACCGCGTACCCCAGCAGGTAGCTGCCCTGCGCGAGGGCGACTTTGACGCCTTTTTGCAGATGGTGACTGCCTCCGGCGACAGCAGCTGGGAGTATCTGCAGAACGTGATCCCCGCCGGTTACAAGGAGCATCAGGAGGTGGCTGTGACCATCGCCGCTGCCAAGCACTATCTGGGCGGCAAGGGCGCTGTACGCGTGCACGGCGGCGGTTTTGCCGGTACGGTGCAGGCCTTTGTGCCGGTGGAGATGCTGGCAGACTTTAAGACCAACATGGAAAAGATCCTTGGCGCTGGCCGCTGCCATGTGCTGAGCATCCGTCCCGAAGGAGGTGCTGTGCTGTGATCTCCACCGCTATCCAGCAGCTCGTAAACTACGGGCTGGACACCGGGCTGATCCTGCCCGATGACGAGATCTATATCCGCAACCAGCTTCTGATGACCATGCAGCTGGACGATTTTACTGCCTCGGAGGGCGAGGTGTGCTATACCGATCTGGAAAGCATCCTTAAGACTCTCGTGGACGATGCTGTTGCCCGCGGCGTGTGCGCGGACAACTCCACCGCACGCGATCTGTTCGATACCAAGCTGATGGGCGTGCTTACCCCGCGCCCCAGCATCGTGCGCGCTAACTTTGAGGAGCGGTACGAAAACGAGGGTCCGCAGGCCGCCACCGACTGGTTCTACAAGTTCAGTCAGGACACCGACTACATCCGCCGCTACCGTATCAAGCGCGATTTGAAGTGGGTCACCAAGACCGAATACGGTGACTTGGATATCACCATCAATCTGTCCAAGCCGGAAAAGGACCCCAAGGCCATTGCCGCCGCAAAGCTTGCGCCCCAGAGCGCTTACCCCAAGTGCCAGCTGTGTGCGGAGAACGAGGGCTACGCAGGCCGCATGAACCACCCCGCGCGCGAGAATCACCGCATCATCCCGCTGACCATCAACGACAGCGCGTGGAATTTGCAGTACAGCCCCTACGTTTACTATAATGAGCACTGCATCGTGTTCAACAACCAGCACACCCCTATGAAAATCGAGCGGGCAACCTTCCGCAAGCTGCTGGATTTTGTGGGTCTGTTCCCCCACTACTTTGTGGGCAGCAACGCTGACCTGCCCATCGTGGGCGGCAGCATCCTGAGCCACGACCACTTTCAGGGCGGTCATTACGAGTTCGCCATGGCCAAAGCACCTATTGAAAAGGCTTGGGTATTCCCCGGCTTTGAGGATGTGGAGGCCGGCATCGTGCACTGGCCCATGAGCTGCATCCGTCTGACCTGTGCGGATGATGCACGCCTTGTAGAGTTGGCCGATAAGCTGCTGACTGCATGGCGCGGCTACACCGATGAGAGCTGCTTTATCTTTGCTGAAACCGACGGCGAGCCCCACAACACCATCACCCCCATTGCCCGGATGCGGGACGGCAAATATCAGCTGGATCTGGTGCTGCGCAACAACATCACCACCCCGGAGCATCCGCTGGGTGTGTACCATCCCCATGCAAAGCTGCACCACATCAAAAAAGAGAACATTGGTCTCATCGAGGTGATGGGTCTGGCCGTGCTGCCCAGCCGTCTGAAGCAGGAGCTGTTCGACCTTGCCGATGTGCTGGTGGCGCATCTGCCCACCGCAGAGTACCCCGAAGCCCTGCAAAAGCATGCCGAGTGGGCGGAAGAGATCCTTGCAAAACACCCGGAGCTGAACGCCGACAACGTCCACACCATCCTGCAGGACGAGGTTGGTCATGTGTTTGCACAGGTGCTGGCCGATGCCGGTGTGTATAAGCTGGATGAAGCAGGCCGCGCCGGTTTTGTCCGCTTCCTTGAAAGCGTAAAATAAACCATAACTCACAAAGGCTGTTGCGCCTATCATAGCGCAACAGTCTTTTTTAGAACACAGCATCGCGCAAAAGCACGCTTTCTTCACTCTCCCCCTGTGAAAAAGTCAGCCGGGAAGATCTGCAGATTTTCCCGGTTGACAAATTAAAAATTTCATTTTGCATCGTTATTTTGACGGAGGTATCCGCTTATGCACTACACCTTGGAAGTTTGCGTAGACAGCACCGCCAGCGCGCTGGCGGCAAAACGCGGCGGCGCTGACCGGCTGGAACTGTGCGCCGACCTGATCATCGGCGGCACCACCCCTTCCCCTGCCCTGCTGCGTCAGGTCAAGGCCGAGACCGGCTTGCCGGTGCGGGCGCTGCTCCGTCCCCGCTTTGGCGATTTCTGCTACGACCGTTACGAGCTGGCACAGATGGCTGAGTGCGCCGCCGAGCTGGTCTCTGCCGGTGCAGACGGTATCGTGACCGGCGTGCTGACCCCGGCGGGCACGCTGGACACAGATGCCCTGCGCCCCATCTACGCCGCAGCCCGGCAGGCGGCAGAAAAAGCCCACCGCACCGTGGACTGCACCCTGCACCGCGCCTTTGATGTCTGCTGCGACCCCTTTGCCGCACTGGAAGCCGCAAAGCAGCTGGGGCTTGCCACTATCCTGACCAGCGGACAGGCCGCAAGCGCCCCGCAGGGTGCTGCCCTGCTGCGGCAGTTGGTGGAAGCTGCCGGGCAGGAGATAGAAATATTGGTGGGCGCAGGCGTATCTGCTGCCAACATCCCTGCCCTTGCTGCCCAGACCGGTGCCCGAGCGTTCCACCTTTCCGGCAAGCAGGTGCTGGACAGTCGCATGACTTTCCGGCGGGAGGGCGTGCCCATGGGTCTGCCGGGCTTTTCCGAGTTTGAGATTTGGCAGACCAGCGAAGCAAACATCCGTGCCGCCCGCACCGCACTGGATGCGCTGTAACGGGCAAATAGAGTTTTTATACCCTGTCCCGGTGTAATTGAGAAAGGATCGGTCTGCCCGCAGTGCCGCTGTTTCCGCAGGAAACAGGCACTGCATTCTGCCGTTTTCCATTACGCCCCCTCCCGTGAAAATGCAAAATCGGGCAGCCCGCAGGCTGCCCGATTTTTCTCTAATAAAGTTCTCCCCCTCAGTGCAGGGTGGCAAACCGGGCTGCGCCGCGGGTGCACAGCCAGCGGTGCAGCAGTAAATCCAGCCCCAGCAGCACTGCCAGACAAACAGTCTGTGCTGCCAGCGGCGGCACGGCGTAGTCCAGTAAAATCAGGGGCAAAAACAGCACCCCGCCCGCCAGCAGCCACCCGCCGAACATGGCCAGCATACTGGCGGCGCTCCGCTTGACCACGGCGGCTTCGCTGACCCAGTGGAGGTTGGGCAGGCACAACCCTAAAGCAAGCCCAAGCTGCGCTGTCAGCCACACAAAGGCTGCCAGCACAGCCAGCACCGGTATCCACTGCCCTGCCGGGATGCGCAGCGCCGCCATGGCGCACCCGGCGCACAACCACGCCCCCGGCAGCGTGAGCAGCAATTGCAGTTCTATCTTTGCCCGCAGCACCTGCTGCGGGGCCACCGGCAGGCTTTGCAGCAGCCAAAGGGTGCCGCCCTCCAGCGATACCGAGGGCGCTGTGATAAAGTTCATGGCGGCTGCGGTGCACACCATCCCGCACACCAGCATAGGCAGGCTCTCGGGCGGGTAAGCAGCGGTAAAGGCGCGCAGGGCAGCGGCCTTCCACAGCGCTGCCACGCCCAGCACTGGCAGCAGCAGACTGCTTAATGCGCAGTTGAGCAGCCACATGGGGCAAGCCCCCAAATGCAGCAGTTCCCGCCGCAGCAATGCCCGGTGCGAGGGCTGCTTTTTTTGCGTCTTTGCGCGGTATACCGCTTTGGCTCTGCCCGGTTCAAGGGTCAACAGCCGCAGATACGGCTTTGCCAGCACCTTGCCGCAGAGCAGCACACAGGCCGCAGCCAGCGCCAGCAACAGCAGCAGTGCCGGAATATCGCCCACTGCGGCCAAGCCCAGCAGACGCAGCGGTGCAGCGGCACGGCTTGCCGCAGCGCCCGCCTGTACGACGTCCAGCGCAAGAGCATCCACTGCGTCGCCCACCCAGCAGAGCGCTGCATAGTAGACCGCCAGAAAGAGCAGCGTACCCACCACTGTAACAAGGCTTTTGTGCCGGGCGCGGCGGTTGAGCAGCGCCACCGCCCAGCCCAGCAGAACGGCCAGCACCATGGAGACCCCCGCCAGTGCCAACGCCACCGGCAGCGCCGCCAGCAGGGCTCCGCCGGGGCGGGGTGCTGCCAGCGCATAGCAGACCACCGAGGGCACCCACGCCAGCAGCAGATAAATCAGCCCGGTCAGGTACACCCCGCCGCAGCGTACCGCAAAAATAGCGCCCGGCGGGATGGGCAGCGCCAGCAGCTGCTGGTTATCCCGGCAGCGGAACAAATGCCCGTAGCTGGTAAAGGCGCTGGCCAGCACACTGACCGTCAGCGCCGAAAGCTCCATCAGCACAAAATAGAGCCAGTTCAGCTCCTGCGGCACCAGCGTCACTGCCAGCGGCAACGCCATTGAGCCAAAACTGAGCATGACCAGCAGCATCAGCACCGTAAACAGCAGTGCGTAGCCAAGGGCTTCTACCCGGGAGCGCCGCTTGCCAGTTTTGCTGCTGCGTACAAAGGCCGCACCCAGTTCCAAAAGCTGTTTTTTGAGCAATGCACGGATCATAGCGCTTCCCCCGTATCCTCCAGCTCCAGAAAGACCTCTTCCAACGTGTCATCGCCGCGCACCTGCTCCATGGCACCCTCGCGCACCAGCTGTCCTTTGCGCAGAATGGCTACCCGGTCGCAGAGTTTTTCGGCCACCTCCAGCACATGGGTGGAGAAGAAGATCGCCCCGCCCTGCGCGCAAAAGGCTTTCATCTGGGTCTTGAGTTGATGGGAAGCCAACGGGTCCAGCCCGACAAAGGGCTCGTCCATTAAAATCAGCTTCGGCTCGTGCAGCAGCGCCGCAATGATGGCCAGTTTCTGCTTCATGCCGTGGGAGTACGCCCCGATGGACTGTGCCAAGTCCTGCGTCAAGCCAAAGGCATCGCCGTACTGCCGGATGCGCTGCGCCCGCTGTGCCGCGCTTACGCCAAAAATGTCTGCAATAAAATCAAGGTACTGGATGCCGGTCATATAGTCGTACAGCTGCGGGTCGTCCGGCAGGTAGGCTAAGTGCCGCTTGCATTCCAGCGGGTCGTCCCGCACGGAAATGCCGTCCACATAAATTTCGCCGGCATCGAATTGCTGGATGCCGCAGCAGCATTTTAAGGTAGTGGTCTTGCCCGCGCCGTTGTGGCCGATAAAGGCGCACAGTTCCCCCGGGCGGATGTGCAGACAAAGGTCCTGCACGGCGGGCTTTCCGCCGTAGGTTTTGGTCAGATGCTCCATTTTTAACATGGGCTGCCTCCTTGCTTTCGGTTTCGAGCCAAGTATACACCTTCCGGCGGGGGGAAGGTCAAGCATTTCTCCGTTTTTTCTTGCGTTTTGTATGGGGCTGTGCTATACTTTTTGACGAACTGAACAGAAAACAGCAGGTGCGTTCCGTCACTTTGCCCCACCGGGCGGCGGCAGGAACGTTAAAAGGGAAGCGGGTGCAGATCCCGCACGATCTCGTCACTGTGATAAGGGAGTCCACTGTCAGGGTGCTTTTGCACCGGTCACTGAGCCATCCGGCTTGGGAAGGCGGCAGCGGGCGTTGATCTTTCAGTCAGGAAACCTGCCCGCTGTTGGTACCGGGGCTTTGCCGCCCCAGATCACGAGGAATTGGTTGTACCAAAAAGCCTGTAAGATACGGGGTCTTTTTGCTTTGCCATTTCGCAAGCAGAAGACCCCGTTTTTTCAGGTGTATCTGAAAAGTCGAAAATTTAGTCTATTTCTACAAGCACAGCTGGATTTTGCGTTAAACAGCCTTGAAATCCACAAAGGATTCCTGCGGCTATTTGCCTTAAATCCCGCTTGTGCTTGCGAAATATTCGTCATTTTCTTTGTTTTCAGACACACCCTAGCTTCTCTTTCCTGTACCTTTCTGTTCGGCGCCGTATTTTACCCATATCAGGAAAGGAAAACAAAATGAGAAAACGCAACATCCGCAAAACGGCGGCCGCTCTGACCGCTCTGGCTCTGTGCGCCGGTGTACTGACTGGCTGCGGCGGGGCTGCCTCCAGCACGGCTTCCTCTGTTGCTGCCAGTTCTGCCGCCAGCAGCGAAGCTTCCGGCGCAGACGCTGACGCACTGGCTGCACAGAACGTGGCAGACCTGATCGATGCCATCTATGTGCAGCAGCGCACCGACGACACCGACGCCCAGTGCGAAGCCGCAAAGGCTGCATGGGATGCCCTGACCGATGCCCAGAAGGAGCTGGTGGAGGGCGAAAACGCCGACCCCGACTACTTTGGCCGCGACACCGGCGATGCTTCCAAGGACGATGCCCGCAACGCCGATGAGATCGGCGAGAACGAGCTGCTGGTGGTGTCCTTCGGCACCTCCTTCAACGACAGCCGCGCTGCTGACATCAAGGGCATCGAGGACGCTTTGCAGGCCGCTTACCCCGACTGGAGCGTGCGCCGCGCCTTTACCGCACAGATCATCATCAACCATGTGCAGGCACGCGACGGCGAGAAGATCGACAATATGCAGCAGGCACTGGACCGCGCTGTGGCAAACGGCGTGAAGAACCTGATCGTGCAGCCTACCCATCTGATGCACGGTGCAGAGTACGACGAGATGAACGAGATGCTGGACCAGTACCGCGATAAGTTTGAGAGCATCGCTGTGGCCGAGCCCCTGCTGGGCGAGGTCGGCGCGGACGCATCCGTCATCAATGCAGACAAGGAAGCTGTTGCCAAGGCCGTTACCGCTGCCGCTGTGAAGGAAGCCGGTTACGACAGCGCCGCTGCTGCCGCTGCCGATAAGACTGCTTTCGTCTTTATGGGTCACGGCACTAGCCACACCGCCAAGGTGAGTTACAGCCAGATGCAGACCACCATGCAGACCTTGGGCTACGACAACGTGTTCATCGGCACGGTGGAGGGCGAGCCTGAGGACACCTCCTGCGAAGCCGTCATCGAGGCTGTGAAGGCTGCCGGTTACACCAAGGTCATCCTGCGCCCGCTGATGGTGGTGGCAGGCGACCACGCCAACAACGACATGGCTGGTGAGGACGCCGACAGCTGGCTGAGCCAGTTTACCGCCGCAGGCTGCTTTGAAAATGTGGACTGCCAGATCTCCGGTCTGGGCCGCATTGCGGATATCCAGCAGCTGTACATTGCACATACCAAGGCCGCTATGGATCTTCTGAACGGCTAATGGATTCAGAAGCCCTCTCCGGCGCTGCCAAGCATACGGAGAGGGCTTTCTTTTATGGGTGCATTCCCCGCACGAGGAGAACGTGCCCCTACCCCGGCAGCTTAGACGCCGGGCAAAAATTCAGGATACTGAGGTATTTATTTTATGCGTTGCAAACAGTTTATCATCGTTTCTCTGGCCGGTGTGGTGCTGGCTGCTTCTCTGGCAGGCTGCGGCGGGGCTGCTCCCGCCTCCTCCGCTGCGGCAAGCTCTGTTGTTTCTTCCGTAGCGGTTTCCTCTGCTGTGGCAGAGGCTGCCCTGCCGGATGGCGTATACACCGCTGATTTTGAGACCGACAGCAGTATGTTCCACACTAGTGAGGCCTGCAACGGCAAGGGTACTTTGACCGTGGAAAACGGCGTGATGACCTTCCACGTCAGTCTGGCTTCCAAAAAGATCGTGAACCTCTACCCCGGTCTTGCCGCCGATGCCGAGTCCAACAAGACCGCATGGCTCATCCCCACCGTGGACACTGTTACCTACGCAGACGGCACCACCGAAGAAGTGTACGGCTACGACATCCCGGTGGAAGCGCTGGACACTGACTTCCAGCTGGCATTGCTGGGCACCAAGGGCAAGTGGTACGACCATATCGTCAGCGTGCGCAATGCCGAGCCTAAGACGGAACAGGCCGCCGAGACCCCCGCAGATGGTGCATACACCGCCGCCGTGGTGCTGGAGGGCGGCTCCGGCCGCGCTACCGTGGAAAGCCCTGCTGCTCTGACCGTGACAGACGGTAAGATGACCGCCACCATCGTGTGGAGTAGCCCCAACTACGACTACATGATCGTGGACGGCGAGAAGTATCTGCCCACCAACACCGAGGGCAACTCTACCTTTGAAATTCCTGTGGCTGCACTGGGCACCCCGCTGGCTGTTACCGCCGACACCGTAGCCATGAGCAAGCCCCACGAGATCGAATACACCCTGACCTTTACCTTGGAGTAACCTTCCATGAAGCTGACCCGCGCTCAATTTTTAAAGGCACTGCCCGCCGCAGCACTGGTGCTTGCAGGCTGCGCTGCCGCGCCCACTGCACCAGCTGATACGGACGAGCTGGTGTTCGACCACGCCTACCCGCTGGACTATGCCACCCAGTTCACCGCTGACTGTTATGCAGACGGCTCTACCCTGCTGACCATCCCGGACGCACAGGTAAAATTCCTTGTCCGGCCGGAGGGCGCCGCCACTCTGCGCACCGTACCAGAGGGCGTGACTGTTTTGCAGCAGCCGGTGCAGAACATCTATCTGGTGTCCACCTCTGCCATGGACTTGTTCCTCCATTTGGACGCGCTGGACAGCATTGCCCTTTCCGGCACCCGTGCCGAGGGCTGGTATCTGGACGAGGCTAAGCAGGCCATGCAGTCCGGGCGCATCGCCTACGCGGGCAAGTACAGCGCCCCGGACTATGAGCGCATCCTGACCGCAGAATGCGGCCTTGCGGTGGAAAACACCATGATCTACCACACCCCGGAAGTGAAGGAACAGCTGGAGCGGTTCGGCATTCCGGTGCTGGTGGAGCGCTCCAGCTACGAGAGCAGCCCGCTGGCGCGGATGGAGTGGATCAAGCTGTACGGCATCTTGCTGGGCAAAGAAGCCCTTGCCGAGGAAGTGTTCGCCCAGCAGGCGCAGCGCATTGCACCGCTGCTGGAACAGCCCTCCACCGGCAAACGCTGCGCGTTTTTCTCCATTACTTCCAGCGGCCTTGCCACTGTGCGCAAAAGTGGAGACTATGTGGCGCAGATGATCGGCATGGCCGGTGGCGAATACGTTTTTACGGCCCTTACCGACAGCGGCAACAGCCTTTCTACCATGAATATCCCGCTGGAGGACCTTTACGCCGGGGTCAAGGACGCCGATGTGCTCATCTATAACGGCACCATCGAGGGCACTATCTCCACCAAAGAAGAACTGCTTGCCCGCTGCGCGCTGCTGGCAGAGTGCAAGGCGGTGCAAAATGGGGACATCTGGTGCACCACACCCAGCTTCTTCCAGCAGAGCATGGCGCTGGCAGATTTTATGCTGGATCTCCATGCCGTTTTTACTGGAGAGACTGCCGACCCCGACACCCTGCATTTTTTGACCAAAATCACCTGAGGAGCCGCTTATGACCAGCCGCAAACGCCTTGTTTTTTCTTACTGCTGCCTTGCCCTGCTGCTGGCAGTGCTGTTTGCCGCGAGCCTGTTCTGGGGCAGCGTTGTACTTACCCCGCAGGCAGTGCTTGCCGCCCTGACCGGCCGCGGACAGGACGCGCTGAGCGTAGGCATTATCACCCAACTGCGCCTGCCCCGCGCGGTGATGGCCGCGTTGCTGGGCGCTGCGCTCTCGGCGGCGGGCTACTTGTTGCAGACCTTTTTTGCCAACCCCATTGCCGGCCCCTTTGTCATGGGCATTTCCAGCGGAGCAAAGCTGGCGGTGGCGCTGGTGATGGTGCTGTTTTTGAACTACGGTCTGCTGACCAGCTCTGCCGTGCTGATCCTTGCTGCCTTTGCGGGCGCTATGGCGGCTATGGCCTTTGTGCTGGCCGCTGCCCGCCGGGTGCAGCGCATGAGCATCCTTGTAATATGCGGCGTGATGATCGGTTACATCTGCTCTGCTATCACCGAGTTTGTGGTGGCGTTTGCGCAGGACAGCAGCATCGTCAACCTGCACAACTGGTCGCAGGGCAGCTTTTCCGGCATGACGTGGGGCAACGTGCGCACGGCGGCACTGGTGGTGCTGCCCGCACTGGCAGCAGCTTTCTGCCTTGCAAAGCCCATGGCCGCTTACCAGATGGGCGAGGCCTACGCCCGCAGCGTGGGCGTGGATGTGCGGCGGTTCTCCCGGCTTTTGGTACTGCTTTCCAGTCTGCTGGCCGCCTGCGTTACCGCCTTTGCGGGCCCCATCTCCTTTGTGGGCATCGCGGTGCCGCACCTTGTCAAGCAGCTGCTGGGCAGCGCCCGCCCGCTGTATGTGCTGCCGGGGTGCTGCCTGGGCGGGGCGGCGTTCTGCCTGTTGTGTGATTTAATTGCCCGCAGCCTGTTTGCGCCCATGGAGCTTTCCATCAGCGCAGTCACGGCTGTATTCGGTGCACCGGTGGTCATTGGGCTGCTGCTGCGCCGCAACCGAGAGGATGTGCGATGAAAAACTCCGTTGAAACCAACGCCCTTGCCATCGGCTACGGCAAAGCCGCCCTTGCCCGGGATATCGCGCTGGGCGCTGCAAAAGGGCAGGTGCTGGCGCTCATCGGCCCGAACGGCGCGGGCAAATCCACCCTGCTCAAGACCTTGGCCGGGCAACTTTCCCCCTTAGGCGGCGCAGTACTGCTGGACGGGCAGGAGCTTGCCCGCATTCCCGGCAACGCCCGGGCGCAAAAACTGGCGCTGATGCTGCCCCACACCCGCCGCACCGAGCTGACCACCTGCTTTGAGTTTGCGGCGGCAGGGCGCATTCCCTACACCGGGCGGCTGGGCATCCTTTCTGCCGAGGACAAAAAACAGGTACAGAGCGCGCTGGAGCTGGTGGGCGCGGCGCATCTGGCCGACCGCGACTTCAACTGCGTCAGTGACGGACAGCGGCAGCGCATTCTACTGGCGCGGGCAGTCTGTCAGCAGCCGCAGGTACTTTTGCTGGACGAGCCCACGTCATTTTTAGATGTAAAAGGCAAAATAGAGCTGCTGACCATCCTGCAAAAACTGGCACATGAGCAGCAGCTTGCGGTCATCGTGACCCTGCACGAGTTGGACATGGCGCAGAAGATCGCGGACGCGGTAGTTTGCGTTTCGCCGCACGGCGTCTCCGCCCCCATGCCCCCGGCGCAGGCCTTTGCCCGGGAAAACATCAAGGCGCTCTACGCCCTGACGGAAGCACAGTACAGCGCTGTTTTTGACCCACCGAAGCCGGAAAAGCCTCAATTTGAGCACTATGTGCGCAGCGGGCAGAAGCTGCTGCGCTGCGGCTACACCACCGGCACCTGTGCGGCGCTGGCCGCTGCCGGGGCTGCCCGGCTGCTATTGACCGGCACAGCGCCGGAAACGGTCGCCCTGCGCACGCCCAAGGGCATCGTGGTGGAGGTGGCTCCCCTGTTCTGCCGCGCTGCTGCCGAGGGTGCGGAATGCGCCATTGAAAAGGACGGCGGTGACGATGTGGACGTGACCACCGGTCTGCCGGTGACCGCCACGGTGATGTTGCTGCCCGGCACGCCGGAGGTGCGCATTACCGGCGGTGCAGGGGTTGGCCGGGTGACAAAGCCCGGGCTGGATCAGCCGGTCGGGCAAGCCGCCATCAACCATGTGCCACGGCAGATGATCACCGAGGCGCTGCGCCGGGAGGCGGAAGCCTCCTGTTACCCCGGCGGCTTTGCCGTGACCATCTCCATCCCCGGCGGCGAGGAGATAGCCCGGCGCACCTTCAACCCCCATATCGGGGTAGAGGGCGGGCTGTCGGTGCTGGGCACCAGCGGCATTGTGGAACCCATGAGCCAACAAGCCATTCTGGACACCATCCAGCTGGAGATGAATCAGGCGGCGCTGCGGACAAAAGACCACCGGCTCATCCTCGCCCCGGGCAACTACGGGCTGGACTATCTGCACGAAGCCTACCCGCAGTTTGCTGATATCCCGGTGGTCAAGACATCCAACTTTATCGGAGATACGCTGGATATGGCAGCAGCGGCACACTTTGAGCAGGTGCTGCTGGTGGGGCACGTCGGCAAGCTGTGCAAGCTGGCGGGCGGCATTATGAACACCCACTCCCACACGGCAGACTGCCGCACGGAGCTGTTCTGCACCCACGCCGCCCTGTGCGGTGCTGAGCGGGAGGTTTGCACCGCGCTGTATAACGCGGCCACTACGGACGCCTGTCTGGAGATTCTGGATACTGCCGGGCTGCGGGAGCCGGTGCTGCAAAGCCTGCTTGCCGCAATCCAGCTGCATCTTGACCGCCGCGCGGGCGGGGCGTTCCGGGTGGGCGCGGTGCTGTTTTCAAACCAGCACGGCCCACTGGGACAGACTGAAACTGCCGCCCGCCTGCTGAACGAATGGAAGGAGTAATGCACATGGTACATTTTGTGGGCGCCGGGCCCGGCGCACCGGATCTGATCACCCAGCGCGGCGCAGCATTTTTACAGGCCGCAGACTGCATTATTTATGCGGGCAGTCTGGTCAACCCGGCGCTGCTGGGGCTGGCAAAGCCGGGCTGTACCATCTACAACAGCGCCGAGATGACGCTGGAGCAGGTACTGGACATGATGCATCGGATGGAGAACGCAGGCAAAACCACCGTGCGTCTGCACACCGGTGACCCCTGCCTGTACGGTGCGATCCGGGAACAGATGGATGCGCTGGATGCAGACGGCATTTGTTACGATGATACCCCCGGTGTTTCCAGTTTTTGCGGCGCTGCCGCCGCGCTGAACGCCGAGTACACCCTGCCAACGGTCAGCCAGACGGTCGTCATCACCCGCATGGAGGGACGCACCCCGGTACCGGAGCGGGAAAGGCTGGCAAGCCTTGCCGCACACGGCGCGACTATGGTGATTTTCCTGTCCATCGGACTGATCGATAAGGTGCAGGCAGCGCTTTTGCAGGGTGCGTACACACCGGACACCCCCGCCGCCGTGGTGTACAAGGCCAGCTGGCCGGAAGAGAAAATCGTACGGTGCACGGTCGGTTCTTTAGCTGAGAGCACCCGCGCAGCGGGCATTACCAAGACGGCGCTTATCGTGGTGGGAGATTTTCTCGGCACGCAGTACGAGCGGAGCAAGCTGTATGACCCTGCCTTTACCACCGAGTTCCGCAAAGGAGAGTCGGTATGATCCGCGCCTACCTTGCCTTTACGGATACCGGCCTTGCGCTTGCAAAGCGGCTGGCCGCCAGTCTGCCCGGCAGTGTTGCCCGGTGCGGGCAGAATGTCGTTTCTCTTGCAGAATGGACGAGCACACAGTTTGTGCAGTCGGATGCACTGATATTTGTAGGCGCAGCGGGCATTGCGGTACGCGCTATTGCCCCCCACTGCAAGAGCAAGACCACCGACCCGGCTGTGGTGGTGGTGGACGAATGCGGACGGTTCGCCGTGCCCATTTTGTCCGGGCATCTGGGCGGTGCGAACGATCTGGCACGGGCAATTGCCGCTGTATGCGGTGCGGTGCCGGTCATCACCACCGCCACCGATGCCCACGGCATTTTTGCGGTGGACGAGTGGGCAAAGCACCAAAACTGCATAGTGCTGGAACCGGAGCGCATCAAGCTGGTCAGCGGCAAATTACTGGCCGGACAGCCGGTATATTACTGGACTGATATCCCGGTAGCAGGCACTGCGCCCGCCGGGTTATTCCCGGCAGAAGTCCCGAAAAAGACCGACCTTGCACTCACCCTCTGCCCCACCGGGCAGGCGCTGCATCTTGTGCCGCGCATCGGGGTGCTGGGCATCGGCTGCAAGCGGGGCACAAGCGCCGACACGCTGGAAGCTGCTTTTGCCGCTTTCTGCGCCCGGCATGGTCTTGCTGCGCAGGCAGTTACCGCCGCTGCAAGCATCGACCTGAAGAAGAACGAACCGGGCTTGCTGGCCTTTTGTCAGGCGCACGGCTGGCCGGTGCGTTTTTACTCTGCCGCACAGCTGCGTAGCGCGCCCGGGCAGTTCACCCCCTCCCCTTTTGTAAAGAGCGTGACCGGGGTGGACAATGTCTGTGAGCGGGCGGCGGTACTGGACGCAGACGGCAGCTTATTTTACCCGAAATTTGCCTGCAACGGCGTGACCTTTGCGCTGGCATGCAGGCCCTTTGCCCCGGACTGGAGGTGGCAGAATGATCGACATGATGGAAATTGACATCGACCGTCCTGAGAAGGTAGTTTATGTCGTGGGGATTGGCCCCGGCGAGCCTTTTTATATGACCCAGCAGGCTGCGAACACACTGGAAAGCGTTAACGCTATCTGCGGGTATAAGGTCTATCTTGACCTCATACGCGATGAATTTCCCTGCGGGGAATACTATGCCACCGGCATGACGCAGGAAATTGACCGCTGCCGCTGGGCGCTGGAAAAGGCACACACCGGCAAGCGGGTGGCGCTGGTCTGCTCCGGCGATGCCGGGGTGTACGGCATGGCAAGTCCCCTGCTGGAACTTGCCCCGGACTACCCGGACGTTGCCGTGGACATCGTGCCTGGGCTGACCGCTGCCCTCAGCGGCGGGGCGGTACTGGGCGCGCCGCTGGCGCACGATTTCTGCGTCATTTCCCTTTCCGACCGGCTGACCCCGTGGGAGGTCATTGAAAAGCGGCTGGCCTGTGCCGCCATGGGGGATTTCTGCGTTGCGCTGTACAATCCATCCTCCAAGGGCAGGCCGGACTATCTGGCAAAGGCGGTGCACATTCTGCTGGAAAACGGCAAAAGCGCCGATACTGTCTGCGGCATCGTGCGCAACATCGGCCGGGAGGGGCAGACCGCCCGCATCCTGACCCTTGCGCAGCTGGAAAGCACTGCGGTAGATATGTTTACCACCGTGTACATCGGTAACGCCGCCACAAAGCAGCTGGGCGGCAGAATGGTCACCCCGCGGGGGTACCGCAGATGAAGGCAGTGGTTTTCAGCGGCACGACCGAGGGACGGGTGTTCTCCCGGCAGCTGGCGGCGCTGGGAGCGGAGGTTCTGGTCAGTGTTGCCACCCCGCTGGGTGCGGAGGAGCAGGGCGAAGCGGACGGCATCACCGTGCACTGCGGGCGGCTGACCACCGAAGAAATGGCCGCCCTTTTGCAGGGCGCTGCCTTGTGCGTGGACGCCACCCACCCCTACGCGGTGGACGCCACCAAAAACATCCGGGCAGCGTGTGCAGCAGCCAGAGTGGAATACCACCGGCTGCTGCGGGCAGAAAGCCCGCTGCCTGCCGGGAGCATGGTGTTTGCCACCGCTGCCCACGCGGCTGCGTTTCTGGCCGGGTGCAGTGGCAATGTGCTGCTGGCTACCGGCGCAAAAGAGCTTACCGCCTTTGCGGCGCTCAATCCGGAGCGGCTGTTCCCCCGGGTGCTGCCCACGCGGGAGGGCATTGCCGCCTGCGAAGCTGCCAGTATCCCGCACAAGAACATCATTGCCATGCAGGGGCCATTCAGCTATGCGCTGAACTGCGCCCTGATGAAGCAATTCTCCATTCGGTATCTGGTCACCAAGGACGGCGGTGCTGTGGGCGGCTTTGCCGAAAAAGCACAGGCCGCGCAGGATACCGGTGCACAGCTGATCGTGGTGCGCCGCCCGGCTGAAAACGGACAAACTGCCGCACAAATTCTGGCACGCTGCAAGGAGGTTCTGGTATGATCTCTCTCATCGGAATGGGCTCCGGCTGCCCGGAAAACCTGACCGCACAGGGGCTGGCTGCGCTGCAAGGCGCAGGGCTGATTCTTGGAGCAAAGCGCCTGTTGGAGCATTTACCGGCGGGGTGCACTGACAACTGCAAAGCCGTGTATAAGCCGGAGGAAATCCTTGCCTGTCTTGCCGCGCAGCCAGATACCGACACCGCTGTTTTGTACAGCGGCGACACCGGGTTTTACTCCGGTGCAGCAAAGCTGCTGCCCCTGCTGCGGGTCATGGGATATTCCGTCCGGGTGCTGCCCGGGCTTTCCAGCGTGCAGCTTTTAGCCGCCGCTGTGGGACGCCCTTGGCAGGACTGGAAACTGGTGTCGGCACATGGCCGTACCTGCGACCCGGTAGCCGAGGTTTTGGCGCATCCACAGGTGTTTTTCCTCACTGGCGGCGGGGATACCCCTGCCACCCTTTGCGCGAAGCTGACCGCCGCCGGGCTGGGCGCTGCCCACGCCCTTGTGGGCGAAAACCTCGGTACACCGACAGAAGCCATCCATTTTGGCCTTGCCCGGGAACTGGCAGAGCAAACCTTTGCACCGTTGAGCGTGCTACTCATCGAGCGGGAAGCCTTGCCGCCCCGCCGCACCCCCGGCCTGCCGGACGATGCTTTTATCCGGGGCGCTGTGCCTATGACAAAGCAGGAGGTGCGCGCCGCCGCGCTGGCAAAGCTGGCAGTCACCCCCACGGATACCCTATGGGACGTGGGCGCGGGCACCGGCAGCGTGAGCGTGGAGCTGGCGCTTGCCGCCCCTGCCGGGCAGGTATATGCCGTGGAGTGCGACCCGGAGGCCTGTATACTTATCCAGAAAAACCGGGAGAAATTCGCAGCTTATAATCTAACCCTGATCGAGGGCAAAGCACCCGAAGCATTGGACGCGCTGCCCGCCCCGGATGCTGTATTCATCGGCGGCACAAAGGGCAATATGGACGCCGTTATAGACGTTGTGCTGCACAAAAATCCAGACGCGCGGCTGTGCATCGCCGCCATTGCGCTGGAAACGCTCAGCGCCGCCGTGGCTGCTCTGACTGCACACGGACTTTCTGCCGAGGTGACCCAGATTGCGGTCAGCCGCACAAAAACGGCAGGCAGTCTGCACCTGCTGATGGCCAATAACCCAGTGTTTCTCATTACGGGGGCACGCACATGATGCAGTTTCTCATCGCCGCGCCGCGCTCCGGCAGCGGCAAGACCACCGTTACCTGTGCCGTGCTGACCGCCTTGCAGCGGCGCGGGGCTGAACCCTGCGCCTTCAAATGCGGGCCGGACTACATCGACCCCATGTTCCACCGCAGCGCGCTGGGGGTAGAAAGCCACAACTTAGACCTCTACCTCTCCGTCCCGGATACGGTGCGCACACTTTACGCCCGCTATGCCGCCGGGCACGGCGCTGCCGTATGCGAGGGTGCCATGGGCTTTTACGATGGGCAGGGGCTGACCACCCATGCAAGCGCATGGGAACTGGCCGACACGCTTGCTCTGCCGGTGCTGCTGGTGGTGCAGCCCAAAGGGGCAAGCATTACCCTTGCCGCCGAGCTGCGGGGGCTTTTGCAGTTCCGCACGCCCAGCCATATCGCGGGCCTATTACTCAATGATTGCTCTGATTCTTTATACAAAACGCTGCGGCCGATGCTGGAAGCTGAGACCGGGTTGCCGGTGGTAGGGTATCTGCCCCATCTGCCGGGGTGCGCCATCGAGAGCCGCCACCTCGGGCTGAAAACCGCCGGAGAGATCGTAGACTTACAGCAAAAGCTGGGTCAACTGGCCGATGCCCTTGTACTGGACTGGGCACAGCTGGCAGTGTTGACCGACCGCCCTGCCCCGGCTGCGCCGCCGCCTGCCGCGCCGTGCGCACCCTCCGTGCGCATTGCCGTAGCGCGTGACGAAGCCTTCTGCTTTGCCTACGCTGAAACGCTGGACGCCTTGCGGGATGCGGGTGCGGAACTTGTGTTTTTCAGCCCGCTGCGGGATGCCGCCCTGCCAGAAAATATCGGCGGGCTGTACCTGCCCGGGGGTTACCCGGAGCTGTACGCCCGTCAGCTGAGTGAGAACTGCGCCCTGCGTGCTGCTATCCGGGAGGCTGTTCAGAATGGTCTGCCCACCGCTGCCGAGTGCGGCGGCTTTCTGTACTTAGGGCAGACGCTGGAGGGCACAGACAGCAAGGTTTACCCCATGGCGGGTGTGCTGCCGGGCAGCGGGCACAACACCGGGCGGCTGGTGCGCTTTGGCTATGCCGTCATGACGGCAAAGGCCGACAGTATGCTTTTCCACGCCGGAGAAGCGTTGCCCATCCACGAATTCCACCACTGGGATTCCTCCGAGAATGGCACAGACTTTTCTGTGCGCAAAACCGAAAAAAGGCAGTGGGAATGCGGCTTTGCCAACGCGCATTTGTACGCCGGTTTCCCGCATCTTTACTGGGCAGGTACTGCCCTGCCCCGCCGCTTTGTGCAGGCGGCGCAGCACTTTTTGAAACACAAAGGATGACGAAAATGACCGAAGCTGAACTGATGCAGCTGCTTGCTGCCATCACCCCGCCGGACGAAGCCGCCCGCGCCGCCGCCCATACCCACTGGGCCAGCCTTGCCAAGCCCTTGGGCGGGCTGGGCGCACTGGAGACCCTGCTGGAGGATGCCGCCGCGCTTACCGGCACGGCGCAGTTTGATTTTTCCCGCCGGGCGGTGGCGGTGCTCTGCGCGGACAATGGCGTGGTGGCGCAGGGCGTAAGCCAGACCGACCAGAGCGTGACCCGCACCGTAGCCGAAAACCTTGCTGCGCGGCGCACCAGCGTCTGCCGGATGGCGCAGGCGGCGCACTGCGATGTGCTGCCGGTAGACATGGGCATCGCCGGTGCGCCGGTGTCCGGCGTGTGGGACTGCCGCATTGCCGCCGGAACTGCGGACTTTACCAAAGGCCCCGCCATGACACGCGCCGAGGCGGTGGAGGCCATTGGCCGGGGCATCGCCCTGACCCGGCAGCTTGCCGCCGAGGGCTATGGGCTGGTGGCTACCGGCGAGATGGGCATTGGCAACACCACCACCTCCAGCGCCGTGGCTGCCGTGCTGCTGGCACAGCCGGTGCAGACCATGACCGGGCGGGGCGCGGGGCTTTCCAATGCAGGGCTTACCCGCAAGGTGGATGCCATCCGCAGGGGCATTGCCTGCAACAGTCCCGACCCTGATGATGCCTTGGACGTACTGCGCAAGCTGGGCGGCTTTGATATCGCCGGGCTGTGCGGGATGTTTCTGGGCGGGGCACTGGCAGGTGTACCCGTGCTGATGGACGGCTTTATCAGCGGGGTAGCAGCGCTGTGCGCCGTGCGGCTGTGCCCGGCAGCGGCAAAGTCCGTGTTTGCCAGCCACTGCTCCACAGAGCCTGCCGCCCGGCTGGTACTGGAAGCGCTGGGCAAAACGCCCCTGCTTACCGCCGGGCTGCATCTGGGCGAGGGTACCGGCGCAGTGGCCAGCATCCCGCTGTGGGACATGGCGCTGGCGGTGTACGAGGGGTGCTATTCCTTTGCGGAGGGCGGCATTGCGCCGTATACGCCCCAATGCTGACACTGGTACTGGGCGGCGCTGCCAGCGGCAAAAGCGAATACGCCGAATCCCTTGTGCTGCGCAGTGCTTTGCCGCGCTACTATCTGGCCACCATGCAGGTGTGGGATGCCGAGTGCGCCGCCCGGGTGGAAAAGCACCGCAGAATGCGCGCCGCAAAGCAGTTTGAGACTATCGAGTGCCCGCTGCATTTAGAGACGGTGCATCTACCCCGCAAGGGGACAGCACTGCTGGAGGACTTAGGCAATCTGACCGCCAACGAGCTGTACGACCCCGCCGGGGCTGGTGATGCCGCTGCCGCGCACATTTTGCAGGGGCTGGATGCCCTTGCCGCGCAGTGCGAAAATTTGATCGTTGTTTCCAACGAGGTGTTCAGCGGCGGCGCAAACTATGCCGGGGATACCGACCGCTATCTGCTGGCGCTGGCGCGGGTGAACAACGCCCTTGCCGCCCGGGCAGACGCCGTGGTACGGGTGGTGTGCGGCATTCCTGTGTATTATAAAGGAGTGGAAAAATGATCGTTTTGCAGACCATTGCGGTGGCCTTTGCCATGTTTTCGGCGGTGCCGGTGCCGCAGTTTGGGTGGAACGAAAAGAATATGCGGTACGCGCTGTGCGCCTTCCCGCTGGTAGGGCTTTTATGCGGGGCGTTGTGGTGCGTGTGCGGGGTGCTGCCCCTGCCTGCCCCGGCGCGGGCTGCTGGGTTCTGCCTTGTTCCGGTATGGGTGACCGGCGGCATCCATCTGGACGGCTATGCCGACACCTGCGACGCCCTTGCCAGCTACGGCGACCGGGAAAAGAAGCTGGAAATTTTAAAAGACCCGCACTGCGGTGCCTTTGCGGTCATCCGGCTGTGCAGCTATTTTGCGGCTTATCTCTGCCTTGCCGCCTGCGTGCAGTTCACCCCCCGGGTGGGCGCTCTGTGGACGCTGGCGCTGGTGCTGGAGCGGGCACTTTCCGGTCTTGCGGTGGCAGCCTTTCCCATGGCCAAAAACACCGGCCTTGCCCATACCTTTGCCTCTGCTGCCGACCGCACCGCTGTGCGCAATGTGCTGGCGGTGCTGGCGGTGCTGCTTTGCGGTGCGCTGCTGGTTTTAGGCGGCGGGGCACTGGCCGCTGTTGCAATTTTGCTGTTTTTGTGGTATCACCATGTAGCCGTGCAACAGCTGGGCGGCATTACCGGCGATTTAGCCGGGTGGTTTTTGCAAAAGACTGAACTGTGGATGCTGGCGGCGCTGTGCGCCTGCCAATGGGGAGGGCTGTTATGATCTTGATCACCGGGCCGCTGTACAGCGGCAAGCGCACCTTTGCCCGCACCCTGCCCGGCCGCTGCATCGCGGATGCGCAGCAGCTTGCCGCCGGGTGCAAAAATAACGCTGAACTTGAGAAACTCGCGGACAAATTATCCGCTTATGATATCGTGCTGTCCACCGAGGTGGGCGGCGGTGTGGTGCCCATAGACCCGGCCGAGCGTGCCGCGCGGGAAAACGCCGGGCGGCTGGCCTGTATGCTGGCGGCACGCGCCAAGTGTGTGGTGCAGATGTTCTGCGGCATCCCCACCGTTTTGAAAGGAGAATTGCCGGAATGCTGATCTATTTATTACGACACGGCCTGACCGAATACAACGCCGAAAAGCGCTATCAGGGACAACGGGATATCCCGCTTTCTGCCGCCGGGCGCGCAATGCTGTGCCGGGCGGACATTTCCCCCAAGACCGTGTACATCACTCCCCTTTGCCGCACCCGGCAGACTGCTGAGGTGCTGTTCCCGGGGGCAAAGCTCGTAGAAATAGATGGGCTGAAGGAGATGTGCTTTGGCAGCTTTGAGGGAAGAAACTATATTGAGATGGAGCACGACCCGGACTATCTTGCATGGGTAGCTGCCAACTGCGAAAGCCCCTGCCCGGACGGCGAGACCAAGGCCGCGTTTTGTAAGCGCATCTGCGCGGCCTTTTCCGCACTGGTGGACAAAAGCCTTGCGGGCGGCAAGGAGATGCTGGTCATTTTAGCCCACGGCGGCACCCAGATGGCCGCGATGGAGCGCTATGCCCTGCCCCACAAGAATTACTACGAATGGTGCGCCCCCAATGCCGGCGGCTTTGTGCTGGACGCCAAGGACTGGGCGGCAAAGCGGGTACTGCATCTTTTAAAGACCGTGCAGTACACAAAGGAGGCGCAGGAATGATCGGCTACGCAGTACTGGGCGGCTTTGTGTTGGACGCCATTTTCGGCGACCCAGCGTGGCTGCCGCACCCGGTAGTGTATATGGGCAAAGCCATCTCTGCGTTGGAAAGAAGCCTGCGCGCCCGCCTGCCCAAAACGCCGGAGGGTGAACTTTTGGGCGGGCGCGTCTTGGCCTTTTGCTTACCGGTGGGCACCCTTGCGCTTACAAGTATTGTCTGTATGGGTGCCGCTGCCCTGCACCCGCTGCTGGGGCTGGCGGTGCAGATGTTCTGGTGCGGGCAGGCGCTTGCGGCAAAGGGACTTGTGCAGGAGAGCATGAACGTTTACCGGGAGCTGACAAAGCCTGACCTGCCCGCCGCCCGCATTGCCGTAAGCCGCATCGTGGGGCGGGATACGCAGGCACTGACTGCGGAAGGCGTGACCAAGGCCGCTGTGGAGACCGTAGCCGAAAACGCCAGCGACGGGGTGATCGCACCGCTATTGTACATGCTGCTGGGCGGCGCACCGCTGGCGCTGACTTATAAAGCCATCAACACCATGGACAGCATGGTGGGCTATAAAAACACGCAGTATCTTTATTTTGGCCGTGCGGCGGCAAAACTGGATGATATTGCCAACTATCTGCCCAGCCGCATTGCTGCCCTGCTGTGGGTGGCTGCTGCTGCCCTGACCGGCAACGATGCCCGCAGCGCGTGGCGCATCTGGCGGCGGGACAGGCGCAACCATGCCAGCCCCAACAGCGCCCAGACCGAAAGCGCCTGCGCCGGTGCACTGAACGTACAGCTGGCCGGGCCCGCCTACTATTTTGGTGAATACTACAAAAAGCCCACCATCGGCGATGCCGTGCGTCCCATTGAGCCGGAGGATATCCGCCGCGCGGACCGCATGATGTACGCCGAAAGCCTGCTGGCGCTGGCGCTTGGGCTACTGATACGAGGTATTTTATGATGCAGCTGGTACATGGCGGCGACTGGGCGGGTTACCGGGCGCAGTACGGACAGGACGCGCTGGACTTTTCGGCCAATGTCAGCCCGCTGGGACTGCCGGAGGGGGTGGCAAAGGCCATCACCGCCGCGCTTACCACCGCAGACCGCTACCCTGACCCCCTCTGCCGCGCCCTGCGGGCAAAGCTGGCAGTGCACGAGAAGGTGCCCGCAGCGCAGATCCTTTGCGGCAACGGCGCGGCAGACCTTATCTTCCGGCTGGTGTGGGCGGCAAAGCCCCGCACCGCGCTGCTGCCCGCCCCTACCTTTGCGGAATATGCCGCCGCGCTGGAAACGGCTGGCTGCACCGTCCGGCGGCATTTTCTGCGCGAGGACGAAGATTTCGCAGTGACGGAAGCCTTTGTTTCCGCTGTGGACGAGGACACCGACATGGTATTCCTCTGCCAGCCCAATAACCCTACCGGGCAGCTGACGCCGCTAGCACTGGTGGAGGCGGTGCTGCACCGGTGCGAAGCTTGCGGTGCGCTGTTGGTGGTGGATGAGTGCTTTCTGGACTTTTTGCCGGAAAGCGAAGCACTGTCTGCCAAAAAGCTGCTGGCAAGCCCGAACCTTATCATCCTGAAAGCCTTTACAAAGCTGTACGGCATGGCCGGGGTGCGACTGGGCTACTGCCTGTGCAGCAACATCGCCCTACTGGACAAAATGCAGACTGCCGGGCAACCGTGGGCAGTCTCCAGCCTTGCACAGGCGGCAGGGCTGGCGGCACTGGACGAGACTGCCTATGTGGCACGGGTGCAAGAATTGATTGCACAGCAGCGTCTCATTTTGCGGGACGGCTTGCGCGCACTGGAGCTGCGGGTGCTGGATGGCAGCGCGAACTATCTGCTGTTCCAAGCGCCGGCAACACTGGGCGATGCCCTGCGGCAGCGCGGCATCGTGCTGCGCAGCTGCGGCAACTACCCCGGACTGGACGGCAGCTGGTACCGCACTGCCGTGCGCACCGCGCCGGAAAACCAGCAGCTTTTAAAAGCCTTACAGGAGGTGCTTGCATGAGCCGGGCAAAATGTATCATGGTACAGGGCACGATGAGCGGTGCGGGCAAAAGTCTGCTGTGCACCGCGCTGTGCCGTATTTTTGCGCAGGATGGCTACCGGGTAGCCCCCTTTAAAAGCCAGAACATGGCGCTGAACAGCTTTGTCACCCGGGACGGGCTGGAAATGGGCCGCGCACAGGTGGTGCAGGCACAGGCCGCCGGCATGGAGCCGGATGTGCGCATGAACCCCATTCTGCTCAAACCCAGCAGCGATGTGGGCAGCCAGGTCATCGTGAACGGCGAGGTGCGCGGACAGATGCCCGCAGCCGCCTACTTCAAGCTGAAAAAGAGCCTCATCCCGGACATTTTAGCCGCGTATAACAGTCTGGCCAAAGAGGTGGACATCATCGTTATTGAGGGCGCAGGCAGCCCGGCGGAGATCAATTTAAAGGCGGACGATATCGTCAACATGGGGCTGGCAAAGCTGGTGGATGCACCGGTGCTGCTGGCGGGAGATATCGACCGGGGCGGCGTGTTTGCGCAGCTATACGGCACGGTGGAACTGCTGGAACCCGCCGAGCGGGCACGCATCAAAGGGCTGGTCATCAACAAGTTCCGGGGCGATGCCGCCATCCTGAAGCCAGGCCTTACCATGCTGGAGGAAAAGACCCATCTGCCGGTGCTGGGCGTTGTGCCCTACCTGCGGGTAGATATCGAGGACGAGGACTCCCTCTCCTCCCGACTGGAAAGCAGCACCGCCGTCAAGCCGCTGGATGCTGCCATTCTGCGGCTGCCGCATATCTCTAATTTTACGGATTTTATGCCGCTGGAACAGCACCCGCTGCTGAGCGTGCGGTATGTGCAAAGCCCCCGGCAGCTGGGCGCACCGGATGTGGTCATTCTGCCGGGCACAAAAAACACCATCGATGACCTGCTCTGGCTGCGGCAGTGCGGGCTGGAAGCTGCGGTGCAGAAACTGGCAGCCTCCGGCACGCCGGTGCTGGGCGTGTGCGGCGGCTACCAGATGCTGGGCGAGACCCTTGCCGACCCCGAGGGCACCGAGAGCGGACGCAGCCAAACTGTGCGCGGGCTGGGGCTGCTGCCCATCCAGACTGTGTTTACGGACGCAAAGCACCGCACGCAGGATACCGCCACCGTCACCGCGCCGCAGCTGGCGGGGGCAGTGCTGACTGGTTACCAGATCCATACCGGGCGCACCGCTGTGCAGGGCGTGCCCTTCTGCCGCCTTGCAGACGGCAGCGCCGAGGGCTGCGTGCAGGGCAATGTGGCGGGCACTTATCTGCACGGCCTGTTTGATACCGGGGAGCTGACCGAAAAGCTGGTGCAGCTGCTGTGCAGCCGCAAGGGCATCTCCCCTGCCGAGGCACCGCTGCTCTCCATGCAGGAGTACCGGCAGCAGCAGTTTGACCTGTTGGCCGACGGCGTGCGCCGGGCGCTGGACATGAACGCCCTGTACGCCGCCATGGGACTGGAAGGGAGGAACACCGTATGACCCCACAGCACCATCTGCCCGCCGATATCGAGCGGACGAGCCTTTCTATCATCACCGCAGAGCTGGACGCAATGGGGCTGACCCCGCCGCCGGAGACTGCCGCCGTGGTCAAGCGGGTCATCCATACCACTGCGGATTTTGACTACGCCCGCAATTTGCGCTTTACCCCCGGCGCGGTGGCGGCGGGCGTGGCGGCATTGCAAGCCGCTGCACCCATCGTTACCGACACCAACATGGCGCTTTCCGGCATTACAAAGCCGGGGCTTGCGCGGCTGGGCGGCGTGGCACTGTGCTACATGGCAGACCCGGAGGTGGCCGCGCTGGCAAAGGCCAACGGCACCACCCGGGCGGTGGCGTCCATGCAAAGAGCCGCCGCCGAGCACCCCGGTGCCATCCTTGCGGTGGGCAACGCACCCACGGCCTTATTGACCATTGCCGACCTGATTGAAACCGCCGGGCTGCGCCCTGCGCTGGTCATCGGGGTGCCGGTGGGCTTTGTGAACGTTGTGGAGAGCAAGGAGCGGCTGTTTGAGGTGTGCACCGCCCACGGCGTGCCCGCCATTGTTGCCATGGGGCGCAAGGGCGGCAGCAACGTTGCCGCTGCCATCTGCAACGCGCTGGTGTATTCCGCCGCCGGGATGCTGGACCCCACCGACCGGGGATGGAAATAATATTTTTATGGTTCGCGTTTGAAGTGCTCTGCGGCGCACTTCAAACGCTTTTTTAGACAATTTTCCCTGAAGGGGTATTCTTTCATTGGCTGGTATGGTATACTCTGCTTAGTTCAACAAATCGGGATTTATAAAGGAGAATATTGATGAAACTATTTTTATGTTCGCACTTTTCAAGTGTAGGAAGTCTGATAAAGGAAGAAATTGA